>Ga0208563_1000842_pt1 | contig 23726 bp, 22 predicted proteins | sample June2015DPH_17_1_2_FD_184717 | JGI IMG/M metagenome (GOLD analysis project Ga0208563, IMG submission 184717) | Peatland microbial communities from SPRUCE experiment site at the Marcell Experimental Forest, Minnesota, USA - June2015DPH_17_150... | ecosystem: Environmental > Terrestrial > Soil >... | reverse complement strand
CTTCACAAGTCTCCATGCGTTCGACAGCCCTTCGTTGAAACTTCCGGGAGTATCGCTTTCTCTTCACTGTGTTCCTTTCCCGGAAACTGTGCCCTATTTTTGTGTGTCAGTTCAAGGGTTCACTCCACGAATGAATTGGTCCCAACGTCTCAGCCCGAAGTTGGACGCAGATGGACGCCGGTCCTGGCAATTGGACGCTAGGAAATTATCGTAGATTCCACATGTGTAGGGTCGAGGTATGGCGGCGTAGATTTAGATTTACCGTTCAATTTCTGCAATGAAATGAAAATCATAAGCTGACCACCAGGGAGTTTTGCTCACGCTGGTCAGAACGGCGGCGCGCAGAGTAGTCGCCACATGTTTGGTGACGCAATAGATTTCGCGAGCGCAACTCATTCTCTCGCTGAATTGAACGCTATGAACGATGCTGCGCTAAACTATGCTCACGCGAACTTTGTTGAGGATCCAGCAACAATGCATACCTACTGTGCAGACTCCGGAATAGATCCAAAAACCGGAAAACCAAAAATAAATCCAACAACAGGACAACCGGTGACGCCATATCCCTGCGCGCACGCGGATTGGCGGTTCACCGATAAAGGTAAGTATTGCTTAACGAGCAGTTGTATAAATCAATGACACGGGTATCAGGCTGGTCTGAGCGAGATCCAGTAGGTAGGAGACGAAAATGCGAATTGCCTTATTGATGTGCATCGTCCTTGGGGTTGCTTCGGTTGCGTTTGGCCAACAAACGAGCACCGATCATCCCACAGTGTCCGCCGTCTTGGAACGCACGACCGGTGGGAAGTGGACTGATCGCCGCAAGGCATTTGAAGATGCGCTGGAACTCATGCGATCTGGCAAACTCACGCCTCAGGAAGATGAGCGGCTGCGCCTTGGCATGATTCAACTCCTGCTCAAAGAGTCGACTGGGGGTCTGAAGGAACCAGATGACGAGCCCCAAGCAGACGCGCCGGAAAACGACGATGGTTACCACGGGGAGGAAAAAGGAGACTACTATTCAGGGCTCATTTCTGTTGTTGCGGGAATGAATGACGAACGCGCCATTCCAGCCTTGCTGGCCGCTGCTGGTTCGGGTGGGATCGCAACGCGCCCGATTGCGGGCTTCGGCAAGAAGGCCCTTGATGCGACTTTAGCCCAGATAGAGAGCAAAGATCCCGACCGCGCAACCGGAGCCCTGCACGTCGTTCGAGACATGCTTGAATTTCGCACAGTGAGCGACGCGGAGTCCCTAGTGAGAATAAAAAACACTTTGCGATCTGCACTTTCCTCTCCGGAATATCGAGTTCGGATGAATGCGATGGCGTCAATTGAGTACTTGCAGGACCGGGATAGGGAAGAGTTCGTTCCGATTCTGCGGGAGATCGCGGCGCATGACCCTTACAATGGTGAAGACGTTCCAATCATCGTTCCCGGAACGGAAAAAAACGACCGACATATCGTCAGACACGAAGCCGAACGGCTGCTAGTCAAGATTGCGAACCACGAACGTCCAATTGGCGAGCAGGGGGATAAACCATAGTCGCAGACTGTGGCGTGGTACTTCATCTACCGTTCAAGGGATCGAAGTCGTTGATACAAAGCCCGGTCAGCCGCAACCGCGCTCGCATCTGAAGACAACTTGCCGGCCTTTCTTTCTTTGTTGCTCCTTTTCTTCTTTTTGTGCCTATCCCCAGTTTTCCACAAAGAAATCTCGCGCCAGGATCGCCTAGCAACGACGATCGCCAACTCGGTCGACCCACAGCATCCCCTCTTTTGTCCCTCCTCAAGCACATTTTGCTTTTCCAAAGTAGATCGCATCTGGCAGCCGAATGCCTCCAAGGAAATCTTGGTAGTGGATCAGTTTCCGATTACAGGCCTTGCCCCGTATAGGCGGTCAAGGGGTTTGATGTGGGTGTGGTGCCCGTCCAACTTCCGGTGCCGAAGGCACCGCGCTTCCGGGCGCTCCCCGGCGCCCGAGGCGTTAACTTGCGCTGACAGACCCTCAGACCGCTTCAGGATGCGATGGCAGAGGTCACCAGCCGCGGCCGCCAACTCGCTTCCGCAAGCTAATGGCTAACCCCCTTGTCAATGAGAGGCGGTTCATGGTTCGCAATTTTGCGCAGCAATCTCCGGGCATCTTGTCTCACCGGGTAGAACTCCCCATTGTCCCCACCGTCATCCGGCTTCTGACCTGCGAGCTTGACTGGATCGTGTTCTGCTATGTCTTTCAGCATTGGCACAAGTTCCTCCCTGTCATCCAAATACTCGACTGCCGCAATTGCACTTAGACGGACCGCGAATTCTGGCGAGGCTAGGGCAGATCGCAGGGCATTCTTTATTCGAAGCTGTGAGTCTGGATCACTGGCGGCACCCATTTTCAACAGCTCTCTAATCACAAACACGGCCCCAGACGCTAGCTTCGGGTCTGGACTCTTAACTTGCTCCAGCGTCGGATCAAGAGCCTTCTTTCCGAATTGAACTACGCCTCGGATTGCTATCCCCCCCGTGGTGGCGGCACCCAGCAGCGAGGGTATCGCACGTTCATCCCCCAAGCTTGCAACAAAGCCAACGAGGCTCGCATAGTATTCACCATTTTCTTCGCCTTCTCTTTCGCTCGCTGGTGGCGTTTGGTCGTTGTTTTCCGTAACCAACAATTGAATGACACCAAGCCGGAGTCGGTCGGCATCCTGCGGATTCTCTTCACCAGACCGAATGAGCTCGGTCGCATCTTCAAATGCCTTGCTTCGCTCGGTCCAGGTCGCACTTTTCATTCGATCCACGACACTCGAAACAGTGGGATGAACAGTGGCCGCTTGTTGGGCGGCAGCTAACCGAGCAACAGCCAGAAGCACAGAAATGAACAGGGCAAGTCGCATCGTTCTCCTCCAAATCATCCCTGGTTCCGAACCAGGCGACCAAAAAGCGTTCCCGCGCGCGCCTGCAGACTCCCGACAAGCGGTCGGAAATGTCGAATTTATAGCAAGTCAATGTGCTGGCGTCCGTCGTGGTGTAGCGCCCCTGTAGCCAATAGGTGAATGTAACCGCCGACGCATGAAAGAACGAGTCCGGCGACTTCGACAGCAACTGGTTCATGTTGTCGTAAGTATACGCGGTGGTGTGGCCGTTGAAATCCGTCCGAGAGGACAGGTTTCCATAGGCGTTTCCAGGAGCGTTTGGAATTTGCTTCGGGTCAACTCCTCATATGTATGTGCGCCACACCCGCACACGGGTTTCTGCCCTCCTAAGTCTCCCTGCTCTGTGGAAGCAATGATGGTATTCAGGCCTTCTCTCCCGAGAACCGTGCCGAGTCCCAGGGACTGTTTTGGCAAGGGACAGTTTATATTCGCGCGCTCCCCGTTTCTGCCCAGAATCCACATGAATAAAAAATAATTTGCGGAAGGCGAGGAATCAGATCAAGTTTTTGCCCATTAGTAATAGTAGAGGGCCATTCTCGCTGCACACCTCGCCGTCGTAGAGCACGCCGAACAGCAACAGATCTCCGCGATTCATCGTAGCTTGCTGACAACATTCGGGACTCTGTCACCGGCGATTTGGTACTTGTGTGGCTTTTCGGTGCCAGCAAATGACGATGCCGTCCGCCTTGAATTCAAGCAACCCGGCCCCGCCGAAATACGTCGAGTTCAGAATTTATCTGGGTGAGCAAAGGCTAATCTGGGCTGCAAACCTCGATAGACCAGCAGAAGTGCACTTCAGTACTAGACTTCAGGCGCAATAGCTGTTCGCTTCAGCTTCGAGGGGTGAAGTGGGCTTCACCCCGGCACTTCACCCCTCGCTTTGATTCGCTTCACCTTGGCGGTGACGCGAACTCGTAAAAAGCAGCGGAGATACCCCATGAAAAGAAAGCCCGGAAGGACGCGGCTAAATTCGGATGAGGCGGGAGCGACCCCACCCTTTGACGCACCGTGCGTCACGGCTTCTGTGGGGGTCGCTCCCGCCTCAGTCACGCGCGGCGCGTGACCCATTTGGCCACGTCCCAGAGCCGGAGCTTCGGAGTTGTAAGACAACATCCATTAATTATGTCTTAGCACTAGCGTTGGATTTTGCCAGCAACGGCGCGTGTCAACGACTCTTAGACAGGAGCTCACGGAATTTAGTGAGTTTTTTGAATGTTGGGTTTTCCACAAAGAAATTTCGCGCCAGGATCGCCTAGCAACGACGATCGCGAACGCAGTCGACCTACAGCATCCCCGTTTTTGTCCCTCTTCAAACACGTTTCGCTTTTCCAAAGGAGATCGCTGTCGGTTCATCTGCTTCCTCCCACAGGCAGCGGTTCCGGAATGGCAACCGGCTTGTTGATCCAGACTTCGCTGGGAAGGATCGGTGGTTGGGGAGCGCTGCGGACGAAGCGCTCCGGATGAAGCTGGTAGGCAACATCGAGCACGGCTTGACGTTGCTGCCGCACTCTTTCTGCTTGGCCATAGTGCACCATCGCCGGCGTGAGTAAACCCAGGCCGGAATGGCGATGTTCTCCGTTATACCAACCAAAAAATCCCTGACAGAAAGCTCGGCTGTCCTGAATGCACCCGAAACGGCCCGGGAACTCCGGCCGATACTTCAAAGTGCGGAATTGGCTTTCCGAATACGGATTGTCGTTCGAGACGTGCGGCCGACTGTGTGTCTTGGTCACTCCCAGATCGGCCAGCAAAAACGCGACCGGTTTGGAGCTCATCGAGGTGCCCCGATCCGCATGCAGGGTGAGTTGACCGGGCTGGATGTGTTGTTTGTTACAACTTTCCTCGATCAGCCGCTTGGCCAACTCCGCGCTTTCGCGATAAGCCACCATCCAGCCGGTAACATACCGACTGAAGACATCGAGGATTACGTAGAGATAGCTATGCCGCATGCGGCATAGCTATCTACATGCCGAGGGGGCGATTATGCCGAGCGAGGTTGTTTTGGCCCTTCGCCACGCTGATTTGCGCAGTTCCCGCTCGGCATAGTTTCCTGCTGTTATAAGTTGTTGAGGAACTGGATCATTCGATCATCTGGCCGGAACCGGCCCATGCGGCCATTGAGTGATGCCGTCTTTGCGAGCGCAGTTTCCTTCAGGGCTAGATTGGCGTCCAAATAAATCTGAGTGGTCTTGATGGATTCGTGGCCTAACCAGAGCGCAATGACCGTCAAATCAACACCTGCCTGCAGTAATTCCATCGCTGCGGTGTGGCGAGCCATATGTGGGGTCACGTTTTTTTTCCTCAATGAGACGCATGTCTTTCGAGCGATTGCCGTGTATTTGGCGAGCAAGTACTGCACGGCGTCGGCGCTCATGCGTTGGCCGTGAACGGTGGGAAACAGTATGTCCGACGAACCTCCCGGCGGTTCGCGCATCCACGCCTTCAAGACCTGCACCGTTTGCGAGGTCAGCGGCGTGCAGCGCTCTTTTCGTCCTTTCCCCAAGCACCGGGCGTGCGCGCCGGCATTCAACTCGACGTCGCCTCTGCGCAAAGCCGTCAATTCGGATAGACGCATGCCCGTCTGGAAAGCGACGAGTAGTAATGCGTGATCCCGCCGGCCGCACCATGTACGCAAATCCGGAGCTGCAAGGAGGGCCTCCACTTCCGATCGGCTGAGAAAACCCACCAGCGTGCGATCATGACGTTTGGCGGGGATGACCAGGATTTGTTGAATGCGTGCGACGTGGGCCGGTTCATAATAGGCGGCGTAGCGAAAAAATGAACGAATGGCGCTCAGGCGCAGATTACGGCTGCGCGCGCAGATACCTCGACGCTGCTCCAAGTCAGCCAGGAACGCCTCGATCAGGTCGACATCGATGTCCGAGAACGCTAGATCGCACGGTGCCTTCTTGGTTCGCTGTCGTGCGAACTCAAAAAAGAGGCGGAAAGTGTCTCGGTACGAAGCGATCGTATGGGGGCTGACTTGTCGCTGCGTCATCAGCCGTTGAGTAAAGAACCGCTCGAGCAGCGGGGCTAAACTGGAAGGTGCGCTCATGGCAGCTTCTCCCAGCGCTGCTCGAGGCGCTGCATCGCCCGTGTCATCAGCTCGGGGTGACTCGACAGGTACCAGTAAGTCGAGGCTATGCTGCCGTGCCCGAGGAACGTGGACAGGACCGGGAGCCGCCGCTCGACGTCTGCACCCGAACGGTACCATCGCAACAATGCCTCGGTAGCCAAACGATGCCGGAAGTGATGTAACTGGGGCTCGTCCCAATCTGCGGACGCTCGTAGACCCACTCGATGGCGCAACAATCGGAATGTTTTTGAAACTTGCCGGGCGATCAAAGGCTTGCCGCAGCCAGAGACAAAAAAGCGTGGGGTCGGTAGGCGGCCAAGATAGGTATCACGTTGCCGGGCGTATTGCAGCAGAGCGCGCCGCGCCGAAGAATGGAGCGGAACGAGACGCGCCTTGCCAAACTTAGTTTTACGAATCGTCAGCACACCGGCCTGACAATCGACGTCCGCCAAGGTCAATGCCAGTGCCTCACTGATCCTCAGTCCGGTGACCGATAAAAGGCCTAAAAGGCTTGCGTACGTCAAACCACGCAAACCGCCGGCTGGCCGCAACGCCTTGGCAGCCGCCATCAGCCGCTCGATATCCTGCGCGGTATACAGGTATGGGCGGGCGCGCCGAGGACGGTAGCGCAGAAGATCCAGCGGCGGGATCTGCGTGCGTGGATCCGTGGCGCTGTGGTGACGGGCGAAGCAACGGACGGCCATTAGTCGCTGAGCCCAGTATGAGGACTGAACACTTTTAGGCAGTATTGCCCATTGCAATGCGAGGTCGGTGGTGATGAAGAGGGCGTTTTGCTCTTCCATAAAGTCCGCGAACTCGCGAAGCAAGTAGTGCGCTCCCTTGAGCTTGAACCCGAGTTCGCGGCGTAATACCAGGTACTGCTCTATGGCATCGCGGAGGGCAATCATCGCGCACCTCCCGGCCAGGGCATCGCCAGTTCCCGCAATGCAGACAAATCGACCTTCGCGTAGATCCGAGTGGTGTCCGGGTGTTGATGCCGTAGAACATCACCGATCTCTGCGAGGGAAGAACCTTGCCGAAGCATCTCCGTGGCCAATGAATGGCGAAATATATGCGCACCCCCGCGCGAGTGATCGATCCGCGCACGTGCCAACGCCTTGGAGGCGACTATCGAAATCGGCGTTGCACCACGGAATCCCCTTTGGGGAGCGTGAGCACGAAGAAAGATACGACGATCGGCACAGGCAGATCGTCCATTTGCCAGATAATCGACAATCGCTTCACCAACGTCTCGAGGAAGCGGCATCCGTGCCCATCGGTTACCCTTGCCGCGTATGGTCAGAGAACCTTGCTCCCAGTTGACATCATCGAGCCTCAAGGCGGCCACCTCACCAGCTCTCAGACCAAGCCGAGCGAGTAGTAGGAGAATCGCAAAGTCCCGCCGGCCTTGGACGGTAGTGCGATCACAGCTCTCGAGAATTTGGGTGACCTGATCAGCGTGTAGATGGGCCGGCAATTTTGCTAAAGACCAATAAGCCAATTTAGGAACGCTGGCGGAGAGGTCTATCGCAATCTTGTCTCGTTGAAGAAGATACTTAAGAAACGCTCGCAGTGCCGTCACACCCTGTTGTCCGCGGCTAAAGCTATATCCGCTCGCATTACACTGAATAAAGTCAGTGACATCTGTCGCGGTCAGTTGATCAAACCGAATAGGCCCGTCGGCAAAGCGAGCGCGCAGGAATCGCGATACGTGTCGCTGATAGCACCCTAAGGTCACCGGTGATAATCCGCGCCCCTGCAGTAAGTGCTGGCGGAAATCCTCTTCAGCCTGCTCGCGCTCACCCCGATGACTTGATGACCTCACGGCGGGTATGATCCGCTTGCTACGCAACAGGTCGGTCATCTGCCGTACTGCTGCGTTGTCACCAAGATCGTAACGTCCGCTTCGTTTTCGATACGATAAGAATCGTCTCACCCGATCAGGGTCCACATCCTCCAATGCCCATTCCTGTCGATGAAGCCAACGACTGAAATCGGCGACTGATCGAATCTTGCACAGAATCGAATGCCGGTCGTAACCTTGTTCTTGAAGTAGCTCAATAAAATCGTCGATTTGCGAACCCAAAGGGCCTGCGTACATACGACGACGTGTACCTGCAAATACAAAAAATTCCGGTTTGCTCATCTCCGCTCCTCCCTTCCACAATGAAAGGAGAAGCCAGGAAACTATGCCGAGCAGGAATTGCGCAAATCAGCGTGGCGAAGGGCCAAAACACCCTCGCTCGGCATAATCGCCCCCTCGGCATGTAGATAGAAATATGTCCATTTGGCGGGCCCGAGCAGCTTGGTGATGTCCCAGCTCCAAAGTTGATTGGGAGCCGTGGCCAACAGTTCTGGTTTCTTGTAGGGCGGATGCGTGAGTTGATCGCGGCGTTCGCGAGTTTCGCCGTGTTGTTTGAGCAAGCGATGCATGCTGCTGATCGAGCAGAGATACTCGCCTTCATCGAGCAACGTCGCATAAACAGCGGCTGGGGAGCGATCCTGGAAACGCTCTTCGTGAAGACGCGCCAGGACCGTTTCTCGTTCTGCCCGATCGAGGGCCCGCGCCGGCGAAGGCCGCGGGGACGCAGCTACGGCGGGAGCCGAAGTCTTACGGCGCTCCCAGTAGTAAGACGCCCGCGGCACCCACAGAACCTGACAAGCCGCACTGGTGCCCACGTCGATGGCCAGTTCGCTGACCGCGGACATCAGGATTTCTCTTCCGGATCCACGTCGGGAAGCGGGTTCCCCAACAGCGCTGCGACTTTTTTTTGAACATCGATGATGAGCTCCGCTTTGCGGAGCTTTTCCGTCAATTGACCAACCTGACGGCGCAACTTCTGGTTTTCTTCTGCCAGGGGGGTGCGCTCCGATCGGGGCCCGCGTTTGCGCGGCTTCAGGGCTTCGAGGATGCCGGCTTGGCGTTCCCGCCGCCAGCAAACCAAGTGCGAGGAATACAAACCTTCCCGGCGAAGCAGTGCTCCGACTCCACCCGGAGTGGCGGCGGCAGCATCAGCCTCTTCGAGAATCCGGATCTTGTACTCCAGGGGAAACGTACGACGCTTGGCCTTAGCCACGACCTCGGAATCAGCTCGCGGCGAGGAGCCAGCCAAGGCGCCCGCTTCGGCTGCCGCTGCACTCCGCTTCGGCTCGCCAAAAGACGGCGAGCCTTCGCTCCGTTCCGCGCCAGCCGAACCCCCAAGAGAAACAACAACACCAAGAGAATTACCGTTCATCGCTTTCCTTTTCCTTCTCGCCCTGCTCATTAAATAAGGGTACTAGACTTGTCTAAGCGATGTTGGCACGGAGGGCAAACTCCCGAAGCTCCGGCGACTCCCACTGTGCCGAATTTTCCCGATGTGAAACCCCAAATCCTGCAGCTTGTCATACAGGACCAGTGGGACCGTGGTAATGATATGTTCTCTGGAAAACGGGTCAAAGTCCCTGCCAATCTCAATGTTGAAGAGCGAGATGAACAACGCCACGCCGAGGTGCGCAAGATTCTGGCCGAAGGAAAGATAAACTCAGGCCGGGAATATTTCTTTGCTGCACTCATATTCCAACACTCCTCGGCCCCAGTAGATCTCATGTTTGCACACATGCTGGCCGTTACCGCTGTGGCAAAAGGAAATGCAGGCGCTAAATGGATGGCGGCAGCCACCTTGGACCGATATTTATGGTCCATCAAGCAATCCCAGATATTCGGGACTCAATTCCATAAGGGAACCGACCAGAAGTGGACGATGGAGCCATACGACCGCACAACTGTTTCCTACAGCATTCGCGCAACTTGGTGCGTGGTCCCCTTGGAAGACCAGGAGAAAGTCCTCAAAGACGTCCAAGACGGCGCGGGTCCGCCTAGCACCGGGATTCGCGACTGCAAGTGAATACCGGGAGTTAGGGGTCGTCACTCGCAGAATCGTGTAACGAAGTCCGTCTTCTAATCGTCCCATTTATATCTGGGTCCTTTGAGGCGATGAGAGGTGACTGCTCACCGGCACTCACGGTTTCTCACTCCCCTCTCGATATGCCGCCCGAGGCGCTCCTAACCGGATCATTCCTCTAGTTCAGCTCAAGGAGGGCCGTATGATTCGCTGTATGCATCCGTCCACCCGTTTCCTTCTGCTCGGCATGAGCGGATTCCTGCTGAGACCAGCACTGGTGGTGAGCGTCGTGCTGCTCTTGCCGGGAGCACAAGCTCAGCAACCGCCTTTAGCCGACTCGCTGACTTGCTCACCGGAAGCAAGAGTAATTACCGTCTGGAAAGTGGGCAGTCCGTACGAAATCGGGCTTCCACCTAAGGCCATTTCCGCTGATCTCAAGCTGAGGGCGGACTCACTTGGATGTGCCATAAGAGTCGAGGTTTTTCCGCCGGTTGGCTTCGCCGACCGGTTCTTTGCTGCCTTCCAAGAACATCAGGAGCCAGACATTCTCGCGGTTGAAAACAAGGGTGTGATCTTCGGCATCACCATGCGGTCCGGGGAGTATGAGGATCTGTTTCACGGGGGCATTGTGAAGAGGACCCCGGCTGCTATTGAAGGTATTGCGAGCAAGGAGGCGATTCTTCGAGCACTCGAAGGTGTCTCAGGTTCGCTGGCCGGTCTGAACGACGCTCGCAGTTGGGAATTTCTGCTGCGGACTTCTCGGAACCACAATGCCGCGCGGTTGCTGGCGCTTCGTTCCCCCGACTGTGGAGCGAGGCGCGTCGTGGCATCCATGCCGGGGGATCTCCTCAATCTTGTCTCGCCGGTAGTTCGCGGGTATCTAGGAGGTGCCGCGACGGTCAAGAGCTATGACGATGCCGATCGGCTTAGCACGGTGATTACTGACCCTTGGCTGTACAAAGTGGGTGAAACGAAGGTCTGTGGCTATTGGGGAACCAACCATTTGGTCTTCGTACAAACGGATTCCACCTATGAAGCCGCAGACTCCTTAGGATGGGTCAGCGCGCTCGTCATATTCCGGGAAGAGGAAGGTAAATGGAAGTTTCTGGCGGGCAGCGCCGACCCGGTTTCCAACGACGAGTTCGTGAAGGAAGTCCCGAAGATCGTGGCGAAGATCGGAAAGCCGTGGATGCCGGGCGTAGCGCCCCAACCGGCCGAGTTGCTAGCTCCACGGGATGCTGAAGGATCGGCTGTCGGCAAGCCAATTCGAGCGTTCCGTTGGCAACCGAGTTCTTCCAGCGATGTGGTGGCTGAGGTCGCCGAGTTTGCCCGAAACGGTGACGCACGCTTGTTCGTCAGGTTAACGTCGCTGGACCACCTCCGACCAGCGCAGCTATCCGTGGAGCTTCCCATCGTCCACGGTGAGTGGCAGTGGCGAGTCTGGTCGATTTCTGACTCGGGTGCAATAGCATTCTCTGATCCTAAATCGTTCACTTATTGAGCGAGCGCGGACCTGTTCTTCCATGGCCACGGTGGGGCATTCGGTGACTGTGACAATGACGATTTCAGTTCTCGCTGGATTATGCCGACTCAATCAAATATTGACGGTGGTGCAAAGGCGGCTAATCGAACGGTTTGTCGTAGACAGCCCAGAAACTGCGCCAGCCGTGTGTTAGCCTCGGGGGTCATTTCAAAACCGGCCAACGAAAGTGGCCCAGAACTGTTAGAAGTTGTACCCGACCGTGAACTCTCCAAGCAAGGTAAATCGGGTCTTTTTCCTCGAAGCTCCAAAAAAACGCATTCAGAAGTCCGCAGCCGCGTTTTCTTGAGGTCCTCCATGGTTCTGGTCATGGCTTTTCTGGCGCTGAGGGGGCGGTCTGCGACTTGCTCCTCCAGCTCCGTGGTCCACATTTGAGGATGCGACCATGGCGCAGGAGGCGGTCCAGCATGGCGGTGACAGCCGCGATGTCGCCGAGCAGTTTTCCCCAGTCCTCGACTGGCCGGTTTTGAGTGATCCCTGAGGTGCTAGCGTACCCAAGCCGAGTATCGCTGGCTGGTGTTGGACCAGCAATGCTGGACGACTGAAGAGGTGTGTGTGAGGTAACGGGAACGACCCGGCAAGAATCCGCGGCTCAAATAATCCCAACTAGGCCGTGATCTTCGCCCAGGACAGCCCCTGTGCTTGTAGTCGGCCAATTCTAGCGGCACCCTAGCCGCGCCGACACGCAGGCGAGCTAGCCATCCTCTCCTCCGCGCCTGCGTTGCGCATACAGGGCACATCTACGAGAGCACCAAGGCCACTGAAGATTTTTTCTTACTTTTTGCCGCGTGGATGTTCCTTATATAGATAGAGGCTCAGCACGAACCTAAGGAAGCAGAGATTTGTTTCTTACTTTTTCCGTTTTCAAAGCCTCTTTAGTAGTAGGGGGTTCGATGGTCTCGGGGATTTTCAATTCTTCTCCACTGTGGCCCGGTGATGCGTGCGTGAAAGACACAAATCACTGTGTCCATTACTCTCAGCGTCACCTGAGCGCTTGCGCAAATGTCAAAGACGACAAGCAGTTGAGTGCTACGGAGCGAGCGATTTGGACGCAGCGTGGCACCGTGTTGGGCTGGAGGACGCCACTTTCGCACACGGTTCCGTGGCCAAAGTGATTCTTGAGTCGCTCCAGCCCACACGTTCGCTGGGAAGCGCGAGGCGGGGCAAAGGGGAACAGATGTGCTGCTAACTATCCAGAAGAGCTACGAGCTTCTCGCAAATTACGGATGCTTCGCTCGGGAAATCTGCGACAAATGCGGAATCGTGCTCGGTGCGGTTCGTTTCACGCGGCACGGCGAATCGGAAGTGTACTGCTCTCGTGAATGTAGGGGTGATGCGCAAAGGTTTGTGACCCTGAGGCCAGGACGCCCGCGCAAATACAAAACCGACCGCGAACGCAGAGCCGCAAAGACACAACAGCAGCAAGTCTATCGGTCGCATCCTAACGTGGAAAAAACTATCCGTATTCAATCAGAAACAAAGAACTTGCGGACGCAAAAACTGTCTCTCTCGCACTTGGATACTTCCGGACCTGGAGAACCGCTCATTTCGAGCCAGCGAACGTAAATGGCGGCCGCGCCAAAACTCGCGTTGCACACCCTGCCGCCCGAGTGTACTGTCTCTCCGGGGACAATAGAGTCATCGACCTTAAAAGGAGGGTCGATGGCGAGACGCAGGCATCAATGTGGCTGCGTAATTCTGAAAGGGCAGGTGTGGTACGGGAAATATCGGGACGATGTTGTGGAGCAGGACGGCACGGTAACCAGAGTGCAGCGCCGGACGCCGCTGGGAACAAAGCAAGAATATCCCACCAAACGGCTGGCCGAACGAAAACTCGAACAGATACTTTGCCGAATCAATGCTGTGGAATATCGTCCTGGTAGGGTGGCAACGTTGAACGAGTTTGCGGAACGCTGGAAGGTGGAGATTCTCACGAAGTACAAGCCTTCCACGAAGTGCTCTGCGGGCTCGCATCTCAACTCGCACATCCTTCCGTACCTTGGGAAGCTCCGGCTGGATGCGATCGGCGCCGAGAATCAACAAGCGTTCGTAACACATCTGGCCGACAATGTTTCCTACAAATCGGTGCTGAATATCTTGAGTACGCTTTCTTCCATGCTGACCACGGCAAAAAATTGGGGATACATCTGCGAAGGCGTTGACCAACACAAGCTCGTTTTGCCGGGGCGGGGAATTAGGAAGGACGTGGCGTGCTTCACCGCGGACCAGGTGCGCAACATTCTCCAGATATCGGAGGATCCCTGGCGACTCATGTTTGCGTGTGCGGCACTACTCGGACTTCGTGCCGGCGAGATTCTCGGCCTTCGCGTCGAGGATGTTGACCTGCAAAACCGGACTCTGAATATCAAACAAGGCGCATGGCGTGGTAAGTTGCAGTCGACAAAGAACAGGGCGAGCGAAAATGCTCTGCCAATTCCTTTGCCGCTCGAGGGATTCTTCCGCGAGTACCTGAAAACATGGAAGCCTAACCCTCTCGGGTTGCTTTTCTGCAACCGCAACGACCGCGCGTACACTTCCCAAAAGGTCGTCGAGTATCATCTCTGGCCGCTGCTCGATGCCCTGAAGATCAAGCGCGCCGGGTTGCATGCTTTCCGGCACGCGCACGCAACGCTGCTCCTCGATGGTGGCGCTTCGCCAAAGGTGGCGCAGCGCCAGCTCCGTCATTCAGACGCGAGAGTGACATTGGGCATCTATGCTCATCTCGTCGAGGGAACGCACCATGAAGCAGTTGAAAAGTTGGCCTCTTTTTTGGTCCCAAGTGGTCCCAATGAAGAGGAAGTTCCATTGAAAATACAGTAGGTTAGCGGCGAAGGGCGCTGGGTTCGATTCCCATCGCCCGCTCCATAAGTCTCGATGATTCAATTGCCTTTATGTGGCTGAGTCGCTGAAAATACCCCTAGAAATGGTCGATTTTGGGCGCTAGATGGACGCCGCGCCATCAATTGGACGCTGCTTGTCATCGATCATCTGAATCCCGTCTTTTTTTTGAACTTGTCCGGGAAGCTACACAGGAGTTACCGGATTTCTTCTCATCTGTTGGGCCGTATATTCCCTGGAAATTCCTGGTCCAAGAAGCTTTCGCTGTTTCATGTCCCTTGTAGAATCATTATTCGTGGAGTATGTCGCTGTGAATGAGGGACGCACGCGCAATCCAGTTGTTCTTGTCTCCGCTGGGACCTTCGCCGGGCTATTGGCCGGCGTTCTCACGATTGTGCTGCCTCTACTCACCCTCCGCGTGGATGATTTGTTTTACCTCAATACTGCATTTGGGGTGTTCATCGGAAATATTTTTGGCCTAGTCATCTCCGTCTATGCTTGGGTTGTGCTTCGTCAACGGTCGGTGATGAGAGCAGTAGGGTTTGTGCTGTCCTGTACTGCTGCGTACGTTCTGGCATTTTTCTCAACACTGTTTCTGGGTGCCGGGCACTTGAGCCAAAGAGGGGGTGGGGCCGTTGCCGATTCACCCGCATGGGTGTTCTTCGTTGGAGGTGCCATAGGAGCAGTCGTCGTCTTGGTCGCAGCACTTCTCCTGTACTCTAACGAGCACGGCGCGGCACAGATGGTCTCTTTGGTCGCGGGAGGGTCTTTGGTTGGCGGCATCCTCGGCGTGGTCGGTTGGGCATTTGGCCCGTCAGTTCTTGGGAGAAGCATGCTCTCGTTGATTGACCCCGGGTCTCCCTCGTTGCGTCCGTACGCAAATCAAGATGTGTTCTATGAATTCTCCCTGTACTTGGTCTGGCAAACAGGGATGGGCGCAGTTTTGGGAGTTCTCTTTTCGCGTTTCGATATTCCAGAAAATCTTGCTACACAAGTTGCATCCACCCAAAACTCGGGGCCAAAAACTCGTAGTCTTAGGGTGGCATTCATCTGCGCGGTGGTAGCGGTGCTTGCATTCTTTAGCCTAAGAGTGCTCCCAGAGCAATATCGACAGGCGCGCTTGGACCGCGCTCTCGTCCTGCACCACTCTGCCCTCCCATCCGTTAACAACCTGCCGAAGGTCCTTCCGCAGCCGCCAGAACAGATGCTGGTGCTTAATCCGATTGGTGAGTATTTGCCCGGGCCTCCTCGCACAGAAGAAAGTCAACCAGAAATCGACTGGCAGACCCATCTTCCGGTACAGCCGACCGCTCAGCGCTACGACGTGACATACACGCTTCACGGATGGGTACCGGGGGGTGGGAGGATTGAGGTCCACGTGGACGAGTATCCGAACGGTCCGTGGGCTGAATACATGCTCAACGAGTATCCACTTGGCGTTTCTGCTGACACAACAAAGTCGTTTTTCGGGAATCGCATCTTCGCAGAGACTCGATTCATCAAAAGCTTCGGGAATGCGGTCTATGTTTGGTCGAGTGCGAACCGTCTCGTGTGTCTTAAATTCTTTTCCCTTGCCAAGGATGTTCCTCCCGACGAGTTCTTAAAGGCCTATCTGGCGAAGTATCCAAGCTCGCTCTAAGCTGAAGTGTCCACCCGCAGGAACTACCGATACGCTAGGTCCTGGTAAACGCTAGTAATCGGAAGACTGGTACTTTTGGTATTCTCTTGACAGTATGAATTGCGCAATTCAAGTTGGCGTCCTCCTGATTGTGTTCTTGTCATCTGCGCTTCCAACCCCACAACAGAAAGCCACCCGCGTGCTTGTGCTCAAGAAAGAGCACAAGATGGAGCTATTTTCCGGAGAAACAATCATCAAAACCTATACGGTCGCTCTCGGAAGAGGTGGACTCGCACCGAAGCAACGTCAGGGCGACCACCTTACGCCTGAGGGGCTGTACCAAATCGACCGCCGGAACAAAAACAGCAGGTTTTATCGCGCGCTTCATGTTTCCTATCCAAACGGAGTTGACCAGGAGCGCGCACGCAAACTCGGCGTTGACCCCGGCGGCGACATCATGATTCACGGCATCACTAACGGCTTGGGCTGGCTAGGTTCAGTGCATCGCATGATTGATTGGACGAACGGCTGCATTGCTGTGACTGATACGGAAATTGATGAAATCTGGTTGCTAGTCCCGGACGGGACCCCGGTCGAAATTCGTCCTTGATTGGGTCAACTCTGGTAAAGGAAACCGGAAACTAGCCTCAATGTCAGGACAGAGGCCGGAGCGCCGCGCAGCGGGCTTTGCTCCTTGATGGCCGCCCTACCGGAGGCTATCAGCCGCTGGCCTGATTTTCGAGACGGAGGCACATTTCCTGCTCGAAGCGCGAAAAAAACTCTTTTACATGACTGTGGCTGCATTTTCTCGAGGCCTCCCATAGTTCAGGTCGTGGCATTCCGGCTGTTTTCGCGTGGTGCTCTTTGATCGGCCGGCAACTAGGTCTTCCAGCTCCGCGGTCGGTATTTGAGAATATTGTCGTCGTGGAGGAGGCGGTGAGGATGATCCCACGGCTTGTGGCGACTCCGATCCGCGGTTGCGAACAACGCGCTTCACGGTGTGATCGGAAATCGAATCCTGCCAGACGGCCATGGCATTCCGGCCACGACGGAGTCCCCGCGTGATCAACTCGCGGTAGGGCTCGCCGTCCCCGGCCAGCCTGTGGTCGTACCGCGATTCCGGCGGCCTTCAGGTAAGCATCGCCGTCAGTCCGAGCGGCCAGCAGAGGTGCGCTTCAGTATCAGCTGCGGCGGGTGAAGTGGACTTCACCCCGGCTCTTCACCCCTGGCTTTGATTCACTTCACCTTGCCGATGACGCGAACTTGTAAGAAGCAGGAGAAATGACCCGTCAAGAGGAAGCCTGGAAGGACGCGGCCAAATTAGGAGGAGGCGGGAGCGACCCCACCCGTGGACGCACCGTGCGTCACGGAACCCGTGGGGTCGCTCCCGCCTCAGTCACGCGCGGCGCGTGACCCATTTAGCCGCGTCCCAGAGCCGGAGTTTCGGAGCTGTAAGACAACGTTCATTACGCCCCGTAATGGAGAGTCCTCCACTGTGGTTCCATTGCACTGTCGCGATCTTCGTTTAGGATGGCCGCAATGCCCGACGTTGGCAGGTTCAAGCGGCATCCACGGCGACCTGGTGTTCTTTTCCTGCACGCGTGCGCTCTGCATGCGGGGCGCACCAAGGCTACTGAAGATTTTTTCTTACTTTTTTCCGCGTGGATGTTCCTTATATAGATAGAGGCTCAGCACGAACCTAAGGAAGCATCCTAACGTGGAAAAAACTGTCCGGACTCAATCAGAAACAAAGAACTTGCAGACGCAAAAAGTGCCTCTCTCGTACTTGGGTATTCCGGGACCTGGAGAACCGCTCATTTCGAGCCAGCGAACGTAAATGGCAGCCCCGCCGCCAAAACTCGCGTTGCACACGCTTCCGCCCGAGTGTACTGTCTCGACGGAGGCAATCGAGTCATCGAGCAATGGAGGCTCGATGGCCAGGAAGCGTTACCAGAAGGGTTTTGTGTACCTGGACGGTGACAAGTGGAAGGGCAGGTATCGCGAGGATCAGATAACCGGAGAGGGAACTAAGCGCATTCGGCGGGAAGTCATTCTTGGCTGCAAACGTGAAATGACAAAACCCCTGGCCGAGCGCCGCATGGAAGTTGTTCTCGCCGGCATCAATGGTCTCGACTATCGGCCCAGACGAGTTGCAACCTTCGCGGAGTTCATTGAAGGGTGGAAAGCCCAAATGCTGACGACACAAAAGCCATCCTCTGCGCGAGCAGTTCGCTCGCACCTCAAGTGCTACATCCTGCCGGAGCTTGGCAACGTTCGCCTCGACCAGTTGGGTGTCGAGAATCAACAGACCTTCATAACTCACATGCCCGGGAGAGCTACAAGGAAGACCGTCTCTCGGAAAACAGTCGTGAACGTGCTGGGAACTTTGTCAACGATTCTGACGACCGCCCGCAATTGGGGCTACCACTGTGAACAGATAAACCTCAACAAGCTGCGCCTACCAGCGCGGGGAATGAAGTATGAAGCCCCTTCATTCACGCCCGACCAACTCCAACATATCCTCGCCATCGCTGAGGAGCCCTGGCGTACGATGTTCTGCATTCTCACACTAGACGGCCTGCGCGCCGGTGAAGTGCTCGGGTTGAAGTGGGGCGACATCGACTTTGACCGGTCCTTACTCCACATTCGGCGCACGGCATGGTACGGGAAAATACAGACTGCCAAGAGTGAAGCCAGCGAGACAGTCCTGCCCATTCCGAGCTCGCTGCTCACCATGCTCAAAAAGTATCAGGTCAACTGGAAGCCTAACGGGGCGGGCTTCCTCTTTGTGACACGAAATGGACGGCCCCCCTCTTCCAACAAAGTCGTGGAATATCACCTGTGGACGATCCTGGATGCGCTGGGGATCCCGCGGTGCGGTCTTCACGCATTTCGCCACGCACATACATCGCTACTTCTTGACTCCGGCGCAACGCCCAAAGTTGTTCAGCGTCAGCTGCGACACTCCGATGCTCGGACCACGTTAGAGATTTACGGGCATGTCGTAGGTGACGCGCACCGGGAAGCGGTCGAGAAAGTAGCTTCGAGGTTGGACGCTATTGGACGCCAGCCGACCACAGTGAACTAGTAGATTCAGCGACTTGGCCGCATTGGGCGTTGGGTTCGATTCCCATCGCCCGCTCCATAAACCCTGATGACTCAGTTGACCTTACACGGCTAAGCTCCCTGAATTGGAGATAAAACTGGCCGGTTTTGGACGGTACTTGGATGGTACTCTACTCAATTGGACGGTAGAATTTTCGCAAGAAAACAAACGGGCCGGTCGGGAGCGAGCATCTCAGGGCACAACTACCGTAAGGCATCGACCCGACCTGCTCATTTTCAGATAACTGCCGGTAGCAGGGCTTCCGACCAGCTAATTGGAGCCAATGCCTGGTTAACGTTTATCGGAAAGTGGGATGAGAAGGCAGAAATGATTCAGAACACCCACGAAATCGACGGCGCTAGGTCTAGTTTATGGAGGCGCAGTTTGTCAGCTTTGGCAGCGTTCAACAATCAGATGTTTTTCCCGCTGTGGCGTAACCTCAATCGTCCCGAGTAGCACTTTCCGAGTTCCAAGCCGCACCAACAAAGACAAGCATTGCAGAGATCTCCATCCACGCCATCAAGCCGATCGCCGCGGCCAAGCCACCGTAGACAGGCCCAAATTGGATCTTCCGAACGTAAATTCCAAATAGCGAATTGACGCCCCACCACAGAATTGTTGCGGCGGCCGCTCCGGGCAGAACGGACCTCCAGGTCGTGGCACCTGGTCGCGCAACACGATAAATCAAGGCCAGGACAAACATTGCCAGGATCATCGCCACGACTGGAAGCGTGACGATCAAAAAGTTACGAACCAACGAAAAGTTACCAAATTCGGCTGTAAACCACTGCTCCAATGGCCGACCAAAGACACTCAGCGCAACGGCAACGAGCCATACCACACTTGCCAAGGAAAACAAGAGCAAACCACGAATCTGGCGGCCGAAAAAGGAATGTGTGGCGTGGTCACCATAAATTAGCTCGATGCCTTTGATAATGAGCTTTATCACCTGCGAGCCCACGAGCAACGTTCCGACCCAGCCGATAAGCGCCAGGTACCACGCGTTCACTTCCCAGCGTAACACGTATGCGGATATGAGTTGCCAACTGCCTGGGGGAAGAACCGCCGAAATCCGCATGGCGACCTGCTGACCGCCTTCCCCTTCCAAGGAACTCTTCACAAGGCTCAGCGCAGTCAGCAGGACTGCAAAGAACGCCAAGAACATATTGAACGCCACCGCCTGCGAAACCATACCGCATTGCGGAATGACTCTGGCCAGCGTTCGAAATAGTTTGTTGTCAAGCGCAGTTAGCGCCATTCCGGAATTATACTGTTCGCTTCCGAACTGTGCAGGGCGAAACTCACCGGTTACTACAGCAGCGGAAGTCCCAAGGGCCGCCTGGATCCTGATAAACGTCGGCACCGGACAACTATGGTCCACTTGGCCACTTATCCGATAAGCAGACCAAGACTTACCGGGAGTTGGTCGGGTACAGACTGCAGGCCAGGTGAATCCCCAAAATGGAATTCGCGGCTTTGCGTCGTTCTTTCTTGCGAAACGTGCACTATCGGACAGTATGCAGGCTTGCAAAGTCTGATACTCGAGTCTCGAAGTTTTTGGAAGGAGACTCATGTTCAAGATATCCAGCATCAGTCTAGCAGTCGTCATGGCGCTGGGCGCATCCGCGCAAGCGCAGACCCAGACGCAAGTGCCGGCAGACGCCAGCAATCCAACGCCGACATACCGGATCAATGTAGTAAGCCGCACGACCCGAGCGGTGAGCTATAGGCATCGCAGTGGGGCCACAAAGGTCGATTTTCAAGGTACCGATTTGATGCCTGCTGCGGCGGGCGAGGCCAAAGTAGAAAGCAAGCGCGGGACGATGAAAATCGAAACCGAATTCTCTGGACTGGACAAGCCCACGAGCTTTGGCAACGAGTATCTGACTTATGTGCTGTGGGCGATTTCGCCGGAAGGCCGGCCAGTGAACATCGGCGAAGTATTGGTGGGCGATAACCACCGCAGCAAGCTGGACGTGACCACTGACCTTCAGGCTTTCGCGCTGATCGTAACAGCGGAGCCTTATTATGCCGTGCGTCGTCCCAGCAACCTCGTGGTCCTCGAGAACGCCATTCGCTCGGATACGGTCGGCGCCACCGAGGTCGTGGATGCCAAGTATGAATTGATCGACCGCGGCGGCTACATTCCCACGGGCTATAAGTTTGACCCCGTGGTCCTGAACGCCAAATTGCCGCTGGAGTTTTTTGAAGCACGCAATGCTCTGCGCATAGCACAATCTGCCGGCGCCGAGCGGTATGCGGCGGAAAGCTACGAAAAAAGCGTTCACCAGATGGCCGAGGCGGATGCGCTGGCTTCCGGGAAGCATGAGAACAAGAAATCGCTTATTTCGTTGTCGCGCGAAGTCGTGCAGACGTCGGAAGACGCGCGTGAAATCGCCGTGAAGCACATCGACGAAGAACGCGCCGAGGCCGAACGCAGCGCGGCAGCGGGCCGTGAAGCCGACGCCAGGGCCGCTGCAGATCGGGAAAAGCAACGCCGCGTCATCGCCGATATCGGAACCGCCGATGCCGATCGCCAGCGCAATGAAGCAAACCGCCAGAATCTGGAGGCGCAGGCCGCCGCTCAACGCGCCGCTGGCGCCCAAGCCGATGCCGAAAAAGCGCGGAACGACGCTCAGCAACAGCAACACGCTGCTGAAGCGGATTCCGACATCAATCGCGCCGCCGCAGCCACATCCGATGCGCAGCTTCAACAAGCCATGCGTGACCGCGAAGAACTTCGCGCCCGCCTCCTCCAACAGTTCAACCTGATCCTGGAAACTCGCGACACCGCGCGCGGCCTCGTCGTCAATATGTCGGACGTGCTTTTCGACACCGGCAAGTACACGCTCCGCCCGCTGGCCCGCGAGAAGCTGGCCAAGATATCGGGCATCGTGCTCGCTTATCCGTCGCTCAAGCTGGCTATCGAAGGCAACACCGATAGCGTCGGCACCGAAGCTTTCAATCAGGAGCTCTCAGAGAAGCGCGCGGAAGCTGTCCGGAACTATCTAACCCAGCAAGGCGTCCCGGAATCTTCGACCACCGCGACGGGCTTCGGCAAGACTAGACCCATCGCATCAAACGATACCTCCGAAGGCCGTCAGCAAAACCGCCGCGTCGAGTTGATCGTCTCGGGCGAAGTGATCGGTACCAAGATCGTTTCCCCTTAGCCTGCAGCCCGTCGCTGCCTCCACGTCTCCTCAGTAGTCCTACCCAACAAAAGAGCCGGCTCTTTACCCCGAGCTGGCTCTTTTTTCTTTGTTCCTGTGTGTTCGCCTCTGGTCTCAAAGACAACCAAAAGCCGTCTCATCAATTGCTACCGGGGATTTAGATGACCCGGTTGCTAAGTATCGGTGACTGTAAGATTTTCTGTTGAAAGTGGGGGTAGAAAGAGGAAGGGTGTCTCCAGGTTCCGGGACCTTTAGCGGAGGTCACAGAGAGGAGACACCCGATGACTATATCTCTAAGCGGGAGAGTAACACTGCGGGAGTTGATGGAACAAGCCTGGCAGCAGGTGGAAGGACAGGCACGAACAATGCTGAAGCGGGCGGTGGAAGGACTGCTGGTAGCCGAGCGGGATCGGCGCGTGGCCGAGGCCACGCGCCGTGGCGAGAAGGTGTACCGCTGGGGCTACACGGTGCGCAAGTGCTGGACCACGCTGTGAGCCCTGTGTGCCGGGCTGGCGATTATTCAAGGATCTCGATGGGTGCGGATTGGATCGAAAAATCCGAGAAGCGGGTTGGACCTCCTTCTGCCTGGCTGGTCAGCTCGGAGCGACCGTCTTTGGTATTGACGAGCAGAAGACGCTCAGCAGGGCGGTCGAGCAAATCCTGGCGAACCTGGAGTCGGCGGAATTGAACTGCCTGGAAATCATGCGAGTGGCCTTGGAGGCCTCGAAACGTTTCCTGGGGGTGCACTATATGACTGTCTCCGCCCAGTCACGACATATCCAGGAAAGCGCGCCTCAATCCCGGGCCAAGGACCTTCCGTTGAAGGACAGCGCACCATCGCTGCTGCTTGAAACAAAGCATAGCCGCCTCGAAACCCACGTCCAGTTGGCCGCCATTTCCAAGGGGATTACTGTGAGCCAGTGGGACAACATCGTGTGAGGACTGGAGAAACTCCAGTTGAGGAGAAAAGGGGCAATGCGGGAACGGTCTCGGCATCACTACACAGTGGCGGAGCGCGGGTTATGTGCAAACTCAACACTCACACTCATGAATGTCCGCACTGCGGAATGAAAACCTTTCGTTTGATACGCTCTTTTGGCTGACAATTGATATCAGACAATACCCATATGTCTGTTTTGCCAGTACAGTCACCCCAGGATTCACCCTATATGACCTGGCGCGAATACCATGAGTTGACGAAGCACAGTGTCGAATCGCTGCGGCGAACTCAGCACTATCTCGATTGGACCAATATGCCCAATCCGTTTCGGCATTATGAGGGCGTACCCCTCTTCGATTTGCCGACCGACCCGCCAGCTCCGAAGATTTCAGCTCTTGAAGTACTCGAGGGCAAAACAGGAAATACTTCAACCCGGGATGGTGCGGGATTCCTTTCGCAGTTGATGTTCTATTCTGCCTCGATTAGCGCGTCCAAACGAGTGCCGTCAACCGGATACACATACGCCCTGCGCGTTAATCCTTCTTCTGGTAATCTCCACCCGACCGAATTTCACTTCTCCACCCATGGCCTCGTCGATTGGTCCGACGGTCTCTATCATTACCGTCCCTCATCCCA
>Ga0208563_1000814_pt1 | contig 24381 bp, 24 predicted proteins | sample June2015DPH_17_1_2_FD_184717 | JGI IMG/M metagenome (GOLD analysis project Ga0208563, IMG submission 184717) | Peatland microbial communities from SPRUCE experiment site at the Marcell Experimental Forest, Minnesota, USA - June2015DPH_17_150... | ecosystem: Environmental > Terrestrial > Soil >... | reverse complement strand
GGCACGGCCGCACCTGCCGAGCGCGGTATTGCAAATACTGCTGCAGATGATTGGAGGTGATGGCCCGTAGTGCAACTTCCCGCTGTCTGAGCCATTGACTAAAACACGCAGCGAGCCGAACCTGCCGGTGAGTTGAGTCCAGGGTATATCCCTGCTCACCCAGCGACCATGCAAACGGCCCGATATATGTCGCGAGAGGCCCTTCCGGCGCTCGCGACAGAATTATTCGATTGTCGATGATGTACTTCACGAAAGACTCCTTTCCCCCCTTGTTCGGGGCTGAGGAGTCGATACTATGTCGCTGCCGCAACGTGCATTGGCCGAAAAAACCAGGCCGCCGAGGGATTACAAGACATAGTCAGGAAGGGTACATAGTGCCGTAGCGAGTGCGGGCCACGATGCTTCAGAGACACACTCAGAGTTTGCAAACGATCGCCCACAACGTCATAGAGCGAACCGCTGCTGGGGGGTCGGAAGGGCGCTTTCAGGGTCAGAAAGACTTCACGATGGGGAACGCGCGGCCGGACCTTCTTCAGGTAACGGAGGATTGCCTCCCCCACGGTGTACGAGAGTGGATAAAACTGCTGGCGCCGGGGCTTGGGACGGGTCATGTATATCAGTTCCCTCTCCCAGTCCAAGTCCTCCAGTCTTAGAGCGCGGACCTCACCCACCCGCATCCCGTAAACAGCGAACAGCATGATGATGGCGCGGTCGCGGATATTCTTGGGTTGATCGCCTTCGGTGCTGGTGAGCAAGCGCTGCACGTCGGTCCAGGACGGACCTTTGGGTAGACCCTCATCAGCGAACAGGCGCGGCGACATGATCGCCGCGGCTAGACCGGGAGCGCACCATCCCCGTTGCTCGGCGTAGCGGAAGAAAGTTCGTAATGCGGTAACGTAAGCCTTGATCGATGTTCGTGCGTAACAGTCCTGGTCACCCTTGCACGCAATCGCAGCATCGATATCGGCGACGGAGATCTCGCGAAAGCATCGATGTTGCTCCCAGAAGCGAGCCAAAAACTGTTCCAAGTGCCAGCAGCGGATGCGGATCGTGTGTGGAGACAAGCCCCTTTCCCGAACCATATAGTCTGCATACTCCTCGATCAGGTGTGCGTACGGGCGGCGCGGGACTTCAGCCGGGCGCAGGCGGCCCAGGAACCCGAGCCATTGCTTGGCGTCAGAGATGAAACGCATCCTCCCATAACGGTAATCAGTCACGTTGTGGCTGTTGGGTTGCGGTTGACGGCCGACCCACAAATCGGCGGCCGCATGGATCTGCTCGACAGTGACCGCATCGGCTGTTTGCAGGTGTAGGTAGTCGATGAAAGCCAGCTGGTGTTGCGCGATGAGACGGAGAGAGCTCCTCGTGCTCCCCTGCGCCGCGCAATGAGCTAGGTAGCGGAGCCGCTCTTCCAGCAGCGGGCCGCTGACATAACGCTCCAGCGATCGAGGAGACGTGAAAAGTTGATTGAACATAGTCGGACCTCCAAATGGATTGAAATGAAACTACGGACCGACTATAGGGCGGAAACTTATGTGGTGTAAAAGGCGGGTGTGGCCTCAATTTCCGGGTACGGCAGCATCCGAAGCCACATTACTGTCAAGGTGACATAAGGGATCGACCTGCAGGTAACGGCGGCGTGCCAGGTCGGCTTCCTGTTGAGCTCGCTGAACCACTTGGCGCCGCAGGCGGTCAACCTCCGCGAATCGCGTTTCCATTTCCCGTTCAATCGCCAGTGCCACTTCCAGATTTAGCGGGCTGACCGTCGCCAACAGTAGTTCGCCCAGGGCGCGGTCAATGTCACGTCCAGGAATGCGCTGGCACTGCTTTTGCCCATAGCGGCTGGCGCCCGCACCGCAGACGTAATCCGGATATAAATGCCCCCGCCGCTCATGATATTGCACTTGCATGCGGCGGCCACACCTTCCACAAAGGGCCAAGCCCTGGATTAACGCGGGGCCTTCGCGAGGAGGGGTCCTTTGCCTTGGGCACCGATACTGGGTGGCGTTTTCCTGCAGCCTCTTCTGATTCTCCTGATACTCTTCCCAGCTGATATATCCGGCATGCGCGTTGGGAATGAACGCATACCATTCCTCCGGCGCCAACTTCTTTTTGCTGTGCTTCACCAAGCCACTCGGCAGCTTCCGAGACCGAGTGCGGCCAAAACCGTAGGTCCCCGCATAACGTGGGCATCCTAACACCCACGTCACCCGGTAATAGACCAATTCGTCCCAGAGGAGTTCTCCATCTTGGGTTCCTCCCCAAACTCGGCGAGGAAACTTCAGGCCTTCCTGATTGAAAGCCTTCACGACCGCCAGCGCCGAGCCGGTTCGCCGAAAAGTCCTAAACAGATGACGAAAGCTTTCCTGAACCTGTCGATCCGGGTCTAATTCCACCTGCCCTTGGGGTCCGTAAACCAGTCCCGTCGGAAGCCGTCCTCCCAGTTCCCCCCGCCGCGCCTTCTGCAAAAGCCCGCCACGCAAGCGCGAGCGGATCACGTGTAATTCTACCTCGCTCATTGTTCCCTTTAAGCCTAACAGCAAGCGATCATTGAAATACGAGGGATCGTACAGACCGTCCTCGTCCAGTAGCAAGGTTTGCGTCAGCGCACAAATTTCCAACAGCCGGTGCCAGTCGCTGGAGTTGCGCGCTAAACGTGAAACTTCCAATCCCATGACGATCCCGGCGCGATTCATACCGACTTCGGTCACCAGCTTCTGAAATCCTTCCCGCGCGACGGCACTGCTGCCCGACTGCCCTTGGTCACAGTCAATGACCACAATCTGTTCCATTGCCCACCCCAGGGCGATCGCTTGATCCCGGAGTCCGTACTGGCGTTTGGTGCTTTCCACGTTTTCCCGAACTTGCCGGGGCGTGGACTGCCGGACATAGAGGAAGGCGTCCCGGCTTAAGTGTTCTGCTTGGACTTTGTGATGGGCTTCACTGTTCATAGCGATTCTCTCGTCACTAAGGTAATGACGACCTCTCCCATAAGCTGAATCAAGTCATCATGCAGAGGTCGCGGTACATTGGTTGCATCCCAGGACATGGGAGGAGACGCGGATCGTAGGGGCGGGATCGGTTCCCTCGTGAGCTGTATCCATGTCGCCATCCCCCGGGCAGTCAACGCCCCTTGGGCCCCCTCGCAGACGGGATGAGCCGTCCCGTGCCAACACGGATTCGCGCAACTGCTCGTAATGTTCGGTGAGCATTGCGGCCGGTGGTAACCGGTTTTGCCCTGCCTCCGTGACTAGGGCTGGTGCGGTTTTTTTTCGCGGCAATCAAAGCTCGCTCCAAGGTCCTTCGGTGCACCCGCGTTCCAAACTCGTCCTGAATCCGTTGAACCAAGTCGGGGGTTCTGACGGACGGCTCTTGGGCGCGGATTTGCCCCACGAACGCCATGATCTCCCCGGTTAACTTGTGCCCCCCCTTGGGGCCGCGTTTCTTGGGAATCAGCCCCACTAAGCCTTCGTGGGCAAAGTCCTCCAGGGCCTTGTAAAACGAAGGGCGAGAAAACCCGAAACTGGCTGCCGCGGCGCCAATCGGCATCGCTTCCTTCTGAACCCGGCGCAACATTTCGTATTTGACCTGCGGCAAGTCCTGCGGGTCGAAGAAGTCCTCTTCCAAAAACAATCGGTCTTGCACTTTGTGGGCGCGAAGATTGAGCGTGCCGCTTTGTTGCAGGGCCTGGGTTTTGGCCCGGGCATTCTTGGGCGACCTCGAATCCGGTTTCATATGTAAATAAAACTACGCCTCTATCAAGGTCGATTGCAAGCACTTTCTTGAGACCCTGGCAGTTTGAGCCGCTTTCAATTAGCTTACATTCCGCGACGGCTAAATACTCCAACGCCTGACTTTTCCGTTGATGGGGCGTATTTATCTTTACATATACGGCGTTATTTGATTGACGGTTCATCACGCCTCCCCCCGGCGAGATGCTGCACCAATTCGGCTAATTCCAGTAGGCATCCGGCATGCAAAGGCGAACGCCCCCCTGCTATTTCCACCAGGACATCCCCTTTCACAAAATCTGTCCAGACCGCTGGAATCTCGCGCAGGTGGCCACCTTCATCATGAAAGTACAAGTAGCTCTCGGCAAAAATACACCGGTGCTCAACGAGGTCAAATTGTTTGCCACTCAGAGGGTGAAAGGGATGAGTGATCCGCACGCGGCGACTTCCTTCCGCCGCGAGGGGTGCAATCACGAGCCCATTCAAGCAGGTGCCCCGAGAACGGATTGCACTGGATCAGGTGTTCGGCCATCATCGACAACCCATCAAACGAGCGGCGCATGTCGCACGGTACGGTACATAGGTACACCTTGATCGCCGCCGGAAAACTCAGCATCGCGCAGGCTCCAGAGCGGCCAGGACCGCCCGCAAGGTCTCCTCCTCTACGCCCTGCCGGATGCGAAACCGACGCCCGTCGCCCAGCACCAGCTCAATGCCCGCGTCCGTCGCTCCGGGCTCGTCACTCACCAGGGCAAAACTCGCCTGCTTCCTCCCGGCGCCTGGTCGCGGCAAACCCGATTCTTGCCGACCTGCCTTCAGCTTGCGTTGCCACCAGTAGAACCGGCTCTCCCTCAACCGGCGCCGCCGGCAAAACTCTCGAATCGACATGCCGCTCCGCACCGCCTCTCGAATTGTCCTCTGCCAGTAACGCGCCCTCTCCACATCGCGGTTCCTACGGTTCATCCCACACCTCCGCCTTCAATCTGGACCGGCGCACGGGCCCGCAAGCACGCACGTGGCCTTCATCTGTAGGGGAGTATCAGCCGTGGGATTAGTGGGGAAAAGATAGGTTCACCGGACGCTTAGTGCGCCAGCCAAGCTGGCAGGAGATAGTCGATGAAAGTTCGATAGGGAGAAGAAGTGGCGAATCGCTCTGGCCCCGAGTCATGCGGAGACACTCGCGAGGGCGTTGCCGAAGCGTTGATAGGGGAAACTGACAGGCCAGGTATTGAGCCGCGAAATCAGGAGTTCGGGATGCCGACGTTGTTAAGCGAGGCGGAAGGCAACACGGAGCAGGGCGTCAATCGCAAGTCCTGCAACGATCCCGCGCGGTCGGAGACCCTGAGCATGTCGGGAAGTCTCTTGCACAGAAGCTGGGAGGTCTCATCCGTCCCCGTGTCGGAAGGCGCGGGCGGGGCGGGGAAGGCGTTTGGCCGAAAGCCCGCCACCCAAGCGGATGAGAAGTCGGAAACGGCCGCAGTACTGAAGAAGCCGCCGAACAAAAGGGTTGACCGCGCGGAGGCGGTGGAGGGAAGGGGCGTAGCCAAAGGGAACGCCGACAAGATCCCCGCATCCCGGACACAGAGCCGGAGCAGTCGTGCGTCGACGGGTCTTGAAGGGGTACGCGAGGCAGCTCGCCGGGATCGGCGGCTGCGGTTCACGGCACTGCTACACCACATCACGCCGACGCTTTTGCAAGAGAGCTTTCGCGCTCTCCAGCACAACGCGGCGGCAGGCGTGGACGGGGTGACGTGGCGAGAGTACCAGGTGGTCCTTCCGGAGCGGGTGCATGGGTTGCATCGGAAGATTCACACCGGTGCCTATCATGCCCAACCATCGCGTCGGGTCTACATCCCGAAAGCGGATGGTCGGCAACGCCCGCTGGGCATTGCCTCATTGGAGGACAAGATCGTGCAGCAGGCGGTGGTCACCGTCCTGAGCGCGATCTACGAGGAGGACTTCCTGGGATTCTCGTACGGGTTTCGGCGCGGGCGCGGCCAGCATGATGCCCTGGATGCGCTCGTGGTCGGGATCAAGAGCCGGAAGGTGAACTGGATTCTGGACGCGGACATCCGGTCGTTTTTCGATGAAATCGATCACGGGTGGATGCTCCGGTTCCTGGAGCACCGGATTGCGGATCGGCGGGTACTGGCGCTGGTCCGTAAATGGCTCAAGGCGGGAGTGATCGAGGACGGACGCAGGGTGGCTGCCGAACGGGGAACTCCGCAAGGTGCCGTGGCTTCGCCGCCATTGGCGAACATCTACCTGCACTACGTGCTCGACCTCTGGGTGCACCAATGGCGCAAGCAGCACGCGACCGGAGGTGAGGTCATCATCGTTCGTTATGCCGACGACAGCGTGTTGGGATTTCAAAGGGAGGCGACGGCACGACAGCTTCTGCACGACATGCAAGAGCGGTTCGCGAAATTCGGACTGACGCTGCACCCCGACAAGACGCGGCTAATCGAGTTTGGCCGCTTCGCTGCGGACAACCGTAGAAATCGGGGCCAGGGTCATCCGGAGACGTTCGACTTTCTCGGGTTCACGCACTGCTGCGGAACGGGCCGTCAGGGTCGGTTCCAAGTCGTTCGCCTCACGGTGAAGAAACGCATGCGGGCGACGTTGACGGTCATTCGGGCCACTCTGATGCGGCGGCGGCACAAGCCCGTTGCCAAAGTCGGCAGGTGGCTGAACCGCGTGGTGCAGGGCTACTTTAACTACCATGTGGTCCCCAGCAATCTCGAGCGACTGGAAGGTTTCCGCAGTGAGGTCTGCCGCGCATGGCGGCACGCCCTGCTTCGGCGGAGCCAGCGGCACCGGTTGTCTTGGGAGCGCTTCCAACGACTCGCCCACCGCTACGTACCGCACTGTCGAAAGCTCCATCCATACCCGGAGGAGCGGTTTCATGCGTCACGACCTTAGGCAAGAGCCGTATGGTGCAGTGAAGCTAGTTGATGCTCTAGCGGGTGAAAGTCCCGCCAGTGCAAATTACCCAGTTGGCACTGTAGTGATATCCGGCGACGGGGCGGGTGACCAAACTGTCGGAAGCCCGGAAGTAAACGCTCTCGATGGCTGGATGCAAATCTGGTCTGCTCCGACAAGGAGGGCAAGCAAAACAACAGGTCGTAGCGTAAGCAAACCGTAGTAGAGCCGCGAAAACTTATCCCTCACCAGAATCGGAGTCTGAGGACGAAGGGAATGCCGAAACTGTCATACGGAGTTGAAGGCTAGCGTCTTCGGTGAAGCACTGGGCGTAGGCAGCCGAAGAGTTCCCCGTGGTCGTAGAGGGCGACATGTTGTGAAAGAACATCAATGAAAGCTCAGAACCAGTCGTGGGTCGCCTAGGCATAGGTGAGTATGCACAGCGAGGGCATCGCGTATAAGCCGCCCTGCGGTGAAATCGGGATGTGCCTGCGACTGGGGCGGATGGGGCCAGTTAAGTGAGGATGGGCCGGGACAGAATAACCCGGACCGGAGCGAGGGCCCCTGGGGTAGAGCGGAAGACCGCTTGCACGGAGGTGCTCACCAGCACATCGTCCCTGACACTGAGCAGGGAATCCCGATGGACGCCGAGAGCACGCAGGGCGATGGCAAACCTGTGCGTTGGGAAGGCCTCGTCCGATATTCCGGCCTTTAAGCCGTACTGGGGAAAACCCACCGTACGGAATTTTAGGGGAGGCGATGGAAACGTCGGCATCATTCGAAGGCCGGTCCGCGCCATTGCCTTACCCGACCGTTATGTGGCGAAGTCAAAAATGTGGCCATGCCCCGTTAAACGCTTGGCGTTCAATACACGGGCCCTTAACTTCGTCACATAATAAGGGGGCTGAGCAAGGTACAACGAACTCAAGAAATTCATCAGATTGTGGTCCTTTCGCCTTGTTGGCCACCGCTGGATTGCGTAGGCAATGCATAGGCAGTGCGAGCCTGCCTGAGTACTGTGCCAAATGCAGCGCCACGATCATTAAGGTATTTTCAGATATTCAAGTCGCTCCGAGGCAAGTGGTCCTTCACGATCTCGCCGCGCAACCGCAGGATATGAGAAGATCTTTTCGAAGATGGTGCGCACCTCCTTGGAGGAGGACGACACCATCTGTGGGACCTCGAATTATGTGGCGAAGTCGAGAACCACTGTGTTGAGCGCCAAGCACTTGAAGCCGCTTGGCCACATTTTTGACTTCGCCACATAACGCATCATATGTTGTCGACAACATATGATGCGGTAGTTCCGCTTGTACGGATCTGTGCGGGGGGCGGCGGGTAACCGCCGTCCCTACCGCGACCGGTTTTTTGACACAGCGGTCACTAGAACCTGGTTTGCCGATTCGGTCTCTCGGCCTTGAACCGCTAGGACCAGCAGGGACCTGCTTCCCTCTATACGCCCCTTCATATTGCGCAGCGAGCCTCATCTTGGGCCGTATAATCGGTCCAATCTCTTGCGATCCTGATCTAAATTTCATGAACAGCAAGATATTCATCCTGATTGTTCCTAACGGCTTAGCCCATCAACGAATAGCGAACCCCCATAAGCAGGCATTGGTTGAGATCCGGCCAAACCCGAGGATCGAGGTCATGGATACGCTCGATCACTGCCCCGGTGGTTCCGCGCCTATTGCATCTCGTATGAGACCCACTTTAGGTACTAGCCTGGCCTTTGGGGTTGGATCGAAAGCATCCAGCACGCGCATCGATAGACCGGGCCTGGTTGGCTTTTTGCAAACGGGCACGACCGTTGTTGCGGTTTCTTCGTGTGCTTGACCCGCACGTGATTTCAATACTCTCATTTGGCCCACCCCAGGATCTAAGCCGTGTAATCCGTTCTGGGCTGAGCCCAGAACGGAGGACACCCCTTGAGGCAAGTAGCGACCATTTGAAGCTTCCGCAAGACTTTCTACATATCGCTCGACCAGTTGCAAGTGGACTTGGATTGCTACCTGGAGTTTCACAACCGCGAGCGCGCGCATCAGTGTTATCGCACGCAAGGGCACACTCCCTATCAGTCCTTCTTGAGGGAGGTAAATCAAACCTCGAGCGAAGTTCCCGAGGAACCAGTTCCGATGTCGAAAAAGGCCGCCGCTTGAGCTAGAATCCCCTGCCACCTGAACCCCCCTTGTCCGGAGATCCTCAGCTAAGTACACCTCAGGAGGGCCGGGTGCGTTTCCTCACAGCTTGACGGGAGGTGTAATGTGGTCATTACTACTCCTCAGCCATTTGGCGGCCATCAAAATCGTGTCTGTCCATTTCAGGTGCCAGAGGGAATTTGATCGGTTTCCGATCCCGTTGGCAACGATAGATGGCAGTGAAGATTTCCACCGTCTTTCTACCTTCTTCTCCGGTGATTAAAGGATCGTGTCCTCTTAGAATCGCGTTTAACCCGGATTTCTCAGTGCGCCCCAACGGCGCAAATCACCAGTGGGGGCAGGTCCCACTCAAGTAGTTGTCGGTAAGACTTGGTAGCTAACGAGCGGTTCGGTTGGGTAACTGATTGGATCGAAGCCTCGTGACAAAGCCCACGCATGGTGGGCGAGCAAACTGGCAGGCCGTAACGCGAGTGAAGCTTGAGCAGGCCTCGAAAGTGATGTTGTGGATGCCGACCCGCCTGAGATATGGGGAAGGCCGCGTGAACAGGGAAGCAACCGACAAATGCACCTGTTCGGTCCACCGGGGTAGTGAGCACGGCATGTCGGGAAGGTGGTCTGGGTAATTGGGGGAAGCCCAGGACGGTGGAGTTCGCAACTCCAACAGAGTCGGAAAGGACGATGGCCGGACTGGGTGGCGAAAAGGGCCGTAGTACCGTGGAAGCCGGGTAATGCCGGTGGAGGGAAGGGCCCTTACTTCTGATGGGCTTTGGAAGAAGAAGAGGTGAGGTGATTGGCGATGAGCCTGGAAACACCGATTCCGATCCGGACTCTTCAGAGGAAGCTGTATCTCAAGGCGAAGGCAGAACCGGCCTACCGCTTCTATCTGCTCCACGACAAGATTTACCGCGAGGACATCCTTGCTCATGCCTACGAGTTGGTGAAAGCCAATCAAGGGGCACCGGGCGTAGATGGCCAGACGTTCCGGGAAATCGAGGCGCAAGGGTTGGAGAAGTAGCTGGCGGGTATCAGGAATGAACTTCGTACGAAGACGTACCAGCCACAACCGGTGCGAAGGGTGATGATCCCGAAACCCGGAGGCGGGGAACGGCCACTCGGGATACCGACGATAAGGGACCGCGTGGTGCAGACCTCGGCCAAGCTGGTGCTGGAGCCGATCTTGGAGGCGGATTTCGATCCCAATGCCTATGGCTATCGACCCAAACGGAGCGCGCAGGACGCGATCCGGAAAGTGCACAAGCTTTTGTGCGACGGTTACACCGATGTGGTAGACGCCGATCTGTCGAAGTACTTCGACACCATCCCACACTGCGAACTGATGCAGTGTGTCGCGCGGCGAATCGTCGATCGGAAGGTGCTGCATCTGATCAAGATGTGGCTGAAAGTTCCGGTTGAGGAGAAGGATGACAAAGGGAACCGGCGCCTGACGGGCGGCAAGCAGAACACCTGTGGGACTCCGCAAGGCGGGGTGGTCAGCCCACTGCTGGCCAACCTGTACATGAACCGGTTTCTGAAGTACTGGCGGATCACCGGGCGGGGAGAGAGGTTCCAAGCCCAAGTCGTTACCTACGCGGACGATTTCGTGATTCTGAGTCGCGGCCACGCGCAACAGGCACGGGACTGGACGCGGCAGGTGATGAGCCGGATTGGACTCACCCTCAACGAGGCGAAAACCAGCATTCGGCGCGCCCGCCAAGAGCGTTTTGACTTTCTGGGGTACACGTTCGGGCCGTACCGTTACCGGAAAGATGGTCATTGGTATTTGGGCACAGGTCCGTCCAAGAAGAGCATTTCGCGGCTCCGGCAGAAGGTGGCAGAGGTTCTGAAACCCAGCAACGTGCAGCCCTGGGAGGAGGTTCGCGATCAGCTCAATCGCCTGTTGCGCGGTTGGGCGGCGTACTTCCACCAAGGTACGCGGCTGATGGCTTATCGGGCCATCGACCATCACGTTTATACTCGGGTTCGCTTATTCCTGATTCGGCGACACAAAGTGCCGTCGCGAGGTGCGGGGCGCTATCCGGACACTGCGGTCTTCGGGGCGCTGGGAGTGCTGCGCTTGCGCAGTCTCCATTGCTCGTCGCTGTCGTGAGCTTGAGGTGAAGTCAGTCGGAAAGCCGGATGCTCGCAACGGGCACGTCCGGTTTGATGAGCGGGGAGGGGAACCAGGGCGACGAAGGCGTCGATACCTGCGTTTCTCCTCGACTCTACCGAAAGAATTGAAAAAAGGCTGTCACTTCTGGCATAAGTGTTTTTGAGAGAAAAACTTGTACCAAAGGAGGAGGACAGCCTTTTGCTTACACAGTGTAACCAAGATTCGTTGCGGTTTCACTCCCTTTCCGGGCGGGAGGTGCGAGGCGATTTTGACGGAGGCGCGATCAGCACGGACGCGGGAGGGTTGCTGCTGCGCGAAGTGGAGAAGCGCACGGGGATCATTGCACAGTTCGCGGCCTGCTTTCAGGATTACCGAGACCCGGTGCGGGTGGAGCACACGGTGAAAGAGTTGGTGGCCCAGCGGGTGTATGGATTGGCGTTGGGGTACGAAGACCTGAACGACCACGAAGAATTGAGGCGCGACCCGTTGGTGGCCGTACTGGTAGAGAAGTCGGACCCGACAGGGGAGAAGCGGGTGCGGGAGCGCGACCAGGGCAAGGCGCTGGCGGGCAAGAGCACGCTGAACCGTTTGGAGTTGAGCGAGCTGGAGGTGAAGGAGAAAGAGCGCTACAAAAAGATCGGGATGGATCAAGGGGCGGTAGACCGGATGCTGGTGGAGATCTTCCTGGAGGCGCATGAGGAACCGCCGCCGCAGATCATCCTGGACCTGGACAGCACGGACGATCCGCTGCACGGGGAGCAGGAAGGGCGGTTTTTTCACGGCTACTACGGGGACTATTGCTATCTGCCGCTGTACATTTTCTGCGGGGAGATGCTGTTGTGCGCGCGGCTGCGGGTGTCGAACATCGACGGGGCGGCGGGCAGCAAAGAAGAGTTGCAACGCATCGTGGGACAGATTCGGCAGGCGTGGCCGGGAGTTCAGATCATCGTGCGGGGGGACTCGGGATTTTGCCGGGAAGAACTCATGGCTTGGTGCGAGGAGGCGGGGGTCGATTACGTCCTGGGGTTGGCGAAGAATGATCGCTTGAAAGCAGAAATCGCCTTGGAACTGCAAGAGGTAGCGGAGGAGTATCAACGCACGGGCAAGGCGGCGCGGCGGTTCAAGGAGTTTGAGTATCAGACGCGGAAGAGTTGGTCGCGGGCGCGGCGGGTGGTGGGCAAGGCGGAGCATTTGGAGAAAGGCCCCAATCCGCGTTTTGTAGTGACATCGTTGAAGAGTGAGGCCTGGGCGGCGCGGGGGTTGTACGAAGAGCTGTACTGCGCACGAGGGGAGATGGAAAACCGCATCAAAGAGCAACTGATGTTGTTTTCGGACCGCACCAGTACGGCGTACCTGCGCAGCAATCAGATTCGCCTGTACTTCTCTTCGGTAGCCTACCTGTTGATGGAGGCTCTACGCCGCTTAGGTTTGAAGGGGACGGAACTGGCGCGGGCGCAGTGCTCCACGATTCGGCTGAAGCTGCTGAAGATCGGGGCTCAGATCCGAGTGACGGTGCGCAAGGTATGGGTGTCGATGGCAGGAGGCTACCCTTACGCGGAGCTGTGGGCGTGGGTACATGCCCGGCTTCGGGCGGCACCCTTGCAGGGCTGAAAAAGGGGGGTGTCGGGGCAATGGTCAAGGCAAGAAATTCACAGGCGGAAGTGTGCCTGTTTCGACCTGTAAGTCGTTCTGGCTCAATAAGCCTAATCCCAGCAGACGCCCACGTAGTCTCGTTCCGACCCGCTACCCCCAAAATCCCGCTCAAAATCGACGATCAGGGCTCGAAACCGATTTTCGGAATAGCTGGTGAGAAAAGCGGGTTAAGGGCTCAGAGATCTGGAGTTGATGGTAATATTCCACAGCATTATTGACTTTCGCATAAGTAAAGGAACGCGACCTATGCCGACGGCAAATCGGATGCGTGAATGCAGGACCACAAAAGCTTCGGCGGTTGACGCAGCCTCTGGAGGGGCGGGTGGAGGAACTCTTTGAGATCGTGTACGTCCCTTGGGTTGCCGTTGGCCAGCGCCCCCCTGAGGTGATTGTGAGCTTTCGGCAAGCTTGCATGGTTCTCGCTATGCGGTTCATATTGATGGTGCCGGAGAGCCCCTTTGCTCGATGGTCACGAGATATAATGGGTAGCCAAGGAGGTTAACTCGAATGCTAGCCTCAGCGGCCATCCGTGCCATTCCTCTGATCCTGTTATTGCAGGTACTCGGATTCACCCAGCAGGTGCCCGCGAACCCCTCGGCGAGCGCTCCTTCGCAGAAGACACTCTTTGTCAACTGCCAGGAAAAAGAGAAGCCGAAGCACGTGTTGAGTCCGGTCTCGCTTTCAGAAGACGAGAAGTGGCGCGCCTACGTTGAGGTCGATGTGCAGAGCGATCTCGGATGCCTGCACACAACCCGGCTGTGGGTCGCCCGAGCCAACGCGCCGTACCGGCTGGTCTATTTGATACCGCCCAAGCGCACCGCCGTCGAGAATGGGATGGAGATTTTGGGCTGGGCCAAGAATTCCAGCATGTTCTTGGTGAAGACAGAGGAATGGCAGCAGGGATCCGATGCACCGGACAGGCAACAGGTGCTCGCCATCGATGCCGGAACCGGAATGGTATACGAGCCCGAGCTGGAAGCAATGCTCCAGGCGCGTAAGGATAAGCAATGCTCATTTCGTGTCACGGATGCGGGATTCAGTGCCGACAGGAGCGTCAACATTCTAGTTCGAGCACAGTTTTCCACTGCAATCGATGTAGATGAGACCGAAGAAGACGTGCCTCCGGCAAAGCGTTGTGGGAACGCCGAAGAAACCTGGAGCTTTAATTTCGGTACTGGGGAAGTAAGGCAGGTGGCGAATACGCAGCCGTTGCAGCTCTTCAAGAAGTCTCTGCCCAATCGGCCCAACAACTAAGTCAGAGCAACGTCAGCCAAAAACCCTACGCGATTTTACTTTCGGCGGGGCCCGATTTCCTGCCATTTTCAAGTGTCACCCCAGCCTGGCCGCAACCTATGGTTAACGGCCAGGCCGGTAGGTACGTCGTACTGCAGGAAGCCGAGCCTGTCCAGAATCCACCCGGGCGCCGGCTCACGCCAAGATCTCACGGTAATTCCACGGCATCCAAGCTGCAGGACTGCGAGCCAGCTCCGCCGCGTGTTTCTGCGATTCGGTGAGGTAGTCAAAAGGATTGGCGTCGTTCAATTCGCAGGTATGGATCAGGCTCAGGAACAGGTCACCCACCCCAGCGCCCTTCTCGGTTTCATAGAACAGAGAATTCTTCCGGTGCAGAATAGCCTTCTTTAAGGCCCTTTCGCAAACGTTGTTATCCGTCAAAGGAGATGTCAACGCAAAGTAAGAACTTCCGGTTCTTAGCAAAGTAAGAAGTTCCGGTGGGTGCTAACCGAAGGAGCCCGTAGGGCGACTGAGGTTAGCGCCCAGCGCGCGCCTCACCGGTCCCTCCCCTCGGTCCCGACCACTCCCTGTTCCTGCCGCATGACTTTCCATAGCGGGGGGCTGTCGCGCAGGTGGAAGCCTTTCATCCAGCTGCTGCCAAGCTTCCCCGGCGAGGGCCTGAGGGGCTCGCGGGCGGGAGCCGGGGCTGGCGTCTTGCTCCCGCCCTGCGCGAGAGCACAGAGGGTTACGGTTAAGTAGTGATCCCGGAAGCGCGCCCACACGCCGTGGTCCCCTCGCTCCTCCACCCGCACGGTCGCGCCTCGCAACCCAGGACGTATGGCCGCGCGAGTTATCTGATATTGCTTGTTGTTAGATCTAATCGTGTAATCGCTGCCCACCACCCGCTCCTCCACGTGGCTCAAGATGGCCGCCAGATCGTGCTCCGCCCCCAGGGGACGATGCGCGTCGGTGGGGTTCGCTGGCTCGAAGGTGAATCGGCTACTCCACTGCGGCGAGTATTCTAGCTCCAGGTGGCGGTTGGCTTCCTCCAAGGTCTGCACCCCTGCCTTGCGCAGGCCTTTCACCAGGCGGTCCTGGGCCGTCCCGAAGAAGCGCTCCACTCGCCCCTTGGCCTGTGGCGAGTGGGCCGGCACCCAGCCGATCCCCAGCTCTCGAAGTGCCCGCCCGATCTGCGTCAAAGCCTCTGGCCAAGCCTCGTCCTTCGCCTCCCTCAGTGGCCGGTTGACCGTGAACATACTATCCTTGTCGGTGTAGAACTCCACCGGGCGCCCCCAGCGCTCCAGGTACTTCCGCAGCAAGCGGAAGTTCTCTTCCGTCGTGTCATGCTCCGCGAAGCGCGCTAGCGCTCGGCTCGTGGCGTCGTCGATCATGGCCACCAGCCAGAGTCTCGCACCTCGACCCTCTAACCAGTCGTAATCCGACGAGTCCCATTGCACCAACTCCCCACAGCAAGCCCGCCGCGCCCGCCAGACGTGCACCTCCTCCACCCGCCGCCGCTTCCGCTTCCACACCCCCGCCTCCATCAGTAACTTCCGCAGCGTCTCTCTGCTTATCTTCACCTGGTGCTTTTCCGCCAGATACTCCGTCGCCAGCGTCGGACCAAAGTCGCCATACTCCTGCTTCACCAAGCGCACTACTTTCTCCCGTACCGCCTCGGCAATACGTCGCTTCGACGCCCGCCCCCGCAGCCGATGCAGAATCCCTCCGTCCCCCTCCCTCCTCAAACGCTTCACTAGATCCCGCACCCAGCGCTCACTCAGCTTCAACTGCACACCTGCCTGCTTCTGCGTCAGCTGACCTTTTTCCACTTCATGCAACACCTTCAATCGATCCCGATCTTTCTGACTCATACAAAGTTCCTGTTCTCTCATCCTTCCACTTGGCAGTACACTGCCGGCCTCCCTCCAGGACTTGCGACTGACAAGGAAGCAGGCGGCTGGCGCCCAGCACGGCAAGAAGGAATGGCTCGGGGACTACAAAGTATTGCGACTGCTGGACTAATTTCCTCAATATGCCGCTCGCTCGCGCTCTCTTCAAACAGTGGAATTGCGTAAGGTGTAATCGAACCTTGCGTAGATTCTTCTCCCGTCTGAAGTCCTCATCGAAATGAGACTTGCGCACAGAATTCAAATCCCCGTTGGGGTGACGTTGGCGCACCGCTGCTAGCAAGTTGTCACTGCCCATCGGCTTGCTGTAGTCATGTGGACGACGCTGATAAGAAATTAGGTCTTGCGGTTGGGCCTCTGCCAGCCAAGATTCGAGCACCTTGCCCGTGATCATATGCGGTCCCGTGCCGAATGGAATAACTCTGTCAGCTCCTAGACGAATTCCGTCTTGCTCAATCTGGCCGACGCGGAGCGAACGGATTTCCTTGCTGTGAAGGCCGCAATTCATCGTCAACTCTTGAAGTATTTGTGTAAGGGCGGAGCTGAGCATGTAGGCTCCGGCCTTGCGCTTCACTCGGCCAGTTCGCTCATACATTCGCGTTAACAGGTCATCGAACTTCTTCTTCTGATCGGCCGTCCAATATCCCTTTTCTTCAAAAAAACGACCAAAGAAGCCAAACGCCCATCGCTCGCGTCTCTTGTCCTTTTCTCCAATTCGAATCGGATAAGTTTTCTGTGGTCGATTTCGGAAATTTGCGTGATCTCGGACCGCTCGATTTCTTTAATGATTTTCGACTCGTAGCCATAGAACCGTCTTCTCTGGTGAGTCCTAGGATAGATGTGGTGAATGAACCGGTGAATTTCAGTAAGAAGATCTCTCACCCAGGGCTTCTGTACTTTTAGCAACCTTCTGTGCAGCGCCAGGGCGCTTTCCGCCCCAGGTCCGAAACAGTCGAGTTTGGTGACTTCGTAGAGTCGGCTTCGCTCCTTTGGGTCTGGAAATTGGCGGCTTGCAAAGTAATTCAATAGCTTGCTGGGCGTGAATCCCATTACTGTAGCCAACTGGCGCTTGCTGGAGTATTGGCGTTGTGAAAGAAGCCAAGCATTGAGCTCTGCCGCATGTGGCGCAGCCTTTGATCCCTTAGAAGTACCTTCTAGTGGATGGTGCTTTGTAATAACGGTCTCCCTAAAACATTCGAGGCTCGTGGCTTCGTATAACCGTTGGCGTTGTGCTGGGTTCGGAAATCGGTCGCCGGACATATAACGCGAAAGCGTAGACACGGTAACTCCCAAAGCTTCGGCGAGTTGCTTTAAGGCGCCAAACCGCTTCTTTCCCTCAGAAATCCACCACCCTTGGAGGGCCTTTACCCACGGAACTTCAGATTCTCGCATTGGCCTCGGCATAATGTTTTCTCGCTGATCGTTTAGTAAGGTCTCAATCCCAACTTGTCCCGCTCCCGCATCTTTACTCTTCCCTTGTTTCTTGAGGGCAACCTGCCCACCCTAAACGACCTACTCTGGGCAGAACTTTGCGGATGGAATCAGGATAGTCCTCTTCCATGAACACAATCATAAACCTAACAGGTGGGTCTACTAAGGACCTTAGTCCCGCTTGACAAAGTCGTTTAAATACGCTATAAGCAAATAGCATTATGAAGACATGGTCGACGAAACAGGCAGCTAAACAAGCTGGCATCCATTGGGTGACGCTGCTTCGCTGGATGGCTGCTGGCAGAGTCCGCGCCTCGCAAATCATCCAGTTCAATGGAGAAAAGCACTGGCGCTGGACTGACGTGGATGTTAGAAGGCTCAAGGAGTACAAACTGGCAAACTACCGCAAGGGTCGAGGCCGCAAGCCAAGGCGCAAGCGGTAGGAGACAAGCAGGACGCGTCGGTGGTTGCACACCGAGCGCGCCCCTAACCAAAGCCGCCTATCAAGGAGGCAACAACGGATGGCACAAGTTTAACCCATCGAACGACGAAAACTGCAATTTACGCAAGAGTTTCAACCTCAAACAACGGGCAAGACCCCACAATGCAGCCGCGAGAATTGGAAGAATATTGTCAGCGTCGCGGTTGGGAGCTCGCTGGCAGCTATGTTGACACTGGCATCTCTGGCTCAAAGGAATCAAGGCCGGAGCTGGACAGACTTATGGCCGACGCCCTCCGGAGACGTTTCGACGCCGTGGCGGTTTGGAAGTTCGACCGCTTCGCCCGCTCAGTTTCTCACTTGCTCCGTGCGCTCGAAACCTTCAAAGCCCTCGGGATAGACTTCGTTTCCCTCTCGCCGCAAGTAGACACCAGCACACCCACGGGCAAGATGGTCTTTACGGTTCTCGGTGCCGTGGCGGAACTCGAACGCAGCCTGATTGCCGAGCGGGTTCGTGCCGGCATCAGGAATGCGAGGGCCAAAGGTAAGAGGCTCGGAACACCGAGAATCGCCGTGGATGCTGCCAGAATCGCTGCCCTGCGCGCCTAGGGCCGCTCCTGGAGCACCATCTGCCACGAGACGGGCATCGGCAAACGTAGGGCTGCTGAGGACGAGAGGAGATCCAACGGCGCATCTCCACCACTTACTTTTCGAGTACTGTCGACTCAAATAAAACGCGACTGCCGCGGATAAGGAATCCCTCCCGGCGCAATTGGTCCAGCGCGCCCGCGTGGCATGCGTTCATACCGATTTCCTGGAGGATATGTTTGGCCAGTTCACGCAACCGCGCAGCTTCATCCGATGACAACAACTCCTGCCGATTGAAGTGAAGCATTGTGAGCTCCTTGCTCTATGAGTCCGACGGGTGTGCTGGGCCTGTCCAAGCCAAGCGCTTGGCGCAGGCCGTAAACGGTGTCCACCTGCATCCCGGTCACGGCGCTGGCGCCAAGGTCGAGTGGAACCCGGTCGGCCTCCTTGTGCTGAAGAGCAAGACTTACTCGTTCTCACGAAGTCGTCACAGTCAAACTCCTCCTTCTGCCCCTTCGCCAAGCAGGCGCGGCTCGCAGCAGTTTCCAATGCTATGCGTCAGGCTGCGGGAACTAGCTTACGGGCCAGTTCGACGGCGCCGGGAGCGTCCTTACCATAGCCATCGGCCCCGATCGAATGCGCCCAGGCATCGGTGAGAGGAGCTCCACCCACAAGAACTTTCACCTTGTCCCGAAGGCCAGCCGCAGCGATGGCTTCAATGACGCCTTTCATGTTAACCATCGTCGTGGTAAGGAGGGCCGACAGGGCAACGAAGTTTGCATTGTGCTGCTTCACGGCGTCCACGATCTTCTCCGCTGGAACGTCTACACCCAGGTCCACGATCCGGAACCCCGCGCTCTCCAGCATCATGGCCACAATGTTCTTCCCGATGTCGTGCAGGTCGCCCTTCACCGTCCCGCACACCACCGTCCCCGCTGCTTTCACGCTCTCGTCTCCCACCAGCAGCGGCCGCAGCAGGTCCGTCGCCGCCCGCGCCGCCCGCGCCGCGATCAGCACCTCAGGAATGAAAAATTCGCACTCCCGCATCCGCCGCCCCACTTCGTCCATGGCCGGGACGATCGCCTTGGGGAAGAATTCGTGCGGCTTGATACCTTCCTTTAACCCTCTCTCCGTGATTTCCTTGGCGAGGGGAGCTTTCCCGTCGATGATGGCTTTCTGCAGCTCCTCAAAAATAGTCATATCCGTCTCCTTCGTTGAGTGCCTTTCACACCAGCGTAATATCCGATTCGCCGGCGACATCAATTTCAAGCGGCCAGATCCTGTCCCGAATACGTGCCATATTTGCGGGCACAATCAAACATCCACAGGATATTTTTCACCGGGATGCCGTCGTGCAGCGAATGGTCCGACGCCAGGATATAGCCGAATCCCGGCGCGGCGATGCGCAACGCTTCGCGCGTCTCCGCTTCGATTTGCCCCGGTGAGCCAAATGGTAAAGTCCTTGATGAATCGACGTTCCCGATGATGCAGAGCCTGCTTCCGTACTTGGCCTTGACCGCTGCCAGGTCCATTCCAGCAGTACGTTGCAGCGGATGGAGGGCGTCGGTACCGATCTCCACCAAGTCGTCGAGATAATCGCGGATGCACCCGCAGCAGTGGAAGAAGACGGGCAGTTCTTGCGCCTTGATGCCGTCGACCATCTTCTTCAGCACCGGCTTGTAAGTGGTTTTGAAATGCGCGGGCTTGAGCAATCCCTGGGCACTGGCTCCGTAATCATTAGCGATGATCATGGCGTCGACACCGGTGGCGGCGATGCGCGGGATCATCTTGAGCGCAAAGTCCACAGCGATCTCCGCCAGCTCCTCGAGGAATTCGGGGTCGTCGTAAAGGGTCAGGCAGATCTTCTCGTAGCCGAGCAGATACCAGGTGATGGTCAGCGGCCCCTTGACGCTGCCCATGACGGCCACGGCCTTGTCGCCCAGGTTTTGGTTGATGACCACGGCCGCGTGGAGCTCGTTCGTGCGCCCGTCCGCCAGCGGGTCAGGAACCGTATAGTGGCGGAGGTCCTCGCGGCTTCGGATCGGGAAGGCCATGGGCGCGTCGAGGGGCCAGGCGGCTTCGTCCTTCTCGAACGTCGTGCCCCACTCGTCTTTGTAAACACGGTCTGAGATCACCTCCGCCTTCCACGCCGTGGGAGCAGAGTAGGGGATCCAGATGCTGTCGAGCCCCATCGCCACGGTCAGGTCCATGGCGTCGCGGGCGTTGTAAGCGTCGGGCGCGCGGCCAATGACTTCCTTGAACAACGGGCGCTGGAAGAGGAAATCAAAAAGCGGAACCCTGTCGACGGGCTGGCGCTTGAGCGCCGCGAGAAACCGTTCTTTGGGGATCATCAGAAACCCTCCTTCCCGGGGTACGTCGCCCCCCGAGAAATCGCTTCCTGGCGGGATCCGTTCGCCACCCCGGCGGCAAGTGGGGAAAGCGCGAGAGGCGCCGCGCTCAGGGCCGAAACTTCTTGATCTCATCGTGCATGGCCAGGGCGTTCTCAACCGTCACGTCATCCATCAGGTAGTGCGTCGTGCAGAAGATGTAACGGCCGCCTTTGCCGAAAATCTGAATCAGTCGCCGCGCCTCGCGCCGGACGTCTTCAGGGCTGCCGAGGGGCAGAATCTCCTGCGTGTCCATGCCACCGTAAAAAGTAAGATGCTTGCCGAACTCACGCTTGAGTTCAGTGGGATCCATGCCTACGGCCATCACCTGCACGTTTTCAAGGATGTCGAGTCCGGCATCGACCAGGTCACCCAACACGGCACGCGTCGAACCACAGGAATGCAACGCCGCCTTCATGCCATTTTCATGGGCCATGGCGAACAGGCGCTTCCAAATCGGCAGGCACCATTTCCGCCACAGCTCCGGCTTTAACAGCAGGCCCTGCTGGCTGGCGAAGTCATCGCCCCAGGCCAGAATTTCATAGTGGCCGCGACCCGCGCGCGCGAAGCGCCGGTAAAAATCTTCCAGAAAGCTGCCGATGTGCACAATGGTGGCTTCGACGACAGCGGGACGTTCCGCGATATTGGTGAGGCCGGTTTCCATGCCAAACATGTCCATCACTTTGGCAAGCAGGGGGCTCCAGCCGCCAGCCAGCCGCGCATAGTTAGCGTTGCGTTTCCCCCACTCTGCGACCGGGATGTAATCTCCGGGTGCATCTAAAAACCAGGCCACGCGGCTATAGTCGAACCAGTCAGGATTGGGCCAGGGATGCTTCTCCACGTCGGCCACGGTCTCCGCAGCGCGCAGCGGACGCGGCAGGCCGTCGTAATAAGTCGCCGCACCCTCTCCCCAGGTCCCCCAGATGTCCTTAACGATTTTCAGCGCGGGGTAAATCGGAGTGTGCTTGCCCGACGTGTCTTCCTCCAGCGTCGGGCCGATATACAGCGGCCGGCACCAGCGAATATGCGCGTCGAGAGCCTTCAGTAATCCCTCATTATCGTTTTCAGCCAACCCGAAATGGTGGAGTAGCTTGGCGCGCAGTCCCGGGTGAACTCCGTTCTCAAACACATCACTAGGTATCGGATAGAGCTCCTCACCATTCATGACGGCGAGCACGCGTTCTTTGGGTGTCATTTTTCCTCCTTCGTCTACCGAAGCCAAGCCGCCGCCGGGCTTTCGAGGCGCGTCTGACTTCGGCTCTTATGAGTCCGGTTTCTTCCCGCGTTTTGTCGAGCCTCTGGCATGGGCAGCACGGGTTAGCGCATTGGGATTAAAAACACCTCTAGAAATTACCGTGGCAAGGGACGAACCTTGCGTCGTGCGGCGAGGGCTGGGTTTTCGGTTACTTGGGGCTCGCACCTTTGTAGCGATTCACCAAGTCTTCTTCCGCATCCACTGCCTTGATGTAATCCGGGTAGCGGAGTGCGCGGAAAGCCTTATTGGAGTCGGCCACGAGCTTTTGGACCAGTTTTTGGTCCTCTTCGCTCAAATGGATATTGCCTCCAAAGATCATCATTTGCAGCGCGAGCCCGATTTTGAGCTCTTTCTCCAGGGCTGCCTTCACCTCGTCCGGCCAGAGGGGCAAGCGTTCCTGCGCCCTCGGTAGGGGAGGAAACAGTTTGTGAGGTTCCTTCTGATACCAAAAGGCCGTCGAAGTATAGTCATTATCATAGTTATTGTCGTGTCCGTGCTCGATGGTTACGCGGACCGATTTCTGAAAGCGCACAGGATCGTTCAGGTACCACCGGTACATCAGGTTCTTGCCGCCAAAGTCCGCTTTGTAATTCTCAATCAGACAAAAACCCGTATAAGGACCCCAGAATTTCATATCCGGACAGCAGTCGCTATTGAAGACCTCCTCATGACCGGTGCCCGCGTAAGTGGGCGGCCACTTCGCGCCGTCCACAAAGATCATGTCGTCGCCTTCGCCATACCAACCGCCCTGGACGTTATCCACGATGAGGAAAAGCCCCACGTAGCTTCCCATGCCTTCCGCATCCAGGATCACGAAATTGTCCTCACCCGTGGTGTTTTTGGCCTGGTCGTTGCCCAGCGTGGTGTTCTTGATAGCCCCCTCGGGAATGGAGGGGTGGATGGCGCGCCGCCACTGCGCATGCAGGCGGCCCACGTTCCCGGGCAAAGGGCCATCGGGATACTGCTCGTAATCGATGTGATACCAGAGGGCCAGGCCGGGAACCTTCCCATCATTATTCCACCGTGATCCGCGCGCCTTTCTCGAAGGGCATGGGAAGGTAGTTCACCATCGCATCAAAATCCCACCCCTGAAAACCGGGATTCACGTTCACCACCAACGATTTCAAATACTGCAGCGTGCCCAGGCCCAAACCTTGGCGGGTTTGTCCTGACTCCCCGTCGCCAGCCGCTGCCCATCCGGGCTCCAGGCCACGCTGGTAACATTACCCAGGTGGTCCTTGAGGGTGAGCCGAACCTGTGACTCCAGCAGCGACCGGTGAACGAGTTCCTCGGTGTCGGGAGGGACGGTGCGCTCATGCGACCAAGTCGCAGCCACCGCGTGCATGGCGAGCAGCAAACTGCGCTCCGGGTCTTCGTCGAGGCTGCCTAGCGCATACGACACACGCTCGCGCGCGGTGGCGATGCGCGCCTGCCGTTCCTTCTCCTCGTTCAACTCTTTGAGGCGCTAGATTTCTCCCGCTTCCCATTCCTGGCTGGCCCGGATGTACTCTTCCTGAAGGGCTGCCGCCTTAGGTTCTTTGATGGCGGCCTGGGCCAGCCATTGCACGGCATTTTGCAGGTCCATCCCACGTAGGAGAAAAGCGCTGTCACGTCCCTTGACGTCCCATTCCCGAGCGCGCACCAGCAGGCGAGTGTGCAAGCGGACCCAATCCAAATCCGTATCGAGGGCTTGAATCAGAGACTGAAAGGCAATCTCGAAACTACCGCCTGCGAAGGTAATCCACTGGATTCGGGCGACGGCTGGGGGCAAATCCTTCGGGTCAACCGGGCGGCAGACGATGGGGACGAGGCGCTTGTGATTGGCCTCGGCATAAGCAACCTCTTCCCGGCACATCCCGGATGCGCAGGAGTCAGGGCTCACGACGAACAGAAAATTGTCCGCGGCTTCGATGCTGGCAAAGATCTCTTTCAGCCACTCTGCGGTGGGCGGGATGTCCTGCCAGTCGATCCAGATGTCGCGGTTGTGCTGGCCCAGGCTTTCGTGCAGCCGGCGCACGAAGTCCGTGTCTTTGCGGGAGTAGGAAATGAAAACATCAGCCATGATGGAGTCCGCCTTGAACTCCGCCAATCTTAATTGCTGCTCACACTTGAAGTCAAGGAACGAGCCATGAGCAAAACAGGAGATTTCGTGCAAACAATCGCACTCACGAATTCCGCCCGAAAACCGTCCCCACCGGGAAATGCCATCGCGCTCCTTCGCACGAGCCTCAACTGGCCGTCGAATTCACGATCTGTAGTGGGCGGCCGGCAAGAGTTTAGCGGTCCTTCTCGCTCATCGTTTTCCCGAACAGGATTGCCAGCGTCGGGCGTTGGGATTCGAATCCGCCGACAGCCCGGTGATCCAATCCCTTGCGCCCGCACGAATTCCCCGCCCGCCACTCAGGCCGTCGCGGCAGCATTGCTCAATGATATACCACGCTGCATCCGAACGCAACTCAACGGGCCCGAATGGGATTGGAAGGGTACATCGTATCCCCCCTGTGGAGTTAAAGTGTTTGAGCGAAAAGAGGAGGGGTGAGATCGCTGCCTTGGTGGGGGGGGACCA
>Ga0208563_1000811_pt1 | contig 24452 bp, 22 predicted proteins | sample June2015DPH_17_1_2_FD_184717 | JGI IMG/M metagenome (GOLD analysis project Ga0208563, IMG submission 184717) | Peatland microbial communities from SPRUCE experiment site at the Marcell Experimental Forest, Minnesota, USA - June2015DPH_17_150... | ecosystem: Environmental > Terrestrial > Soil >... | reverse complement strand
CCAGCTCTTCCCGGCTGCCCGCCGAAGCATCGATATTCGAGGGCCGCAGGCGGGCGCACAACAGAAAATCTCCGCAAAAGATATACAGCGGCAGATAGCAGTAATTACCATAATAACCGTGAAAGAACCGCCCCTCTTGATTCCCGTGCACCGGATCGTCCGTGGCGTCCAAATCCAGGACGATCTCTTGCGGAGGCCCGCCCTGGGCCTGGAGAAAGACCTCCACCAGCAGGCGATCCACCGCCGCCTGGTCCAGCGCGATCTTCTTATAGCGTTCCTCCTCGCTCACCGCTTCCCCCGTCAGCTCCAACCGATTCAGCGTGCTCTTGCCCGCCAAGGCCTTGCCCTGGTCGCGCTCCCGCACGCGGCTCTCTCCCGTCGGATCGGGCTTCTCCGCCAGCACCGCCAGCAACGGATCGCCCCGCAACTGGTCGTGATCGTTCAGGTCCTCGTAACCCAGCGCCAGCGCGTACACTCGCTGTGCTACCAGCTCCTTCACTGTGTGCTCGAGGCGCTCCGGGTCCCGATGGTCCGTGAAGCAGGCCGCAAACTGCGCCACGATCCCCGTCCGCTTCTCCACCTCCCGCAGCAGCAAACCTCCCGCGTCGCTCGTGATCGCTCCGCCATCAAACCGACCCCGCACTTCGCGCTTCCGTAAGGGATGAAATTGGAAGGATTCTTGGTTACACTGTGTAAGCAAAAGGCTGTCCTCCTTCTTCGGCAGAAGTCTTTCTCGCAACAATACTTATGCCAGAAAGAGACAGCCTTTTTCAATTCTTCCGTGAGAAATGCGGGCTAGATTTACAATTTTGGATTTTGGATTAGCGAACCGGGCGGGGGTGCAGAAGGGGGAGACGGCCAGCGCATTAGTCCGCGGTTCTCGGTTGGGGTTCGCCGCGACCGGAATCCTGCTTGGGTGGCGGCGTTCCGCGCGGTACCGGCTGTTTGGAAGCTGCCTTTCGATGCCTGAGCACAAGGTATGTGATGGCAGCCGCTGCCGCCCCACCGGCTATGGCTACAATGAGGATTACATTGCTGCCGTGATGTTGACCGGCGCTGCCAGCTCCCGCCCCAGGGTTGCCTCCCCCACCCCCCGCTAGGGGAATCAGAAAAGCGACAGCGGCACCCAGCCCGACGAGCACGGATGCCGGCAAGGGGCGCTCCTCCTGAGAGTCTGGGAGCTGACTACCAACTATGTTACCCCCGCCGAATCGAATGGGATCCCCTTCTCTGGGAGTCGCTTCGAAATAATACTCTGAGGAATCAGCGTACGGGAATTCAGCACGATATGCCAGCTTTCGGGTGCGGTTGCACTTTACTTCCGTAAACGTAGTCCCTCCCGCAGTCTTGTAGAACACCGACAATCCCGAAACGGAGACGGCGTGCGTGTTCAAGGTGGCGATGATTTCTATTGTCTGTGGCTTGTGGTTTTTGTCGCCGCGCCTCGCGACCCGCAACTGCACGATTGTGATCGTCGGCGCCGCGGCGATTTGGGGCCCCGTTCCGGTCGCAAGCTTTGCGGCGAGAACAACTACGAGAGAAGGCCGAAGGATATTACTGCGTCGAACCACGAGACCCGCCTAGTCTGATTATCAGAAGCCACATGGCAGGATTGAAATAGTAGATCATCGCTAATCCGTTAACGCAGAAGCCTGCAATATAAGCCATCCACGTTCTCGCGGTGCTTTTTGCCGCTCCGAGCCCCGACAAGAGCCTAACGATGTGTGCCGAGTAAAACAGAATTGTCGCGACCGCAAGACACAGACAAACCAGAACCAAGATGCGAATTGAAGAATCCTGCCGCTGCTCCAGGGCTGAGGTGATGGCAGCCCCGAGATATGGCAGGGAGGGATCTTGTCGATTGAGCGCCAGTTGAATTGCCGAATAGCGAAAGTAGGCCGTAAAAACGGCGATAAAGGGCAATTGCCCGCCTAGCGCGTAGCAACAAACAGTAGCCACATGACGGAGCCGCAGCCGACGACCGACTAAGAGTAGGCAAAGGTGCAGAAGAAGCACGAACAAGGCAGCATCGACGAGCTGCACCAGCAACGCCAGGGGAATCCCAATGGCGTCGCCGATTTCGAATTTCTGACCTGTGGACGCAAAGTATACAAGGACGAAAACAGCGCGGCTAAAAACGAGGCCCGTCAAATAGCACGCGAGGGCTTCCCGGAGCGCCTTTGGCGATGCCGCCTCCCCCGGTTTGAGCCTGCCGATTTGAAGGCTCTTTTCGAACCAGACTGCTACGATGGCGATCCGGTCTGCCATTGTGAACTCGCGGGAGCTGAGTCGCTAACGTTCAGCAAGGAGTCGACCAGTCGTCAATCCAGCGGGGGCCTCCGTTTTGACCCTCCGGTGCCCGAAATTACACCTCAAGGTTAGCACACAGTCTTGCTTTCCAGAAACTCTGCAGCTCGTGGCTATACCCTTAGCCCGAAATCATAGGTTGGAGTCGGAGGGTGTTGTGGAGGCAGCGCCGGCACCCTCCCACTGTCATCCTGAGGAGGGTGCCCGGCGACCGACGAAGGATCTCAGCATTTGATTGTTTCCAAGAATACGGGGGTTCTTCGCGCAGTTCACCCTGAGCGAAATGACAAAGATCCTTCGGCTTCGCCTCAGGATGACAGCGAATGGGCTCAGAATGACATTATCAGAGTGTTTTTCAGCAACCTGTCAGGTGTTCTGGCTCTCCACGAGCTGCTTGGCGCGTTGGGCGGCGCGGACCACCGCTTTGATCAGGGTGACGCGCAGGCCGCCTTCCTCGAGTTCCAGCAACCCATCAATCGTACAGCCCGCGGGGGTGGTGACCATGTCTTTCAGTTTGGCCGGGTGTTCGCCGGTTTGCAGGACCAAGGCCGAGGCACCCAGCAAGGTCTGCGCCGAAAGCTCGGTGGAGAGCTCACGCGGCAGCCCCAGTTTTACGCCTCCCTCGGCCAGCGATTCGATGATCATGTAGACATAGGCGGGACCCGAGGCGGAAAGACCCGTAATGGCGTCCATGTGCTTCTCATCGACGACTACCGTACGGCCCATGGAACCGAAAATCTCCCGCGCCAGCGCAACGTCCTCGGGCGTGGCGTGATGGCCTGCGGCCAGCGCCGTCATTCCCTGACGAATCAAGCAAGGAGTGTTGGGCATGGCGCGGACCACGCGGGCAGGGTGGCCGAGCTCTCGCTCGATGAGCGCCGTGGTGACGGAAGCCGCGGCGGAAATGATGACCGCATCCTTGCGCAACGCTTTTTTTACTTCATGCAGGAAGCCCTTCACCTGCTGAGGCTTCAAGCTGACCAACACCAGATCGGCGCCCGCCACCGCCTGGAGGTTGTTGGTGTAGGCCTTGACGCCGTATTTCTCCGCCAGGTAATCGGCGCGCGGCTGATGAGCGACGGTCACCTCGACGCGATGCACCGAGACGAGCTGCGAACCCAGCATGCCGGAGAGCAAGCCCTCGCCCAACTTCCCGCAGCCTATCAGCGCCAGCTTTTTTACCCGGCTTTGGAAATCGCGCGCGCCGCGAGCATCTGTGGATTCCCGCTGGAGCTTGCCCCGATTGGGTCGGGGCGGGAATGACTTGGGGTCGGTGGTTTTCATCGTGGTCCTCGGGTGATGAGAAGAAGCTGACAGCGGTCAGCTATCAGTCGGAGCTTTAGCTGACTGCAGAGCGCTGAGAGCCTTGTACTACCGCCGCGCCGCGGCCTGCGCCGCGGTAGCTTCCTTCTTGGATGTCTGGATCCAAGGCATCATCTTGCGCAGCTCGCTTCCCACCTTTTCGATGAGATGTTCGGAAGCCTTGGAGCGCATTTCCAGGAACCGCTTGCGTCCCTTGGCGTTTTCATCCATCCACTCTTTGGCAAACAAACCGCTCTGAATGTCGGCCAGAACCTTTTTCATCGTCTCACGCACCCGGGCGTCAATCACCACGGGCCCGCGGGTGTAATCCCCGTATTCGGCGGTGTCACTCACCGAATAACGCATGTACTTGATGCCACCCTGGTAGATGAGGTCCACAATCAGCTTCAGCTCGTGGAGGCATTCGAAGTAGGCAATCTCCGGCTGGTAACCGGCTTCGACGAGCGTCTCGAAGGCCGTCGTGACGAGGGCCGAGACCCCGCCGCACAGCACCGTCTGCTCGCCGAAGAGGTCGGTCTCCGTCTCCTCTTTGAAGGTGGTGCGAATCACGCCCGCCTTGAGCGAACCGATGCCTTTGGCGTAAGCGAGCCCAGTCTTCTCGGCATGGCCGGAAGCGTCCTGTTCGATCGCCAAGAGCGAGGGCACGCCTACGCCCTCGGTAAAGAGCTCGCGCAGGCGATGCCCTGGGCACTTCGGCGCTATCATGATGACGTCCACGGTGGGCGGAGGAACGATAAACTTGAAGTGAATGTTAAACCCGTGGGCAAACACCAGGGTTTTGCCCGACCCGAGGTGAGGGGCGATGGCCTCTTTGTATACCTGCGCCTGAATCGGATCGGGAATGAGCACGACGATCAGGTCACCGCGCCGGGCAGCTTCCGCGGCCTCAGAGACCTCGAAGCCTGCCTCTTTCGCCTTGGTTCGTGGCGGATCGCCAGCGCGCTCGGCAACAATCACCTTGACCCCGCTGTCGCGTAGATTCAGCGCGTGCGCGTGTCCCTGACTGCCGTAGCCGATAATGGCCACGGTTTTCCCCGCGAGATTTTTCAGGTCACCATCTTGCTCATAGTAGACTTTAGCCATAAACGTCTATTCCTCCGCCAAGCATTGAATTTGAAAAGCTGGATTATATACGAAGCAGGTGGCTCGCCGACCCGTTAATTACCCCGCGTGAATCGAACGTCAACCCGTCTGCATTGAGCTTACGCGACGATCAGCTCCGGGCGCGACACGTTCCGGGTAGTTCTCACGCAGGCGAAAGGAAGGACCTCCGGGATACCGAAAGCCGGCACGGCGGTTTTCCGGCGGCCTTCGGCGGGAACCTCAAGGAGATATTTTCCATGACTGGCAAAGATGAGCTTGGACCCGGGAAAGGTCTTGAGGATGTCGGCCACCCGAGAGGTATCCGGGTCAGCGTCGATGAAAACAAAGGAAGCGTCCTCAGAGGTCTCGTGCCGATAACAGGTGACGTGCTGAACGCCTCCCATCCGGCGCAGGAGGTTAAAAATGTGATCGACGTCCGCCTCCGGCGACTCCAAGACCGCCATCATGGAATGGCCGCTCGGCCGAGCCGCCATGGCCAAGGTCACGATCTTCAATCCCTTGCGGCGAAACACATTCATGAGCCGGCAAGTCACAATCAGGTCCTGCTCGGTTTCAAGCGTAATCAGCCACTGCATGGTGTACTCCTGTGCGTTGACCAAACCTCGGCCGGGCCTCGCGCCAGGGCCGCCCGTGCGCAATCCTACACAGCCCACAGGTCGTCCAGCGCCTCTTCTTCAACCAGAACTCGTGGCGGTTCCACGACCATCTCGGCGAGCGAGGCCCCGGGGGGAACGATGGGATACACGTTCTCCGCCGGGTCCACCCAGAAATCGATCAAGCGGGGCTCGCGGTCACTCAGGAAGTCCTCGACCGCATCCACCACGTCGGTGCGGTGCTCGACGCGCGTGCCGCGAATGCCGTAAGCCTCGGCCAGCTTGACAAAATCCGGCGCAAAGTCGAGGTCAATGTCGCAGTACCGCTTCTCAAAGAAAATCTCCTGCCACTGGCGCACCATACCCAGAGCGCGGTTGTTGATAATGGCGATCTTGACGGGCACCCGGTATTGCACCACGGTCGCCAGATCGTTCAAGGTCATCTGGAAACCCCCGTCGCCAACAATGGCAATCACCTGACGATCCGGGAAGGCCATCTGCGCGCCCATGGCCGCAGGGAACCCGTAGCCCATGGACCCCAATCCGCTGGAGGAGAGCCACGTACGCGGCCGCGAAAAGTTGTAGAACTGCGCGGCCCACATCTGATGCTGGCCCACGTCCACCGCCACTATGGCGTTCTCATGAGCGTGCTGGGCGATAGACTCAATCACATACTGGGGCTTCACCGTATTCGCATACTTGTCATAGGTCAGGGGGTGCTCGGTGCGCCAGGACTCAATGCGCTGGAGCCACTGCTGCCGATCGGGGGTCGGAGCCGCCTGGCGTCGCTTCAAAACATCAATCAAAGCCCGGAGCGCTTCCCGCGCGTCACCGACCAGCGCCAGGTCCGCATGCACGTTCTTGTTGACCTCGGAGGGGTCAACGTCAAAATGAATCTTCTTGGCGCTCGGGGCGAAGCCGTTCAGGCGGCCCGTCACCCGGTCATCAAATCGCGCCCCGATGGCCACTAGCAAGTCGCAGTTGCAGATCGCCAGGTTGGTGGCATACGAACCGTGCATGCCCAGCATTCCCAACGAGAGCGGATGGCGCGAAGGAAAGGCCCCCATGCCCATCAAGGTCGTCGTCACCGGGATGTGAGTCAGCTCCGCAATCTCGCGAATCTCTGGTGAAGCGCCGGCAGAAATCACCCCGCCGCCCACGTAAAGCACCGCCCGGCGGCTTTCCAGGATCATGTCCGCCGCTCGTTCGATTTCGGTATCCGCCCACTCACGCAGCCGCTCGGGTGGCTCGGCACCGGTGCTGGGGGGGTAACATGGCTCTGCCTTTTCCATGAGCACGCTCTTGGGGAGGTCAACCAGCACCGGCCCCGGACGTCCGGAGACAGCAGCCCTGAAAGCCCGATCGATGACCGCAGAAATGTCCGCCGCAGAGCGAACCAGAAACGACTGCTTGGTGGAGGGAAGGCTAATGCCGATCGTGTCGGCTTCCTGGAAGCCATCTTTCCCAATCAAGGACGCTGGTACTTGACCCGTCAGGGCAACCACGGGAATCGAATCCATCATCGCCGAGGTCAGGCCCGTGATCAGGTTGGTTGCGCCCGGTCCGGACGTTCCCAGGCAGACTCCTGGTTTCCCCGAGGCGCGCGCGTACCCGTCGGCGGCGAAAGCGGCTGCCTGCTCGTGCCGGACCAGCAGGTGGCGGATGCCGGCACTGTAAAGAGCGTCGTAGAGTGGAAGAACAGCGCCGCCCGGGAGGCCAAAAAACACGTCAACTTTCTGGCGCTTCAGACTCTCCAGCAAGATTTCGGAACCAGAAAAAAGCTTCCCCATATTCTTCTCTCGGCGGCTGGGCGGACCGAATGACCGACCAGTCGGTAGGTAACGTAACATGTCTGCTCTTCTCCGTCAACCTCTATTATTATTTCGGCAGAAATTGGAGGGGGATGAGTATGGATTGCTTGCAAGCCCGTAGCACGCAGCGTTCAGCTCAGCTCTCCGCATTGAGCGGTCAGCTCTTAGCTCTCAGCGTTCAGCTAGGCCCTTGTCGTTTTTGCTGATTGCTGACTGCTTCTTCTTTGGCTGACCGCTGACCGCCCCGGCTCTTCCCGCCGGGAACGGACCGCTGATCCCTGATTGCTGACCGCTTCTTTCAACGTAGCAACTCTTCCAGCCGCACGGCCTGGTCAGTCTTCTCATCGCGGTATTTGATGATGACCGGCGTATAGAGCGAAATCCCCAATTCCTTCCCTCGACCTTTGGTGACGGCGCGTGCGCCGGGGACGACTACCGCGCCCTCGGGAATCCGCAGCGGCCTCGCGCCCTCGCGGCGATGCACGGCGTCACGAACCAGGTCATAGACGGGCGTCGACCCCGTGATGATGGTGCCCGCGGCGAGTACCGCGCCTTTCCCTACGATCGTGCCCTCGTACACGCCGCAATTGCCACCCACCAGCACTTCGTCCTCGATAATGACCGGCAGCGCGCCAATCGGCTCAAGCACGCCGCCGATTTGCGCCGCGGCGCTGATGTGTACGCGTTTGCCCACTTGCGCGCATGAACCGACCAGCGCATGCGAGTCGATCATGGCGCCGTCGTCCACGTAAGCTCCCACGTTCACGTACATGGGCGGCATGCAGGTCACGTTTTTCCCGATGAAGCAGCCATCGCGAATCGAGGATCCACCGGGCACCACGCGGATGTTCTGGTCAGCAGGAAGCCGCTTGAGGGGAAAGGTGTGCTTGTCGCGGAATTGGAGGTCGTTCGGCGGCATCTCCACCACGCGCCCGATGCGGAATCCCAGCAGAATGCCCATCTTCACCCATGCATTCACGCGCCAGCCCCAAGGCGAACTGGCATCCGGCTCTGCGGCGCGCACCCGGCCTTCATTCAGCGCGGCCTTCAGTTCGTCGAAAGCACGGAAGTACTCGGGCCCGTACTGGCTCTCCTGGCGGGCAAACAATTCGGAGATCTCGGCTTGGAGTTGCATCATAGGGGTGTAGCGCAGACTTGTTCGCTAAGTCTGCGGCTGTTTCTCTGGCAGGCTACCAAGAACCGCGGAGTTCCTGAACGGATCGGCGCCACCTGCCCCAGCGCCCCGGGAGCACATTACTCTGCGGTTCTTGGTCGGGGTTCGCGGCCAGCGTCGTGCATCCTGCCGGCGATCCCGCACGGGGAGATCGCCACCGTCGTCCAACCGCAACCCTAAGGGCTGGTGACCCCGCCTGACGGGGTCGCCGCTACTTCTTCCGCGTGAAGTCGAAACTGTGTGCCTGCTCCTTGCCGTTCTCGCGCCAAGTCCATTCCTCAGAGAAGTGGTCGCTGTCGGCAATCTTAATCACCAGGTGATGCATGTGCCCAGACTCGGGGCTCGGCAAATTGGTGATGCCCTGGAATGAGAAGTCGAACTCTTTCTGGTCTGCCGTAGTTGCGGCGGTCTCCATGCGAGGTTGGTTGCCGGCGTCGCAGTAGTGGGTCGCAGCCACGCGGTTCCCATCGGGATGGTAGAGCGTGACCATCTGGTTGTCTTCCGTGTTCTGGAAAGTTTCCTCCAGCGCCGTGGCGTTCGAGACCAGCCGGATCGTAGTCGTGAACGGTTCTCCCTTTGGACTCTTGGCCTGCCACTTGCCCACAAGCGTCTTGAGCTGCTCAAATCCGCTGGCTGGCTTCGCTTGCGGTCCCGCGCGCGCAACCAACACTCCGATAGCAATGGCTCCCAACGCCAACATGCTCACTGCTCTTCTCATTCTACCCTCCTAAGCCGGAATGTCCGTTTTGCCTTCCCAGCCGACCGATAACGCACTCCCCACCCCGTCAGTATACGATGCACCAGCCTGGTTTTTCGAGCCCAGAGCCGTTCCGGCACCCGCGGCGGAAACCGAGCAGAATTCCCTTCTTCACCCAGGCATTCACGCGCCAGCCGGAAGGCGAACCAGCATCCGGCTCCGCCGCGCGCACCCCGCCTTCCTTCAATGCCTGCTTGAACTCGTCGAAGGCGCGGAAGGACTCGGGGCCATGCTGGCTTTCCTCCCGAACAGACAATTCAGCGATCTCAACTTCGAGTGGAATCATGGGGTGGGGGTTCGATTCTCCCGCGCAGAGTATTAAAGCCCAAGCAGCAAACGCAAGCCGGCCTCAACTTCATGCAGATGGTGCGGCGCCAGCCTGGAAACTCGGCGCGTGAGCCAACTTTTGTCGAGCGTCGTGAGCTGTGATACATTTGCGACAGAGTCCACACTCAATCCGGTGTCCTGCTTTCGGCACAGGACATTGCCCGGTGCAGCCGCCCGTTGCAAATTGGAAGTGAATGCCACGACCACGACGGTCTCAATACCGCTTTGGTTGAATGGGTCGGTTTGCACAATCAGGACGGGACGCCGATAGCCAGGTTCCGACCCGCTCGGCGCAGGTATGTTCGCCCACCAGATGTCGCCCCGTCGGATCACCACTTCTCCTTGGCTAGAATGTGGCAAGCGGCGGCCGCTAAGTCCGGATCGAGTTTGGAGCTTTCGGTTCCGTACACGGCGTTCAACGCCTCCGTCACTCCCTTAGACTGCTGCGTCTTAAGGTAAGCCTCCAAGGCCCTTGCGTAGAGCCGGCTGCGCGAGATGCGGAGCCGCTTCGTGAGCCGCTCAGCCTCTTTGAAGAGAGGGTCGGGTATGGAGATTGCGGTTTTCATGGAAGTAGTATAACCGGGGTTATACCGACGCGCAAGGTGATCATCCCCCGCTTGGTTTGCGAACCCGAGCCGTGCCGACCTGAAGATCAGCTCTAGGACGCGGCGCTGCGCGCCACCAATCCCAGCGCGGCCATGACCTTTTCGAGCCTGGCGCGGTCTTCGGGTCTCATGGGGACCAGGGGGAGGCGGTAGACTTCTTCAATCATGCCCATCATGGCGAGGCCGGCCTTGACGGGGATGGGATTCGTCTCGACGAAGTTCGCCTGCATGAGCGGCAGCAATTGGAAATGGAGCTTGCGCGCCTCGTCGATTTTGCCTTCGAGCATCAGGTGGGTGAGCTTGCACATTTGCGCCGGAATCTGGTTTGAGGTAGTGCAGATGACGCCTTTTCCTCCCAACGCCATAAGAGGGAACGTAAACGCATCGTCGCCCGAAAGCACCCGGAAGCCCGGCTCGACGGCGTTCAGAACTTCCATTTGCTGCACGATGCTGCCGGAAGCTTCCTTGATGCCGATGATGTTGGGAATCTTGGAAAGGCGCCCCACCGTGGCCGGTTCAAGGTTCGAGGACGTGCGCCCCGGCACGTTGTAGAGGATCACGGGCAGGTCCGCAGATTCCGCAATAGCCTTGAAATGCTGGTAGAGACCCTCCTGCGTCGGCTTATTGTAGTAAGGCGCGACGGAGAGGATGCCCTGCACGCCCAGCGGCTTAACTTGACCTGCTAGGTCGCTCACCTTCTTGGTGTTGTTGCCGCCCACTCCGGCGATGATGGGAACTCGCCCAGCGGCTTCTTCCACCACGACGCGAATCACCCCCAGGTACTCGCCGTGCTCGAGCGTGGGCGCTTCACCCGTCGTCCCGCAAGGAACCAGGAAATCGATTCCCTCGCGAAGCTGGAACTGCACGAGGCGCCGCAACGCCGCTTCATCCACCGAACCGTCTTTCCGAAACGGGGTAACTAGCGCCGTGCCGCAACCGCGAATTTCGAGGCTCATGGGACCTCCAACCCAGGGGCTGGGTTCTGGGGACTGTCGATTCAGATTTACTGCCCTCTCCCCCTTGGGAAAGAGGGTGGTCCGCAAGCGGCGGACCGGGTGAGGGGGCACTTCGCAGAGGACCTAACAGCTATTTTGTGACAGCCTCTAACCGCCCGCCCCCAACTCCAAAACGTCTGCAAAACTGTAGAGTCCTTTCTTGCCCACCACCCAGCGCGCCGCGTAGAGCGCCCCTTCGGCAAAGCCCTGCCGGCCGCGCGCCGTGTGGCGCAGAACGACGGTATCCGCCTCCGAGTCAAAGCCCAGCTCATGGACGCCGGGGACATAACCCGCGCGCACGCTGGCCACGGGAATATCCCGGTCCGCAAAGTAGGGTTGGATCTGCCGCGTGATTTCGAGCGCGGTGCCCGACGGCGCATCTTTCTTCATCTTGTGATGAGTCTCGGTAAGAAAGGGATCGTACATCGGGAAGGGCGCAAAGATTTCCGCCGCCGCACGCGCCAGGCGGTAGAAAAGGTTCACGCCGATGGAAAAGTTCGCGGCATAGACCATACCGATGCCGGTGTGCTCAATAACCTTGCGGACCTCCGCCTGGTGCTTGTACCAGCCGGTAGTCCCCACCACCAGATTCACGCCCAAGGCCGCGATGCGGTGAATGTTCTCCACCACGGCGTCCGGCGTGGTGAAGTCCACGCAGACCTCGATGCCCTGGAACTTCTCGCGCGTGATGCCCCGGCCTTGGGCGTTCGCGTCAACGTCCATCACCAGGCGCACTTCGAAGCCGCGCTGCGGCGCAAGCTGCGCCAGCGTCTTGCCGATTTTCCCGTAACCGAGCAGTGCGAGGTTCACCGTCCTTGAAGCTCCCGATACTGCATTTGATTCGCTCATAGGTCCCAAAGCAATCTACCTTACTAGACACCACTGGCGAGTCCGACTGGGGCGAACGAGAGAAGCCAGCCCAGCCCGCTCCACCTTGGTCAGGGCTGCGATTCACCGCCGAGTCGCCTCAGACGGATGCGGCTCCTCTCAACGACCACTATCGAATTCTCGAGTACCTGGGGCGGAACCTTCTCAAAAACTTGGGCTAAGCGTTCGACACTCTCTCGCTCGCTGTAATCTCCGCCCCTAAAGAGTATGAGGCCCGGGCCCCTGAGCCTGGGTCAGGGTCAATAGCCTCGGATAATCCAAGTCTGCTGTCAGTACCACTCGACCTTCACTACGAGCGCGTTCGAGAATCGCCCCGTCAGGAGCGCGGTGCAATCCCACCTCCGCGGCATGAAGGGCATCATGGCCTTGTTGCCTTAGCCAAGGGGCCAATGTCGGCGACAGAGGCATATCGATGAGGAATCTCATCGCGAGAATTCCACGGTTTCTTCCTCAGCAAGATACGCAGCGTACCGCAAAGCTTCATCGATGTCCCCCGCCTCGAGGTATGGGTACGCCTTGAGAATCGCTTCCTTGCTTTCCCCGGAAGCCAGCAGCCCGAGGAGGCGGGAGAGTGGAAAACGCAATCCTCGGATGCACGGTTTCCCCGTGCACACATTGGGGTCCACGGTAATACGTTCGAACTTCATGTGCTTCACCTACCTCTCGATTCCATCCTCTTCGACCGCTGATCCTCATTCGCCGTAGAGGCGCAGACCATCGGTGATTTGGCGATTGAGCCATTGAGTGATTTGAAAATCACCCGATCACTAAAACACTCAATGACTCAATCTAAATACCCCTCCGATTTCATCAGTTCCGCGTTGAGCAGCGCCGCCCCGGCGGCCCCGCGGATGGTATTGTGGCTCAGCGCGACGTACTTGTACTGCAGCACCGGGCATTCGCGCACCCGCCCCACCACCGTCGCCATGCCGTGCTCAACATTCAGGTCGAATTTCGGCTGAGGCCGGTCACGCTCCTCGCGGACAATAATGGGGTGCTTCGGCGCGGAAGGCAAGTCGCGTTCCTGCGGCAGCGAGCGATACGCGCGCCAAGCCTCCACAAGATCTCGGACCGTGGCCTTGACTTTCAGCGCCACAGAAACGGTTTCCGTGTGCCCGTCTTCCACCAGCACGCGGTTGCAGTGCGCGCTCACGGCGAAGTCGCCCATCTTCACCTGGCCATCCACCATTTTGCCGAGCAGCTTGCGGGTTTCGCGCTCCACCTTTTCTTCTTCGCCGCCAATGAAAGGAATGACGTTGGCGAGGATGTCGAGCGTCGGCACGCCCGGATAACCGGCGCCGGAAACCGCCTGCATGCTCGTCATCAGAACCTTCTCAAGTCCAAAGGCTCGCTCGAGCGGCGCGAGCGACATCACCAAACCCACCGCCGTGCAATTCGGATTGGTGACAATCATGCCCTTCCAGCCGCGCAGCTTCCGCTGCTGGCGTACCAACGCCAGGTGGTCCGGATTGACGTCCGGAATCAGCAACGGCACATCCGGCTCCATGCGGTAATTCGAGGAATTCGAGACCACCACGTGGCCGGCCTGAGCGAATTCCTTCTCGACCTCTCCCGCCACCTTGGAATCGAGGGAAGAGAACAGCAGTTGCGGAGCGCCTCCGGGCCTGCCTGCGCCGACAGGCTTGCACTCGTGCACGGCGAGTTCCCGCACGCTTTTGGGCAGGGGCTCGCGCAGGCGCCAGTTGCAGGCCTCAGCATAGGTTTTGCCCGCCGACCTCTCCGAGGCCGCGAGCCATTTGATCTCGAACCACGGGTGATGCTCGAGCAGGCTGACAAAGCGCTGCCCGACCATTCCGGTGGCTCCCAGAATTCCAACTTCAAGTTTCTTCATAAGGACTTATCGGGCGGATTGAATCCACCTTTACCTTTCTGCCCCCAAGCATAATATCGGAAAAAAGCACGTAGCGCCCGCCAGAAAGGCGGGGCTTCACCCGCCGTAGCACCGCTGGCCCCTCACTTCGTCAGGGTACGGCATGGGAGTTTGTGTGAGAAGGTCGGGTCCTTTCGGTTAAGGCAACGATTCGGCAAACGATTCTTGTGAATTCTCATTGTGTACTCGCTTCCGCAGCCGGAGGGGGCCTGGCGGAGGGCCATCGGCCGACGCACCAGGCGGGCAGCACCCGCCACAACCGACTCATTATAAGCTGTTGCCGCTAGTTCCACCGCGACTTTCGCCACGCCGCGGAGGCGGCAGCCAATGCGCTGGCTCGGGACTGTAGGCAAAAATCCCACCGCGGGCGTTCTCGCCCGCTCCCTATGCACGTGCATAGTAAGGAGCTTTCACACCGACTCGAAAGCTGTGCCAATAAGGTGGGCAGGGGCAGTGGCAGGTCGAGCTGAGGTGCCGGCCGACTGCCCCCGTTTCTTTGAGGAGAGCTCTAGTGTTTTCCGTGCGAACCCGAGCTGTGGCCTCCGCCACCGCCTCCACCGCCTCGCGGAGCGGAATAGGTGTGACCTCCGCCGCCGCCTCCTCCGCCGCCTCCTCCTCCGCCACCTCGCGGCGCGGAGTAGGTGTGACCTCCGCCGGAAGGCGCAGAGTACGTTCGGCCACCGCCGCCGTAGGAGCCGCCCGCTCCAGAGCGCTCACGCATGATAGGCCGGTTCAGTTCCAGGGGCGGTCGCGCCCCGCCATAGGTCGATCCCCCTGAGCGTGGCGCGGACGTATTCCATCCGCTCGACCCGCGCGAGCGCTGTTCATAAGGGCGTGCAGCCCCGGCTGCTCCCGTAGAAGCACGTGGCTGGGGAGTGAAGTGTTGCCAGCCGCCCGGCTGGCCTTGCGGGCCCGCCGTCCGCGACTCAGAACCTCGAGGCGCTGGCGTCGCGCGCGGCGTGGTCTGTGCGGCTCCCGTCCGCCCGGCATTGGGGGCGGGCTGCGAACCGAACCGTTGCCAGCCAGGGGTCACGGCCTGGCTCGTCACGCCACCTACTCTTTCCCTACCCAGTTGCGTACTTGGTTGTCCGGTCGCCGGAGCCGTTCGCTCGGCCACCGCGGGGTTCGAGCGAGTCGCAGGACTCTGCGGGTTGACGCCGGGACGCGCGGCGGGCGTCGTCTGGCCACCCGTCCGCAGGCCGTTCGTTCCAGGCCGTCCACCCTGGCCCGCGCTCGCCGTCGGTCCGCGTTGCGCCATCTCCCGGATCTGGTTGGCTTCCGTTGAGAAGCTAGGCATGTGTGTTGCAGGCGCGGGATTCTTGGTGAAGAAACGCTCGCCGTTGGCCCTGGCTGACGGCAAGCCCGCAGGGTTCACAGCTCTGTTCCCCGGCTGCAGGCTGGCCTGGGTGGGCACCACGGGCAGTGTGCCCCTCACCACGCCCGCCTGACGCAGCATGTTCTCGTTCACGGGCTGGAGGTTGTGAGCGATACGACCGTTCACAAAGTTCTGCGTGGAAACGGTGGTGAGTGCGCCCCGTACGTGCGTATTGGTCATGACGTTCTGGAGGTTCGACCCGAAGGGTCCGCGCCCCGGATGGCCGATCACCGGCCCATGACTACCATTGATGTTGGTAATATTCGTCACGTTGAAGCTGCGGCCATGTCCCCACCAAGGGCTAAACCCGTCATGCGGGCCGAGCGGCAGCCAGCCAATTGAGCCAAAACCGAAGCCCACGCCTACTCCCCCGTGACGGCCACCGAAACCGAAGAACGAAACGTAACCAGGCCCCCAGAGGGGACGAGCACCATAGAATCCTCTGCCCGGCCACCAGCACCAACTGCTGCCGTAGAAAAACCACCGGCCGTAGTGATACGGCGCCCAGCCCCAAGGCTCATACGACACCCACGTCCATCCCCAGTAAGGCTCCCACGACCAGCGCCCGGACCGGTAAGGCACCCAGCCCAAGTCCACGTAAGGCGTCCAGCACCAATCGTAGCCGGGCACGTCAACCCAGTGGCCGTGGGCATCCAAATCGCTGGCCCCCGTGTAGTAGCGATCCGTGTGGCTCCAGGCCTGCGCGTCGGCAATCTGCCGGTCACGGTCGTTATTCCACTTGTCCCAATCATCCTTTGCCTGCGCTTGGTCAATCTGAAACTCCGGACTGTCGGTGCCTTGAACGTGAATGACTTGACCTTTCTCAACCTTCGTGCTGCCCTGCGGTGTGGAGACTTCCGCCTCGCCGAGGCGAACGATCAGTTGAGTCTGGCTGGTGGAATTCACCTCGATGCGGTAAACACCTTCCCCCAGCGGACGGACGGCCATGTTCGGCGTATCAATCTCCACGTCCGCTTCCGTGCCCTTGAAAACGCTGAGATCCACCAGGCCCGTAGACACCTGAATCTGCATCTTCGTGCGGGTCAGGTCTGCGATCTTCGCTTCCGTGCTCTGGTCGAGCCGCAGCACGTTGGCATAGTCAAGCTGGATTTCGGCGCGCGACCGGGCTGCCGTGGCCACTTTATCGCCGGCCACCACCGGAGCGTTGACGGTGGTCGCCACCCAGTTGCTGGAATCTCCGCGCATGGTGGACACATCACCGTGAATCATGCTGATGCGCCCCACTCCGGGCTCAGGCTCGTCCTCGGCCCTAACGTTTGCCGGTACGAGCAGTCCCAGCGTGAGTATTGCAAGCGTGATCAAAAGGATTCGGTTTTTCATGGCCCACCTATCTCGAAGTTCCACGGTCGAGCTCCAAACTTACGTCCGACCTGCATAAGGCAAGATCGGTGCCAAACCGAGAAGTCATTAATGCCGCATATCTGCTTGCAGTGTAAGAAGTTACAAGTCGCACTTTTTCAGGCTGCGGGAGACCGATTCTAATCCCCTGCCCAAACTCAGCCGCTTGGTGGCTGATTTCGGCCAGGGGGATGGCCGGGGCACGTACGGACGAGGGCAGCGATTTGTGGGGGGGGGATCTCGACTACTTCGACGCGACCGCGATCAGGTTCTTCAATAGCGCGCAATCTTCACATCCTTCGCGCGATTCGGGAGGATGCCTCCGGTCGTACACCTCTCGAACTTCGGCAAGTAGCTTGGAAATTCTCTTTGGCTCCAGGTCAACAGGGAGGACATGTGTGCTGAATTCCATCACGAATCCCGCCTCGGTCAGGTTCCCATCTTTCGCCGCCGCGGCGTTGTCGGTGACCGGCTCCGTGTACACCAGCGCCAACCCTGACACCGGAGAGAATCCGCACTGCTCACCGATGAAAGCGTAAGCGTTCAACTGCGCGTCGTACATCGGGAACAATTCGTCCTGATGCGCGGTGAACTTGGCGGTCTTGTAATCGACAATCACGTGTGAGTCGTCACGCCTCACCAGGATTCCATCCGGCGTCCCGCGCAGGACGATCCCGGTCTCCCGGTCCAAGGTGCTGAACTTGGAGAAATGCGGGGGACTGCGGTACCCCTTGATGTCTCCGAGTCCTGCCAGCCAGGGCGGGGCGCTCTGGTGACGGTCGAACCATGCGTGCACCAGCCGTTTGCCGTACGAATCAATCGAGCTGAAGATGCCGGGAAAAATCTGATAAGGCAAGCCCTCCGCGTGCATCTGAATCCAGAAGCAGCGCGGGCAGAAGCTGGGCAAGGCCACGGCCCCCAGGTTCTTGGCGGAGATGCGAAATGATGCGCGCATGGTTATTTCCTGCGCTGACCAGTGATCGGTGCAGCCATTCTACGTCATCCTTGCACCCGAAGGCGTGGAATTACCACGGAAGCGGATTGGTCCCCTGAGTGGGGGGCTCTTGGTAGGAGGGGCCGCGGCGTGAGAGCGGGGTTGCCTTTTCGCGGCGATTGTCATTTACTTGATGAAGCGGGAGCATGTTGGGGGTGCTCTGCCCCAGCGCTTCGCGCCAGCCACGCTTTCGCAGCGTCGCGACCCCGAGGTCGTCATGGCCGGATTTGATCTGAAATTCTATCTCGACCGTTTCCCGGAAGTCTGCAAACAGAAATTTGGGCGCACCTATTCGTTCCGGGCGCTGGAGAAGAAATTCGAGCCGCTCTGCACGGGCAATCGCTGGCTGGCGGCGAAAGACGTGCTGAACATTTTCGATCCCACTGCCACGCCGTTCGGGCGCTACTGGCCCAAACCCAACGAAAAGGAGCTCGATCAAGTCTTGAAGAAAGCGCGCCTGGTGCTGGGTCCGGCGCCCACCAACCCGCGCGAACTGGTGAAGCGCGCGCTCGAAATGCTCCACAGCGTCGGCCTTGTTTCCCTTGTGCTGCGCTTCGTGCATCCCGACCGCTTTGGTGTCTTCTCGACGCCCATCATGAATCTATTACAGGTTCACCGCCCGCACACCATCGAGCTCTACCTGGCCTATTGCGACGAACTGCGCGACTGGAAGGAACACTTTCGCCTCGAATCCGTGGCCGACACCGAGACGGCCCTGTGGGCATACCACGAGCTGGCCGCCGGCGAAACCCGCGAGAGCGAAGGCTCCACCGCGCACGCTGGGTTCGATGCGGACGTCTGGATCCAGCGACGCCGCGTCGCGCAGGTGCTGCGGCCGTTCCTGCGCAACTACGGCCCCCTCGAACTGGCCCGCATCCTGGTGGAAGAGGAACCCAAGCTGGCGGGGAAGATCGCCGGGGAGGAATACGAGCGGCTCCTCCGCGTGGCGGCGCGGGAACTCTGCGGCGGCATGAACTTGAATGTGCGCGGCGCCATCGAAATCCTCTTCGACCGCCTCGCCGAGGATGGCTACATCTCGCTCGAAGACAAGGCCCAGCTCGATAAAGCCTGGAGAGTTCGCAACGCCGCCGTCCACGCCGGACGCCCTCCTGACCCCGAACAGGTCGATAACATGATCGACACCATCGAGCGTATCTGCCGCCCCTGGGAACAAGCCGCGTAATGGCCGGCGTGGTCTGCCTGGCCCAATTTCTCACCACAAAGGGGAAGGGCGGGGTTTTGGTTTTTGAATTCTTAAGCTGTAAATTCTTCCGACGCCTCGCGCCCGCAAGTAACCCCTCACCCGACCCCGCCCTGCGGGACCATCTTCTCCCTGAGGGAAGGGGGATTTTTCCTGGGCGGCGCGTTCCGCACGCCTCCCGACAAAGGCCGTCGTGACAAGCCTCGCCCTTGCTCAAAAGCCGCGAAACTACTGGGCAGGTCTTCGGCCACACCTTCCTTGACCCGGAAGCATACACGTATAGTTATTGACATCGGGATATCTGTATCGTAGGATGGCGTGGGCTAAAACTGCCAGTAAGTGTCCGACTGGGGAGATGCGGAGTAACACTCGTTGGTTCTCTTCGCGGGCCACGTATCACACGTACCGGGGCGCGGCGCCAAGCGGAGCCGCATCGCCTATTCCTTTTGCATGAGTCTGCCCGCTCCAGTCCGGCTTGCGCAGACACCGCCTGCACGACGGGTCACGCCCATCCCAGACGCAACGAAAGGAGCCAGTTATGACCACCCCTAAGAAACGAGTTACTATCGCAGGTAGCGATCGCACTATCCTTCATGGGGCGCGGCTCGTCGGCGCAGCCGATCCCCATGAACGCATCGAAGTCACCCTCTTCCTGAGACCCGTTTCTGCCGCGACACCGGCATCTTTGGAGCGGACCGGTGACCTCAAGCCTCAGGAGCGGCCACACCTGACCCGAGACCAGTTCGAGGCCACGCACGGCGCCGACCCGAAGGACGTGGCGAAAATCGAGGCGTTCGCGCACGAGCACGGCCTCGACGTCGTGGAAGCAAACTTGGCGGCACGCACCCTGATACTCTCGGGGACCGTCCAGGCCCTGAGTGAGGCGTTCAATGTGACTTTGCACATGTACGATCACCCCACGGGGACCTACCGCGGGCGCACGGGCGTTATCGAGGTTCCGGCCGAGCTGGAGGGCATCATCCAGGGCCTGTTCGGTCTCGATAACCGTCCCCAAGCCAGGCCCCACATGCGCCCTATTCATGAGCAAGGAGGCGCGTGGCGGCATTCCCAGCGAGGGGTTTCTTACCTGCCGACCCAAGTGGCAAAACTCTACGACTTTCCCACCTCGGTTAACGGCCAGGGCCAGTGCATCGCGATCATCGAACTCGGCGGTGGGTACAGAATCAACGACCTGAATACGTACTTCCAGCAGCTCAGCTTGCAGACACCGAAGATCAGCGCTGTCTCCGTGGGCGGGGCGCATAACGCCCCCACCGGAGATCCCAACGGCCCGGACGGGGAAGTGATGCTCGATATCGAAGTGGCCGGGGCCGTCGCTCCAGGAGCGCAAATCGCCGTTTACTTTGCACCTAACACCGATGCGGGCTTCTTGCAGGCCATCACCAAGGCCATTCACGACAAGGTCCGAAAGCCTTCGGTCATCTCCATCAGTTGGGGTGGACCCGAAGACTCCTGGAGCGTTCAAGCTTTGAAAGCCTTCGATCAGGCCTTCCAGGCCGCGGCGACGCTGGGGGTAACCGTGTGCGCTGCCTCGGGAGACGGCGGTTCATCCGACGGGGTCGACGACGGGCTCGCGCATGTCGATTTTCCCGCCTCCAGCCCAAACGTTCTGGCGTGCGGCGGCACTCGATTGGTCGCGTCCGGTCAAACCATCACCTCCGAAACGGTGTGGAATGACGGGACGGCGGGTGGCGCGACCGGCGGCGGCATCAGCGAGTTCTTCACCCCACCGCCCGCCTACCAGTCCAAGGTCAACCTTCCCGCGTCCGCCAATCCCGGCGCCCCGCCCGGACGGGGAGTTCCGGATGTGGCGGGCAACGCCGATCCCCTGACCGGCTACAAAGTGCGAGTGGATGGGCAGAATACCGTAATTGGCGGCACCAGCGCTGTCGCACCCTTGTGGGCCGGCCTGATTGCGCTCTTGAACCAGAGTCTGGGTAATTCCCTGGGATACCTGAACCCCTGGCTTTACACCAAGGCCGCCTCCACTCCCGGCACCTTACACGACGTCACAACCGGCAACAACGGAGCCTACCATGCACGTACTGGTTGGGACGCCTGCACGGGGCTGGGAAGCAGCGACGGCGTAAAGTTGCTGAGGACGTTGAGTGGGAAGGCCGCAGCGGCGAACTGAACTCTGGGCGCGAACCCAGCGCGCGCGGGCGGGCGCCAACGCAACGCGGGGCGTGCGGAGTTCCCCGCGCCCTCGCAACTGAACACCGTCGTGCTGGCGGCGATCCCCAGTCCGAGCGTGACCACGGCCACGAAACCCGGGCTGTTCCACAGAACTCACCAAGCAAAACGCAGATCGCTGAGCAGTTTGGCCATATCGTTCTGTTCGGCGGAGGTGCGACGCCACTTGCGTGCCAAGAGTTAAGTTGCGGATTCAACTCGTCTCCTCGCCGCACGCCCAAACGACACGGTCCATCTGTTGAATGCCGGCAGGGGACCGGCCACCGACAGCCTCAACGCGTGGCTCCTGCTTCGGAAGAAGCACCCGGAGCTGCTGGCGGGACGCCCCGTCCGCATTCACCTGTTTGCCTTGGGACTTCCGGTTTGCCTCCCGGCTCCGAACGAGTACACCACCGGGGACTCATCCCCAGCCGACCCCGCTACAAGCTAGATCAATTTGGCGAATTCGTCCTCAGAGCGGGAAAGATTTCGGCGATGAGGGAGGCAGGGGAAGGAAAAGTCTCGGGGGCATTGGTCGGAAAAGCGGCAGTTTCGGCGTTCTGGATTCTCCGGAGGGATGGAACTGGCCCCTTCCGTGGTCGCCGTAGGCAACGAGCAATGAAGGGCGACTGAACTATTGCATTCAAAGGCGGCCCGGAGTATGTTTGTGGTCAGTTTGGATATAGAAGTAGAAGACTCACATATACTCTCGCGACAATATCACCCTCACTAATGTAGTTGGAGGTGCCGAAGGCTTTCCTCGGAGGTACGCTATGGACCCAATGGCAAACCGGCGGAGCGATCGCATTTATCTTGAGCTCAGAATTCAGATCAGTGGAGTTGACGCCACTGGGGAGAGTTTTGTTGAGCAAACCCAAACCCTCGTTGTCAGTCGACACGGTGCGAAGATCATCTCGCGCCATGTGCTAGTCCCCCAACAACCACTCAACCTCCGGTGCCGCAGGACTAGCATTGAAACCTTGGCACGGGTCGTGGGACAGATCGGACAAACGGATGAAGGGTACTACTACGGCCTGGAACTCTCCGACGTGCAGGTCAATGTCTGGGCCATCGAGTTTCCATCGCTGGCCGAGACCGAGGATGCCGCGGGTCGCGTGCTACTGGAGTGTATCCGTTGCCACGCCCAGGAGGTCGTGCACCTGGATGTTTTTGCGCTGGAAGTTCTCCTGGCCAACCAAACTCTTCTGCGACCCTGCAAACAATGCGCTGGCCAGGTAAACAGCTTGTGGAAACAGGCCGCGGTGGGAGAGGTAAAGTCAATGGCCGTCGGCGAGATTCCTGTGATGCCGGTCCGTACCAGCAATGAACGAAGGGATCCGCGCATCGCCCTGAAAGTGGCTGTTTGCATCCGTCACCCCGAGTTTGGCGAGGAGCACGCCACGACCGAAAATGTCTCACGCGGCGGTTTTCGTTTCAAGAGCCGCCGGCGCTATGCCCTTGGGACGATCATCGAGGCGGCTTTGCCTTACACGTCGGGAGCGGCGAATATCTTCGCCCCTGCCCAGATCGTATACGCCGACGAAGTCCCCTTGGAAGAGTTGTACGCCCACGGCGTTGCCTACAAGCTCACCGAGATGGCCACTTCTCTGACAGGACTTCGCATCGAGCGTCCCTGTTGAGGCACTTCGCACTGCGAAGCATTCCTCTCTCCCGCAAATGCCGTCGACATCGCGTCGACGGCGCGGCGGGTGGTGGCGAAGGTGGAGTTCCATTTTGGCGAACTGTTCCCTCGCGTGGGGTTCATCGTCACCAATCTGGAGACCGACAGCCGGGCGGTGGTCCGGTTCTACAACAAGCGGGGGACGGCCGAGGTCGCCGCGGCGACGATTAAGGAAGGCAAGTAGGCGGTGAAGATGACGCGGCTGAGCTGTCATCGGTTCCGTTCGAACGAGGTGCGCCTATGCCTGAGCCTGATCGGCTACAACTTGGGAAACCTCTGGCGGCGGCTGGTGCTGCCGAAGAGGATCGACAACTGGTCGCTGACGAGCTTGCAGCAGCGGCTCGTGAAGACGGGCGGGCGGTTGGTGAAGCATGCCCGTTACTACTGGTTGATGCTGGCCGAGAGCCATCTGGGGCGGCGGCTCTTTGGAGCCATGCTGTGCAGGATCGCGGCGCTACCCTCGACAGCGGGATAGGCGAGCCGCAAACCTGAGCAGATTTCATCGACGCGGGAGGCAGCGGAAGGAAAAAGTGTCTGACGACAGGGTCAGAAAAACGGCAGCTTCGGGCTTTGGGATTCTCCCGAGAGGTAAAACTGACTCGTTCCGTGGTCCGTGGAAGCACCCAGCACTGAAAACTCGACTGGACATTCCATTCAGAGGCGGTCGGGTGCATGTTACCGGTCGGCCGGAAATTGAGAACGGGATTTCCGGTTAATTCAGTTGAAAGGAGTTCTGGCCATGCGCAGGAGGTGGACAGGCGTTCCGTTGGGGGGCCGTTTGGCCGAAGTGAACAAAGAGCTGTGGCTAATCCTATCCTTAGTGGTCATTGCAGCCATCCTAAACTTCCTTGTCGCTCCGCACCGCATCCTCTTGGGTTTGTATACATTGCCTACCCTTTTTTCCGCCTATTTCTACGGTCGCCGCCACGCAACTCTCACGGCAGTCGCGAGCGTGTTAGTAGTGATTCTGGTCGTCCATTCCAATTCCTCGCTGTTCGCCCAACCCAAGGCAACCCCCCTCCCGGGAGAAAGGTGGTACGACCTCACGCTTTGGGCCGGCATCTTGATCATCACTGCCTACACTATGGGTACACTTTACGATCACAAGGAAGCCCGAGTGCGCGAGCTGCGGGAGACCTACCACGGCATCCTGCTCATCCTGCGTCAGTTCATATCCAGGGACAAGTACACTCAAAACCATTCTTATCGAGTCTCGATTTACGCGACCGCAATCGCCACCCGACTTGGGCTTGATTCCGAGCGGATTGAGGACGTGCACGCCGCCGCGTTTCTTCATGACATTGGGAAGCTCGACATCAGCCGCCAGATTCTCTACAAGGCAGCGAGTCTGAGCGAGGAGGAATACAAAGAGATGCAACGACACGTGGAGGAAGGGGTTGAGATTCTGGGCACCGTCGGCGGCTCGCTTCGCCGGGTCATCCCCATCGTCCTTGCCCACCACGACAAATTCGACGGCTCTGGCTACCACCCCACCCGGGGTGAGAAGATTCCGTTGGAGGCGCGCATCATATCCGTGGCAGATGTGTACGACTCCCTTACCAGCGACCGCCCTTACCGGAAGGGCATACCGCCATTCGATGCGAGGGACATCATCCTTAAAGGTTCAGGAACGGAATTCGATCCCAAGGTGGTCGACGGATTCCTAGAGGCGTTCCGAAGGGGAGAGATGGAAGTCCCAGAGATAGTGGTTTAGTCAAAACACCTGACCTTACCTACTTAGCTTTCAAGTCGCTAGCCTTGATCGGGAATGCCTCGGCCCAAGCACGTGGCTTTTGGGGCAGGCAGCATGATGACGGGCCGAGGCATTCCCGATCAGGAGACTAGAAGGAAGCCGCTGGCGCGCACCAGCATCT
>Ga0208563_1000805_pt1 | contig 24619 bp, 14 predicted proteins | sample June2015DPH_17_1_2_FD_184717 | JGI IMG/M metagenome (GOLD analysis project Ga0208563, IMG submission 184717) | Peatland microbial communities from SPRUCE experiment site at the Marcell Experimental Forest, Minnesota, USA - June2015DPH_17_150... | ecosystem: Environmental > Terrestrial > Soil >... | reverse complement strand
CATGGATCTTGGCGACGACCCTGGGTGCGTCCTCCCTAGGAACGGCGTTCCCGGGAAGAACTCCGCAGCGGGCGGAGCAGGCGAGCGCAGGCGCACCGAACGTCACTTTCAATCGCGACATTGCACCCATCATCTTTGATTCCTGTGCCTCGTGCCATCGTCCCGGCGAGGCGGCGCCGTTCTCGCTTTTGACTTACACGGATGTAAAAAAACATGCCCGGCAGATCGCGGAGGTTACGCGCACGCGGAATATGCCTCCATGGCTGCCCGCGCCGCAGGAATTGAAGTTTGCAGACGAGATGCGGCTGTCAGATTCGCAGATTGACCTCATCCAGAAGTGGCTGGATCAGGGCGCGGCGGAGGGCAATCCCGCAGACCGGCCGCCACAACCGAAGTTCACTGAGGGCTGGCGGCTGGGAATGCCTGATCTGATTCTGAAAGCACAGAAGCCGTTGATCCTTCCGCCAGAGGGCACAGACACCTACTGGAATTTCATCTTCCGACTGCCCATCGAGAAAACGCGTTGGGTCAAGGCGGTCGAAATTCGGCCGGGTGACAAACGCTACGTGCACCATGCCAATATTCTGGTGGACCGCGAGGAGGAGTCGCGACGTCGAGAAGCCGCGCCCGGGGCTGGATTTGGCGGGATGGAAATCCGGCTGGAATCGCAGGTATTCGACCCTGACAGTCACTTGCTTTTCTGGAAGCCGGGAACGGTTCCCTACGTCGAGCCGGAAGGAATGGAACTTCGGCTGGATAAAGGCACCGACCTAATTCTCAACACACACCTGCAGCCGTCGGGGAAGACCGAAGTAATTCAGCCGAGCATTGGACTTTACTTTGCTTCCCATCCCGCGACGAAGCTGCCGATGCTGCTGCAGCTTGAAAATGATGCAAAACTCCAGATCCCTGCTGGCCAAAGAAATTTCTTGGTAACCGATGATTTCATCCTTCCGATCGACGTTGATCTTCTGGCCATCTATCCACATGCGCACTACCTTGGGAAAGATATTCAGGCCTTGGTCACACTGCCGGATGGTACGAAAAAGACGCTGATTCATATCCCGCGCTGGAACCTGAACTGGCAGGCCGTTTACCGCTATGCCGAACCCGTGATGCTGCCTAAGGGCACCACCGTGAGTCTCCGGTACGTGTATGACAACTCGGAGGAGAATCCCCTGAATCCAAACCATCCGCCCGCCCGGGTAAAGAGTGGTAACAGGTCCAGCGACGAGATGTGCCATCTATGGCTGCAGGTACTTCCGGTAAATTCTGATCCCGCTCAAGGCGATCCACGAATGCTCCTGCAGGAAGCGCTTGCCCTGCACAATGTGGCAAAGAATCCCGCGGACTTCGAGGCGCATTACAATCTCGCAGCCATGCTTCAGGCCAAGGGACGATTGGACCGCGCCATGGAGGAATATGAAGCTGCTCTACGCCTTCGTCCCGACGACGCGGTTGCCAACAATGCGATGGGCGCGGCGCTGCTAGCGGCAAGCAGTCCTGATCAGGCAGCATTTTACCTGGAAACGGCGTTGAAAGCGCGCCCCGACTATTTCGATGCGCACTACAATCTGGGCAACGCGCTGGCATCACAGAACGATTTTGAGGGTGCGTCGAAGCAGTTTCTTCTGGCTCTGCGGGCGCGCCCCGCCGACGCCAATGCAGAAGCAAACTTGGGGAGCGCTTTGGCGGAGATGGGAAAGTTCTCTGAGGCAAAATCGCACTTCGAGCGCGCCTTGCAGATTGATCCTGATAACGCACTGGCGAGAGAAAATTTGTCAGAACTGCAACGCACGATGAACCAAAGGTAGCTCTCAGCCGGGAATTCGGGCGATTGGCCGCCTTGCTGAGAAAATTTGCCTTGATTGTTTCAGGAAACAAACGATGCCGCGTATTTCGATAGTTCGGACGATATGGTTCTCGATCTATCTTTGGACTTTCTCCGCGACCGGATTCGCCCAGCAATCAACGCCGGACGCCCCAGCCGCTCAGGCCTCCGCGTCGCTCCCGTCCGCTGCTGAACTAGCGCCGGCGCGCAAGTTGATGCAGGAGGGGAAATTCGACGACGCTATTGCTGATTTGCAATCGCTGCAAGCCAGCAATCCGGAGGCGAACGGCCTCGACTTGGAACTGGGCACGGCCTACTACAAGAAAAGTGACTTCCCTAAAGCGATCGAGCATTTAAAGAAAGCCTCGGCTGCGGATCCGCGCAACGGTGAGGCCATGCAGTTGCTGGGTCTCTCTTATTATCTGGGCGGACATCCGGCGGAGGCGATTCCGCTCCTGGAGAAAATGCAAGGCTGGTATTCGCGGGCGAATGTGGATGCCGCGTATATACTGGGCATCTGCTACATCCAGACCAAAGATTATCCGCGCGCACGTGTGGCTTTCGCAAAAATGTTCGACGTTTCGCCTGATTCTGCCGCCAGCTACATGTTCACCGCGCGAATGCTGCTGCGTCAGGAGTTCGATCCCGTGGCCGAAGAATATGCCCAGAAAGCGGTGGCTCTCGATCCAAGACTTCCTCTCGTTCACTTCCTGCTCGGCGAATTGTATCTGTACAAATCGCGCGTCCCCGAAGCGATTGCGGAATTTCAGAAAGAACTGGCTATCAATCCCGGCCACGCTCAAACCTATTACAAATTGGCCGACGCCTATTCCCGTATCCAAGAGTTTGAAGATGCCGAGCGCCTTCTGCAACGCTCCATCTGGCTCGATGCCACCTCCACCGGCCCCTACATCCTTATGGGAAAGGTACTGGAAAAGAAGGGCGAATTTGAACTGGCTGTACGCTCTTTACAGCGCGCCGCAATTATGGACCCGAACAATCCCACGACTCACCACTTGCTGGGACAGGCTTATCGCGATATGGGGAAAAAAGAAGAGGCCGATAGCGAATTGAAGCTCGCCGAGCAATTGCAGACCCAGCAAGCGTCTCACCCATAAATCTCCGGTCACTATGGACTCGGTTCCAAGGGCCGATTTTGCTCTGCTGCCAATCGCTCTGCCATCTCCTTGGGCAATCCGTGCATCAGCTCGAGAAATGCCGCATTGGTCCATCCAAAACCTACAACATTCATCTTGTAACCCAGTTCCACATGGGCCTCAGATGAGCGCGTCACCACGTTGTATTTCTCGACGATGTAGCCGTCGCGGCGGAAGTTCTCCGCAACCATCGACAGAAATTCAAACGATACTCTGTCCGCATCCGCGTTGTAGCCATAATGGCGCAGGCCCTCAACCGCCAGCATTTCCATGTTTCCCCAGCCGTACGGCAAATCCCATTGCGCTCCTGTGTCTTCGGTGCTCATGGACAATCCGCCAGGCTTCTCGAGAGTCAACAGATTCTTCTCGACGGCCCATGCCTGTCCTGGCGTGGCGAGCCCCGCCCACAGTGGATAAAAGGTTGTCGCGTAGCGATAAGAGGATCGTTGACCCGTAGTGAGGTTGTAATCGAAAAAGAATCCCGCCTTGTCATCCCACAGGTAGCGCGTGATGAGTTGCTTGCGTTTCTCGGCGCGCTTGCTCCACTTATTGGCATCGGCCCCGCGTCCCAACCACCGGCTGATCTGCTCCATATCTTTCTCGGTTTTGTAGAGCAAACTGTTGAGGCATACCGGCGCGTAGTGATGGGTGGCAGCGCCGAATGGCCCAAAGCGAAAACTTACATCGAATCCGGATTCCCGCATCGAGCGGTCGCCCTTGTAATAGTCGGAGCTCAGTTTGAATTGGTGCCGCTCGTCGCAGCCCGCACGGGCCATCGTATGCGAAACATCGCAGATCTCCAGCGTGTAAGGGGAGCCCGCGGCTGACTGCATAACGCCAGGCAAGCTTTCGAGAATGTACCCATCCGCCTGAACAGGATGAAAGAAAAAATAGGTCGCGACCTTGCGGTAGAAGCCAGTTTCATCCTGCACCGCCTCAGGGGGCGGGCCCTCCCCAAAATCGTAGTAGCGCGACAACCCGGTGTCACCCGCAACGTGAGGGTCGCGGTTCCACATTTCGTAATCCTTTTCCAGGTCGGCATAGGCTTTCGTCAACCAAACAGGATCCGCGTGCCCCGATTTTGCAACCGCATCGTACACCTCGACAAACATCGAACTCAGAAAAGGTGGCTGTGAACGAGTCAGATAATAGGTCCGGTTGGCATTGAGCATGGCCCCATAGTTCTCAATTTCGAAAAAGAAGTTGTCGACCATGCCACGAGCCAACTCGATGCGGCCGGAGCGAAGCAGTCCACGGACGATGAAGTAGCTGTCCCACCCATACATTTCGTTGAAGCGTCCCCCTGGCACTACATACTTGTTCTCCAGATAGAGCAGTCCGGGTGGCTGTATTTTGGAGGTGTCGATTTCGCCGAGACGATGAATCTCGATGGGCAGATGCTCCACGCTCACATCGCACTCACTGGCCAGCTTCTTCAACGTATCTGGTTCACTAAAGCCCGCCGGCAAGTACAGGACCGGATCGGCTTTGATCTTAGGATCGACCAGGCTCTGGCAATCGCTCATAGAGCGCGTCAGCGTATCCCACGCCGAGGAAATGTATTCAAGAATCGGCTTTAGGCCTTCCCCTTGCCCGGCATTGAACTTTCCAGCGGCATTTGGGCCGCAGCGCGCCGGCAACGATAGGATCCAACAAAAACCAAGGGTAAGGCTCAACCTGCGACGAAAAATCCTGAAAAAGTTGGGTTTCATTCGCCTGGAAATGCGGCTCTTCATATTAGCTCCCCACACTAAGTCCTGCAAAATGAATTTGATAGGGAAGAAAATCCTGGCCACTACTAAGTGACCCATTCTAGACGAGGTGTTGGAGAATGTTAACCAGATCCGAAGACTTTTGTCGCGGATGCAGGCACGGCCTTGTTTTCAACGTGTATTCTTCATCAAAGCAATTGCTTTTGTCGAGCATTTGATCACGACAACTTAACTGATGTCCTCTGAATGGGTTAATCGGTGCCGGAAGCGGGAACCGAGTTCCCAAATGCCTTTCGGACCTGCGGATTTTAAGTTAACCGTGCCGGTTTGCTAACAACCCAGAACCTGGCCGCTGGCATTTAACGACGACGCTGGTTACGTTTACATCGTGCCTAGTGACCGAGCCAACTGCCGGACTTCGGTCTAACAAAACCCCGCTGTCTTTTCACAGTGCAGCGCTCTGACCTGAAAACTGTGTCAAGCTGGAAACCATTCAAAAAATGGAGCGGGAGACCGGGATCGAACCGGCGACATCCAGCTTGGGAAGTTGACAACCAGCGTAGGTGCTTGAATCTGTTAACGTGACACCAGCATGTTTACTGCATATAAAGCGGTTTTCATTTCTTCCGTAGTGCTGACCCATGTGCTGACCTAAATCAGGCGCGGCAAGCAATCGGGATAGGGGGGACAGTCTGGAGTGCACCCCAAAAATGAGACAAGCTATTAAGGGGCCAGCTACATTGAATGGAGGAGAACAGTGCTGGTGCCCCGACAAGAATATTCCCGTGAATTGAAGATGGCTGCGATCGCGAGATCGACTCCGGAAAAGGTATGGCGGAGGTGGCTCGCATGTATCAGCTCAGTCCGAAGCGGTTGGAGACGTGGAGAAGCGAGTGGCGAGCGAAGGGCGAACTGGCGTTTCCTGGCAAGGGTGCGCAGCCCCAAACCAAACTGGATGCCGATCGGATCTGTGAGCTGGAACGTAAAATCGGCCAGCAGACGATGGAAATCGATTTTTTTAAAAAAACGTTGCGCTTTCAAAATCTCGTCAAAAGGCGGTTCCCATTTTGTCTCGATGTAGAATCGAGGCGCGGTGACGCCGAGCCTCTCGTACGGCTTCTGGGGATAAGGAACGCCGTACCGTGCGGCGTACACTCCCTCTTGCTGGTACTCCTCGACCAGCCTGCTGTACCAACTCTTCCCGTCGATACTCGGATCCTCGCCCCACATTGCCGGATCCATCGCATCCAGGTCGATTTGAAACATGACCTTGGAAAGCGCCCTCACAAAGTTCCCCGGCGCCCCTTGCAGCCCGATGATCGTGATTGTGTTTTTGCATCGATTTGTCATTTTCGTCTCCACTTGTTTCGGCTATCCAAAAAGCCGGTAACCTCGGTGACCTGGCGTCCGGGCACTGTGCGCGCGCAGCTTCGCACTTGCACCCCCAACGTCGGCGCAAGGCGGCGAGCATGACTGCGCCAGAGTGCCCGCTAGGACACAACTAGGACACAAAACTCAATGTTTGGAATCAGAAACTTGCGGAAACCGCGAGAATTGAGTCAACCGGACCAACTAGATATGGTCGGGGAGAGAGGATTTGAACCTCCGACCCCCTGGTCCCGAATTCAGTAGAGTCAACAGCTAACTCATTGGTCTGGTATCGCTTACGAATTTGAATACAAACTCAGTTGCACCCATGCACCCAATCGCTTTTCTATCGCCAGCAATCAGGCCTTAGAGGACCAGCTCGCCGATTTGAAGTGCACCGGGATTTCCTTGAGTCGCCTCACGACAGGGGCGTCCTTGAACTCCGTCAGCGGCACCTGTTTTACTGCCCCGCCAACCTTCCTCTTTGCCAATCACCTCGTCCGGGGTGGGGTATCCTCAGTTTGCGACAAGCCTTGCCCAGCGCGACATCGGAGATACCGTATTTTCTCGCGAGCTTAACGAGCGGTTGATTCCAGACTTCGTTGTACAACTCAACGCGGTTCCAAAACTTGCTGTCCAGTTGGGAAGTACTGTCATGCATGGCTACACTGCGTTTAAGGGCTCTGTACCGCACGCTCGACTGTCCACGTTGCGGTAATCGCTGTTCCCTTCTCACAAGGGCTTGCCCCAACTCGCGGAGTTGGGAGCAGATGCGTCCGAAGTCTGCATTTGTCATTCTGAGTTTTCGAGCGGCCTCTTCTTGAGTTCTCGTTACTGCGATCGCTTCTAATGCGGAAAGAATTCTGGGGCTTCCTCGGCGCACAAATTCGATAAACTCCCCGACCAACAATCTGTCTTGCAACGGTTTGTGGGAGCGCTCGGCAGCCTCTCCAGGACAGTCTCGGCCACCTAATGCATTGGCTTGGCCGTCGAGCCCCGGCCACAGCGGCGTAACGCCAACATCTTTCTGCCTCACTTAGGGCATTCGCTGGTGGTCGTTCCAGAAGGAACTCGCAGGCTACGATTCGAGAGACTACTCTCCAAATTCCAGACAATGACTATCTGACAAAAACCAATGGCCCCCGGCATTTCTGCGAAGGGCCATTGCCAAGCGCCGAAGCCGGCTTTCAGGCTACGGGTTGATACAGCTGCTTTTCGTCGGGTCTAACGTCTGGTCTGAGCAACCCGGCTTGTAGCATTGAGTTATGCCATCGTAGTTGCCCATACTTGGCCCGCTCCTTTCAGGCAAGACGGCGGTGCCGTATACGAGTTCCTGCGGAATGTGCAGCGGACCCGTGCCTGGCGTCTCAGTTCCGCTGGGCGCCGCGAACAAAGTATTCAGCAAAAGATCGGACGGCACGGTTTCGTTTACGTTCCGCGTGCCCTGATTGTTGATCGCGCCACCCAGTACGAAGAAATCATATTCGGCCGCGCCGCCGGGCGAACCAAAGGTGCTGAACGCAAACGGGTTTGAGATCGTGCTCGTCCGGTAGGAGTTGTAGCAACTATTGTTAAAGATTTTTTTGTATTGGCCAAAGGGAATCGATTCAAACATACCGATTTGGTCGAGGTCTGACACCGGCTGCTGGATGTATGTGTCTGCCGAGAAAAACTGCGGCACCAGCTGGAGATACATCGACCGCCGGACGCCAGCTGCCACTGGCGCAGCTATGCCCTCAGCCGACAATTGATTCGAGAAGTACCATCCGGTGGCCGTGTTGGATGTTTTGGCTCCCGTTGCCTGCAGCCTTCCCCAATCGCTATAGATATTGTTGAGCGCAGTGCCATACCCAGTCGCCATGTTACCCGCGTATACAGCCGCGCTCTGCTCCAGGGTCCCGAGGGTTGTATCGAACGTATTTTCGTAGCTCGGGGGAGTGTAGTCGTTACCCTGCCACCATGGGTCCATAGCGGATCCGGTCCAAAGGGCACCACTCGTGACACCGACCGCAGCCGCTGCCAGAGGCACGTCAAGCGGGCCCAGGGCGGCAGCGCCGATCGACGTCATTCCGGCCAGCAGGTTCATCCAATCGAAGGAATTGGCTCCCACGTTGGTGCTGGGTACTGCGCCAACCTGTCCGTTGAGCACCTCGTAAGCTGCATCAATGACCAGATCAGATACCGAAGTGCCGGGAGTACTGCCTTCAAGCATCAACCCGTAGAGTCCATTCCTATCTGTGCTGTTGCCCAGATAGGAATTGCTCGTGTTGAGGGCCGTCAACTCGAGGTAGAGCTCGGCGTTGGCGTCCGCCAGATCCTGCTCGGTGAAACCGGGGTTATCACCGCTGGGATACACGCAGTTTGCAATGTTCGGGAATTGGGCACACAGAAAGTCCGTGTTGTACGCCCCCAGCCCGGGACTTCCGGGATAAAAGTAGCGCACATCGTAAACATTCGGCCCAGTCTCGTTGTTGTGGTTGGCCAGGAATTTCTGGCTTACATAGTGATAGGCGGCGATGTGTCCAGGGGTGTCGGTCAACGGCCAGTCAACCGGCATTTGTGTGCTGATCGAGTAGAAGTCGTAGTCGATGCTAAGGCTCGTTGCACCGGTTCCGTTTGCTTTCCCGTCTTCCTGCGATACGACCGTGGGAAAATAGAGGCTGTTATTGTCGCGAGCCATAACGCCTCGCACAATACCAGTCTGCCGGTTCTCATTCCCTTGGCCCAGACTGAACACCGACGACGAATTGACTACGCCCGTAGCGAAGGGTGACTTGGGCGGTGGCGGCCAGATGCCGGTCCAATCACGGCGCCCGGGAGAAACCAGCGTGTAGGTCGAGGTGGGAGTCGTCAGCGCTTCCATGCGATAGCCAGCTCCCCCATACCAGTTCATTGGGACGACCATGCCACTTGCGATCGATCCACTCTGGAACGGCTGCCCTACCGTCATCAACACGACCAGTTGACGGGACGTTGGTTGGTTGAGCGCTTCGTTCAGATCAGTCATTGCTTGTGAAGCAACGGTAGAGTCGGTGCTACCCGTGGGGAAAAACTGCCCGCAAAAGAAACTGACGCCACTACAAGGCCCCTGGTCGGAGTAATCGATCGGTTGCGACGTCACCCGATCGAGCACAAGAAGCCAAATGCCATTCGTAGAGCCGACCGGTGGCAACATCTGCAACGTCGAGGTGTCGTAATAATTCACAGTAAACGTGGACGTGCTGAGATTTGGATTATTCGGGTAGGCCTCGAACTGAAGATTGTTGCCGGCATGGAAGTTGTAGTTGGAATTACTATCCAGTGACAGGAGACCCTGGGCGAACGGGTTTTGTCGGTAAGACTTGCCCACGTCGGACGCAAGGTAGTAGCTTTCGTAGGCACTGCCGGGTGCGGCTCCCGGAACGCCAATCGCCGCATACCCCTGCGGCTGCCAGCTCGCGGGATAGCTGGAATAGTTGGTTCCTCCAATGGCCGTCGTATCCAGACCGGCGTCCGCGTTGTTGTACTCCATGGTGCCGACCAGCACGATCTCGGTTCCTTTCGTCAAGCCGGCGAGATCACTCTTGAGCGTGGCCGCGTCTGAGGGACACATGTGTCCATCTTCCTGAGTCGGAGTCTGGCGATTCAGCACCACGACCTGATAGCGCGAGGTGCATGGTGTGTCGGTGGCCGCGGGAAAGGTAGCGTCGCGGTACGGGAATTGAACGCCGTCCACATTGAGGTTGTCTTGCAGATTGGCGGGAGTGCCCGTTGTCAGAGAAACCCACGGCTGAGCACCACCTGCGTTGAGGGAGATCCCGACGGCGTCGGGCGTGTAATAACTGGCACCCGAGGTCACGCCTGGGGAGTAACTGAACGTCAGGCGCGCCAGTTCAATATTGCGGCGCGAGTTACGGGCAAGTGCGATGAGCTGATTCTGGCCAGTCAGCAGGCGGTTGGCTTTCGTGAGTTCGGCAGTCCATTTACAGGCATTTTTCTCGCATTCTCCCCGCTGGAAGTGCGAGGTGACATTTTTCCCGTTTAACTTAACCCGCAGCGATTCGGGAAGAATGCCGTCGCCGACGCGGAGGACGGCCTTCACCGTCGTCGTGTCATTGACTCCTTCGCCAAGATAAGGCTTTACGATTCGAAATACATCGTAACCATGGTGATCCTTGGTTATGGTGTTAGCAGAGGACAAGCTGGCCGACCGGTCGGAGGTTGAATTGTCGGCTGCGGAAGCGCCGATCGAAGCTGCTCCGAGCAGCACTGCGAATGCAAAGTTAGATAATTTCATTTTTGTGAACCTTTCTCGGATTTTGTGGAGCCAATCGACCGGCCCATCGTGAACGAATCAACGCAACGCAGTTGCCAAAGCTGTACTCCTCACAAACAACCACTTAGCCAGATTCTCAGCTGCGCGCCTTCACGAATCCCCGAGATTTCGTGAGTTAGTAATTCGAGGCTTTCACGAAGAATCGTAAGGGGGCCATGGACTTGGGTTCGCTGCAACTCGGAACTACTTTGTTTCCACCGTGTGGAATTGGCCTCGTAGTTGCAAACTACAAGGTGCTTTGGAGAACCGAACAAAGCAGGCGGTGGAAATCACTCATGTGGAAAGTTAGACGGGTAGAGGATCAGGGCCGGCTTGTCCTAAAGCTAATCGGCCGGTTGGAGGGGAATCAGTTGGCCGAGTTGGAAGATGCTTTTGGATCGGAGACAGTTGTTCAGAGCCTCATCCTCGATTTGACGGACGTGCGGCTGGTGGATCAGGAGGCTGTGCGGTTCCTGGCGGATTGCGAAGCCCGCGGAGTCCAACTGCGAAATTACCCGGCCTACATCCGGGAATGGATTGACGCGGAGAAGGCGAGCCAGGAATCGACTTTGAATCAGCACTGAAACCCACATGCTGATCGACAGGCCGCCCGATGAGCGACGGCGTCCTGCTTCACATGCTTTGATAACGGCGTTTGTCGATTTTCAGTGCCTTGATCTTTGAATCCAGAGTCGAAGCCGGCATGCTCAAGGCAACTGCCGCTCCTGTTGGACCCGATACACGGCCTTTGCATCGGCGCAGCGCGGCTTCGATCCGTTCCCGCTCCTGATCTTCAAGATCCTCCGCCAGTGGCCGTACGCTGCCTGACTCATGAGACAACCAGCTCTCATCAATGGCGAACTCATCGGTGTCGCTTACGATGACCGACCGCTCAATCACGTTCTGCAGTTCACGGATATTGCCTGGCCAGGGGTAAGACTGCAGGCTCTCCATCGTCCGCTTATCGATGCTCATTATTTTCTTGCCGGACTTGCTGGCGTAACGGTCGATGAAGTACCCAACCAGTAAGCGGATATCTTCTTTTCTCTTTCTGAGTGGGGGGACTTCAATGGGGAATACGTTGATCCGATAATACAAATCACTGCGGAATGTTCCGGCAGCAATCGAGGCGGGCAGATCTCGGTGCGTCGCGGCAATTACGCGAACATTGGCACGGATTGGCGTTGTACCACCTACACGCTCGAACTCACGCTCCTGCAAGACTCTCAGAAGCGTCACTTGCGTCTCGGCATTCAGCTCCCCAATTTCGTCGAGGAAGATCGTGCCTCCTTCCGCCAGTTCAAAGCGGCCGAGACGTCGCTGCAAAGCTCCCGTAAAGGCTCCCTTCTCATGCCCGAACAACTCCGAGGCGATCAGGTCGCGGGGGATCGCCGCGCAATTCACGCTTACAAACGCACGCGAAGCACGCGGTGAACGCTTATGAATCGCGCGGGCAATCAACTCCTTCCCGGTCCCCGTCTCCCCGGTGATCAGTACGGTGGTGTCGCTTTTGGCCACTTTTGAGACGCGGGCCAAAACAGCTTGCAGTGCGGGCGACGCGCCGACGATCTCTTCGAACATCGAGGCCTTGTCAATTTCCTCGCGTAGAGCCAGGTTCTCTTTCTCGGCTCTTTCTCCCTTACGTTTGCGATCGTCAATGTCGATACGGGTACCGCACCAGCGCGTAATCTGGTCGGCCTCATTCCGCAACGGCCGAATCTCGTATACAAACCATCGGTATTCGCCATCGTGTCGACGCATGCGCGCTTCCATCGAAAAGGACTCGCCGCTGGCCATGGCGGAGCGAATGCCTTCTTTGAGTTGTCCCACGTCCTCGGGATGGGTGACCACGTCGAGAAACTCCATGGGGGCTTTCGGCGGGATCGTGCCGAAGTAGTCAGCCGATGTGAGATTGCCATACGACCCGGTCCCATCGGCTTCCCAAAGAAACATGTGCAAGGGAGCTACATCAATCACCTGCTGAAGCTCCTTCGCGTGCTGCCGCACGGCTTCTTCTGCACGTTTGCGTTCGCTGATGTCCTGTACCACAGCTTGGCGCCCCCCGAGAAAGGTCGGTGAAAGGGAGACCTCCACGGGCACTTGGCCTCCATCTTTGCCAACAAACGTGCGCTCGAACCGGAAGAGACCTCCTCGGATCTTCTCGGGCGGTGTTGGATAGCGCGCGAGGTCCTCCTTCGAGTACGTGTCCAGAATGGATATTTGCTCAAGTTCCGACACACTGCACTTCAGCAGTCTGAGGCCGGCAGGATTGGCCGAGACGAATTTCCCGTCGTTGCTCAGCACCAAAATGGCGGCGGGAGAAAGATCCACCAAGGAACGATACTTGGTTTCACTTTCGCGCAATTCGTTCTCGCCCCGGCGGATTTGCTCAAAAGCACGAGCATTTGTAATTGCTACCGCGACCTGATTCGCAAAGATTTCGAGCCATGAAAAATCCTGCTGGCAGAGGCATTCGCGGTTGAATGTGGCTAAGACTCCAAGGATCTCTCCACGGGAGACGAGTGGATAGCCCGCAAAACCTCGGATGCTCTCCCGTTTGGCCCATTCCTTGTTCCCGATCCACTCACTGGTGGCCGCAGCATCTGAGATCAAGATCGATCTGCCGGTGGTGCCGATCTCTCCGACCTTTCGATGGCCCCGTGGAATCCTGCGGTATTGGCCATGAAGAGAGGACCAGTCTTCGCCCGGAAAGGACTTGGAAGAGCCGGCACTTGCGACCAAATGGAGGCATTGTGTTTGGTCGGCGCAGTCGGTTCTGTGGAAACAGCTTTGGCAGAGATCTCCGGGCGATAGCAACCAAACCCGCGCCAGTGCGACCCCCGGTTGTGCAGCAAGACCACGAACAACCGCGCTCAGAACATCGGCCGTCTGGTGTTCGCCGGCTAACTGTGCTGCGAGGGAGAGTAAGGGTTCAGCCTGCACAAAAAATACCTCTCGGCCCGGCCTGATTCTACCTGAATGTCCTTCCTAGTGCTGACCGATCGAAGCTTACGGTTATAGAGAGATCATCACGGCAGTCCGCCCCTTGAGTCGGTGATATTTGTCACAAAAACGTGTGATGCTGACATCTAGCGGGCGAACTACGGCCCAGCCCATAGCGACAGGAAGCTGATTTCTCTACAGCAACGATCGCTCTGTTTCTGTCCGCCTTCGAAACGTTGAGAGTGAGAAACACTGCCTCCTTTGTTTTCTCACATCGTCACTTCGCGCATCGCCGGAGAGGAAGAATGACTTTCGCGGCGACCACTCCCAATAACCCGCCGAGCAGCGTTTCCCAGGCGCGCGCCCCCAAGACCGATAGCGACGTTTCTCCACTGATCGCCAACGTTACCATCAGCGTGAAGGCGTAGGCCGCACAGGCAATGTCGTAGCGCTCCGGTAATGCCATGGCGTAAATGATCATTGCCATTGCAGCGAGTATCCACGCCAGCGGCGGTATGTGCATTGCGATCGGCACGCACGCGATGCCGAGCGGGACCCCGATCAACGTTCCAACGATCCGTCGGCGAACGCGATCTGCAGTCCCCGATGCGGACCCGGCGATCACATAGGTGCTCGCAGTGACCGCCCATGCGGACTCTTGAAGGTGGATCATGCTGCTTACAAGAACGATGACAAACGCGGCCACTGCTGCCTGTAGCCCCATCTGCAGTTCTCGTGACGCTTGCCCCTCCCCAATCGAGGCATCCACAACCGACACAGGCGTCGGATGTTCCGCCGGTCCGCTGAGCAAACGAGGAACAACCGAGGCCACCGTGGCTACTAATCCCGCCAGCGCTACCAGTCCCAGATCGGCCCGAGTGATCCCGGTTCCGTAGCCGAGAAGCTGGCCGATATAGATCTGGGACCCGATGCCCGCACCAAGGATTCCGAATCGCTTGAGATATCCAACCAGAAACGCGCCCGTGATCAGAATCCACTCCGGACCCCGCCCATGGCGCATCAAGATCGGCGCAAGACCGATCAAGCTAAGTGCGCCCGTCACCGCGGCAGCGTTCAGGATCACAAGATCGCGAGTAGACAACCAGCGAGTTGCCTGACCTTCTGAAACGCTCGCCCAGAGGCCGAAGCCGGCGGCTAGGTAACTGAGAAACGAGCCGCCCGAGATGTAATACGAGCTGTAGAGAAGGGCGCCCAGCATCGCCGCAATGCCATATGCGGTTACCAGTCGCAGACCCTTGACTCGGCGATGGACGCCGGGATCGATTCTGTCAAGCCACCCACCGAGTCTCTCGACCATCGAGTTCATCCGGTAGGAACCAGCAACGCCCACATAGTCACTCCCGACTGCCCTCTTTGCGTTTTCGCACCGGTCCGATAGTATCCCGATGCTTTCCGAAAGTATGTTCGTCATTTTCTACCCTTGTGCTGACACATTCGATGTGACGGTTCACGGATCCGGTCACGCGTTATCCGTGCCTCGTCACGGGCTCGCGGCCAATCAAATAGACGCGAGACGCAGATTTCGTATGCCGTGACCGCCTCATCCGGCCTCGACTTCTGAAGCGGGGCGCTTTTTCATAATGCATTGACCCTGACATCCGGTCCCCTGCTCGATGCGTGTAAACGCCTGGTTACGTAAACTGTCCGCAAACAGCAACCGATGCAGGGTCTTTTCCTGCTATCTGGGAAATCATCGCTACTGCTACCCCCTGACCGTCACCGATCATGCCAGCCGATATCTGCTGACCTGCGAGGCGCTCTCTTCCACCAAAGAAGACTACGCTTTTACTATATTTGAGCGCCTTTTTAAAGAGCGTGGTCTGCCCGCACAAATCCGCAGCGATAACGGTGTGCCCTTCGCTTCCGCGCACGCCTTGTTTCATTTGAGCAAACTCGCCGTCTGGTGGCTGCGCCTCGGTATTGGCATCGAACGCATCAAGCCCGGCAACCCGCAACAAAATGGCCGCCACGAACGCATGCATCTCACCCTGAAGAAAGAGGCTACCAAGCCGGCCAGTGCGAACTTCCTACAGCAGCAGGCCAGGTTCGACAAATTCATCGAGGTCTTTAATAATGAGCGCCCTCACGAAGCCCTCGGCATGAAGTATCCGGCCGAAATCTATCAGCCCTCCACCCGCCTCTATCAGGGATTGCCCGACATCGACTACCCCCTCCACGACAAAACTATCGTGGTAACCCGTTGCGGCAGAATCTGTTTGGGCGCCAAGAAAATCAACTTCAGTCAGGTCTTTGCCGGCCAAGCGGTCGGCATCAAAGAAGTTCAGGACGATATCTGGCTGGTCACTTTTATGGATTATGACTTAGGATACTTTGATCTGGAGACTCGTGTGCTGGAACCACTGGAAAATCCCTTCGGCCCAAAAGTGTTACCTATGTAGCCGGTACATTCTGTTACCCATGTCTCCGGGCTGGACCGATTTGAGGGACTACTGGCGTAGTCCCCAATTTCCAAATCACTGGATCGCGGCTGTTTCGGGCCTCAAATTCTTCAGGGAAACTTCCTTCGCCCTATCCTTCAGTTGCCTTTTGATCGCGGGCGGCAAGACAAGATCTGCTACCCGGCTATTGGCTCGGCGCTTGGTCTTCTCAAATGCTGAGCCGTAGGTATTCATGGTCGTCTTGATTGGAGTTCGTAAAACTACTCTCAGAGCCAACCGATTCCCTGGTGAAGATTCGAGGGAAAGCGGACGCGCCGAGCAGTGGGGGTTGCAGCTCCCACGTCGGGTTCATTTTCGTTCGATAACGACACCTGGGAACTCTACAACATCGAGGAGCCAAGACGCCCCAGCCCACTGCGGTCGAACGGGCCTGCTACGCTGCTCTCCCAGTCGGGCGTGTTGTGGTTCTTGCCGAACCAAGAAGTGCTGTAGCCGTTGCCTCTCAACACCTCGGCGACGCTCGCGGTGCTTTTCGGAATCATGTTGTTGTAGCTGGGGAAGCCCGTGGCCCACTCTGTCAAAAAGCCGGAGCCGCAATTGTGATGATTGCGTATCGTGAGCAGCGTGGCGCGCGAGGGCGCACAGATCGCCGTGGTGTGAAAGCGCGTGTAGCGCAGCCCCTCCGCGGCGAGTTTGTCCAGTCGCGGTGTCGGCACGGGACCATCGAACGTGCTGATCTGGCCGAAGCCCACATCGTCCAGCAGGATGACGACGACGTTCGGCGCACCTTCCGGTGGCGCTGGAAGCCTAGGCCAGTCCCCTTCGGATTCGAGATAGGTTTTGCCGATCTTGCCCCGGAAGGGCAATTCCGGCAGGGGGAGCGTCGAACGATCACGGTCTGCGCTAGTATTCGGTTTGTTTGTCGCCATAATTTCTCCTCATTTCATGTGATGAAAGTGGCTTTCGCCAACCCACCGACATTTCCCCTTAATGACTTTCATTGATATGAGCGCCGAACCGCATGGTCCATCCCGTCGACGTGATTTGACGACAGGGCTAGGGAACTCAGTCGGCTCATGTCCCTTAAAACAGGTATATGAAGACTCATTAGTCTAGGAGAGCCGTACTGCCTCGGTAACTGGCAAAATTGACAGCGCGCACGGAGATCGTCGGCGACTTGCGGGATGCCGCCGAGACGGGCAAACCGGTAATCCGCCCTGGACGAAGGAACGAAGACTGGCGCCTGAGAATTTGCTGATCAAGCGGCGAAGTCAGGCTGGCTGCGGATTCAATCTGTCAACTATGTGTTTGCTCTGACACTTACAGTTGAAAGCCTGGCCATCACTTTTAGGTAAGTTCCCGCAAAAATGCATGCGAAAGATGTTTAGTCTACCTTGAGGGGCTCTTCCTGTGGTCCCGCCCGTGCTGGGTCGGTTGGGGTAGCGTTGATCACATTTCTTGTCCAATGCACGCACACGGACGACGAATCATGCGCCCTGGAGCGCGAGTTGTTGAGCTAAGCATTACGCATTTCCATCTGGAAATCTTGGCGTGCGTTATAGCCCATCGTGTTGGTGGACGTCGGTGATCACTTCAAAAGCGATTTCAAAAAGCGTCTCATTCAGGGCTTTCGGGCTGCAATGTCAGCTCGGATCACGGCTCAATAAGCAATGGCCGATTTTCTCCAGTCCTGCTTGAGCTGCTCCATAATGTCATCTGCCAATATGGTTCTGTCAGAGGCGGAGGATTTTGTAGTCCTCCAAATGAGTTTCTGAGAGCGACGGTCCACCAGAGTAACTTCTGCAAGCGGCAGCAATTTGGTCTTGAGCGCCGCGATGCCATCGGGTTTCAGCAGAGGAGCGCCACTTTTGGCGATCATCACCGGGTCCACGACCAGCGATCCGAACCCCGCGTCGATCAGGCGACGATAATCGCTCTCCTCCAATGCCTCGGCGCTGATTCCAACCAGACTGCCACGCATGACGAGCTACGCCCCGGCGACCGCGTAGTGGTGGACGTCGAACAGGGCAAGATGAAATTCTTGGCCAGCCGCCGGCTTTCCAATCGTAGATGCGTCGACGATTCCCTAGCTGGAAGAACTTGAGTTCGAGTTTTAGAGTATCGAGTCGGCCGCGAGAAGAGTGTTTAATAAGCGAGTTCTAGAACCTGTTCGATGCGCGGCGGACAATTAACGACCGGAGTGCTGTCTCCGCGCGGTTTAGCAAATTCAGCTCCACCTTCCTTCTCATGCACTGCTTCTTACGCGTGTACGGATGTTCCCGAACTCGTAGGTTCCCAGACCGCGCTGGGACGCCATTTTCAAATAGGGGAGAGATGAAACGTCCAAATTCCAGTAGGCCTTCGCCACATAAGCGTCGAGCGCCACCGGATCGGTTCCGGCCACCAGCGTCTTTTTGAGCAGGACATCGTCAAGGTTGCCGCCAGTCGGGCCGTTCCGGATGAGCACGCGATAGCAATCGATGAGGGTAAGAGTCGGACGAATGAAATCAGCGAGGTCCACCAGGCTTTCGTGGATCTTCTGGTGCAACTGGTGGCGTGGTCCACCCAGGATGCCGTACCAGTTCTTCATCCCCAGAGTCGTGCCGGTCAGGCTGTGGTGTTTGGCGATCGGGACGTTGATGATCTTGTCGGCATTCAGGAAGGGATCGAAAATTGGCCAGTCTCGCAGAACGTCTCCCTGCAGGTCTACATCTTTGAATCTGGCGGGATCGGGCAGGAGCACTTCGGCGCCTTCGCGGCGCGCTGCCTCGGCAATGCCCGACCTCTGAAAACACCGGCGCGGGTCGTTGCAGCTCACATCCGTCACGATGACACGCTTTGCCCCTGCGTTCCAGCACTGCCGGACGATCTCTGCGACGATCCTCGGATTGGTGTTGGCCGCCTGTTCTGGAGTGCGGTCCCAGCCGATGTTCGGCTTCACCAACACGATGTCGGCGCGGGAGACGAAGCGATGGATGCCGCCCAGTTCTTCGATGGCAGTCCGCACCAGTTGTTCGGGATCATCTCCCTGAATAACCGCCATCTCGGGCAAAACCGGATCAACCGCCACCGCGTGACTGCGCTTCAAATTGATTGCCAGCTCCGGCTCGGGGTGCTGGCTGTGTTCGCTCAGCCATAATCCGAGGCCTGCGGTTCCGGCAGCGACTCCTCCCAGGCGGAGCAGTTTGATTAACGCTTCACGACGGTTGAGTATGGCGCTCTCGGTCAACGGCATATTGCTTTGACCTCTTTGCTTTTGCGCGACAACTAAATTCTAATCTCGTTCTAGTGACAGCACCTATGCAGCCCGTCACAATGCCGTGTGAGAAACAATCGCCGTCTGCCGTACGGGTGGCTCTGACGCTGATCGGATTCAGCGCGGTCATCGGTCAGATCGTTCTCATGCGGGAGCTCATCGTCGTCTTCAACGGCAACGAGATTTCGCTGGGAATTATGTTAGCCACCTGGCTCTTCTGGACCGCCGCGGGCAGCAGCCTGAGCAGCCGTTCTGCGCTGGGCGGGAACAACGCTCGCCGGGCGGTCGCCGCGCTAGAATGTTTGCTCGGCGTCAGCCTGCTGCCAACAATCTGGGCATTGCGCGCCTCCAAAACTTTTTTTCAGACAGTGCCGGGCGAGTTGGTTGGTCCGGTGCCGATGCTGCTTACATCCCTGGCATGTCTGAGCGTGTTTTGCGTTGCCGCAGGGGCGCTTTTCGTGGTTGCAACCCGGATGTACGAACAGGAATGCGCCGTCTCGGCTCGCGTGGCTGCCAGCTCGGCTTACTTGCTGGAGGCGGCTGGTTCCGGCTGCGGAGGGATTCTGGCCAGCATTGTGTTGCTGCGCTTTCTTGGGTCTTTCCAAATCGCGGCCGTCGTCACCCTCCTAAACCTGTGCATGGCAGCAGTGTTGTTGTTCGGGATGAGCCGCAAGCAGGTTGGGGCCGCGACTGTGGCCGCGGCGCTTTTTGCGGTCGTTCTGCTTGCAATCCTTCTCCTTGTATACTTTGCGCCGTCGTTGGACAGATCCGCGCAGGCGCACCTGTGGCGGGGATTCCACCTGGTGGGATCGCGCGACTCGATTTACGGCAACCTGGCGGTCATTGAAACGGGTAATGCGGAAACCGGCAATATCCGCAGCATTTATGAGAACGGCGTGATCCTGGCCACCGCGCCGGACGAGAATGCCGCCGAAGAGGCGGTTCACTACGCGCTGCTGGAGCACGCGGCGCCGAGGCGGCTTCTAATGATTGGCGGTGGAGTGAACGGCAGCATCGCCCAAGCGCTGAAGCATCCCGCAGTGGAGCAGATCGACTATGTTGAGCTGGATCCCGCGCTCATCGGCATGGCGCGGCAGTTCTTCCCCGTGCAGTCTGCTCCTGTTGCCTCGGATCCTCGGGTGCACATGCACTACGCGGATGGCCGGTACTTCCTCAGGAACTATCTCAAAACGGCTGGCGACACATTCGACGTGATCATTCTGAATGTGCCCGACCCGCAGACTGCGCAGCTGAACCGGTTCTACACGGCTGAGTTTTTTCGTTCCGCTCGCGATCACCTCGCGTCAGGCGGACTGCTCGCCTTGCAACTGCGCTCGTCGGAGGATTACATCAGCCCCGACCTGGCGGAATTCCTGCGCTGCATTCACCACACCCTGCGGACAGTCTTCCCTTACGTTGTCGCCATCCCCGGTGAAACGATCCACTTCTTCGCCGCTACACGACCCGATGTTCTGACGGACAATCCCCAAACGCTGATGGCACGATTGCAGGAACGGAATCTGAAGACACGGTATGTTCGGGAATACTTCATCCCGTTCCGCATGATGCCCGATCGCATGGAGCAGGTGCGCGAGCAACTGCAGCCGCTGACCTCGACGCCCGTCAATCGCGATTTCGAGCCGATCGCCTATTACTTCGACGTGGTGCTATGGAGCACGCAGTTCAAGTTGGGCTATTCGCGCTGGTTCCGGGCCGCCGCGCACATCGCTTTCAACGATGTCATCGATACGGTCCTTATTGTCTTACTGTTGGTGGCGGTTCTTCTGGCGTTTGTGCCCGCTCGCGAGAAACGCGCCCGTTCTGCCGCAGCGTGCTGCATGGCTGCGACCGGATTCACCCTGATGGCTCTGCAGATTTTCCTGCTGCTGGCATTTCAGTCCGTTTACGGTTACGTTTACCACCAGCTCGCGATCCTCATCGCCATGTGCATGGCAGGCATTGCCTGCGGAAGTTGGCTGGGCATGCGCCGCATTCGTTCCAGCGAGAGTCCACCTTACCGCGCCCTTGCAACTACCCAGTTCCTGCTCGCCCTTTCTGGTCCCGCGCTGATATTTGTGGTTAGCCTGCTGTCGAAGACTTCCGGGATGGCGGCAACATGGCTGGCGGTGCAGTTCGTCTTCCCTGCGTTGGCTGCTCTCTGCGGAATGCTGGGCGGCTACCAATTTCCTATCGCGACGGAGATCTACCTTCATGACCGCAGCAGTGGATCAAAACTGGGTACACTCTATGCCATCGATCTGCTGGGCGGATGTGCGGGCGCGCTTTTGTTGAGCAGTTACCTCATCCCAGTGTTTGGTTTCTGGAAAACCGCATGGCTCAGTGCGGCGGTAAACCTGGCGCCGGCCCTCCTGGCCGCGCGGATAAGCCTGGAGGCAAGGATGGCTCGGGCGTAAGCGCTTGCGGCCGGTTCTCGCCGAATACCACCGCGGTAAACATGAAAATGTCCGTGTTCTCATCCTTCCAGCAACCGGAGCGCATACCCGCTTTGGCGCAGGTTTCGTCCAGGAACGTCTGTCGATCCCATTTTTCTTCCACCGGTACCTGCGGAAGCAAAAGGCCCTCGTAGGCGCCGTTCTTCATCAGCAAACCGTGCTGGCCAACCTTGATCTGTCGAATATCCAGCACGCGCCGAAGGGGCGACAGTACGGAGACCTCATAATCGATTTGCGGCAACTCTGAGGCCGATACCGGCTGGAATCGGGAATCACGCAGGGCGGCCAACGTGGCCGTGTCCCGCACGGCCATGTATAGAGGCTTCGCCGCAGAGGTGTAGCCGACGCAGCCCCGCAGCTCTCCCGATTTGCGCAGGGTCACGAAAGCACCGCGCTCCTGATTCAGCACTTCGCTTGCGCTCGCGGTTGGTTCATACATCTTTTTCTCCCGCACCGCGTACTCCGCCGACTTTCGCGCCAGAGCGAGCAGTTCGCTTTTCTCGTGGCCATTCAGTGAGAATTGCGGTTCCAGTGTCTTTGCGGTTGGAGTTTTCAAAAAGACGTCCGCGCTGTATCCGACTACGCGCGAGTGATCGCCTGTGGTGTCGCCGGAATTGGCGTACTTGAGCACCAGGGCTTGGTTCGCTCCCATGCGCTCGGCAGCAATCATTGCGACTACGATGGGCGCGCCGCCACAGGCTTCCCATATCCGCTGCTCGAAGTTCCGCGACATGCTGAGGTAGTCCCACGCCTGCAGTGCATTCAGCGTTTTATGGTCGATCGTCACAGCTTCATCGTAGGGGTGATAGTGCGATAAATCGGAACTGGCCACTATCAGCGTATCGCTGCCCTGGATCAGCTTCGCCAGAGCCACACCCAGCGCACGGCTGCTTTCATAACTCTGATCTCCCATGACGACGGGCACGAGTTCGAAGTCACCCAGCACCCGCTGCAACCACGGTAACTCCACCTCGAGCGCATGTTCAGCGCCTTTCGGTGTGGGAACATGTCCCTGGCTGGAAAGTCGGATCGTCGGGCTCATACTAGCCAGCTGCTTTGCAAACGCCTTGTCTACCGGAACTATCCCCAACGGCGTCGCATAAGCGTCGCCCTCGTAGACGGAAGTGAAATCAAAGGCCTCGTAGTGCGACGGTGCAATTACGACCACCCGCGAAAACTTGCGTCCTTTTAGCGCCGCGTAGGTGTAGGCAGCGACGGGGCCGGAGAACTGATAACCGGCGTGAGGTGCGACCACAGCGAGGATCGGGTCGTTGATCGGCGGCGGAGACGCATGCACCAGCATGTCATCAATCATCGCCGAAAGCGCTCTTGGGTCGGCCGGATAGAAACCACCGGCGACAGCGGCTTGTCTCACGCTCTGCGGACCGGCAGCACGGACGTGCTGCAGTGCCGCAATCGCCAGGATCGCGATGAATAGAGCCGCCAGCCAATACATTTTGAATCGCATCTTGATATTCATATACGAAAAGTCCTCTCGCGCTCTCATGCGTGCCAAACACCAGGGATCGGCTGCCCGCAGAATGGGCAACTGCCCTTCCGGATCAGCATCCGGCTCGCCGTGAACCCTACGCGTTCCACCAACATGCGGCGGCACTTCGGGCAGTAGGTATTTTGCGCAGGATGTCCCGGCACATTGCCGATGTACACGTAGTGCAGCCCCTCGGCGTCGGCAATCGCCTTGGCACGCTCCAGAGTGGGCACCGGCGTTATGGGCAGGTTCTTCAACAGGTATTCCGGATGAAATTGCGTGAAATGTACCGGCACATCCACGCCCAGGTTTGTCTTGATCCAGCTTGCCAGGCCGCGGAATTCGGCATCGCTGTCGTTCAGCGTCGGCACCACGAGGTACACGATCTCGGTCCACTTGTTCATCTTCCGCAATGTGACCAGCGAGTCCAACACCGGCTTCAACTCAGCAACGACTACATCCTTGTAGTAGGACTCTGTGAACGCTTTCAGATCAATCTTGACCGCGTCCATCTTTCCGTACGCCGTCTTCAGCGACTCCTCTTGCATGTAGCCATTCGACACCACCACGCTGCGGATGCCGGCTTCGTGCCCGGCATCGGCTGCATCCATCAGGTACTCGCTGAAGATCACCGGCTCGCTGTAGGTGTAGGCAATCGTCGGGCAGTTGCGCTGTTTGGCCAGCTCGGCAACCAATTTCGGGGGCGCGTAGTCGGCAGGAACCTGCTCCGGACGCACCTGTGAGATGTCCCAGTTCTGGCAAAATTTGCAGTTGACGTTGCAGCCAGCCGTGGCCAACGAGAAAACGAGCGTCCCCGGCAGGTAGTGGAACAAGGGCTTCTTCTCAATGGGATCAATGTGCGCGGCGCAAACCCGCGAGTGCACCAGTGTGTAGTAGGTTCCTCCGTGATTCTCCCGCACGCCACAATAGCCGCGTTCCCGGTCTCCCACTGTACATTCGCGCGGACACAGCTTGCACTTGATCTTCTTGTTTTGAAGTTTCTGGTAGAACTTTGCTTCGACGGTGAATCGCGAGTCGTCCTGCTTCTGCGGACCAGCCCACGAGGGGATCGCGACAAGGAGTTGGGTAAATTCGCAGAGGCCTAGAGCCGCTCCTGACGCCAGGGCGCACTCCAAGAACGAACGGCGATCGAGCGCGCACGACAACGGACTTCGCTCACCCCGGACAGCGGGGCTCTTGCCGTTAGTTGCGCCGTCGGCCGAAAAGCTCACGCTTGCTTGCGCATCGAGCTCACGCGCCATGTTCAACCCTCAATCACGCGCCCGCCTACACCTCGACAACCGCGATTCTGCTGGGAACATTCGTGCCCAGTCGATGCTGTGCATCGGCAGCGGTCGCGATGTAGCGGGGTGCTCTGCCATCGCCTTCCAGCGTCTTCAATCCTTTCTCAGCTCGCTTGCGCTCGATGATTTGCCAGCCGGTATAGTCGAGCGCGACGGGATCTTGCGAAACGATCAGGGCATTGTTCTTCCAACTGTATTCCGGCTTATATCCCGGTCCACCTTCGTACGATGCCGTGGTCGCATCGCAGATGGTCAATCGCATCCTGGTTCTGATTTCCGGCAGCATGTTCAAGTCTGCGATGTACGGATTGCAGCCGTTGGGGTGGTACTTGTTCGGGTTATGGATGACGCCATACATGTTTTTCAGGGCGATGGTTACGCCGGCGCCGTCA
>Ga0208563_1000788_pt1 | contig 24953 bp, 19 predicted proteins | sample June2015DPH_17_1_2_FD_184717 | JGI IMG/M metagenome (GOLD analysis project Ga0208563, IMG submission 184717) | Peatland microbial communities from SPRUCE experiment site at the Marcell Experimental Forest, Minnesota, USA - June2015DPH_17_150... | ecosystem: Environmental > Terrestrial > Soil >... | reverse complement strand
CTCTTACAAAAAGTACAGCTGCATTGGCATACGTGGGATTATTTGACTTGGTCAGTGCAGGTAAATCAATCGCCCATATAACATATGTTGTGCTTCCTGTTTGGCTGGTCATCGGGGCAATATATTTAGCTTGGATTACAGGATTCACGAAGCTAATGGATATAATTTATGAGAAAAAGAAGATACCTGGCGTAGAACTTCTAATGCAATAAGGCATCTTGAAATAAACATAATTTCTTATGTTGCGCCGTCGCTAAATGGACGGAACAGTTTTCTTCTGTTTTTTCCTCATTTCTCTATATTCCTTTGTCGAATAAAACAGTGAAAGTATCATGAAGACAAGAGAACCAGTCAAGAGCCCTCCTGCGACTGGAACATTCCCAAAAGCAAGACTTCCCAAACCGACGATATTAAACGACATTGCCATGACGACAAAAGCCACGCCCCGATTCTCGTGTTCAAAGCTTTCTGCTTTATTTTCGGACATAACAATCAACTTCTCTTTAGGTGAAGTGAATGTTTAAGTTTTATTTTTTTGATAAGCCAAGCCATATTTCTGCCAAGGTCATCCATGATTTTCATGCCTTCTTCGTCTTTTTCAACTTCGCCCTTTTTGTTTCCAATGCCAATGTTCCAGTACGACGAGCCTGGGATGATCATCTGGTTAATCAAGAAGAAGTGGTTTATGGCGTCGAAGGTTGTCATCCCGCCCGCTCGCCTGACAGCAACGACCGCAGCTCCAACTTTGTACTTTAGCATGTCAGGTGTGGCTCTAGCTACGAAGCCCGAGCGGTCGATGAGCGCTTTCATTTCAGGGGACATCATGCCAAAGTATGTGGGAGAACCCAAGATTATGCCATCAGCTTCAACCATCTTTTGAATGTAGGCGTTCACTTTGTCATCTGTTATTGCACAGTGCTGATTTTTTGTTTTGAAGCAGGTTCTGCAGGCTGTGCAGCCATGGATTTGCTGTCCAGCTAGCTGGATTAGTTCAGTTTCTATACCTTTTGCTTCGAGGGCTTTGAGGACGCGTTTTAGGAGTATGGCGGTGTTTCCGTCTTTTCGTGCGCTTCCGTTAAAGGCAACAACCTTCATATTGAAAACCTCTAAAATGTATCACTAAGAGTTAGGATAAAAAAGTGTTGTTAGGGCTTTTACGCTTTCTTATCGCTTGCAAATTACCGTTCGGTAGCGAGGCTTAGGGTGTCACGTTTGAGGGGCAAGCGTTAGTCAAGCTGATATGCTTCTTCGCCATGTTCACTCAGGTCTAAGCCTGCATCTTCTGCTTCCTCGCTAACTCTTAACGGCGAGAACACGTTCACCAATTTAAGCAGTAAGTAGGAACCGAAGAAGGCAAACGGCACCACCACGGCAATTGCTACCAACTGAGCAACCAATTGGCCTGGGTTTCCGAAGAATAAACCGCTTGCACCGTTTATCGCTGCTGATGCGAATAAGCCTGTTGCGATTGACCCCCAAATTCCGCCGACGCCATGGCATGCAAACACATCCAGTGCATCGTCTATTCGTGATCTGCCTGCTCTCCAGTTAGCTACCAGGTTTGAGATAACTCCTGCTGCTAAGCCGATGATTAATGCTGATGATATGTTGACGTAGCCTGCTGCAGGCGTGATAGCAACTAGTCCAACTACTGCGCCAACTGCTATGCCTACTGCTGATGGTTTTCCTTTGATTAACCAGTCTGCCATCATCCAGCTTACGGCTGCTGCGGCTGCCGCGAGGTTTGTGGTTACGAGGGCTGAGACGGCGATGTCGTTTGCTGCTAGTGCGCTTCCTGCGTTGAATCCGAACCATCCGAACCACAGTAATGCTGCGCCTAGCAATACAAAGGGAATGTTTGTTGGCTTAAACTCAGCTGCGTTAGCTTTTTGATCTAACGATTTCATATGACTCTGCCATGGAACAGCACACCCTTTCCTTCTACCTACCACAAGTGCCGCTGCCAACGCTGAAAGACCTGCTGAAATGTGCACGACGATGCCGCCTGCAAAGTCAATGGCGCCTAAGCTGCGGAGCCACCCGTCAGGGTTCCATACCCAGTGGGCTATTGGCGCATAGATAAGTGTGGACCAAAGTACCATAAAGATGAGAAGTGACTTGAACCTGATTCTTTCAGCGCATGCTCCAATGATTAGTGCTGGTGTGATGGCTGCGAACTTCAACTGGAATGCGAAGTATAATAGTTCAGGAACTTGTGGTGCAAGTGCCGTGTTAACAGCATGTATGTCTAGGCCGCTCATGCCTAATAAGCCTGGGCTGAAGCCGATTAAGCCGTTGATGCTTGTGCCGAACACAAGGCAGTAGCCCCAGAGTGCCCAGACTATGCTTATGACTGCGAATATTACGAAGCATTGGACAATTGTTGATACTAAGTTTTTCTTTCGCACTAGGCCTCCGTAGAAGAATCCTAGTGCCGGCGTCATTAGCATGACTAGTGCTGTTGCAGTTATAACCCATGCTATGTCTCCCGCTGCCATTTTTCATCAGCCCTCTTTTGACATTTGTTTATCTATTTATTTTTTACCTGTACAGCTATTACATAGTTATATTTAAAAGATGCGCATATGAAACACATTTATCCTTTATTATATGCAATCGTTTATATTATCAGCTCTTAACATGATGTTCATCCAATTTTTACTTTAAATGAGGGCCTTATACTAAAAAAGCGTCCAAAATTCCACCTGTAACTCAAAGTTTTTAACCCATGGAAAAAGAGCAGATTTCTACTGTCTTTGCACAAATTTACAGATTTAAGTTAAAACCATCGATAAAAGAATTGCACAACAATCGATAGAACAAACAAATTAGCATATTAAAAACCAAGACCTAGCCATTACACAACGGTATCAAGTTTTTTATGATTATAAACAAATGTTTTATCTTTAAATCAGGTTTAAAATTAAAACCAACAGTTTTACTGCATTACACAAAAAACTTATAACGCCACAACCGCTTCTTTGCGACTGAAAAAGGCGCACAAGATGAAACTTGGCACATACACCTTCCAGCCTCAAAAGGCTCAAGGATTCGATTTCCATGTTTTACGCGTTAAACCAGAAACTGGCATAAGACTTCAACCAGCACAAGATATGTACAGTAACATTGCTGTTTTTGCAGACAATGTTGCCGCACGCAATCACCCAAACTGGATTTCTCAGTCATCACTGGGACCAGCAAAAATGGGAAACAACAACTACAACATTTACTGGGATGTTGTCTGTGCCACTCAGCCTGAGCACAGAGCTGAACAATTAAACTACATAGCAGATGTTGATAAGCGCTCGCAAGGTACATGGTTGAACAGCCAATACTTTGCAGACCATGGACACTGCATTTGCGCATGCTGCAACGAGCTATGGAAGAAAAGCGGCTTAAGCTGGCTTGAATGGCGCAGAAAAGAAGTCACTGACTACATTGCTCAAATTCGAGAAAAAGTCAAGAAAGAACTAGTTTTGTGTATTCAGCCTGACCCCGTAAGCTCCTACGAGCGTTACGGCGTGGACTTTGACGACTTGGCAAAGTACGCTGACGCTTTCAACGTTGTAATGTTCAGCAAAAACTATGCTACACCTTGGTACTGGGAAATGCTTGCACGCGGCTTCAAGAAGCTGCTGAAAAAGCCGTTCTACATTAGCTTTTACGTTTTCGGTCCAGGCGATAACCCTAAAGATGTGCCATCAGCCGCAGAATTGCTTACCGTCAGTGTTCGCTGTGCAAGAGCAGGCGCCGACGGGTTCCTGTACCTGACTGATAACGCCAGCCAAATCTTGGATTGCCAGAAAGCGGCAGTTGAAAAGGTTGAACTTAGAGAAAGACTAAGGAGTTACGGCGGCCAACCGGTGCAAGAATTCCTAGATTTAGTTGCAAGCTGGGAAAAAATCATGTAGTTTTGAAGCCTGAATCTTTTTATTTAATGGCTTATTTAACTCAAAGCCGTTATGTTTTTATCGAATCAGCATTTAGACTATGATTGCGTCTGGGGAATGTTAGGTTGGATTTCATCTCAGAATTAGCTAAAGCCATTATAGCATTATTCATCATAGTTGATCCTTTCGGTAACATTCCCATCTTTATGGGCCTAACCGAAAAAATGGCAGATACACAGAAAAAGAAAGTATACAACACCGCAACGCTCGTAGGCGTTATTCTACTGCTTGTTTTCGCATTTACAGGTCAAGAAATCCTAAATATTTTCGGTCTGTCGATTTACAGTTTCGAGGTTGCCGGAGGCATTCTACTACTAATTATTGCAATTAGAATTTTGATCTCGGGCAGCATGCATGAGAACGTTGAATCTCCAGAAAGCTTAGGCGCAGTTCCCATTGCTATACCTCTTCTCGTAGGACCGGGCGCCATCACCACAACCATATTTAACCTTCAAGCTTACGGTACGGTAACAGCGATTCTGGCGGTTTTAATTGTGCTATCCTTAACATGGGTCATTCTTAGGTTCATAAACGGCATTTACAGGTTTTTAGGCAAAACAGGCTCTTTAGTTATAGCAAGGGTTATGGCGTTGCTTATTGCTGCCATTGCAATTCAATACATTTTGACTGGCGTAACTCATTTCGTAGTTTAAAAAACAGATTGTTATTTAATTAAATTTTAAGGTGTCGCGGGATGTGGGATTTGAACCCACATGGCCCTTCGGTCACAGACTTAGCGGTAAAAGGTAAGCGGCTAACTATTACCATTACAATTTTGGCTTAAGATGAAAGATTTGTGTGATTTGTAAGTTTAAAAGAACCTTTTAAAAGCTTAAATCGCGATTTGTCTCAGAGATAGTTGAAGGTGGAAATGTTGGTTGCTTGTCCAAAGTGCGGTAGACCCCTTCCAGCCCGAAAGCTGTTATACTTGACCAATTTAAACGCAATTACTTGTCCAATATGTTCTTCCAAACTCCAAGTGAAAAACAAGAGCGTCAATAGCGTCATTGGCGGAGTAGGGGGGCGGCTTGGGAGGTGGACTTGGAGCGTTACTTGCTATCATGTGGTCCCTATCTGGAAACATGGTATATTTTGGGCTGATTATATTGTTGATTGTAGCACTTTTCTTGTCAGCATTCTTGTTGGAAATTAGATATGTAAAATTAAAAATAGAAGAAACTTTCAGTCAACCTCGTGAAATTGCTCAGCAACCTTCCGAAATGAGCGAAGTTAATCGTCTGCTGTAATAAGACAATGGGTTACCGTCCCAAACCACGGCTTAAAGTCAGGAAGCCCAAGCGCACAATTATCTTTCGAGCCTCAAAAATAGTGATTTATTGAAAAAAATGACGCGAGCTACCTCAAAACATTCGATTGCTCGGTTTTTTTCTTAGTCTGGTTCTTGCACTTGATGTCGTAGACTATTTTGTTCTCTTTCCAGGGTCAGTGGTCATCTGGCAAGAATTTGGTAAAGATTTGAGTGGAAATCTGGAAAACCGATTAATAGTTTTTCCTCTTAGAAGAGTTGAAAACTTAACTAGCAAAGGAGGCGTGAAGAATGAAGCAAAGACAGGTGTACGGATTGGATTTGACCAAAATGGATGGAAGCGGAGACTTCTCATGTCCAGGATGTGGAACTGCAATATCTCCTGATGATTGTACCGAAGAGGCTTATTCCATTCTAGAAATAAAGGTTAGTAGTCGTGGTTTGGAGGAAGTGGTGATTCGCTGCAATACGTGTGCAAGTCAACTTCACTTGACTGGTTTTTCTCTCCTACAAAAGCTGCCGGACATAGACGGAGAGAAACTTGAAAATGAGAAAAGAGAAGGAACTTCGTGCTACATTGCTCACGTTTAATATTATCGTAGTGTAGCCTTATCGTGATAATGAGGTAATGATCTCTTAAAAGACACAGGAACCAAGGTTTTCTTTGACTTTGGATAAAGCTTCAACTTTGGTGCTGAATACTTCACAGTTATCTTTGGGTTTTGCTCAGGAACAAGCAATTTCCAGTAATGCCAAATCAAACAATAAATAAAAGCCTGACCAAATAGTAATTTCCAACGTGAACGCTATGCGGTTTGAATGTTGCGGTTGCAAAAAATCCTTCTCTGGCGCAGGCTTAACCGTGAGTCTAAACGGTAAGGAGCATATGTATTGTGCGAACTGCTTTTGGAAAGTCCAAGCTGAGTATGACAAGAAAAAGATCTGTGAAGACTGCGGCAACTTCGATGAGGAGTCCTGCCAGAAGACTGGGAAAGCTTTGGCGCCTGCGAAGGTTGGGTTTAACATGTATTTTGTTCAAGCGGAAACCTGCAAAGACTACTCCACCGAGAAAAAAGCAAATCCTGCTAAAAAGAAAGATAAACAATTAACCGAGACGCAAAAAGAAGCAGCCGCCCTCGTCAAAACCCTCTCAGAGAAAGGGCAAACCCTAACATACTACTGCTGCCACTGTGGAGCACCGCTGAAAATCGGCGCAAAAGCACCCGAAATCCAAAACACCTGCCCCAGATGCAACAGCGACCTCGAAATCATCAACCTCGCCAAATTCATCAAACAACACCAATCATAAACCCGTTTTAAGCTACAATTGCAAAGTTGGCGCGGGATGTGGGATTTGAACGTCCTGTGTCATTGATTTTTTTCTGCGAAACAAACTTCATTGAGACTCGCGCGGATTGGTCGAAATTGGAATTGTTCTGTTGCCTCTGTAGTCACCTCACTGGCAACATTAAAATATTCGTAGTCACCTAATTTATCCTATGCACCTCGAAATTCGAGAGAAGAACGGCTCACGAAAATATTACTTAGCGCAATCTTTTAGGGTCGGAAGTCACGTCAAAAAGGTCAGGGTTTACCTCGGCACAAATCTGACCCTCGAAGAGCTGAAGCAAAAAAGAAAACATGCTGAGACCAAGCTTAACGAAAGAATAAAAGAAGCTCAAGCAATACATGATCCATACATAACGGCACTTTCACCTTCAGAATTAAGAGAGCTGGAAACTCTTGAAGCACGCGGAGAACTACGGGTGCCTCACCTTTCAGAGCTTGATTGGGACAAGTTCAAAGAAGCCTTCACTTACAATACAAACGCGATTGAAGGTTCGCTTGTCGAATCGAAGGAAGTTGCAGACATTCTGAGAAAGAGGGAATGGCCCGAGGATAGAAGCAAAGAGGATATTTCGGAAACCTATGGAGTCGCCGAAGCAGTCGACTACATTCGCACAACAGAAGAGCATGTTTCGTTAAAACTCATAGGAGAACTTCACAAAATAGTTTTTAAGAATTCGAAGCCTTTTGCCGGAGAATTTCGAGAAAAAAGTGTAGAAGTAGTAGTTGCGGACGCGTACGGAAACGTTTTACACCGCGGAGCGCCATCTGGGCAAGTTGTAGATCTGCTTAAAGAACTGATAAGGTGGTACAACCGAAACAAGAAAAAATGTCCTCCATTGGTTTTAGCCGCCGTTGTTCATAATCAATTCGAGATTATTCATCCATTCCAAGATGGAAACGGAAGAGTTGGAAGACTGCTCCTAAACAACATCCTGCTGAGACATAATCTTCCGCCACTAACCATTGAACTGAGAAACAGAGCGCTATACTACGATGCACTGCAAGCCTATGAAAACGATCATAACATACGCCCGACTTTAGAGCTGATGCTCAAAGAATACAGGGCACTTAAGAAAATGCTGAAATAAGGTGACTACATTGGCGAAGTTTTGTAGTCACCCCATGGAGAATTCTCATTTAAGTTCAGGGCGAACTTAAACAAGTCTGATTTACGCTTTCAGCACATTTTCCAAAATAACCTGAAAATAAGGACAAAATTGTAAATGGCGCGGGATGTGGGATTGCAACACGCTAAAAAACCATGGGTTATTTATTTTGTCACTATTTGCAACAACGATCTGACAAGAAAAGATAGAAAACCCTAACCGATGCTCGAAGGCGGGTCCCATGAGAAATAGATCCACGGTATCACGGGTTCAACTTAGTAGCACAATTAACAGTAACGAAGAAGGCGGTATTAAAGAAATTGAAATTGCCAACAGAAAAATAAACACGCTTTGGTTATCTGTTTCAAACTAGTGCGTAACTTTGTTCTGCCGTAGAAGCTACAGACTGGTTGAAGTGGACTGGGGGGGATTTGAACCCATTTCAGACTGTGTAAAAACTTAGATCAGGACTTGAGTTAACTTGAAGCTAATAATTCTAACCAACGCCTGGTCGATATTTATCTAGCCTTTTTTCACGCCTTCAACAAAGCCATCAGCAATCCCACTCCAAGGATGTTGATAGCTCTCCTCATGTTGTAAGCCAACATAGTGAAACCAACTTCTCCTCTAACCTTCCTCAACCCCTTCAAGAGCAAATAACCCTGATTGAAAGCTCGCTTCATCGTACCAAACGGATGCTCGACTAACATCCGCCTCAAATTCAGTTTTTCCTTTCCATCAGAACTTCCCAATCTTGTCCTGAGCCGTTCAACAGCTTCCTCGAACTCTGACCTAAAAATAATCCTGCCCCGCTTGTTCCTCGTACACTTACTCCTCAAAACACAGACAGCACAACAAGCCGTCTTGTAAACCCTGCCTCGATCCGGTTTATCCTTATAAATGCATTTCCAAAACCCCAATTCCTCACCTGCAGGACAAACATAAACATCCCTGACCGAATCATACACGAACCGGTCAGTATAGAATTCAGGCTCTGGCACGCCGTATCGTTTATGAGGATTCACAGTTGCGGGAATGGGCATAAACACCGTTATGCCTTTCTCCTCACAATCTTTCAAGTCCTTCTCGACGTAGAAGCCTTTGTCGCTCAATGCATCCAGCTTATCGACGCCAAGAGTCTGCTTCGCCGCTTCAGCACCATTGACGAGCTGGTGATGATCAGTTGAATTATTGATTACATCATAATCCACAATGAGGTGTTTCTTGGCATCCACGGATGTTTGGACGTTGTAGCAGACGTCGAGCCTTTGGCTGTCTACTCGCATCAAGCGACTATCCGGATCCACAAGCGAAACCTCCCTCTGACCTGTCGCCTTCATTTGGTCTTGAACCTGCTCATATCGTTGTTTTTCCTCTTCGAGCTTGCCTATCCTTTCCTTGAGCTCGTCGACTTTGAGGCTCTCATCTTTTCCTGAGTCGGTTTTGTCGTTCTCATCCATCAGCCTGAGGTACTCCGCAATCTTCTCCTCGGTTCTCTTTAGCCTCAACGCGACTGTTTTCTCGTTGAGGTTATTGCTCTTCGAGTTGACGGCCTTAAACTTGCTACCATCTATCGCAACGAGTTGAGCGCCATACAAGTCTAGCGATTTGCAGAGGTAAACGAACTCTTTGAAAACCGGCTTTATGCAGTCTACGTTGTCTTTTCGGAAGTCAGCGATGGTTTTGTGGTCTGGAGCCAGCTTCTTCATCAGCCACATAACCTCAACGTTGCGGTAGCATTCTCTTTCGAGTTTCCTGCTGGACCTTATCTGGTTGAGGTAGCCGTAAACGTACAGTTTGAGCAGGTCTGAAGGATCATAAGAGGGTCTGCCTGTTTCGCATGGGACGGAGTGTTTGAAGCCGAGCTTCTCCAGGTTGAGGCTGTCTATGAAGGCGTCGATGAACCGTACCGGGTTCTCTTTGTCAACGTATTTGTCGAGGGTGTCTGGGAAGAGTATGGTTTGGTCTCTGTGGGGTCCGTTAACGTGCTCGCTCATTGCTATTCACTTCCTTGGGCAGGTTCCTGTGGTTCATTTACTATGACGAGGTAGACTGTTTTGCCGAGGTATTCTTTTGGGCAGGTGACTTTGGCGCCTGTTCCGTAAGGCGTGACTTTTCTTTTTAAGAAGCCGATGATTCCGGTGACTTTGATTTCTGTGGCGGGCTCAAAAACTATTTTCTTAGGCATATATAGCTAATATTAATCAATTATACATATAAAACTATCATTTCCCAAAAAACCAACATAGTTTTCACACACTCTCATTTGGGTTCAAGCCGCAATCCAAACAAGAGGGGATACTCTTCTCGTCTCAAACAGAAGGTGCCCAGAAAAGAGAAAAGATGAGACTGCTAATAAACTGTTACAAATTATCACCCAAAGCGGGTCCGATGGGATTCGTCTAAATGTTTAAGCGAATCCCACAAGGCAATTGTGAATTTTGTAAATTATTCTTTCCGGCCAATTGTGCTCAACTATTACTAAGTCCTATAGAGAAAGTAGTAAACTTAGAAAAACACTCTTACTTATAAAAATTAAACCTAAATCAACTATTGGTTGAAAAAGAGGCTAACTTGGGTTTGCTGAGGCTCTGGTACAGAAATTTTTTCTTTAGGAGAAAAGAAAAATGCAAACGCACGACAATTGGGTAACATCGTGAATTTAACCAGAGCCTTCTCAGCCCCATATTTTTCTCCTTTGCTTTTTAAGACTAAAAAAGGGGAAATTGATTTTTGGGTTGTGCAGTTTTTACGGTCGTTTCCGAAGCATCAGCATAAGAACTGCGCCGACTATGACAATTACGATTATTATTGCGATGCCTACCCCTAAGACGTACATTTGAGTGGAGGCTAAGCTAACTGGTGCTGCTGTTGGTGCGGCTGTTGCCGCTGGAGAACTGGCATAGAAGGCTGCGTCAGCGTGCGATGGATAGTATGACTCTGAACCTGCAAAGTTAGCGATGACAGTGTAATTTCCTGGAATGTCAGGTGTCCAAGTAAAAGCGAACATGCCGTCTGCGTTACTTGTAGTGCTGCCGATTTGCCTATTGTTGCCGTTGGAGTCAAGAACGCTAAGGGTGACTGGAACACCAGTCACGTTGTTGGGGCATGGCTGCTGCATGTAAACATACTCCATCCACTGAGTCATGCTTGCGTCAGATACTGCTGGTAAACCGCTCGGGAAATTGGCTGCAACTGCATTTTGTTGTGCGCCTGCAGAGATGTCGGTTACTGTACCAGTTATCGTCACTGGAGTAGAGGTTGTCACGCCAATGTTTGGTGCTGTAACAGTAGTTTTGCTTGGTCCCATGCCATAAGCGTATAGCTGGTTGTCGTATCCGTCGTGTGTTACCGTGATGCCGTCTGCAACAGCTGTTCCGCCGTTAACGTTGAAACCCATTATGCTCCATACTAGCTGTCCATTTGTAGTGTTGATTGCCAGTTCTTTCGCTCCTTTGAACATTGGGGGACTGTATTCGTGACCCTCCGAAAGGAATAATACTCCATCAGCGATAGCGCCTGGATTGCTAAAGCTCCAAATTGGCCAAACACCATAAGGAGTATTAGTACCAGCAGGGCCTTGCAGGATGTTAGTGTTTGTATACCAAAGCATATCGCCAGTTTTAATGTTAAATGCCCATACGTCTCCTCCGACCGCATTTATGTACAGTGTACCGTTTGCTGCTTGAGTGTAGTAGCTGCCGATGCTGTCATATGCGTTAGGAGCGCCTCCGTCAGTTGTAGTGAGTGTTTTTGACCATAGTTTTTCGCCTGTGGTCATGCTGTAACCGACAATTCCGCCTGTGGCTAGTGTGATTTCAGTGTATACTCCGCTGTTTGCTGGACCCATAGTTATTCTTGAATATGGTGTTTCTGTTCGGTTGGTGATCCATAGCTGTTGTCCTGTAGTTAAACTATAGCCGGCTTCGATTTGGTATCCTGTTTGGAAGGATATTGAAGAGCTACTGCTTGTGGTCAAAAGAATAATACCTGCAGATGCATCCAAGACTGTCATACCGCTGCCGGTTGTCTGGCTCGGCGGGGTCAAAATTCCCCCTAAAGGAACACCGGAAACGTTGGTGGCTAATGGTGCAGACCACATCATTCCTGAACTAAAAGGAATAACGCAGTTTTGTGCAGGTCTCCATTCCCACCATGATGCGGTCGCAGGTTTACCGGTGGGATACATGATGCATTGTGTTGAATTCCAGCACTTTAGAGTGTTAGTTGAAAAATCGACGTAGTAACCAATCAAGTCGCCGTTTGAGTCTGTTGTAAGGGTCATACGTGTGCCGTTAACAATACTAAGAATGTACTTTCCGGTACTAGCGTCATACATATTGTATGTAGTAGACCCAGGTGCAAGCGTGATGGGCGCATACATAGTGCCATAAGCGATCCCGTTTTGGAAATCGCTAGCGAAGGTTATTATTTGATCGGACGATAGTTCTGCGGGTGTTCCTGTTGTCCATAGGTATGACAAAGCTCCGTACTGATTAGGCGATACGAAATTGAGTGCTTGCCCGCATCTTAGGATTGTGGACGAGCTTCCTGTTGGTGGCGTATTGGTCCATAGCGTTTCTCCGGTTCTTAAGTCTACTGCAGTGAAACCATTTGCATTGTTTCCGCTGCCCGAGTATAGAGTATAGTATAAGACACCGTTTATGATTATTGGCGCAAACTTCGGTTCATATACTGAGGTTGACATGTATACGCTTGTGTCTGCTGCACCGTATTCTCCTCCAAGTAAGCCGCCAAATCCCACAGGTTTAGACCATAGAACGTGGGCGGTCTTTGGTGACTCAGTGTATGGGTTATAGTTCCCGCTAACAGTGTATAATCCTGTATTAGCAGCAAAAAACTCTGAACCTAGACCAAGCCAGTTGCCTGATAGGGTATACCATTGGGTGTTTACAGCTTCTATTGGACGAGCCCAATATTCCGTTGGAAGCGGATTGTTCGGTAGATTGGGTATTGGTTCTTGTTGTACTGTAAGAGTTGCTACGGGACTTGTCGAAGGCATAAAATAGTCACCAACGTATTCGTTAATCGCTGGGCCGGGTGCTGGATTGTTATTTGCTAATGTTTGTCCGCCAAAAGTCATTTGGAAGGTATAGTTGCCGAGTGCAGTGGGTGTATAAGTGGTATATGTTCCTCCGGTCGCGTCGGATGTGAATGGCCCCAGTGTTTCAGTGGTTCCGTCAGGTTTTGTAACTTTTACTGTCATATTTTGCCATCTATCGCCGTAGATTGCATTTGCTGTTGGTGGCACGTTGGTAAGCCAGAAACCGATAGTTACTGTTTGACCAAGACCTGCAGGGCTAGGGGCAACATTGATGAAAGCATATGTAGGAATATTCTGCGAAGGCGAATGCGCGGTGGCGCTAGGTAATAGTATCATCGAAGAGCTTACGGATATTATTAACAATAGTGCAATCGAAATTACTCCTGTTTTAAATTTCATTTTTTTTATTCTCCTTTATTTGTGAACTAAAATAGTTATAGAAAACGTTTTTAAGAAAAAAGGAATGATAATCCCACACAGAAAGATTTAAATTCATTTACTTCTTGAAAAAAATAGAATGGATCTTAAGAAAAATAAACATTTAGCAAGACTTATTTTAGTTGCTTGCTTATTATTTGCTTAACTTATTTCTAATTAGGTATCATCAATTTTTAGTGGTCTTGCATTTACCCAAATCTGGTCGAAATAAGTTTGCCCCATGTGTATAAGAGCGGGGGCGTTTGACGCTATTACGGGTGCCTGACTCTCTTTGGGTAATCGGAAATCGGACGCAGGCCTTATTGCAAAAACGATTTCCTTCTTATCAAATATCCATACAAAGAGCGGCACCTCTGATTGTTCAAAAACCCTAATCTCAACGTTCAGATTTTTACTAGCAAACTTTGTGAATTCCGACGAAATATGATCGTTATGGGGGCGCTCAATTATTATGCGAAAGCGAACGCCTTTTTTGCGCATTTTATTTAGATTCTCAACATTTTCGTATATCATGTGTCTAAATCCCTGCCAATCCCCACAAAGATCTGAGCTCTCCTCAACCCCCCCTGAAGCCCTTTTTACATATTCAAATACCCGGTCATGTCCGTTTAAAGCCACAATTCTGGCATTATTATCAATACTTTCTTTTAATTCATCGGCGTCATGCTTGGTAAAAAACTTGGCCCTATTTACCAAGTTCTGATATTCCAGTTCCCTGCGGTGCAATAGCACTGAAACTCCTTCTTTGACAGGCATAGCTTTGAATCTACGCGGAACATCAATTATTTCATCGATTAACCCCAGTTTTTGGAGTTTTTGTATGGTCCTAGATCCTTCGGCACGATCTATTTTCGCATGTTTAGCTATTTCAGTTATATTTGCTTCGCCCAATCGACAAATGGTTAGCCACATTCTCACTTGTGAGTATGAAAGGCCGAGATTAAGTAATATTTGGGCGCCTTCATCATCTGTGTTCATTCGTCCATCACTCAACCCATTATTTCTACTCTATTCTTGAACATAGGAAATTAGCTTTTTGGTTGTGCAATGTTTAACGACAATTTGAATTAGTATTGTCAGCAAGCGGATGGTAACTATTATAATACATTAAGGTATCGATTAACATTTATCGAAATAGTCACTTGTTAAAGTGCTGAGCATTGACAACCTTTTTCAGCAATTTGAGCAGACGCAAAGGTGAGTTGAAACATTAGAGAAACTAATTGGACTTAAGCCTGAACTGGTTCGAGTCTCTATGGGATTTGAACCGAAATAGGTTCAAACCAACGTGACCTCAGCCTCAGGATAGTCTGAAACATATTAATTTCGTTTGTTTAATTAGAACGGGATTCTAGCGCCAATTTACCAGTAAAATAGCCTTTAAAGAATTTTTTTAAGGAAACGGGTCCGATGGGATGCGCTTAAACTATTAAGCGAATCTTCAGTTTTGAAGCCCGACGGGATAAAAGGCTGGTCAAGCCGCCAAAACGGAGGATTTGAAGCGTTAAGCATTACATTGAGAGACCTAATTAGACAGGAAGCGAACACCAATAAAGGATTAACCTAAATTCATTTTTTGAATTGTGGAATAGTAAAAACAAGTTTTCCGTCTCGAAAATATCCCCGAAAAGACTTTTGACATTTACCGCATCGGTAGCTTTTCACACGGTATATTCGAAAGTCCCATTCTTTCACAGGTTCTCCAATTAGGGTTCCACAATTTGGGCATTTCACAATATCCGACCAACCCAACTACTGTGTTGCCTTGTTACGTTTAAAAAACTTTGGATTATCTGGGATGTTGTCGAAGAAATTAAGAGCTTTCGCCTAAAATCAAAACAAACCAGCCAAATCTATAGACTCTAAGGCATTAGCGGCCGATCAAAATAGTGAAAGAAGACGTATATTATAAAAGCTGGAACTGATTATCTGTTCTTAATGAAAGAGATTGCTGGTGTTATCTATCCAGTTCCCAAACAATTCGTGAATAGGCTACTCGATGAAAAAAGGAATGTATTTGTGAAATATATTCCAAAAGTCTCAAATGTGAAAATAGCCCCAAAACAAAAAGTTTTATTCTATGAATCCCGTGGGTCAAAAGAAATTGTGGGTGAAGGCAGAATTGAGAAAATACTATTCTTAACAGCTAGCGAAGCCTTGGAGAAATATGGTAATTTGCTTTTTCTAAACAGAGACGAATTAACTGAATATTCTTTGGCACAACCAAAAAGGAATCCTTCAAAGAAAATGCTTGTTTTAGTTTTGAGTAAACTCAATAGGTATAGGGATCCAAAGAAATTCAAGAAACCAATTAACATGAACGGACAGTATCTGAGCCCTGAAGAATACGAAGAACTTTTCACCTAAATTTATGACTATTCTTGTTGCAATTAGCACCCGACGTTCAGCCGAGTGTTTGCTAAGGTATTTATGTAAATTACGCTAATCACACATTAGCAATATACCAAAGAGTTGATGAATGTATCATTCGATAAAGAGAAATCGGAACTCAGGAAGCTCATAATTAACTTCAGAAGGAACGAAGCAGGTTACTGCAGATCTGGCTCAAGCTACAACGAGACTCAGCTAAGAAAAGACTTTGTTGAACCTTTCTTTGAGATTTTAGGTTGGGATGTGACGAACACAAACGGTTTGCCTCAAAACCTTCGTGAAGTGGCGTACGAAGGGAGAGTCAATTCTGGTGATGAATCCCGCCCAGATTATGCGTTTACGCTCGCAGGCAAAAGGAAGTTCTTCGTTGAGACGAAGAAACCCTCGGTGCCAGTGGAAAGAGATTCAAAATCGGCATTACAACTAAGAAGTTACGGATGGAGTGCAGAACTACCTATTTCCATTTTGACCAATTTTCGATACCTTATCATTTATGACTGCAAACCAGCCCCCCGAGAAGAAGACACCTTCCGAATTGGTCGAGTGAGAGTTTATCGATACTCCGAATATGAACATGATTTCGAAGAGATCCACGAGCTATTGTCAAGAAAATCAGTTTACAGCGGTCTATTTGATATGCAGCACAAAAAACCGCTTACCAAAGGGATTCTTCCATTTGATGAATATTTACTCACACAAATCGATAATTGGAGAAAACGCCTTGCAAAAGAAATGCTCAAGAAGAATCCAGCAATAACAGAAGACGAATTAAATTACGTGGTCGAATCTTTTATCAACAGAATCGTGTTCCTGCGGATATGCGAAGACAGAGAGATAGAAAAATACCAAACATTGATACAGACAGCCAACAAAGACACAAGAAACAAACTTCTGGATGTATTTAGAGCGGCCGACACCAAATATGATTCAGGAATTTTTGATTTTAGAAAAGATACAATTTCGCTAAGAATAGCAATTAGTGACGACACGCTGATTGAAATAATAAAAGACCTCTACTACCCAAGAAGTCCATACAAGTTCTCCGTAGTCGACTCCCACATTCTAGGTCAGATATACGAACTGTTCCTAACGAAAAAAATAGTTATCACAAACCGCAAAGCCAAACTAGTCACGAAACCTGAAATAGCACACGATTTGGGAATAGTAAGTACTCCACGGTTCGTTGTCGAAGAAATAGTCAACAAAGCAATTGGGCCATTCTGCAGGGGAAAAGAACCAGGGCTGATAAGCAAATTAAAATTTGCCGACCCCGCCTGCGGGTCAGGTTCATTCCTTCTGGAAACTTACAATTACCTGCTTAACAACAATCTAAACTTCTACGTAGGCTCTCAGGACCACTCGAAAATATACCGTGGAGAAGGCGACACTTGGTACCTCACAATCGAAGAAAAAAAGAGAATTCTCACCAATAACATCTTCGGGATAGATATTGACCCGAGTGCTGTCGGAGTTACTAAATTTAGTCTACTTGTTAGACTTCTGCAAGATGAGACTGCAAGCTCTGTTCAGGCAATTCAAGGTGGCAGAATATTGCCATCATTGGAGGAGAATATACAATGTGGCAATTCTTTGGTTGACAAATCATTCTTCAGTTTCAAGAAAGCTTCGGAGTTGACTGCTAGCGATTTAGACAAACTCAAGGCTTTTGATTGGAATGCATCTTTCAAATTTGGTGACCGAGGCGGCTTTGATGCTATTTTGGGTAATCCTCCATATACAAGAATCCAAGTTATGAAAAAACTCTTTCCACTGGAACTAAAATACTATCAACAGCACTACGACGTTGGCCGTGCAAACAACTTCGACAAATACTATCTTTTTGTGGAGTGTGCCCTTAGTCACCTAAACAATGACGGCATAGCCAGTTTCATCATTCCCCATAAATTTATGAAAATCAAAGCTGGCGAAGCTCTTAGAAGAAAGATTACTGAGGGTAATCATCTGCAGGATTTAGTTCATTTTGGGAAAGAGCAAGTCTTCGAGGGGAGTGCAACCACATATACATGCATGCTAACATTATGCAAGGTAGGCACAGACAAATTCAAACTTGAATTAGTAAAGGACCTCCATACTTGGAAATACGACCTCACGAATAGACAGCCAATCGAAGTGAAAGCGTCTGAAATAGGATCATCACCTTGGTTGTTAATTGTGGGTCCTATGAAGTGTCTGGTTGAACGGTTCCAAAAATTACCTAAGAAGCTTTCGGATATTGCCGACATTTTTGTTGGGCTTCAAACAAGCATGGATAAAGTTTACATCGTGAAGCCTCAATTCAATCCCAAATCAAGCAACAAAATTTGTTTCAAAGATTTCAACGGAAAAGAATGGCAAATCGAGAGAGGACTTACAAGACCCGCAATCTATGATCTCATAATTACGCCCTATATGACCATCAAGCCCAACAGTCGGATCATCTATCCTTATTATCAGAAAGGTGGGCATACTTTGCCTTACAGCGAAGTTCAACTGAAATCAAAGTTCCCTCTCGGATTCAAGTACCTGAGTAATTATAAGAAATTACTAGAAAAAAGAAACATGGGTGGCTCCCAAGTTGATTCGTGGTTTAGATACGGGCGTTCTCAGAGTTTAGCTAAATTTGATGGGCGTAAGAAACTGATCGTAAAAGTGTTATCTCTTGCTCCTTGCTTTACCTACGATTCTTCGAATGTTTGCTTTACGGGTGGAGGCAACGGCCCCTATTATGGTGTATCTTTGAAAGGAGGGCAAGACCTTTCAGAGCATTTTATTCAAGGGATTCTGAACAGCAAACTGATCGATTTGTTCGTAAAGAATTGGAGTAGCGTTTTTAGAGCTGGATATTATTCTTATGGAAAAGAATACATTGAAAACCTCCCAATTGTTAGCTTGGATTTGCGAAACAATTCAGACAAGCATTTCCATGATCAGATAGTAAAAATTGTTAACGAGTTAATTAGTCTGGAACAAAAACTCGGAGATACAAAGATTCCGTCAAAGCGCAAAAATATTATTTCGCAGGAGTCGGTGCTCAAGGAAGAACTTAACGAGACAGTTTACGAACTGTACAAACTAACAGAAAATGAAAAAACCTATCTCAGAAACTTGAGCCTCGAATAAGGAAGCTGACAAATGAAAAAAATAGACACTCCCCAGAAGCTAAGAGGAAGCTACTCTACTCCATATAAGATTGCCGAGTCACTAGCTTCTTGGGCGATAAGGTCTGCTGATGATCGAATTCTTGAACCTAGTTGTGGCGACGGAGTTTTTGTTGATGTCGCAAGTCGTCGGTTGAACGCTTTGGGAGCGAAAACAAACGCAATTCCTAATTTGATTGTTGGAATTGAAAACGACTTTGAAGATACTCAAAAGTCAAAGGAAAAACTCCGATCTATTCTATTTTCCTTGTCAAAGCAAGAAATAGCAAACTCAAAATCCAATCAATTAACGCTCCCCCAAATTGGGTCACTCAGTTCTGTTATAATCAATGCTGATTTCTTCGACTTCTACAACCAACATAAGAGCCAGAAGTTTGACGTAGTACTTGGCAATCCTCCTTTCATAAGATACCAAAATTGGAAGGACGAAGCACGAGAATTAGCTTCCGAAATTATGCAGAATGCAGGTCTGCGACCTAACCGTCTCACAAATGCTTGGGTACCTTTTGTATTAACAAGTTCACTTATGCTTTCGTCGAATGGACGACTGGCCATGGTTCTTCCTGCTGAGATTCTGCAGGTAAAATACGCAGCCCAACTTCGACTTTTCCTAACTAATTATTTCAAAGCAATAACCGTCTTGACTTTTCGGAAGCTAGTTTTCCCTGAAATTCAACAAGAAGTTGTGTTGCTTCTTGCTGAGAGAGATGCTGGGCATGGCAATGGCATGGCTTTGTTTGAATTGGAAGACGAAAAAGACCTCTTCAACTTTCAACCTTTCGATCTGAAATCAAATTTTAAACCAGTAGAACACTCCCAAGACAAATGGACACAGTATTTTCTCACGACTGATGAAATCCTATTTCTGCGAAAAATAAGGCAACACCCTCAACTAAAAACATTGAAGGATGTTGCAAGCGTTGATGTAGGGGTTGTAACGGGAGAGAACCAATTTTTCATAGTTGACAATGATGCCTTAAATAAATTTAACCTATCACGAGATGTCCTACCTGTCGTTGGGAGATCAATCTACCTGAAGGGGGCAACCTTCAACACTGATGATTGGGAAAAGATGAAAAAACTCGGGGTCAGATGTCACCTGCTTGCACTTGCAGAAGAATCAATCCCTCTAGCTAACAAAGGGCTCATTGAATACCTCAGATATGGCGAGGAAAGAAAGGTAAACACGGGATACAAATGTCGTATTAGACAATTCTGGTATTCCGTGCCGTCTCTATGGGTTCCCGACGCTTTTCTGTTCAGGCAAATAAACTTGAATCCGAGAATGGTTCTCAACGAAACCAACGCAACCGTAACAGATACCATACACAGGGTTAAGTTTAAGGAGGGAGTAGATGCAAGAGCGGCAGTTGTCTGTTTTCACAACTCGCTTACATTTGCCTTCTCTGAGGTTTTTGGAAGAAGCTATGGTGGGGGCGTCTTGGAGCTAGAGCCCAACGAAGCAGAAGAGCTTCCTATCCCATATTTCGACATTAAATCACTTTTCAAAGAAGCAGACAGATGCTTAAGAGAAAATGCATTTTCTGATGTTTTGGATATGCTCGATGAAGTTATCCTCAAAAAAGAAATGGGCTTGGCGGAAACACAAATAAGAACTCTAAGGGAAATATGGCAAAAACTGTCTGTTAGGAGAACGCAACGCAAACGTGCTTCAAAACTAAAGCCCATTCTTCAGACGATAGAAGTTGGAAATTTTCAAAAAGACCATTATCGGTAAGTCTAGATAGTCATTTTCAAGCCACAGTACTATTATCTTGTGGCAAGAGTTTTCGCTCTATTAATCGACCCCACTGAATTTCCTGTTCTCCCTGCTATACAGAAAAGGCTCTCTGAAGGTTCCCTTCTCGGTCGTAGCCTACTGTTTTGTTTCTAAAATAATCAAGCATTAAGTGTTTTTTCCGATTATCTGTCTCTTGAATTAATCTGTAAATGTCTTCCCATGTCGATCTTAGGAAAGCTCTGTTTGTATCTTCTTTTATGTGCTTCTTGAATTGCGTTTCAATGTCTTTTTCCCTTTCTGCAGGTACAAGATTGACGAGAATGAACCTCAAGCGTTGATTTTGTGCCATCCAGGAACCCAGCAGCCAAAACCTTAGCAGTTCATACTTTCTGTCGCTAATTGCTACAGTTTCAAAGTCCGATTTGAAAACATCCTGATACCATCCGCATCCTCCAGTAACATACTTTTCCTTGACAAGCGGGTCTTTTGAGCTAGGCACAGTTTTGTTGCTTGCCTTTAATTTAGCCTCTATCACAAAAAGCGCCTTGTCACTCTTGATAATTATGTCTGGCTCTGAGCCTTTCTCAGGTACAAGCTCAAATTCTTTCCGAGCCTGAACCAATTTTGACCAAGCGTTTTTTTCAGATTGGGAATATGACCAATACACGATTTCTGGGTTTCTTATCTCGCTTTTTGAAAGCATTGATAAGTACCTTGACAAAAAGTTTTCTTTTTCAAGAAACCTGAAAACATTCCATGTTACTGCATCTTCGCTATTATCTCTAGCAATTCTGCTTTCACGTTTGACTAGGGCGATTCTTTTCAATAGGTTGAGATCAGCTTCTTCATTCCACAAGAGGTTCTCTGTTTGCTTTTTGTATTCAAAAGTTGAGGGCGAAATGTAAATAGCGTGTTCTGGACACAAGAATTTGTCTGAACGTTGGAAACGCCTTCTTTGTCTCGGCACAATTGTTTTGCAGTTTCTAACTGGGCATTCAACAAAGTTTTCTGTAACTTTTATCGCACTCTTTAGTTCATTTGCGCCGAACATCAATCCACAATTAAGTGCTTAACGATATTTTAGATTATGGAACAAACAGGTTGGATCCAGCTTAATGCCGAAAAACTTAAGATGATTAGCAAACAAATACCCCCCTTGGTCGGATAAGTTGGAAAGCGTGTTTTCTCAAGATCAAATCGAGAAATTGATGTCATGGAAGAATTTCCTTCAAACTGAAAGGTTCAGAATTGGAGGATTAGAGAAGACAAGGCCGAAGAAGAGATTCACAGTATTTTGGATGCAAGCAATTTTTCAAAAGGAAGTAATCTTTCAGAAGCGAATCTGGATCAAATATTTCACTTGATGAGGAACTTTTCAGCGAATAGAGCCTTATCGAGATTGCTATACGTTAAAAATGGTCTTGAACTGTTTAACCAGAAACTCAGAGACCTATATTATGGGGAAACACTGTTTTCAAAAAGGGTTGATAACTTTTTCAGGCTTGACGGAATAGGAAGACAAACTCTGTCGCAATTACTTTTAGCGCTCGACTCTACGAAATTCCCTTTGATCACTTCACAAACCAAAGAGGCATTGGAACTAGATGCCCAACAAGAACAAAAAGCGATGGATCTGGCAACAAAAGAGTTCCAGATAGAAAACCCACAGCAGTATCTGGATCAAACGGTTGATTACCTAAGAGACTTCGTAATATTTGAGCAAATTAAAGAACTCACTAACCTGGAAAAATATACCTCCATTAATAACATGATTTGGTTTGCAAATGCGGGAGACCTAGAAGGCCCCGAAGGAACTCTTGAATCATACACTTCCGTTTCTTTAGAGAAAGACCTAAAGGAATATTTGGCAAAGAACCCGCACATACTTGAAAAAGGACTAAAATTAATCGAAAAGGAGTTCGATACTAAGGAGATAGGAAAGATCGACCTCCTATTAAATGATGGTAAGGGCTATGATGTTGTTGCTGAGTTAAAGAAAGGCAGAACAAGCGATGATGTTGTCGGTCAATTGTCGCGCTATATGGGGTGGATAATGAAAAACAAGAACAAGAAGGTCAGAGGGATTATAGTTGTGAGCGAGCCTGACCCGAGACTGGAATATTCAATTTTGCCGTTTAGCGGTTCTTTAAAAATAAAGTATTATCGGGTCAAATTCGAGATAACTGATGATTACAAAGAGAATAAGGGCGATTCCTAAGTCGAAGATTCAATTGATCCACTATGAGGTTTTTTGCATTGTTAACTTTCGGTTCAACGTTATTTGACCTCGAAACTTGAATGAAATGTTAGGTATGGGGTTGGAAATCTGCTCGACATAATTTGCAGTTGCCCTCTAAAGGGCTGCCATGTTGGATTCTCATAATCAACATTGAAATTTCCTTAGAGATGTCGCCGCAATCCTGAAACAGCTGATTTGCTATTTCTGAATCGCTTTCAATTTCGATTGGTCCTACAACAATACATTCCCCGTTTTCTTGTACACATAATTTTGCCTTGGCTCTAGCTTCTTTCAAAGCGTGTTGTGCCTCATCGACTGTATTGAATTTGAAAGCATAGGGCATATTAAGCCTCCTTGTTGTGAACTTATCCTTTCCCTTTGGTTCAACCCAACTTACTGAGTTTACTAATGCTTCCAAGTTAATATCATATTTTCCATCCACTTTGAGCATTTCGCCTTTTCTGAAAGCTTGCATGGCAATCAATGTATCTTGAATAGGTCGCCTGTAACGCTCAAGCTTGCTATGGATTTCTGCGTACGCTGTTCTTAGATGTTCTTCAGCTGCTTCTTTTATTGCGTTTTCTCTCTCGTTTGGAGCGTTTCCAAGTCGCAATATCTCTTTTTGCAGACACTCAAAGCCAGGAATCAGTTTTTGGGAATGATCAAGGCGGCGAGCTTTGTCAAATTCGCTTTCGGTTTGCATTAATAGGTACCATTTTCCCTCGGAGGTTTTGTTAACTAAACCAAGTTCTGCGAAGTCCTTCAAAATTCGATAAATAGTCATTCTGCTGGTAAAATGGCAGAATAACTATCCCAGAGGAAGTCCGAAAAGAACTCGGAATATCAGACGGAAACAAAATAAAGGTCGAATTGTCGACAGAAGACACAAGGAAAGTAATAATTTTGACCAAAATCTAATGTGAATCGTAGCATGATTAGACCGAAAAGAATCCCTTCAAGGTTAAGCTGCCCCGACTGGTTGTTCCAGTGGAAATACAGTAGTTCCAGAGAAAAGTGGCAAGTAGTGATCAATCATGACGACGGAAACATTGTATTTGAAAAGTAACAACACTATTTTCCAAGGCGTTTGTGACTTTCTACTAGGATAGTTATGGACAGATAAGGCACCAGAGGATAAACCTGTGAAAAATGCTAATGCATTTAGGTTGCCAATTCAATCACTTTAGCAATAGTTCTCTCTATTCCTTTCCGTTAGCGAATTTGTCTATTTATCTGCTATTTATTTGTCTTAGTTGTCTGAAAAATAAAACTTTAGCTTACAACGGAAATGATTAAAGTAGCAGTGTGAGTTACTCCTGCGCCTGTTGCAATCACAGTTATAGGATAATTACCTGTAGGAATTGAGTTAGGTATGTTGACTATTAGTGTGCTATCAAAATCTGGCATAAATCGATAAACCACTCCATGTTGCATTGTGGATGCAAATTCACCTTGTGGTGGGTCGAGCCCAATTCCTATGCCGCCATTTTGAGAGTTTTCACATGAGGTACTATCAAAGTTCAAAGTAACAAGAGTCTGAGGGTCTCCGCTAACATATTCAACTTGAACTGTGTACCCCTGCAGGCTAACTCCTGCGTGCACTGTAATGCTTGCCATAGGAAGAATTGAAATATTGAAATTGAATGGCGCATTTGTAGGTGTAGGATTAACGTACGGTGTATCTGTAGGCGTTACTGAAGTTTCAGAAGTGTTTGCCACATTTGTTGGTTTGTTTATAACCAATGCTCCTACTAGCACAACAACTAGCACTATTATTAGCGCAAATGCTATTCCGATTTTTCTGCCTATTTTCTTAGGTGGCGAAGTTTGAGCCAAATATATCCCTCTTTGTTTCCTGATGTCCTATTTCTTGCTTTTAGCTTATAGGTGCCTTACGATTTTAAGGATTATGAATTGAAGTTATAGATTAGCATTTGTATTCTTAGCATATAAAATGTATGCTTTCACCTTATCACAGCTTCTTTGACATCAAGAGATGTGCATTAGAAAATGTCGAACGAGAAACGCAAAGCTTTCCTGGACATGCTGAGAAAGATGTCAAAGAAAGGCTTCTATGAAACGTTAGAATTTGTCTGCGAAAAACAATCTGTACATTACGCAGAAATTCTCAAGTTTGATGTTGAAAAAGAGGTTGTAAAAACTAGATCAAGCGTTACAGTAATAGTGAGAAGTTTGCTAAAGATGGGACTTGTTGAACGTCAAGTTATAGATTCTCAGCCCGTGAGAA
>Ga0208563_1000781_pt1 | contig 25170 bp, 18 predicted proteins | sample June2015DPH_17_1_2_FD_184717 | JGI IMG/M metagenome (GOLD analysis project Ga0208563, IMG submission 184717) | Peatland microbial communities from SPRUCE experiment site at the Marcell Experimental Forest, Minnesota, USA - June2015DPH_17_150... | ecosystem: Environmental > Terrestrial > Soil >... | reverse complement strand
AACAGATCCTGCTCCATCCCGTGGGCTGAGAAGCAAGAAAAACTCCAGCCAGCGCAGGAGTGTTTTTTCTTGACTTCTCCCTTTATAGAACTTAACAGGACTTAACCGCGTGGCCTCCTAGCCGTTCACGCGCCGCACCGCACCGCACTCCTCGGAGTACACAGCATCAGCAGCCCTCCGGCAATGGCAGAGACCATCATCGCGGCCAGTCCGTACGAAAATGATCCCGTTCGCGTGTGCAGATAACCGAACAGGTAAGGGCCGGCAAATCCTGCAACACTGCCAACCGCATTGATCATTCCAACGGCAGCGGCTGCGACTGACTGGCTCAGGATTTCGGTCGGGATCGCCCAGAAGGCCGGGAGATAAGCAATAGCCATGGCCACCAGCGTGAACAAGAAGAGTGACAGCGGAATGGACCGGGGTTGACTGATCAGGCCAAGCAGTGCGGCTGCTGCGATAAAAAGCGGGACCGCAGAGTGCCAGTGTCTCTCCCGGCTCTTATCGGAATGCCATCCGTTGATTTGCATGGCCACGAAAGTCGCCAGATATGGCAAGGCGCCGAGCAACCCGACACGCAAGTCCGAAAATCCTGACTGCCGTTTCAGCATGGTCGGGAACCAGAAAGCGAAGCTGTAAAGCTCAAAATAACTGAGAAAGGTTACTCCGGCCAGCAACAGAATCGTGCGGGACCGCAGGACCTGCTTCATAGACATCGCTTGCGCGCTGACAGGCTTTTCTTCGCGCAACTTTCCTTCAAGCCACTGCCGCGGCTTGGCACCAAGCCACGTCGCTTGGCCCGGCAAATCCGTTAAGTAGAAAAACGCAACGATGCCCAGCAGGATCGCCGGCATCCCTTCCAGGATGAAAAGCCACCGCCAGCCTTCCACGGTGAACCACTTGTGGCTGAGAATCCAGCCCGCGATTGGTGATCCGAGGACATAGGACATCGGAATGGCGGCCATAAAGTTGCTGGTTGCCTTCGCGCGGTCCTCCTGGATGAACCAGTGGCTGAGATAGACGATGACCCCAGGGAAAAAGCCGGCCTCCGCCGCGCCCAACACAAACCGCGCCAGGTAAAGCTGCGTGGGCGTGTGTACCAGTGCTGTCAGTGCCGTCAACGATCCCCACGCGATCATGGTCGCGGAAATCATCCGCCGCGCGCTCCACCGTTCGACCAGCAGGGCCCCAGGAATCTGTAATGCCACATAGCTGATGAAGAAAACGCCTGCTCCCAGTCCAAATACACGGTCGCTGAATCCCAGTTCGCGAGACATTCCGATCGCAGCATAGGCCACGCTGGTGCGGTCTAGATAATTGGTAATGTAAAGGATGAAAAGAAACGGCAGCAGCCGCAAGGCAATATTGTGCCGCGTGCGGTCCACTAGCTGCGCCGCAGCGGGCGCGTACGCGCGAGGGATAGCTACGGCCACTCAGGTGCCTCCGTCGGACCGAGTGTGACGGGCGGAGTATACCGGAATTCCAAGGGTTACTGAATTAAATACGACAGGTCGGACCACCTCGCAGTCGAAAGCAATTCACTTGTGTGTATTACGCGCTTGCCAGAGATGTTGGTCCCGGTACCCAAGTTACCGGTAAGCTGACTTACCGGGACTTGGCCAAGTTTTTGGGGAACATTCAATTCATTACTGGGTGGCCGGTTTAAACGCAGACGAAGAGGTTGGTGCAATGCAGTGGGGGGTGGTATTTGTGTGCCCACGTTGTGGGTACGCGAAATTAAAATAGCTATTCAAACCTCCTGCTGCATTCTTTGAACGCTTGACCGTGCGCATCCTGCCCGCCAGAGGGTTCGCGGACGCCGTCTTCCCCCTTCAGAAGTTTGCGTCCGCGACCTTGAGAGCGAAGCGAGTCGGCTGGATGTGGATTACTTCTTGGGGGTAGTTACGTGGCCACGCCCATCCCGCTCTTCGTTTCCTTTGAAGTGGGCACTATCGACACGCTTTGATGGCTCGGCTTTCTCGCCACGGTTTGGCTTTGGGCCCTTATAGCCGTTCTGTGGATGGAGACTGTTATCTACCTTGCCCCGGAATTCGGTAGGGCCATGAAACCATGGGCCAGCGCCAATGAAGGTGCCCTCAATAAACCATTCTGGACCGTAGTAGCCAGTGGGAGCACAGTCATAGGGAGCGGCGTCATAGTAACCGTAGGGACAGTCAGGGGCTACCCCGATGTTGACGCTGACTTGAGCCTCCGCTTTGGGGACGGTCGCCGTTAAGCAACATCCAGCAACAGCAGCTAAGATCAGAAATGTAAATCCGCGCATAAATTCACCTCGTTAGTCTAGGTTTCCTCGAACAACCTCATCCTAGATCGATTCACAATGCCGCGTCTGTGCGTTATTGGTCACTTTAAGAGATTTAAAGGGGGACAACCAAAAATTTCGACGGATCGCTCCCGCCCGTCCCGTAGTCATTCAGTTTGATTCAGGAAGTCCCAGAGCATTATGGGGAGGTTCCAGGTACCGAACGCCAGCGCACAGACCAGCGCACAACTCGAGGCGAACGCACGCTAATCGGTGGAATGAAGTCGCTGCGTCAGCGTCGCGCCGTCAGCGCACGAGATGAGCATCTCTGGTACGACCCTCGCTAGTTGACCGTAAGCGGCAACCTCACCTGCGACTCTGGGTTGCGCTCGCGCACCTTACCGGAATTTCGGGGAACGATTAGAGAGCGACTAGTACTAGTAGCCACTTCTCCGGTAAGCACGACTAACCGGGCACTAGACGAGAATTTGGTCGATAGATTATCGGCAGAGGCAGAGTTCTACGGCAGGTCCACGTCGATGGCGTAGATTTCCTGGATGCCCAAATCGCGAAGCAAAATCGGTGAACCATCCGGAGCTGCGATCATCCAAGGACACCAATATCCCGTTACTCCCTCTGGAACCTCGATCCCTGCTACGCGCTCGAGCTTACTGCCCGCAATGCGGACACGATAGAGAAACCGCGGATGAGTCTCCGCCCAATTTGAGAAGTACAAATATTTGCTATCGCTCGACCACTCTTGCCAGGCAACGCCAGGACTGCTGCTTACCAACACAGACCATTTCTGTGTCTGCTGGTCGAATAGGAAAAACTTACTATCGCTCTGCGATTCGAGGGCAACGATAAATCGCCCGTCAGGAGAAATTCGTGGCGCGCGCATACCTTCTGACCCGGGGATGACCGAAACACGGCCCGTTCGCAGATCAATGGAGGAAACCCGCGTTTGAGCAGAGTGCACAAGTCCGCCGATAATCAAAGAATTGCCATCCGGAGTCCAGGTGGGGTTCAGCTCGTGGTCTTGGCTTTGTGAAACCATTTCAGGTTTGCCGCCTTCCGCTGAAACCACGTACGTCTTCCAGAGCCCCCCGGGGAGGATTCCCGAAAAGGCGATCCGTGTGCCGCTGGGAGACCAATTAGGTACGCTCGCAACGAGAGGAGGCGTGGTCAGTTGTATACGCTCGCTGCCGTCCACTCTGCTTCGCCAAAGGATATTTTCAGGATACGTCACGTATGCGACCCATTTGCCATCTCGAGAGAAGTCCAACTGATCGGCGGAAATCCCCGAGAGATAGGGCTCAAGCCGGTGTGACTTCAAGTCATAGCGGGCCAACTCTCCACGGAATTGACCACCAACGGCGAAGATGTGCTTGCCATCTGGGCTAATGGTTGGTTCCCAAAAGCTCATTGGACCGGTTGTAAGCTGTACCGGTTTGGCGGGTTTCCAATGGAAAAGTGAACGTTTTTCAGGGAAAACCCAGATATCCGCTCCTACCGATGGTTCCCTCGGCACAGCCAGCAAAGAATAGTTCCCGTCGGGCGTCCAATTGTACCAACACGACGAACGATTCCCCGCCGGAGCTCGCGGCACCTCGTGCGGATTGGTTCCGTCGTTGGACACCTCCCACAGGTAGCAGGCGAGTTTGTAAGTTCCGCCCATGCGCAAGACTCTTCCATCCGGTGACCAATGTATGGCGAAGACGAATCCATTTTCAATTCTTGCCAGTTTTCGAGTGTCGCTGCCATCTTTAGCCGCAATGTAGATATCGTTGCTACCGGTGAGATCGTCGCCGGTCGCGTAGACGATTTTTTGACCGTCGGGAGACCAGGTTCCAGCGTGGCCGGTGAGATTTCCCACGCGACGCGCCTGCCCGCTCGCCAGGGATAAGACCCAGATGGGCTTATCTGGCGCACTGCTATTCTTCTGTGCGCCCCCTAACAACTCTGTTTTGTCGGGAGAGATATCAAAGAAGAAAAAACATTCAAAAGGATTGGAGACCTTGACGACGTCGCCACCAGTTGAGGAAACCTGCAGCACGGAAGAACCCGGTTCAGAGAAGAAGACTCGCGTACCGTCTGAGACCAACCAGGGCGCACCAAAGCCACAGCTCAAACCCTTTATCTGCCGATCCGCTGTTAACTGTCTGTATCCCAGCACTCGCGGAGGCCGCATCGAGTAGGTTATCCAGTGGAATCCGAGAGCAACTAGAACGCACGCAGCAGCCAACCCAAGTCCAACAGCCAACCACCTCCGCTTGTTCGCATCGAGCGAAGGTTTCTCTTTTTTGTCTTCCGTGAAGGTGACGCTGACTTGGATTGGCGTTGGCTGTTCGGTGGGGCCTATAAAGCGATAGCCGCGCCGCGGTAGCGTCTCGATGAAGCGTGAATTTTCTGCGGTGTCTCCCAGCGCATCGCGCAACCGCTTCACTGCGGCGTTCAGCCCATGCTCGAAGTCTACAAATGTATCCGTGGGCCAGAGTTTCGCTCGTAACTCTTCCCGCGTGACCACCTCGCCGGGTTTCTTCAGAAGGGCAAGCAGAATTTGGAACGGCTGCTCTTGCAGTTTGACCTGTAAACCGTTTTTCCGGAGTTCCCCGGTGCGAGAATCCACTTCAAACGTTCCGAAGCGGATGACCTGTTTTGCTTCCGTTTGCGGCACTTTAGGTGCCTCTAAGACAAAACAATACTCCAATTAACAGAAACCGGCGCGAGGAAGTTCACAATTCGGGTCACCTGCCCCGTGAACTCATTGATTCCCATGATTTTAGCTCGTGACTTCGATTTGCGCTCCGTTTCATCACCAGAGCATTGATGTACCTGACGGTTATTTCAACCTAGGCCAGCAGTTATTCATCTTGGAGGTGAATATGTTTCCCGAGAACACAATCATGGAAAAGAACTATGCGGGAAAATCTGTGGTATCGAAAGTGGGTGCCGTTCTCGTCTTGATAGCAGGACTACTCCTTGGAGTTCTCTTTATTGGCCGAGGGATTGGAATGTCACAGACCAAGGACCCGATTCTGAAAGTAGTGGCAGTTTCCTATAGCCAGCCGGAGTCCGGCAAGCAGATGTACCAAGACTATTGTGCGGTTTGCCATGGAATGAACGGCAAGGGCAATGGGCCAGCGGTTCAATTCTTGAAGACACCGCCGCCCGACCTGACGACCATGGACAAGAGATATTACCCAACATCCGTGGCATCGAAAGTCAGTGCCGTTCTGCGCTCCGGTACGGCCAGCAGAGTACACGGAACGGTTGCTATGCCCCTCTGGGAGTCGTTGTTTAGCTCACTGCACGGGGGCGACCAGGTCGGAGCCTTGAGGATTCGCAATCTGTCCGAGTATGTAGAATCCATTCAGAAAAAGTAAACGACGTCTACACGCAACCCAGACTTACTCCCTTGGTGTTTTTGAGGAGGGTAATTATGAAGCGCATGAGCATCTTGGTACTTCTTAGCGTGTCTGGTGTAACAAAACGATGTTAAAGATACGGGGCGGTTGCGACGAGCATGACGAATTCAAAGAGCTTTGTGCATTGGCGGCCTCGGGCAGCCTTGAGCCTTCAGAGTTGCCCGAATTGCAAGCTCACCTGAAGCATTGTGAAAAATGCCGAGAGGTCTTTCGCCAGTACCGAATACTGACCACGCAAGGAATGACCCTCCTTGCGGATGCGTATCCGGAAAGACAGGCACAAGTAAGCTGGAACGCTGCGTCCGTGCGCGAGCGATTGTTGGAGTGCGTCCGGGCCGAAAGACGCCGCAGCAAGAACCCGCGCCGGACTCAGCGGAACCGCCGAGTAGTTAGGAGCAAAAGTCGGTGATGTAGTTGCCTCCCAGACTTGTGGTTTGGCGAAATCAACGAAGCACGAGGTAGATATCTCTGCCAGTCCGCTCCTAAGGGACAGGCGGCATTTCGTGAGAAAAATCGTGCAAACCGGACAGGTGGGTCCCGGTACCATTCATATCCACATGCCATTCCGCATTGCACCACAATAGTGCAATGGGAGGGTCGGTTGCACTCTCTCCTACCGCCTAGCCCTTCGTCCAGTTGACGGCTCAGAGGGAATTGAGTAGCTTGGCCATGGATTGGGGGTTGTACTCTTGTGGGTATCGTAGCGATGGATCAGGGGTGCTGAGGATGAACAATAGCAAAGGGCGGAAGATTGACAGGCGAGAATTTGCGCGGAAAGCGGCACTGCTCTCCGCGGCGATGGTTCCGGCGGGGATGGCTTTCGAGGGGCCTGCGGCGGCCGCGATCAACGAGCAACTGCCGGAGGGCGCGGAGAAATTGAGCGCCGAGGGCCGTGTGGAGGCCGCAGCACGATTTCAGCAGATCATGAGCCAGTATGGAAGCCGGTTCGATGGCGAAGAACAGAAACGGGTGCGCGATGGCTGCTACAGCCTGCAGGGTACGCTGGAGCGGTTGCGTGCTTTTCACCTGGAGAATGGCGATGCGCCCGCCCTCTACCTGAAGCCACTCCTGGAACGAGAGAAGAAGCCGCAGAGCGCTCCCGCGGCCGGCGCTGCGCCCGCAGCAGCCAAAAAACCATGACGGGAGTCCGCGCATGCTGAAAGAATCCATCCTCTACGAATCCGTTGGCGAGCTGGCGAAGCGCATTGAAACGAAGCAGCTTTCCCCTGTCGAACTGACCGAAGCGTACCTGGAACGCAGCCAAAAACTGGGGCCGCAGCTCAATGCCTATGCCCGCCTGATGCCGGTGGAGGCGCTGGACCAGGCGCGCGCCGCCGAAAAAGACATTCACCGGGGACATTACCGCGGGCCGCTGCATGGAATTCCGTATGCCGCAAAGGATCTGCTGGCGGTGAAGGGTGTGCAGACGACGTGGGGAGCAAAGCCATTTGCCGAGCAGGTTTTCGATTACAACGCGACGGTGATTGAGCACCTGAAAAATGTGGGCGCAGTGCTGCTGGGCAAGGCCGCGATGATCGAATTAGCGGGCGGGCTGGGGTACATGTATGCATCGGCGTCGCTGCAGGGCGAAACCAGGAATCCGTGGGACACCAGTTGCTGGACGTGCGGCTCGTCTTCGGGATCGGGCGCGATCGTGGCGGCGGGACTGGCAGGATTTGCAATTGGAACGGAGACGTGGGGCTCGATTGTGTGCCCCTCGGCATTTTGCGGCGTGAGCGGATTCCGGCCTACGTATGGGCGCGTGAGCCGGCACGGGGCCATGGCGCTTTGCTATTCGCTGGACAAAATCGGGCCGCTGGCGCGGAGCGCGGAAGATTGCACGCGGATTTTTGCGGCCATTGCGGGACATGATCCCCTGGACCGGAGCACGCTGGCGGTGGACAAGGCAGCGTTCACGAATTCGCCCGCAGGAGATTTAAAGAGGCGGGGCTTGCGCGTCGGCTGGCTGACGAACGCGTGGAAAGAGTATGAGCCGGGTGTGGGCAAAGCGATTCAGGCAGCGCACAAGATTTTGCCGCGGCACTTTGCGTCGGTAAGGGATGCGGAGTTGCCGGAGGGGCCGTGGGAAGATGCGGCGGGCGTGGTGCTGCAGGCAGAGGTGGCTTCCTCGTTCGGGGAGCTGATCCGCTCGGGACGCGTAAAGGAGTTGCATGACCCGCTGGGGCGCGTGGGCGGCTACGTGAATCTGACGGTGACGGGCGGCGACTACACGACGGCGCAGCGCGTGCGGGAAATCCTGCAGAAGAAGATGGACACCCTGTTCGACTCCTACGACGTGCTGGCGACGGCTGCGCTGCCCGCCGCGGCAACACCGTTGATAACGAATCTGATCACAGGGCTTGCCTTTCCCGATCCACTGGGAGCGATTGGAAACCTCTGCGGATTGCCGGCGCTTTCCGTGCCCTGCGGTTTTACGGAGAAGAATTTGCCGGTGGGGCTGCAATTCATCGGGCGGGCCGGAGATGACGCGGCGGTGCTGGAAGCGGGACAGACCTTTCAACGAGCAACGCAGTGGCACCGGAAGCATCCGAAGTTGGCGTAGAACGGACTGCACGCCGGGCCCGGGGAGAGAAAAACAGATTCCTCGCTGCGCTCGGAATGATATGAGTGTTTACGGGTTGCCGAGAAGGGGTCCAGCGTGCTGGCCCCCTACGCAAACAAACCCAAGAACCGATCTAAAGATCGGCCACTACAAAACCAAAGACCCCCGGGAAAAACAGATTCCTCGCTGCGCTCGGGATGACAAGAAGAGTGCGCTTTGCCGAGATGGGGTCGAGCGATGCTGGGCCACTATGAAGACAAACCCAAGAGCACAGTCAAGAGTGACTGTGCCACAAGGCAAAGCCAGGAAAAGGCCTCAGGCCTGAAGGCCTGAGCTACAGGGCGGAGGTTTTTCCAAGTGCCGGAAGTTAGTTGTGTTTCTTGGTGTGGAGGATTTCGCGGACAGTGCGCAGAAGCGCGCCACGGCTGAAGGGCTTGGAGAGGAGACGTACCGTGGGATCGGCGTTGGCCATTTCCATGGCGGCGTGTTCGCTGTAGCCAGACATGAAGACGACGCAAAGCCCCGGATATTCCCGCTGCAGATGGACGGCAAGCTCCTGCCCCGTCATGCCGGGCATGACCATGTCCGTGACAAGCAGATCGATGGCACCGTTGTGCTGGCGGGCTAGCTCGATGGCGTCGGAGGCGTCCTTGGCTTCGACGACCTTGTAGCCACCAGACTCAAGAAATTCCTTGGCGATTTCGCGGACGTCCTGCTCGTCTTCGGTAAGGAGGACGGTTTCCGTGCCTGTGGGCACTTCCGCGGTAGGCTTGGGAGCGCCGGGGTGTTCTTCGGCTTGATCGACGCGGGGAATATAGATTTTGAAGGAAGTGCCCTTACCAAGTTCGCTGTAGACCCAGATGAAGCCGCCACTCTGCTTGACGATGCCGTAGACGGTGGCGAGGCCGAGTCCAGTGCCCTTCCCTTTTTCCTTGGTGGTGAAGAAGGGTTCGAAGATGTGCGACTGCGTTTCCGCGTCCATGCCGCAGCCACTGTCGCTGACGGTAAGCTGGATATAAGCGCCGGGCTTCATTAAGGGATGGCTGGCGGTATAGGTTTGATCGAGGTCGGCGTTTTTTGTTTCGATGACGAGTTTGCCGCCGTTGGGCATGGCGTCGCGGGAGTTGACCGCAAGGTTCATGATGATCTGTTCCATCTGGCTGGCGTCGGCGCGGATGGCCCCCAATTTTTGGTCCGCGCGAACCACGAGTTCGATGTCCTCGCCAATCAGGCGCGGGAGGAGCTTGCCCATTTCCTCGACGATGGAGTTCACATTGATCACTTGCAGCTGCAGGACCTGCATGCGGCTGAAGGCGAGCAACTGCCGGGTTAGAGCGGCGGCACGGTCGGCGGAGCGGTCGATCTGCTCGATTTTGCGCGCGATGTGATCCGAAGGCGGCAAGACATTCAACAAAAGCTCCGTGTGCCCCTTAATTACCATGAGCAGGTTGTTGAAGTCGTGGGCGACACCGCCGGCCAGGCGTCCGATGGCTTCCATTTTCTGCGACTGGCGGAGTTGCTGTTCGAGGTGGCGCCGGTCGCTGATGTCCTGGGCAACAACGAGGCGAACGCGTTTGCCGGCGTAGACCAAAGCGTGGGAGATGACTTCCACCTCGAATGTTTTACCGTCTTTGGCCTGGTGCAGCCAAAAGCCATGGTCCTCGTCGTTTTCTTCTATCGCATGGAGATAGGCCGCGACCTTTTCGTGCTCTGAGGCAGGTCGAATATCGAGGATGGTCATGTTCTCGAATTCTTGGTGGGAATAACCGTAGAGCAGGACGGCGGCCTGGTTGACGCGGAGGAACTTGAGCGTGTCGGCCTCATGAAGCCAGGTCGGCATGGGATTGTGCTCAAAGAGGAGGCGCAGGATGGATTCGTTTTTGCGAAGTTCTTCCTCGGCGCGGCGGCGCTCAATGGCCAGGGCGATGTGGCCGCCGACGGAATCGAGGAATTCGAGGTCGCGGATATCGTAGGCGTTTTCGTTCTGGTAGTGCTGAACGACCAGGACGCCGATGGTGGCGGTGGGCGTTTTAAGCGGGACACCGAGCCAGGCGGGCGAGGGCGAGCCGACTAGTTCGACTTCGCCAAGCGCGGCGAGGCGATCAAAATCGGATTGCGGTATAAGCATGGCGCGGCCGGTTCGGAAAACGTAGGCCGTGCAGCTCCGGCCAACCCTCTGGGACGCAGGAGCCGTGTCGTACTCGTCCGCGAAGAAGGGAAACTCGAAGGTGTCGTGCTCGGGATCGTGGAGGGCCACAAAACAGTTTTGCGCGGAGACGATGCGCTTCAGGGCCTCGTGGATGCCGGTGAGCAATTGGTCAAGATTGGACGTCTGATTGAGGGCGTGAACAACGTCGGAGATAACCTGTCGCTCGGACTCCATGCGCTGGAGTGCGGTAACGTCCTGGGCGTTGAGCAGGATTCCTTCGATGCCAGAATCTTCCAGGCGATTGTGGCAGACAACTTCAAACCAGCGCCAGGAGCAATCCCGCGTGCGCAAGCGACAACGCTCGCGCACACTGGAACCCGGCACGGCAGCAACTTCCTGGAGGCGCTCGCGGATGTGTTCGACGTCGACCGCATGAACGAGTGCATGGATGCTGCGGCCTACCAGTTCACCGGGGTTGTAGCCCAGGGAATTCCGGAAAGCTTCATTGGCGAATAGAACCGTGCCGTCCGGACCAAGGATGGCGATGAGTTCCTGAGTGGAATCGAGCAACGTGGCCAGTTGGTGCGCGCTGAGCCGGGTACCCAGCTCCGTAGCCGTTTTATGTGACATGAAGTAGCCGCTTCACAAGCCGGTCGGAGCGAGCCCTCCGGTCCCGGCGGGAGTTCCAGAAGCCTCCGTAGGCCTACGTGCGACGAGCGATGGTCTGCAAGAGAAACCGACTGCCTTCTTAAAAGATTAATCATAACTCATTCAGCCGTAAACGTTCATAACGAAAAGGGTTGCGAAAGCATGACTGTACGAAAGGACAGGCGGGGCGTGACACCGGCTGCGGGCTGGGAGGGGCGCGTGTTACGCTGCAGGGCATCCCGGGCGCATTGGAACGGCGAAGAAGCGTTCGAGCTAAACCCGAGGAGGATGCAGCGCCATGCACGATATGTGGAAGGATATGTTTGTGATCTCGCTCCCGATCCTGGAGAAGATACTCCGGCCGGTGATCGTGTACTTTTTTCTGGTGGTGATGCTGCGGCTGTCCGGGAAGCGCGAACTGGTGCAACTGAATCCGTTCGATCTGGTTGTATTGCTGACGCTATCAAACACGGTGCAGAACGCCATCATTGGCGATGATAATTCGGTGTCGGGCGGGTTGCTGGGAGCGACTTCCCTGCTGGCGATAAACTATCTGGTGATACGGTTTCTGTACAAGCACAAGAAACTCGATCGGATCGTGGAAGGAAACGCGGACGTGTTGATTGAAGGGGGGCGAGTGCGCACGCAGCACTTGAAGAGCGAACTGATCACCGTGGCGCAACTCGAAGCGGCGGCGCGGAAGCAGGGCTTTCCGTCGCTGGCGGAGGTGGATCAGTGCGTCCTGGAGCCGGGAGGGACGCTGTCGTTCATCGGGAAGAAACCCGATGTCGAAGATCAGCGTCACCGCGAACTTCTAGAACGTATTGATCATTTGAACTCGGAGGTCGCGCTGCTGCAAGGCGCGCGGCCGCCGGCAACGGCGTGAGGAATTCATCGCGTGAGAAGCGCGCAAAGAGAAGAGAGATTCCTCACTCCGCAGACTCCGTTCGGAATGACGTGGCTGAGAGAGGCGGCAGAGGGATTTCTCGCCCCGACGAAGCGTACGGGGCGCAAAACCCGCGATTCGCGGACTCCGTTCGAATTGACGGTGCATTAGACTGATTGCCGAGACGGGGTCGAGCGGTGCTGTAGCTCACCCCTTCAGGGGTGAGGCCTTTCCGAACAGTGGCAACCAACCTGCCGCGAACGGAGTTGCGATGCAGACACCTTGTGCCAGCATTAGCGAAAACCCTCAGGCCTGAAGGCCAGAGCTACAGGGCTGTATCCGAAAAAGCAAACAGAGGTCTTTGTGCGATGGTCGCTAGTGGAGCAGGAAACCGCTGAGGGCTACGGCGATGCCGACAAGGCCGAGAAGTGAGCCGGCAAACCAGAAGAACCTTTTCTTTGTGATCAAAGTGAACGAAGTAAGAATGAGCGCAATTTCGAGGAGGACTTCGCTGAATTCATAGCGGTCGCCTCTCCGCGTGATCACGGCTCTCTCTTTTTGGAGGTCTTCGGCTTTCTCCTTGGCCTCTGCCTTTTCCTTGGTGTAGCGCTCGGCGTCCTTCAGATACTTCTCGCGTAATTGTTCGGCCTTCTCCTTGTCCACGGTGGTGAAGGTGCCGAGCATGTCCGCGCCGGTCTGCATACCATGCAGGCCGCTATTCTTGGCCTGGAAGAAAGCCCATTGATCGGCTTCCTGAGATTGCAGAAGAAGCTCTTCCTTTGCGGCGCGATGGCCCAGGAGAGTGGCGATGGCGACCAGGACGGCCAGGATCGAGAGCGTGACCGTGACCGGGATGGTAAACGGGCCTTCCTCATGCCCGCCGTGTCCCTCCTGACCTTCCAGAACTTCATGCATTGCTTCCTTCTCCTTTTGCTGGATTTATGCTGACGGCTGTGCGGCAATCGCTTGCAACGCATCCGCCGCAGCGGAAATCGTGCGGTCAATGTCGGCGGACGTGTGCGAGGCCGAGACGAAAGCCGCTTCGAATTGCGAGGGCGCCAGAAAAATACCGCGCTGCAGCATATCACGGAAAAAGCGCGCGTAGAGTTTGGTGTCGGAGCGCTTGGCGCCGGTGTAATCGGTCACGGGTTGCGATGCAAAAAAGATCGTGGAAAGCGAGCCGATACTGTTCACTTGCGCGGCGATACCCGCGTCTTTCAGGGCTTTTTGCAACCCGGCGGCGAGGTTTTTGGCGAGGGCATTGAGGCCCTCGTAGAGGCCGGGCTTGCTCAGCTCTTTCAGAGTGGCGATGCCTGCGCGCATCGCGAGAGGATTGCCGGCGAGCGTCCCGGCCTGGTAGACCGGGCCGAGCGGGGCGACATGATCCATGAACTCCGCGCGGCCAGCATACGCTGCTACCGGAACGCCACCGCCTATGATTTTGCCCATGGTGGTGAGGTCGCCCTGCACGCCGAAGATCTGCTGGGCGGAACCGTAGTGGAGACGAAAGCCGGTGATGACTTCGTCGATGATTAGAAGCGCGCCATGCTTGCGCGTGATTTCGCGGAGCCCCTTCAGGAAACCATCCCTGGGAAGAACGACGCCCATGTTGGCGGCGACGGGTTCGACGATGACGGCAGCGATTTTATCTTTGTGCTGCGCGAAGATTTGCTCCACGGCATTGAGGTCGTTATAGGGAACATTGAGAGTCAGGGCGGCCAGGGCTTGCGGAACTCCCGGGCATTCGGCAATGCCGAGCGTGGCCAAGCCAGAGCCGGCCTGGGAGAGGAAGCTATCGGCATGGCCGTGATAGCAGCCCTGGAATTTGACGATGAAATCGCGCTTGGTGATGCCGCGGGCCAGGCGCACGGCGCTCATGGTGGCTTCCGTGCCGCTGGAAACGAAGCGGACTTTTTCCAGGAACGGCATGGCTATGGTGATGAGAGTGGCGAGTTCGAGTTCCAGTTCGGTGGTTACGCCAAAGCTGGTGCCACGCTGCGCCTGATCGGCGATGGCCGCGCTGACGGCCGGATGCGCGTGGCCGAGGAGGATAGCGCCCCAGGAGCAGACGTAATCGAGCAGAGCGTTGCCGTCGGCGTCGTAAAGGTGCTGGCCGCTTCCCTTTTCGATGATGAGCGGTTCGCCGCCAACAGCGCGGAAGGCGCGGACGGGGCTGTTGACCCCACCGACGAGGACCTTCTCAGCCTTCGCAAATATTTCTCGCGAGCGGCGACGGTCGGGTAGGGAGCGGCGTTGCGTTGCACTCATGTGCGCACCTTGGCGTTCAGGATTTCAACCAGCGAGCCGCATCCTTGGCGTGGTAGGTGAGGATTATACCCGCACCGGCCCGCTGAATGCCCGTAAGAATTTCCAGGACGACGCGCTTTTCGTCAATCCAGCCATTGCGCGCCGCCGCCTTTACCATCGCGTATTCGCCGCTGACGTTGTACGCGCCCACGGGCACATCAAAGCGATCCCGCACCATGCGCACGATGTCGAGATAAGGGAGCGCCGGCTTGACCATGACCATGTCGGCGCCTTCCTCGATGTCCAGCGCGACTTCTTTCAGTGCTTCGCGCGCGTTGGCAGGGTCCATCTGGTAGCTGCGGCGATCGCCATGTTGCGGCGCGGATTGCGCGGCTTCGCGGAAAGGGCCGTAAAAACCGGAGCAGTACTTCGCGGCGTACGCCAGGATGGAGATGTTTTCAAAGTTGTGCTGATCGAGCTTTTTGCGGATGGCGGCGACGCGGCCGTCCATCATGTCCGAAGGGGCGATGATGTCGGCACCAGCCCGCGCGTGAGAGAGCGCTTGCTGCGCGAGAATATCGAGCGTGGGATCATTGGCGATTTCGCCGCGTTCGATCACGCCGCAGTGGCCATGATCCGTGTATTCGCAAAGGCAGACGTCCGTGATGACCAGGAGCTGCAGACCGGCTTTGCGGATGGCTTCGATGGCCTTTTGAACGACGCCCTCGGGGGAATACGAAATGGCGCCACGCGGATCTTTCGATTCCGGCAGGCCGAAGAGGATGACGGCCGGGATGCCGAGCGACTCGACTTCGCGGCATTCTTCGACGATCTGATCCACCGATTGCTGGTGAACGCCCGGCATGGAACTGACTTCCTGGCGCACCTTCGTGCCGGGGCAGACGAACATGGGATAGATAAAGCCGGCGGTGGTGAGGCGGGTTTCGCGCACCATACCGCGCAGGGCTTCGGTGCGGCGGAGACGCCGCGGGCGATGTGTAGGGAAGCTCATTGGTGTTTCACTCCTGCGGGCAAGCTGTGCCCAGAATTCACGAAGAAAGTTGCCAGGGATTCGAGGATGGCGGAGGCGGAGGTGTCGGAAGCAACGATCAGCCGCGACACGCCCGCTTCGCGGAGGGCGCGCTCCGTGACAGTGCCGATGGCGGCGAAGGCGCTCTTCTCTGCCAGGCTTTGAAATGACTGCGGGCCGAGGAGTTCCCGCAGGTGGTGCACGGCGGAGGGGCTGAAAAACAAGACAGCATCGGGAACGTCCTGAAGGATGTTCTCCAGATTGCGCGTGTCGTCGGAAGCGGGGCGGAGGGTTTTGTAGGCGACGATTTCGGTGACGTGCGCGCCGAGGCGTTGCAGGGTTTCGACTAGGTCGTGATTGGCGCGATCGCTGCGCGGAAGGAGCACGCGCTTGCCGCGAACTTCGGCTTGCAATTCCTGCGCGAGGGCGACGCCATGGTGTTCCTTGGCGACGTAGGCGATAGCGAGGCCAGCGGCCCGCGCTGCTTCCGCGGTGGCTGGGCCGACGGCGGCAATTTGCGCGGTCGCAACGGCGTCGCGCAGTGAAAACTTGAGCTGCTCGGAGCGCTCCTGCAGGGCGCGCACGGCGTTCTGGCTGGTGAAGAAAACCCAGTGATACTCGCGCATGCGGCGGAGGGAGTCGTCCAGCGCCGGCAAATCGTCCGGCGACGCGAACGCGACCATGGGCAGCAGAATCGGCTGAGCACCCTGTTCGCGCAATGCGGTGAGCAGAGGCTGGCTCTGCTCCGCGGCGCGGGTGATCACGACGCGCTTGCCCGAGAGAGCGTTGGCGGAGGATTCAGCCACGGGAGCGTTGCACCTCTTCAAGAATGCCGCGAGCGCCGCCTTCCACGAGCAGCTTGGCCATGTGCTCGCCGAGTTGCGCGGCCTGATCCGGCGGAGCCGTGGCACGCTGGCGAACATACTGAACGCCATCCACGGAGCAGACCACAGCGTCCATCACAAGTTCGCCGCGTTCGAGGCGCGCCCACGCGCCAAGGGGCACCTGGCAACCACCATGCAGAGCGGCAAGCAGGGCGCGTTCGGCGATGACGGCAGTGCGCGTTTCAGCGTCATCGAGCTTGCCGAGAATGTCCGCGGCTTCCGTGTCTTTCACGCGGGACTCGATGGCGATGGCACCCTGCCCCACAGCAGGCAAAGAAATTTCGGGGGAAAGGGCTTCGGTGATTTTCTGGCTCCAGCCGAGGCGATCGAGCCCCGCCTTGGAAACGACGATGGCGTCGTATTCGCCGCTTTCGACTTTGCGGAGGCGCGTGTCCACGTTGCCTCTCAGTTCGCGAATATCGAGATCGGGGCGGTGATGGCGCAGTTGGGCCTGGCGGCGGAGGCTGCTGGTACCGACGCGCGCGCCCTGCCTGAGGTTGGCGAGTGTGGCGCCTTTATGGGAAACGAGGCAATCGCGCACGTCATCGCGGCGACAGACCGCGGGGAAAAAGAGCCGCCCGGGCGTTTCGGTGGGAACGTCCTTGACGCTGTGAACGGCGAGATCCACGGTTTCCTCGAGCAGGGCTTCTTCGAGCTCCTTGATGAAAATGCCCTTGCCGCCGATTTGCGTGAGAGGCGCCTGCTGCATTTTATCCCCGGAGGTTTTGATGATGATGATCTCGGCTTCGACGCCGGAGACTTGAAAGAGCTGCTTGCGGACGAATTCAGCCTGCCAGCGCGCCAGGATGCTGCCTCTGCTGCCGATGCGGAGGGGCCTCACGGTTTCTCCCGGTCGGATAGATAGAGTTCACGGATGGCTTCGACGTTCTGAATTTTTTTGCGCAATTCCTTTTCGGCACGGAGCCGCTCGGCGGGGGCGATCAGCAGTTTTTCGACCAACTCGTCCATGAGCGCGCCAATGTGTTCGCGGTCTGCGTCGCTGAAGTGGTTCATGCCGGCAAGTTTCTCATGAAGGAAGGCGGCGCGGCGCTCTTTCAAGCTGCCGCGCAAGGTATCGAGCACGCCGATGAGCTCGACGCTGGCCTGCCAGGAGATGAACTTGGCGACATGCTCTTCCACCAGGGCTTCGGCCTTGGGAACTTCATTCTCTCGCGCGCTGCGATTCTGCTGCACGATTTCGCTGAGGTCCTCCATGGTGTAGAGGTAACAGTTGTAGAGTTCGCTGACGGCAGGCTCGATATTGCGGGGCATGCCCAGGTCCATGAGGAAGAGGGCGCGATTTCCGCGAGCAGCCATGGAGCGCTCGATCAGCGGTTTGGTGAGGAGAGCTTCCTGGACGCCGACGGCGGAAACGATAACGTCGGGCAGCTTGAGTGTGCTGTCCCAATTGCCCCAATCGAGCACTTCCCCTTTGTATTGCCTGGCGAACTCCGCGGCTTTTTCGCGGGAGCGATTGGAAAGGTAGAGCCGGCCGATGTTGCGGTCGTGAAGTTGGGAGACGACCTGTTCGCTGATGGTGCCGGCGCCGAGAACGAGAGCGGTGCGATCGTTAAGCTTGCCAAAAATGCGCTCGGCGAGCTTCATGCCCGCGGAGGCGACGCCCATGGGACGCGTGCCGAGCTCGGTTTCCGCACGCACGCGCTTGCCAACTTCGAGCGCGGCTTGAAACAGGCGGTTCAGGACGGGGCCAGTAACGTGCGCGGCGTGGGCACGGAGATAGGCTTCGCGGACCTGGCCGAGGATTTCGGCTTCGCCAAGCAGCATCGATTCCAAACCGGCGGAGACGCGGAACAGATGCCGGACGGCGTCGTGATCGTAGTGGTGATAAAGCGAAGGACTGAGCAGTTCGGGCTGGACGGAGTGAAAGTTACTGAGAAAGCTGGCAAGCGCGGCGGCCGAGGCGCGTTTCGCGGTGGGGTGGACGCCGTAAACTTCGCTGCGGTTGCACGTGGAAAGAACCAGGGTTTCTTCCAGTATGCCCTGAGCCCGCAGCTCTTCGGCGGCGCGTTGCGCCTGTTCGGCGCAGAAAGACACCTTTTCCCGCACCTCCACAGGCGCCGTACGGAAGTTCAGGCCGACGAGAACAATCTCCATGCCGTGTTCCGCGCGCTCCTAGAAATAGCGGTGGTGCTGGGAAAAGAAGAGATTCACCACCCAGAAGTTCACAACCACCAGAACAAAGTTGAAGACGCACAATTTGGAGGCCCGAGCGCCACGCCAGGCCGCCGTGCGCGCCAGGCGAAAATAAACGATGTACAGCAAGAGCACGAACAACGTAAAGATATATTTCGGGTCGAAATAGGAGTAGTGCTCCGCAAGATTGCGGTCCACGGCGATATAACCAAGGGACGTGCCAACGAAGATGGTGACGAGGCCGACCATGACGCTGGTGTGGCTCATGCGCTCCAGCAGTTCGAGGGGCGGCAAGCGCCAAACCACGTCACCGAGTCGCCGGATGCGCAGGAGGCGTTCCTCACCCAGATAGATGAGGCTAAGTACGCAGGATAAAGCGAAGGCGGCATAGGCCAAAATGCTCAGCGTGACGTGGAGGGCAAAGACGACGCCGTGGACGGGCGAAGGCGTGTGCGGGCGGGCAGGCATGAGGTTGGCGGTGAAGAAAAAGATAAGAATGATGGGCATGACGAAGGCGCCGACGGTCCTTTGGCGGTGATAAATCTCGAGGCAGAGATAGGTGACGGCGAGGAGCCAGCCGAACAGCGACATGGCCCCCTGGAGGTCATGGTAAGGGACCGTATGGCTGGCGCGGGCGCTGATGAGCAGGGCCAGGTAATGCGTGCCTAAACCCAGGAACATCAGCAAGGTAGCCAGGCGCCCGGTGAGTTCCTTGCCGGTATAGAGGAATTGGACGTACAAGCCCCAACTGAGCAGGTATGCCAGGACGGTCAAGATAACGAACGTATGATTCATCGGCCTTGTCCACGCCGGTCTGGAACGATTCGGGAGCGCGAAGTTCCTTGGATGGCGTGTTTCACGAGATATTTCGAGTATAGCGCACTCGCCTGTGGGCCGCATGTTTGGCCGCTACCCCAACCCTCGTGACTTGCTGGATGACGGCTTCGCGGGCACACCGAACCTGGCCTTCTACACCACGAACGGTACCTGGGACGTCGAGAATCACGGCGTTCCGCCCGACGTCGAAGTGGAATATGAACCGCAGGCGGTGCGCGCGGGCCATGATCCGCAATTGGAAAAGGCCGTCGAGGTGGTGATGGATCTCCTGAAGAAGAACCCGCCTCCTCCGGCGCCGCAACATCCGCCCTATCCTAATTACGAGAAGAGCGCGCCCTAGCCTGCTTCCATGGTGCAGGCGTTCCTCTCTGGAACTACAGCAGGCTGAGCTTTTGAAATCTTAAAAAGAAAGCCTGGCGCTCAACTGGATTTCGCGTCCGGGCGTCATGGCCATAGTGATGGTGCCGAACTGGGGTTCGTTCACATAGCGGTTCGGTGTGCCCAGATTGACTTTGTTCATGGCGTTGAAAGCCTCGGCACGAAACTGGAAGTTCGCTCTTTCGCTGAGGCGGAAGGCGCGCTGCAGGGCAATGTCCATGGTCTGCATTCCAGGCCCATAAACGGAATTCCGTCCTACGTCACCAAAGGTATAGGCAGGCGGCGCGGCAAAAGCCGCGGGATTAAACCATTCCGCTGCAGTGTGCGTCCCCGGACCAAAGATGGCCTGCCCGGTGGTGTTGGCGCGAATGGGATTTTCGCCCAGGACCGTTCCGGAATTCGCCGTGTCGCCAAAGACAGAAATGGTGAAGGGCATCCCCGTCTCATACTGGTAGATCGTCGAAAAATTCCAATTTTGCGTCGCTATGCGTGTCCAGGCCGCGCGCTGGTACGCGGGAATGGCGTACACGGCGCTAAGGGCGAAGCGATGGCGGACATCGCAGCCGGGCCCTTTTTCGGCGGCAAGGTCGTTGTCGTTTTGTGGAATCGACGATTCGTCCATGGGCGAGCGGAAGTCCGGCGCGTTGGTCAAATTCTTCGCAAAGGTGTAGTTCGCCAGCAAGCTGAGACCATGCGAATACCGCCGGCGCACGTTCACGTATCCCGCGTCGTACCAGCTCTGCGCGGTGTTCTCCAGCAGGTTGATCGTGCTGACCGGAAACGTCTGGCTCTGGATCACCGCCTCCGTGCTGCTAGGCTGCAAAACCGTGCCCGGCACGAACGACAGCGTCTTGAATGGGCGGCGCGGTCCGAGCGGCCCCGGCCCTGGCGGCGCGTTGTTGATCAGGTCCGCTCGCTGCAAGTGAAACCCGCGTGCGCCCAGATAGCCAATCTCGAGAGTCGTGTCCTTCCCGAGGCTCTTCTGCACCGACGCATTCCATTGCTGGACGTACTGCGCCGGCGCGTGCGGGTCGAATGCCGTGAAACTCACCGTCGTGGGTGTCTGCGCGCCGGTACCCAGCACGGGCGTGCCGAAATTCAGCCCACTCGCATAAAGCGACGCCGGCGGAGTGTAATTGTCCGCCTGTTGCGTTTCCGGAAATACGAATGGCACGTTATGCCGCTCATTGCACCAAGTGTTCAGGTCCACCGGCGTGTAGAAAATCCCGTACGCCGCATGGAACACCAGCCCAAACTTCGGAAGGCCCTTGGCAAGGCCTAGCCGTGGCGCAAAATTATGCTTGTTCGCGTACATCAGCCCCTTCGGGTATCCGTTCTCTCCGCCCACGAAAACCGAAGGCACGCCGTTATTGAACACCAGGTTCGTGTTGGTGTTGTCCTTGTCCCACAACGGGGCCATAAATTCGTAGCGCACGCCAAGGCTGAGCGTCGTCGTATGTGTAATCTGCCACGCATCCTCGACGAATGCGGATGTTCCCCAGTTCTTCAAATTCATCTGCGGAATCCCGGCCTGGCGCTGCTTCACCGTTGGCAGGCTGAGCAGCATGCTCGCCAGCCCCGATCCGGTGCCGTCGTTGAATCCTTCGTCAGTCGTGTATCCGTTCGTGTACTGGTAATACCCGCGGTTCTGGAAGAAGCCCCACATCGGCCAGGTGTACCAGTGATAATCTCCGCCAAACTTGATGGCGTGGCGCCCGTGCTGCCAGGCGTACATGTCCCGGATCTCGTAAATCGTGTTCCACACGTGCATGGGCGTCGCCACGTAGGTGTCGCCAATTCCCGTGTAACCCTGCACCGCAAACCACGGCGCGCCCCACGCATTCGGCCCGCCGAATCCCACACCCTGAATCCCCAGCTCGCCGACGATGTTGTTCACCGCGTCGTTTTGCGAGGTCCGGTACATGGACAAGCGCGACACCGCAATCGTTACCGTGTCCACTTTGTCGCTCGAAAAAACGTGGTTCCAGGAAATTACCCCTTGCTGCGACCGGTTGTCGAAGTTCGCCCCGAATCCCGGCAGATTTTCCGACGTGGAAGTCACCCCGCTGCTCGGTGAAAATCCATTCTCTTGACCGATCGAGTAACGCCCGAAAAGAGTGTCGGCGTGTGAGAAGTTGTGGTCTATGCGAATCGTGCCCTGGTCCTCGATATGCGTTTCATTGCGAATGTCGAGGTAATTGTTGGAATCCGCGCCTCCAACCGTCATGTTCATGTTCGGCTGGGGGATGTACTTCAGCAGGAAGGCCTCCAGTTGCGGATTGATGCGGTCTGCCGGAATCTGGTTATTGGGAAACTGCGCGCGGGTGTACGGATAATTTGTGGGACCCGTCGGCTTGCTTGGATCATAGTTCGGATTTGCAACCGCGGTCGTTGGGTCGTAGATATGGACGCCGCTCATGCTGAAATCCCCATGGATTTCCTGCGGCGTCGGTACCGTCAGAATCTGCGCATCCGCTTGCGCCAGCCGCAAGCCCTCGTAGTTGACGAAGAAAAAGGTGCTCTTCCGGATCAGCGGCCCGCCGAAGGATGCGCCGAAATTGTTTTGCACCAGATGATTGTTCCCCATCGAGCCGAACGTGCTCGCATCAAAGGCTCCGTTGCGGAGAAATTCGTACAATGTTCCGTGGAATTGGCTCGAACCCGAGTGCGTCACAATATTGATTTGTCCGCCGCCCGCGCCGCCCATATCCGCCGTGTAGCTGCTCGTTTCCACCTGGAATTCCTTCACCGCGTCCGGCGATGGGCTCAAATTCTGCGTGTTGAATGTGGGGTCGGTGTTGGTGGCGCCGTCGAGGAGAAAGAAGTTGGCGTTCGGGCGGCTGCCGCCTACGACCACGGCAGAGCGCTGGCCAGGACGCCAATAAAGGGGATTCGAGCTTCCGGTTTGCGCGCCGAAACCGACGTGAGCGCCAGGCACGGTGAGCACGAGGTCAATCAACATGCGTCCATTCAGGGGCAGTTCGCGAATGGAAGTGGGCTCGACGACAGCGCCCACGCTTGCATCGGTCGTCTGCAAAACCTCGGCGGCGGCCAATACCTGGACTCCTTCCTTGACGGAACCGACCATCAGGGTGATATCCACGGTTAATTTTTGGCCTACCTCCAGCCGTAGGGACTGCTTTGCCGCTGCAAAACCGGGCGCTTCGACTTTCAGTTCGTAATCATCGGGCAAAAGTGCTGGAGCCTCGAAAAGTCCCTCCTGGTTTGTCACCAAGCGCCGGCTTGCGCCCGTGTTCGCGGCAGTGAGTTGGACCGTGGCCCCCGCGACGGGGAGATGCTGCGGGTCGCTCACGACACCCGTGAGGACGGCATAGTTGCTCTGGCTATATGCGGGCAGCGCGAGGCAAAGAAGAAGGAGAACTAGGCGGAATCGCTTCATGATGGTTGCTCCTCCAGAAAAAATGCACGCTGAACGATGCATGGCGTGGCTTTCCGGGTGCAAGGAGCGAACCGCTGGAGTAACACAAGCGGGGAATCGAGTCCCGGTTGTTGGAGACGTTAACTTTGCAGAAAGGGGATAGCAATACTTGAAAAGCATTAGAAAGCGTCTATTTCTTCCGAATGCTTACTGCGCCAGTCCAAAACTGCATGGCCCTGGGTTTTCAAGCTTGGCCATCAATGGGTGGCGACTTGGCGGACCGGCATTGCCGGATAATCGGAAACTGAGCCACCACGTCCCTAAGAGGCGAGATTGGCCGGGATTTGTTATTCTTGGTGGATAACTTTATGACCAATCAGGCCCCTGCATTGACCCGGAAAGAACTCTTCCTGCGAGCCGCGCGTTGCGAACCTGTGCCGCGTCTTCCGGTGTGGATGATGAGGCAAGCGGGGCGTTACCTGCCGGAATACCGTGAAATTCGCGCGAAACATTCGTTTTTGGAGGTCTGCAAGACGCCGGACCTGGCCGTGGAGGTGTCGCTGCAACCCTTTCGTCGCCTCGGCGTGGACGCCATCATTATTTTTTCGGACATTCTAATCCCCGCGGAAGCCATGGGCTTGCCGCTGGAATTGGGCGATGCCGGGCCGAACCTTCCGGAACCGGTGCGCACCGAGGCGGACGTCAAGAAGCTGCGCATCTTTGATCCGGAAGTGGAAACCGGGTTCCTGATGGAGGCGCTGCGGCGCACGGTGAAGCAGGCTGGAGCGGACGTGCCGGTGCTCGGCTTCGCTGCTTCGCCCTGGACGTTGGCGTGTTACATGGTGGAAGGACGCACGAAGGAAGGCTTCGCGACGGTGAAGGAATTTCTTTACCGCGAGCCAAAGATTTTTCGGGAGCTGTTGCACAAGATCGCCGAGGCCACCATCCTTTACCTGAAGGGGCAGATTGCCGCGGGGGTGAGCGCGGTGCAGTTGTTCGATACCTGGTGCGGCGAACTGGATTTGCAGGACTACACGGAGTTTGTGTTGCCCGCCGTGCAAGAAATAATTGCCGGGCTGGGCGGAACGGTGCCAGTGATTTACTACACCAAGGCGTCGCACCACCTGCTGCCGGCGATTGTGCGCGCGGGCGCGAATGTTTTGAGCGTGGATTGGCGGATTCCGCTGGCGAAAGTACGCGAACTGGCGGGGCCGCGTGTCGCGGTGCAAGGCAATCTCGATCCCGCTGTGCTCTTTGCGCCGCCAGAGAAAATCCGGCAGGCCACGCTGGAAATCGCCGCTGAGCTTGGCGGGCGCGGCCACATTCTGAATTTGGGGCATGGCATTCTGCAGCAAACGCTCGTCGAACACGCACAGTTGTTTATCCACACCGGGCAGCAGGCGGCGCTGGCGGAAGCGCAGCCGGCCGGGAAGTCGCGCTCATAGTTGCGCAGGAGGGAGGCGCCGTGACACTCATGAATCCGAGCTTGCGGGAGATGCGTGATGAACTCTCCGTGGGCGAAGAGTTTGTGAACCGGTACAACAAGCCGGGGCCGCGCTACACTAGCTATCCGACGGCGCCAGTGTGGACCGATTCCTTCGGGCCAAAGGAATACGAACAAGCGCTGGCCGCGGCGGAGGAAAAGCGCAGCCTGGTTTCGCTGTACATGCATCTTCCCTTCTGCGAATGCCTGTGCCTGTTCTGCGCATGCAACGTCATCATCCAAAAAGACAAAAGAGTTGCGCCGCCGTATCTGGGCGTCTTGAAAAAAGAGACCGACCACATCAGCCATAGCGTTTCGCGCGAGCGCCAGGTGGTGCAGTTTCATTGGGGTGGCGGAACGCCGACGTATCTTTCCCCGGAGCAGATCGAGGACCTGTTCACGTATACGCGGGAGCGCTTCACGTTTGCGCCGGATGCGGAAATCGGGATCGAAGTGGATCCGCGTGTGACCACGCGCGCGCACCTGGAGACGGTGCGCAAGATGGGCTTCAACCGGCTCAGCATGGGGATTCAAGACTTCAAGCCCGAGGTGCAGAAAGCGGTGCATCGGATACAGCCGTATGAAGTGACGCGCGACCTCATCGCCAACGCGCGCGAACTGGGATTCGACAGCATCAACGTGGACCTGATCTACGGCTTGCCGTACCAGACCGCGGAGAGTTTCGCGCACACGGTGGAGCAGATCGTAGGGCTCTCGCCAGACCGCATCGCCATGTTCAGCTATGCGCACGTGCCGTGGCTGAAGAAACAGCAGGGCTCGTTTGTGGCGCACCTGCCCGAGGGCATGAAGAAGTTTGAGATTTTCCGCAGCGGCTTGCTGG
>Ga0208563_1000780_pt1 | contig 25187 bp, 24 predicted proteins | sample June2015DPH_17_1_2_FD_184717 | JGI IMG/M metagenome (GOLD analysis project Ga0208563, IMG submission 184717) | Peatland microbial communities from SPRUCE experiment site at the Marcell Experimental Forest, Minnesota, USA - June2015DPH_17_150... | ecosystem: Environmental > Terrestrial > Soil >... | reverse complement strand
GGACGAGCCCAGCAGCTCAGGCGCGCGGCTGACCGGCTCGACGGAGTACTCCGGGTCGACATCAACTACATTTCAGACACGGCGACGATAGAGTACGATGCGGACAGGTTGACACTCGCCCAGGTCGAGTCCATTCATCACGATGAACCTCGTTCCACGCCTCCTGGTGTAGTCGCGGAACCCCGAGGTAATAGCTCAAGAGGTCCCGTCCGGACGAACAGGTACATTCAAGGAAAGAGAGGGAAAGGAGAGATCAACAGGAATTCGCGCCGGCGAGGGAGATACAGCAGGACCCAGAGAGGCAGACTCGGGGAGTAAGGACCCCCCTCTCACCCAAAAAGAGTTCGAATCTGCCCGCAGTAGTTTGCCGTAATTGTCTGCTGAGCGCTTATGTAGTCGTGGTCACATCGGAGCTCATTCTGGGCTGATCTTTGGTGGGCCCGCCCGGATTTGAACCGGGGATTCTGGCGTGAGCGCCCTACGCGCTCGATTCGCCGTGTGAGAGCCTGACGGGATACGACCTGACGTCCTAACCAGGCTAGACCACGGGCCCTAGTTCCCTGTGACCAAACGAACCGGTATTTGTCTTATTTCTTGAGTCCGACAGACCTGTTCTTGAGTCTGAGGTCAGAAGACTTGCACTTCCTGCACCGGTCAGCGTCTAGAGGGTTCCTGGCACCGCATCGAAGACAGACCTGAAGGAACAGGCGTCTCTTTTGTGCTATCTGCTTCTTGGTCGCGTCAGCAATTGGCATAATGATTCTACCGAGTTGGCATTGACGCCTTTCATACGATAACTAAGAAGCTTTCGCTTTGCCGACGGGTTGACCTTAGACTAGAGAGCCTCCTGGCTAGCTTCAATCATATGTGATTATGGAGCCTAGCCAATCATTGCTTCTCAGCAGAAGAGGAATCGAATCTCAATGAAGTAGAAATTCAGGTTGGGGCTCCAGCATGCTTATACAAAGAATCCGTCTAATCCAGATATGCAATCGGGGTGCCCAAGCATGACAGAAACATCGGTCTCAGCTCTGGAACGGTTCCCCCTGGGCAGGGCTAATGTAGACTGCGGGAGGATAGACATTGTCTGAAGGTCCGTCAGGTCAGGCAACAGAAGACGTACCAAGCGAGGGACTTCAGGAGAACGGTGAGCCAACTATGATAAACGTTCGTAGCGAAGGGCTGAAGGTCGACCTGGTCCTCCTCAAGAACAGGGTCTCGGGCCTGACGATAGACTATCAGGGCATCTCGGAGAACAAAGAACTCCATAAGTGGCTCAGGATCATTGACGGGATGCTCTCGGGCTCCGCCCCGTCACCCGAGGGATCGATTCCCCAGATTCTTGGCGAGGCGGCTAAGTTCCCAGCCTCGCAGCCGCAACGCCTGGAGAGGTCTGAGGATGGACCTCAGGAGAACGGTGAGCCAACTATGATAAACGTTCGTAGCGAAGGGCTGAAGGTCGACCTGGTCCTCCTCAAGAACAGGGTCTCGGGCCTGACGATAGACTATCAGGGCATCTCGGAGGGCGACGAGCTGCAAAAGTGGATCAGGATAATTGAAGGAATAATCTCCGAACCCGCCACATCACCCGAGAGCTCGATTCCCCAGATTCTTGGCAGGGCGGCAAGACCTTCATTCTCACAGCCGGACCTCCCGAAGGAAGAGCAGGTGGAATCCCCGGATGAGACCGGGGAGCAGACGGATTCTCAGAAGGAAGAGCAGACGGATTCTCAGAAGGAAGAGCAGACGGATTCTCAGAAGGAAGAGCAGACGGATTCTCAGAAGGAACACATGGACCCTCAGAAGGAAGAGCAGACGGATTCTCAGAAGGAAGAGCAGACGGATTCTCAGAAGGAGAACGGCTACCGTAAGGTCGTACTTCGCGCAGCTGACGTTAGCCTGAACACGCTGGGTCGCGATGGCAAGCAGGCCATACTCAGCCTTTTGGAGAATAGGTACGGCTTTCGCGAGGATGACATACCGGACTATCCTAGGAGCTTCGTCGAGCTCCTCCATGAGCTACTGGGCGCGTCCGCCCAGAATCTTGAGAGGGAGATCATGAACAACATCAGGAAGGTCTGTCCGGCCCCCGGAGAGAATCTGGAAGCAGTCGTCGAGTCACTCAAAGAGAATTATCAAACTGCGGCCCAGGTCGAGGCAGACGCACAAGAGCCCATGTCCGCTGCAACCGACGCCAGCATGGCCGAGTTCAGATACAACGCAACCATCTCCAGGCGCAGGCATTGATTGAAAGATGATGGACCTGATCGTGTTCGCACTGGTGATTTCCGCGATCATCTTCTGGGTGATAGCGGTTCCCATCGTGTTCCTGGTACAGCGGCGACCGCGCCTACAGGCGTATTGCGTGAAGGAAAGGGCGAAGAAAGAGATCATTGGTATTCATACTGTCACCCTCAAGAACGGGAGAAAGGCACTACAAGGAAGGTGCAGATCCTGCGGAGCTATGCTTTTCCGGATAAAGTGACATCTTTCATCTATGCCGACATTCACGATTATCGAAGCCCTTGCCTCGCAGCGATCATCGTCTACCTGACCCACTTCTCAACGACTGGAGGAGTCCGTGAAATCTTCGGCGGATAGACGTTCTCACCTTAGGGCCTTCGCGACAAGGGAAGGGACCTCCATGGGGGTCATCGCCACGCCGACGCCTGCCGCCGTCAGGGCCTTGATCTTCGACTCCGCGGTTCCGTAGTTGCCGTAGATGATTGCACCCGCATGGCCCAACTTCTTCTCCTTAGGCGCGTGCCTTCCCGCAATGTAGGCTACGACAGGCTTCTTTCTGACTGACTTTGATATGTGCGCGGCGAGTCTTTCCTCCGCGTCACCCCCGATCTCTCCCACCACCACGACCGCCTTCGTGTCCGCGAGCCCTTCGACGAAGTCGAGACACTCAGTGGCGCTGGTGCCGTTCACAGGATCCCCTCCGATTCCGAGGGCCACAGACTGCCCAAACCCGCCCTTGGTGAGCTGCCCGGCGATCTCGTACATCAGGGTCCCACTCCGCGAGAAGAGCGCCACGTTCCCTGGCGCGAAAGAGGTCACCGGCATGATGCCCATCTTGACTTGCGCCGAAGGAACTATCAGCCCTGGGCAGTTCGGCCCAACAATCGAGGCTCCGTTCTTGTTCGCGAGCTGCACCAGTCGCAGCGTATCGCGGACTGGGATGTGCTCGGTTATGATCACGAGTAGTTTGACACCCGCAAGAATCGCCTCCTCGCCTGCCCCGTAGGCAAACTCGGCCGGAACGAAGAGGACCGAAGCCTTCGCGCCCGTCTTCTCGACAGCTTCTGCGACCTTGCTGAAGACGGGAACTCCCTCCACGGTCTGACCTCCCTTACCTGGAGTTGCGCCGGCCGCAATATTCGTCCCATAGTCGAGCATCAGTCTAGCGTGGAACCGACCGTACTTCCCAGTGATGTTCTGGATGATTATCGGGTCGCCCTTCCGGGGAAGCATCAAGAGGGTTTCACCACCGCAGCCACGGCCTCGGGGGCCGACTTGAATAGACTGACAGGGGTTCCTTCGAGGAGCTTCCGCGCCGAATCCTCATCTGCGCCACTGACCCTCGCGTAAAGCGGCTTAACTGGACCCTCCGACAGCACGGTCATGATCCCTTCCGCCACGTCCGTGGTCCGAGTGATGCCCCCATAGATGTTGACGAGGATCCTTTGCACCTCTGGCAACTTGTTCACCAACCTGAGCGCCGCTTCGACCCTTTCCTGCTGGGCGCCTCCGCCAAGGTCCAAGAAGCATGCTGCCTTCCCCCCGGCATCGCCCACGAGGTCGAGGGTCGAGAGGACGAGGCCCGCGCCGTTCCCGACAACTCCGATGTCCCCTTCCAGCCGGACAAAGGCGAAGCCCTGCTTGGAGGCCTCCCCTTCAAGCTCGTCCTCCAGGTGCAGCTTCGCGAATTCTGGATGCCTGAATAGGGCGTTGTCATCCACTATCATTTTCGCATCGAGGGCAAGGAGGATGCCATCCTCTCCCACCGCGAGAGGGTTGATTTCCGCGAGCTCGCACTCCTTCTCACGCGAGAGCCGTTCCAGTGCGAGAAGTATCGTGACGAATTGTCCGGCGCCAGGCTCTTTGAGTCCCACTCGGGCGGCGACCTCGTGCGCGAACTTCTCATCGATTCCCTCCAGTGGAACCTTCCTGATGACCTTGCCTGAAAGTGATTCAACATCGATTCCTCCAGCCGATGCGGCTATCGCGACGAACGACCTCTCGCCCCTGTCCAGCGACACAGACAGGTAGAGCTCCGACTGATGGGGATACGACTCTTCGACGAGGATGGAGGCAGGCTTCTCGCCGCCGATTGAGAGATCAAAGATTCTTGCCGCCTCCCTCCGGGCCGCGACCTCGTCATCAACCGTGACGACTCCACCGGCCTTTCCCCTTCCTCCGGCGAGGACCTGAGCCTTGAGGACGACCGGATGACGGAGCGTCTTGAAGGCGTCTCCGACAGCCGCCACGTCAGGGGCCAAGACCGACTTCGGAACCGGGATTGCGTAGGCCCTGAAGAGTTCCTTGGCCTGGTATTCGAAGAGCCTCATACCGAAGCCCGTCCAAGGTCCGGCGATAAACCTAGCGCTTCCGTGCTCGAGTCGTATTCATCAGAAGGCCATCACGGATATATAGACCCCGAGGGGGTCGAAATCCCTACTCACATGACCGAAGAACCAATCGAACAAAGAGAACCGAGAGAACCGAACACGATCTTCGTCGGCAAGAAGCCAGTGATGGCCTATGTTCTGGCCTGTCTGACCCAGATCCAGAACGGGACGAACATCGTCACCGTGAAGGCAAGAGGAAGGGCCATCTCGCGGGCGGTGGACGTCGCTCAGATAGTCACGAAGCGGTTCGCCACAGACATCACTGTGAAACACATTTCCCTCAACACTGAGCAGGTCAAGAGCACGGTGACAGGCGACATGAGCAACGTCTCCTCGATAGAAATCGAGCTCCAGAAGTAGCAAGCTGAATCAGAATATCGTGCCGCGAGCAGATTCTCGTACGAGCAGCGGTAGCTGAGCTTCCAGAGGTGAAGAGACTAGTGGCGGTCGCGACGATAATCTTATCCGTTGGGAAGGCACGGGTTGGCCAGAAATTGCCGGTCAGGCTCCCGATTTGCAACTTCGACGCGAAGACTGGGATGCTTTGCGCCAACTGCGAGTCGAGGCTCCACAGAGGAGAGATATCGAAGGCGGACGTGGAGGCGTCGAAGGCGGTCGTAATGCTCGCTGACAAGCTCCCCGAGCTTGGCAGGGTCACTCTAAAGCGAGCATTTGAGGTAGGAGGCGCCTATGTCCTTGAGTTCGAGCGGCAGGACCTCGCCGCAATCAGGTCAAACTCCTCAGTCTACGCCGAGCTAGAGGGGGCCCTGCAGGGCAAGGTTTGGGTCGTCGCGGCGGGTAGCTCCGACCGTAAGTTTCTGGAAGACATCTTCTTCCCCGCGAAGGTCCTGACCGTCAACACGGTGTGGCTCCCGGACGGTGGCAAGAAGACAAAGGTCATCGTCCCTGCACGTCGGAGCGAGCGGCGCATCGGGGATTTCGACAAGCTCAGAGAGGCCGTCAGGCAGGCGAGGGGAATCGAGCTCCTGGTCGAGACCGAGCGCGAGGCTGCTCTCAGCCAGTACTCCTAGCTCCTAGGGCTGAAGAGTCTCTGCGTCCCTGGGGAAGAGAACGGCTTCCTTGATGTTCTGGAGTCCAAGGAGGTATGCCACGAATCGCTCGATCCCGAATGAGTAGCCCCCATGGGGTGGAACTCCGTATCGGAAGGGTTCCGTGAACCACCTTAGGCTCTCTGCGCTGAAGCCCTTCTCCCTGATCTGGGCGATGATCCTCTCTTCTCTGTGTTCCCGCTGGCCTCCTGACGAGAGCTCTAGTCCCTTGTAGACCAGGTCGACAGACCTGGCGAACTCGGGCTCATCATCGACCCTCATCACGTAGAAGGGCTTGGCCGCCGATGGGAACCGGTTCAGGAAAAAGAAGTCCGACCCCGTCTCCTTCTTTACGTGTGCGGCCAGGGCCCGCAGAGAGGGGTCGTCTATGTCCTGGTTCCGCTGCAGCTCCCTACCAAGCTTAGCCATCGTGTCATAGACCTCGGGGAAGTCCAGTTCTGGGAAGGGCATCTTCGGAACCTCGAGGTCAACCTTGAGAGTAGTGAGCTCGGCGCTGCAGTCCTTCAGGGCACTTCTGATCCCGTGGGCCACCATCTGCTCCTCAACTCTCATGGTGTCCCTCTCGTCAGAGATGAACGCCATCTCGGGCGCGATCGTGCGGTGCTCGCTCAGATGACGCGGAGTGTGGGAAAGCTCCGCCCGCCAGTTGGTCCCGAGATCGTATATCCTGTCGAACCCTCCAGCTATCGTGAGCTGCCTGTGAAGCTGGGGGTCTTGCCGCAGGAAGGCCGGCTTCCCATAGTAGTCAATCTTGAAGACCTCTGAGCCCCCCTCCGAGACCCCTCCGAGGATGCTCGGCGTGAATGCTCTGATGAAGCCGTTGGCGCGCAGACACTCCTCGAAGCCCTGGACGATGGCGTCTTCGACCTTGAAGACTGCGGAGGACTCCGGGCGCCTGAGTTCTAGAGAACGCCACTGAAGCCTGGTGTCTAGGGAAGCAGGCGTGACGCCACGGGGGTCAAGAGGTAGCGGCACGGCCGCCTTGCTCAGGACTTCGATCTCCTTCGGAACGACCTCGAACCCCATCCTCGCCGCCTTGCTCTCCTTCACCGTTCCTCTGCAGGTGATCACGTCCTCCTGATGGAGTGCAGCGATTCTCTCGAATACCTCGGGCTGTACGTCCTTCTTCTTGGCCGCGACCTGGATGATTCCCCTCGAATTCCTGACCAATACGAAACTGATGCCTCCGAGGACCCTTACATCGTGGACCCATCCGGCCAGCGCGACTTCTTTGCCGACCATCGCCTTCAGTTCGGAAGGCGAGAAGAGCTGATACATCGACAGCGGGTCGATGCTGAGTGATAAATAGGTGAGGTATGGCGTGATGAACCCGACAAAAGGCGGTTTTAGTGGGCAGATGAGCCAAACGGCCCTGCCTAAGGGAGTCGTTCCCCTGCTTTCCTTCAAGTCAGTGGAACGGTTCATCATGAAATACGCAAAAGCCTCTACCAGACGGGGCTATCTAGGAGGTCTAGCGAGATACTTCGACTGGCTGAGGAGAGCCAAGGGGATAACACTCACACCTGACGAACTGATTCTGGACAACCTCAGGTGCGTCTTTGAGTCCGGCGCGACGGACATCCTGAGGAAGCGCCGCCATCTAGACTACCTTGACGAATACATCAACCAATACCTTGTCTCGAAGGGCGACAAGGACTCTGGCCGGATTACCGCAGCCTCACAGATCAGCCAGTTCTACAAGAGAAACGACAGCCCACTCTTCGGGGACTTTCAGGTTTCGCAGGGCAAAGTCATCCCGCCTCCTCCGCCTCTCAGCGCTGATGATATCAGGGCGGTCCTCAAGACGTTGCCAGTCCAGCAAAGAACACCCCTCTTGGTGGCTTGGCAATCAGGAATAGAGATCAGCCGAATCCTCAATCTCACATGGAAAGCCTTTGAAAAGATAGAATACCCGCAGCGCCTCGACTTCTTTGGCAGAAAGAAGCACAGAAAGCCATACTCCAGCTTCGTAGGGCGCGACAGCCTGAATCACTTGAAGCTCTGGCGCGAGCTATGGAAAGAGAATGTCGGCCGTGAGCCACGGCCGGATGACCTCGTCTTTCTAGGGAAGAGGAGCCGCCGCATGGACCAGAGACGGCTCAACCTCGTTCTGAAGAAGGCGGCGCTGCCCCTTGCCAGACAGGGAGCCGTAAGAAACGCGACGCCCCAGAGCTGGCACGTCCATTACCTGAGGCATAGCTTCGAGACTGAGGCCAGTCACGCCGGAGTCAGAGGGGAAATCCGCGACTACTTCATGGGCCACCTGGACGGGATAATGTGGACGTACAATCATCGCGACGAAATCCACCCTGAGGACTTGGTCAAGGAGTACCTCAGAATCGAGCCGTACCTCAGCCTAGAGCCTGACAAACAGGCGGTCCAGGCAGAGTTCGAGGAGCGCGAGAAGTCTCTACTCAAGAGGATTGAGAGGGCTGAGGCTCTTCTCGCGGAGTTGAAGTCAGAGCTTGGCGAATCGCAGCCAGTTCCGTCTCAAGCTGTTCGATAAGGCGTCTGACTCTTTCGGCGTTCTCTTCACTCATTCGGCGGCCTCCTGTGGTAAGATGGTAAGGAGCGCGCGCGGATGACGATCCCCAAATCGTTGGCGGAGGCCCTCAGCATCAAAGCGAGGGACAGCCTGGAGCTGGAGATCGCAAGTTCGAAGATTCAGATTGATTTGAGGAAAACGAAGTGAGTGGACCTGCCCAGCTTCAAGGAAGAGTGCGCTACTACGTCGCTATCATTCGGGGGCACATGTGTGAGCCTCCTCCATGCAGCACAATATGCCAACGCGTAATGACCGTGAAAGTCGCATTCAGGACGTAGGTGCTATCGCTTACCGTGACCGTGTGAGGTCCAAGGACAGAGGTCGGAACTGTGAATGTGCACCCGGAGCTTATGGCACCAGATGCGTCTGTTGTGCAGGTCGTTGGCATACCAGCGGTCGAGTAGTCCCACTCTACTATCAGGCTGTGCGAAACGATTAAACCAGAGCCGGTTATCGTGACAGTGCTGCCCACGGTGCCCGACGAAGTGCTGAGTCTGAAGTGAGGGATCAGAATGCCGAAGGTTGCGTTCAGAGTGTCGGTGCCGTCGCTCACAATGACTATGTGTTCGTCTAGAGAGTTAAGCATAGACGGGACTGTAAATGTGCAACCTCCAAGCGAGCCTGTCGAGGATGTTGTGCAGTTACCACTAAGTACAAGGGGCATGTAAGTGAGACATACAACGCCGCAAGAGCCACCAGAGCCAGGGGGGGAGACTACCCAGCTTGCGTAGGTCGCGTTGACCGCGTGCGAAGCGACGAGGCTTGTGCCATTTATGGTCACTGTGGAGCCCATAACGCCCGATGAAGGACTTAGCGAGATGGTTGGGGCGCTCAAGGATCCTGGCGCACTGGTGTTAATCAATTCCAGGTACATGGGTCCGTACGGAGGCCCTCCCATTTTGACGTAGGCGCTTGAACCGTCAGACGACAGGGCGACATAGGACGGCAATGAACTCTCGCTGGTCGCGTTATATGTCCTGACCGGAAGGAAAGTCGTCGTGTTGAAGAGCGTGATGCCGCCCGGCGGGTGCGATGCCAAGGCCAGTCCTCCTGAAGCGTCCAGGCTTACCGCGGATGGATATGGCCCTGTCTGCAATGCGCCGACCGAGCTCCAGTCAGACGAGTTGACCACAATCACATAGTAGGGCCAGCCGGACGCGACGTACAGGCGAGAACCGTCCGGGCTGACCGCGAAGTCCCCAAGGTTTTCGCCAATGGTGTCGAATGGTACGGTACTGATGAGATGGACATTGTCCGTTGCCACGGAGAACTTGGATATGCTCGAGGGGTCCAGTCCCCTAAGACCAACGTAGAGAAACTCGCGATCAGGGCTGATCCTAGCGAGATCGCTGGAGGAGGTGACGCTGTCGATCACGCTGCTGGTGTTTGTGTCGACGACCAGCAGATGGTTCGCGCTCGTCGTGACATAGGCCCGACCAAGCCGACCGGCGGCAACATCTGTGGGCTTGGCTGGCAACTGGATGTCACCAGCGACCGTCAGGCTCGTCAAGTTCACCACCGCGAGATACTTTTCTCCCGAGACAGCCACGTAGAGTTCTGCTCCGTCAGCCGAAATGTCCATGCCTGACGGTCCCGGTCCGACCCAGACGTTGGCGATCTCCTTGTTGCTGGAAGTGTTCAGGACGGCGATAGAGTCGCCGGACGAGTTCATCACGTAGAGCCTCGGTCGAGCGGGGTCCAGCATCATCCCCGAGAAGTGGCCGCGTAGAACTGGAGTGTTGGCTCGGACAACTAAGGGAGGCTGCGAGAGAGCCAGCAATAGCAGCGCGGCCACTACAAGTATCCTCTGGAGTGCACGGCCCCTCAAGCGGGTTCGCCGATAGTAGGAACGCATGATATTTACGACTTGGGGCGAGTTCCAGCCGCGCGCTTACCGGATTTGGCTCTCCCTCTGAGCCTTTCGTTCTAAAACTACCTGCATCGCGCTTGCGTTAGTGAAGACATGAGAGTGATTGGTCTCATGATCTAGCTGGGTTATCACTAGTCTGGACTCCACTTTTCGGACCCATTTGGGGCTGACCATGTCGGGCGCGACTCTTCTTACGGCCTAGAATAAATTCGAACCCATTCGGGTCGGAATCGCCCAGACGTTCAAACCCCAGCCTTGGTCGAGCGATTAGTCGGCGTGTCTTTAATACATCTAATAGGTGTTGTTGTGTTTAAGGTGCTCCGTGCTTGGTCTGGAGGGCTGCTCCGTGGTAGGTGCTTTCCCTCTGGATTAGGCATGGGGCTTGTTGTCGTTGTGTTTGTGTCGTTAGGGTAGATGTATGCTGTGCTTGTTGGAAGGGGGTTGTAGGGGAAACCCGATAGGTGTCCCTGGGCTTATCGCTGCCTTGGCAGATACTTACCACGCAAGAGTGCGAGACCGAGAAGTGAGATAGCAGTTACAAGTGCTACAGATAGGCTGAGTGGGAATTCTGGCACGGTAGGCGGAGTTGAGGTTGTACTCGTCGACGTGGTCGAAGATGATACCGACGTGGTCGAAGATGATACCGACGTGGTCGAAGATGATACCGACGTGGTCGAAGATGATACCGACGTGGTCGAAGATGATGTGGAGGTAGTCGAAGTTGTTGTCGACGTAGTCGACGCTGTAATGGCGTTGGCTTCTAATGTAACCGCGGCCTGTGCCAGCGCTCTACCAGTCAGCGTCGTGCCGGTCTGCAGCGCAATGCTCGTGTAATCCAATATGATTCCCTGGAAGGTATCCGCCGTTCCAATGGTCGTTTGGCCTCCGACCACCCAGAAGACGTTGTTGTAGGTGGCGCCACCGCTCAGAGTGATCACAGCGCCGATAGTGCTGGCCACGGTGAGAGTTCCCGGTACCTGGAAAATCCAGACGCCACTTGAACTGCCCGAGAGAGTGATACCACCGGTTATGTCAAGATTGGTCGTCCAACAATAGACGCCTGTGGCGAGGGTTTGCCCGTTAAGAGTTCCGCCGCCCAAACCAGTATTAGCGGCAGGGCAACTCCGTCCAGCGGCGTCTGAGTACGCGTTTTGCATATCGAGCACAGCCGTGGTCAGCGTAGCTGGAGTGGGAACCGCATTGTCGGCTGCATATATCTCTCCTGTCACCTGAGCTGATGTCCAAAATTGATTCGAGGGATCCTCTGACATCGCAAATCCAGTGATGGAACTCGCACCGTTTGGACTGATTCCAATATTCCCGGTAATTGTGCTGGTTCCAGTGGTTGTGATTGTTGTTTCTGCTAGAATCACGTAATTGCCGGCTGTTCCAAGATTCACTGGCGCTGGTTGGGCATGAGCATACGGCACTCCCGCCGCCATGGTCAGGAGTGCAATTACCAGGACCAGTCCTATCTTGTAAGTCTTCACTTCTAATCGTTGCTGTCAGCCATAAGTTGATATTAACACCTTATGACCGTGAAAATCACGCATATGAATTTCGGATTCACATAGAATTAATTGCCAGAATCCAACTCGGTTGCAAGAGTCCTTTGTCAATCTCGGTCTTTTTACTGCAGTTTTTTGAAGACCCGGATTTATGGTCAAGGTCATTCATGGGCCGGGTTCCCTCTGCCATTGTCCGCAATGGCAACTACCAGATTCCTTTTTTCGTTGTTCTCGGATGGATTTAGGAAAGGGGTTTGGGGGGAACCGTCAGGTGGCTCCCGGTCCTAGGTTGATGATGTTTTGGCTCGGTTAGAGCATTAGGATGTCTCCGAGAGCAAGGTAGGTGTAGATGACTATTCGATGGGCATCAGTCTTGGACACTTTGGCATGGACTCCTTTGCCCGCAGTTTCCACCAGCTGGTCGAGAAGGTTCCCCAAGTGTTGAGTTTCGGCCGTGACAATCTTGCGGTCGGGCCCAGCCGTTTGAGTCGACGTAGGCGAGTAGTCTGTTGACATAGTTGTTCTCCTTCACTTCGCGTTCATTTCCGGATTTGTCCTTGCAGAGCGCGCGCGCCACAGATTCAGCAAGGCGGTCGCGAAGGCCGAGGAAGAAGTAACTGCAACTTGCAGAAGCTTACCAGCGACAAGATAAACGGAAATATGCCCATCTCTTCCGAGCCCATGCCATGAGAGTCCGCGAAGCTGAGGCGGGAGTAGGCATGACCGAGGCTGAAGCGAAAGACTTCCTCGTCAAGAGCAAGTCGAACATGATGCTGGGAACAATCGACGCCGCGGGGAACCCGTGCGTCCACCCAGTGTGGTATTACTTCGACCCACAGTCTCTGAAGCTGTACATGTTCACTGACAAGAGGTCTGCAAAGGCGTCCAACATCAAGAGAAAAGACGCGGTTTACTTCGACGTGGACGACGACAGGTTTCCATACAAGGGTGTGAGGGGGAGAGGGCACGCGAAGGAGGTCGCCGATAAGGCGACGTCCCTCGTCTTCATGGAGAAGATACTTGCCAGGTACATCAAACCAAACCATCCCCTAACCTCCAAGTACATGAGCGGGGTGAAGGGAGGAGGGTGGATGGTCGTGGAAATCACCCCGGCGTACTTCACGGCCTGGGATATGACCAAGGTCGGGCCCGAGGCCCTGAAAGCTTACGGCGACGCGGTTCTGAGCTGAGGTCACGGCGCCAAGGTGGAAAGGGTCGTGTCGTCGGCTGCGCCGAGAAGGCTCGCCGCGCGCGGAAGAGGCTCCCTGGTCGAGCGATTAGTCGGTGTATCCTTAATACATCTAATCAATTATCCGCCGTGAGACTGCTAAGACGAAGAAAGCTCTCTTTTGTGCTGTGACGGCTAGAGTATGATGCAGGCAAACCTCTCTCACCCGTCCTTGCACATTTGCTTGAACTTCTCTAGCAAGCGAATGGCTTGATCTAGCAGTCGATTTCTCACAGGCGTTTGAGGACACTCAGGGTCACGAAGAGATGATCGGTTGAGAGTATTCAGATGGCTCGAGGCGGAAGGCTACCTGCGGACAATTCCTCCACTGACAGATGCATGGGACAAAGTGCCGGTTCTTTCGGAAATCGACTGGTCAGTTGTGGAAAAAAGATTGGGAATCCCAACGCCGCCTGGACTGGGCCCGCTGATACCTAGCATGCTTGAACTTTACCGACAATTCGATGTCAATCCGTTGGACTGAAGCGCGCGCTTCAGGTGTGCCAGCAAGGGCCTGCGACTCCTTCCCTGGTCTTGTTATTATCCCGGCCCGGCCCAGGCCCAGCGACACGCATGAGCTCGATCCCGAGGCACCTGCTCGAGTCTTTCGCCGAGCCCTGGTACAAGTCCATAGCTGACCCAGCCTCGAGCCAGCAGGCGACTCTCAAGACCCTGCTAGAGGGCTACGCGAAGACCAAGTATGGGCGGAGGTTCGGAGCGGAATCGGTCAGCGATCCCGAGGGGTTCAGGCGCTCGTTTCCCGTAGTCACCTATCCAGGCCTCCGAGACTACCTCGCCCGCGTGCGCAGCGGTGACGACTCCGCCCTCCTCCCAGAGCCGACAGTGCGATGGGTGATGACCCGCGGGACCACGGGCGAGCCGAAGTCCATCCCGGCCACCCAGACGCACCTTTCACTGATTCTCGCCGCCGGGGCCAGGGCCATAGTCAACTTCGCGCTCAAGAAGCAGCCGAAGGTGCTGGAGCGTCCCGTGCTGAACCTCAACTTCCCCTCGGAGGTCGGCATGGTAGACAAGGGTTCAGGGAAGGGGCCGGTCGGCTACAGCTCGGGGACATACGCGCGGCTCAACCCGGGCCTCGGGCCCGCGGAGCTAGTGCCGAGGCAGGAGGAGGTCGACGAGCTGGGGCCCGGAATAACCAAGGCCGACTGGGAGAGGAGGTTCGAGCTCGTCTATCAGCGGGCGAAAGGCTCAGACGTCGGCAGCACCATGGGCGTCACCCCGGTCATACTGGCTTTCGCTAGGTTCCTGCGCCGCAGACACGGGACCCGACCGAGCGACCTCTGGCGTCCCGACGCCCTCTTCTGCACGAGCGTCGCCAAGATCCAGACAAAGTACGCCCCCGAGCTCAGGCACCACTACGGGGGCGTCCCCGTCGTCGAGATGTACACCGCGACCGAAGGGGTCTTCGCCCAGCAGCTGGACGACCGCCCCTACGTTTCCCCTAACTACGACTGCTACTTCTTCGAGGCGTCGACAAGGCGTGGCACCAAGATGCTGCACGACATGAGACCTGGGGAATGGGGAAGGGTCATCGTGTCGACGCCTCTCTTTCCGCGATACGACATCGGCGACCTGGTCGAAGCACAGGGCAAGGGCTACTTCAGGGTCTTGGGGAGGGCGAGGCTCAACGTAGCGGCCGAGCACATCCTGTTCAACCTGATGACCGGAAGGCTACCCTAGGGCCTGGGGGCTCTCCTTCTCCCGACGAAGGCGGACGCCATCACGCCCACCCCCACGGCGACGAGGATCAGAGGCCACAGGTCCAGGTTGGCGGACGCCACAGCCGACGCGCCTATCACCAACAGGATCGCTCCTCCGATGAAGCTGCCGATGTACGGGCGTCCGCGCATCGCCATGCGGAGGGCCCCCTGAAGGATGAGTATCACCCCGATGCCCAGCATCAGGTACCCCCAGAAGTTGCTCCAGGTGACTATCTTGCTGCCGTTCTCAGAGAGGTAGGAGAGGACGCCGAGGAGGACCAGTATCATCCCGCCAGTGAGGGCGCCAGCGAGGTCTCCACCCCGCCCCTTCTCGTTCTTCTCGTGCTTCTCCTGCTTCTCGTGTTTCTCGTATCTCTCGTACCTTTCGCGCCTCCGCTCCCACCTCCTCTCCCACCGGCCGTCGCCCGGCTGGCCCGGGGTCGACGGAGGTACAGCCTGAGTGGGGGCGACCGGAGCCCCGCATTTCGAGCAGAAGGCCGAACCCTGAGTCAGGGCCGCGCCGCACCTGTTGCAGAACCTGCTCTCCTGCGACATGGGTCCACAGTCTCCTCGGATGTTATTTAAACGGCCGGCTCATCTTCTCGAAATGGGAATCGCGCGACCGCCTTAAGTAGCGTGAGAGGGACTGTGACGGCGGGTGGGGCAAGATGGATGCTACTTCCACGGCGCGCTTCCCTGTTCTGAGACTGCTTGGGGGGATTCTGTTCGTCCTCGCGGGCCTGCTCGCGTACTGCAAGGTGGCCCTCGGAGCCTCCGGCGCCCTCATCTTCTTCTTCGGCGGGGCAGTTGTCTTGGTCGCAGTGCTGGCCGGGCACAGATCCCGGCCGGGAGACGTCGCCCTCTTCATGCTTGGCGTCCTAGTGCTGAGCGGGGTGGCCGCCGGCTACGCCCCTGGAGGGCAGCAGGCCAGCTACTCCGCAGCGAGGGACCAGGTTCACGCTTCGACGATTTCGCTCGACGTCAAGGACTCGATTGGGTCAGTGGACGTGAGCTTTACCGACAGGGTCAACGTGGCATACGAGGTCAACTTCACGCGTCCCGTCGCCTTCCTCCCGTTCTGGCCTATGGGTGCCGACACCGTCACCAACTCGACGGGCGGCGGCGTGCTGAATCTGGACGTAGTTGCAGGTTGGTCATCGGTCACGGTTGCCATCGGCCGTGGATACTCCGTGGACGTGAATGTCACGACAGACACTGGCTCGGTATCATTCGAAGCAACCGGGAACGAGAGCGTCCGCGACGTCTCGCTGATGTCGTCCACCGGCAGCGTGAGCGCCATCATCGATTCAGCCTCGGTCGAAAGCATCAAACTCCACTCCAGCACCGGGAGTGTGAGCCTCTCGTCTGACCACTTAGGCGCGGTCGGCACGTCCGTGCCTGTCACCCTGTCCTCTTCAATCGGCAGCGTCAGCATGAGCGTCGGCGTCGGGCCGGCAGACGCGGTCTCTGTCAGCGCGAGCACCAACCTAGGGACGATCAACCATCAGCTCCCCGGATTCACTGTGACGCAGGACACTGACCGGAGCCTCGCGGCCTCCATTGGGAACCCGGCCACCGCCACTCGTTCCTTCGCGGTCACGGCCACGACGAACTTGGGCTCGGTGAGCCTGAGCATCCACCTGCTGTAATCAGCTCAGGCAGGCGCCCCAGCAAAGGAGAATTGCGCGCTAGACCAGGGCTTGTCTGTCGATTCGAAGGCCGCGTCTGGCAAACAGGTACGACATCACGACGACAACTGCGACCAGAAGAGCGAAGCCGGTCTGAAGTGGGAACTCGGGAATACCCGTACTGGTTCCTGAGCTGGAGGCCAACGTGCTCGAAGATGACAAAGAGACCGAGGCGGAGCTGGACGTCGCAGTGGTAGTGTGAGTCTGTGCCAGTACGATCACGGTGCCTGTCATGAATGTGTGAATCGAGCAGTGATAGCCGTAGGTCCCGGTCTGATTGAAGGTGTGGGTGTAAGTGTCGCCTTGGGCCAAAGTCCCGCTTCCGAAGAGCGAGGTGTCAGAAGTGACCGTGTGGGAGACTGCCTGGTTGTTGGTCCATGTCACCGTGTTGTTCACCCCTATGACCACCGTGATGGTAGCTGGATGGAACGCGTAGTTGGAAATCGATACGGCTACACTTCCCGTGGCATCGCTGGGTCTAACAGAAGACGTCAGCACCAATGTCATAAGCACAGTCGCAAGACACAGAGAAACCAGACGCTTTCTTCTGGTCAGGTGAGACCCTGCTCCCACGCACCTTTTTCTCGGTTTCACAACTCTTAAGGATATTGGGATCAAGAGTTTCTCCCTTGCGTTCACCAACGTGGTTACGTTTTGGCCGCGATTGCCGGAGCTCAAGGCTCCGAGCAGGGTGTAGGTTCGGGCCCACGATCATCAGCTTGGATTCCTGAACTTTGTTGGGTCCAGGTGTCGAGGGAGCAATTGATTCAAGAAGGATGAAACTCATGAACATGGTTCTGTCGGTCGTTCTACTGGTCTCGGCGGCTGTGGGATGCTATGTCCTCGCAACCGATTCGGCTCTCTGGTCCGTGGCACCGACACACGCATACGGGCTCGTGGGATTCACGGTAATCGACCTGGCCCTGATGATCGGCCAATGGAGAAGGCCGAGTACGGCAATCATCATCACGGTCCTGCTCGGTCTGGTACAGTTGGGAGCGATGAGCGGTGATGTGCTCTTCGGGGCATCAACACTCCCCTCAAACTTCACCACCGCCGCAGCCTTCTCGAGGTATCTCCTTGGCGATGCGGCCTTCGTGCTCCTGCTTGGGGTCCAGGTCGTCCTCATCGTGTTTGGAATTGTGGCCTTTATGATGCACCACAGGGCTCTAGCCACGACGCGGTAGGTCTTGCGAAGTCGCGCGTACTATTCGCCAATACCTACGATCTCCTATCAGCTACCCGTCAACCAGCCAGCAGGGTGGCGCGTTCGACTTCGGCTAGGAGCTGGAGTTTGTCATTCCTCGTCAGTTGGGAATCAGTCATGATCCCGTGCTCGATGATGTCTGGTGCGACCAAATCGTGCGCGCTTTGACAGCGGGCCCGGAGGGGCCCGCACCCAAACAGGTTCTGAAAGTGGATTCCAGACTAGTGATAGCCCGGCTAGATTATGCGATTCTCTTGGTATCCCTCAAGGTTCGAGCGCGCGCGCACACGCTCTTGTAGCATAGCCGGGCTATTCTGAATAGCCCAGAATGAACTCTTTAGGGCAGAAGGGGCATTTCCTATTGCTTCGAATTATTCGACCCTGGAAACAGACAGCAGCACGTCCTCAATTCCGTCATGGCTTGCAATGCGCCTAGGACTACGGCAGCCTAGATAGGACGGATCGATGAATCGTCGAAACTATGATCGCTTGCGCAAATGCGCCATACTCGTCTTCGAAACTCTCCGCCGCCGATTGACTGGGTCTAGAGGAGGAATGGAATGATTCGCTTCGTTCGCTTCATGTAGTCGATGTAGCTGTCTCCCAACTCTGAAACCAGGACCTTCTCCTCGACCCGCACTCTGTATCCGTAGCCAACCCAGAAGAGCAAGAACGCGGCCACCACGGCCGCCAGGGATAGCATGGATGTCGCTATCCCGATTAGGATGAGTGGAACGCCTGCATAGGAGGGATGCCTAATGAGATGATATGGGCCTGCCTCAACTACCTTCTGGTCCTGCTGGACGCCAATTACGCCCGAAAAGTAGCGCCCAAGGACGGCTATGGCCCATTGCCTCAGTGCGACTCCTGCAAGGAGAACGGCGTCGCCGACGTAGGTGAACCAAACAGGGAGCAGGAGGACGCCATTCTCACCGAGGGAGGCAGATATTCCGAGGACAAGGGCCCAAGCGACGTAGACCAAGACACCGTAGCCGTGGCGTCTTCGCTGCACCCTTGCCCCTCGCCTTCTGATGCTTGGTACGACTGTCCCTCCGAGTACTTCACTCACCACCCACACAAAGAACACGAAAGCGAAAGCAGAGGCCGCGTAATCGGACGGGAAGGGACTTCCTGTCAATCTCCTCTGGTTGGGCCTAGGCCCTGTATAATGAACTCTGTGCATCGACGGAGCTACGATGCCACAGATAGGCAGTGCAGGCACACTAGGACATGCACCCGGACACGCGCTCCCCCGAACAAACCTTAATTCAAGACGGCATCCTGCTTATCCCCGAAGCTGAGTGGACAGGACCGACATCGATCTGTGTCTCTTCCTCATGTCGAACTCGAGGACCCCATATCACGAACTCGCCAGCAACCTTGGGCTTTCCATCAACGCGGTGCACAAGAGGATAAGGGCCATGATTGACGCGGGCATCATTCGCACCTTTACTGCGCGGGAGAGCCTGGTCTCTCTCAAGACCATCTCGGTGTGGGTCTTTGGCAGATCTGAAGCCACTCATCCCAGCGAGATCCATATGCGAATGAAGAACAACGAATCCACGTACTGGGTAGCCAACTCGGGAGGCGGATACACATACGTAGGAGGCTACCTAAGACACCTCTCAGAACTCGATTCCTACGTGGCCTTCGTGAAGAAGGAAGGAGAGATCGGTGACCCCACGGTGGGAATCTTCCCGCAGCTTACGGGCCGCTTCCCTGATGAGACCCTCCGTCCTCTCGACTATCAAATCCTCGCGTCTCTGCACAAGGACGCGCGAAAACCCGTGACCGACGTGGCATCCGAGATCCGGGCATCGGCCAAGACAGTACATAGGCGATTGGAGAGGATGATAGAAAAGGGCCTCATCGACCTGTCGATCGACTGGTATCCTGACGCTTCCAACGACATCGTCTCAATCTGCCACGTCAGTCTCACTCAAGAAGCAGACAGATCGAAAGTCACTTCAACGCTGAAGCAGAAGTTCTCCCAGAACATTCTGATTGAGGCGCTGTTCAGCAACCTTCCCAACATGACTACGCTGTTCCTGTGGACCAATTCGATGAGACAGATGGATGAATTGAGGGAGTCCATCGGCAACGAGGAGGGCGTAGGATCGGTTGCTCTGAACGTCCTTCAGATAGGCTACATGTTCGACACGTGGAGAGACAGACCGTCTCTCAAGGGCAGCGATTAACGGGATGAAGCAGGGGGCTGATTCACCCCAAATCCTTGCAGTTCCTAAACTTCAACCAGACGTGTGAGGAATTGCCCTTCCAGAGGCGCAAAGTTGCTCTTTCATCTCACATCTCGTTGACTAGGCAATAACAACAGCCGGGTGGACGGCAATGGCATGCAAGGACTGCCAACTCAGGTGGCCTTCGCGATAATAATCGAGAACCTAACGAAGGACTACGGAGATGTCAGGGCCGTGGATGGGCTTTCTCTTTCGATTCCAGAGGCGGAGGTCTTCGGTTTGTTGGGTCCCAACGGTTCAGGCAAGACCACGACCATCAACTGTCTGACGGGGCTCATCAAACCTGCTGGGGGAACACTCAGGATCGATGGTCACGACGTTCAGACTGAGAGTTCGGAGGCAAGAGCGGTCATGGGCCTTTCTCCCCAGGAGACAGCCATCTTCCCGTACCTGACTGGAAGAGAAAACGTGGAGCTCTTTGGGTCTTTGTATTCCGTTCCGAAGAAGATGCTTGGAGCGGGGGCCGACCAGATGATGGAGAAGGTGGGTCTCATGGATGAGGCAGGCAGGAGGGTTAGCAAGTACAGCGGCGGAATGAAGAGAAGGGTCAGCATCGCCATGGCTCTTGTCCAGGACCCAAAGATAGTCCTCCTGGACGAGCCGACCGTCGGCATGGACCCCCAGTCCCGCCGGGCAATCTGGGACTTCATCATGGAACTCAGGGACAAGGGCAAGACAATTGTGCTCACAACCCATTACATGGAAGAGGCCGAGGAGCTGTGCGACAGGGTCGGAATCATCGACCACGGCAAGCTGATCGCTCTGGGCTCTCCCGCGGAGCTCAAATCGCAGTACGGAGCCAGAGACCTCGAAGACGTCTTCATTCAGCTCACGGGAAGGAGAATCAGGGAGGGCGCCTAGAGATGAAACTCAACCGAGCTCTGGCCCTCGCCAAGAAGGATTGGAAGAGGATGTTCAGAGAGCCAGCGTTCCTTTTCATGATTATCCTCTTTCCCGTGATGCTGACGATCGCGTTTGGAACCTCTTTCGGCGCAGTCGGGGGGTCCGAGTCCCCCACCTACAGCATCGCTGTCGTGGACCTCGGGGCCGCCGGTAACGCCACGTGGTCCCACCAGTTCGGCCAAGCCCTCACGTCATCTGACGTCTTGAAGGTCCAGTATTTTCAGGACAACACGACGGCACAATCTGGCCTGAGCCAGGGGAGAATTCAGGGAGTCCTTCTACTGCCTGCTTCATTCGATGCGAGCGTCCAGTCGTTCAAGTCTTATCCGAGTCAGCCAGCCGAGTGGGTCAACTCAACGGTCCTTCTTTACCTAGACAGGGGTTCAGTACTATCGGCCCAAGTCATCCCTTCCATAGTCGAACAGACGTTTGAGAAAGCCATCCTCGGCCTTAGAGGAAGTGCTCCTGCCACGCCCGTTGCCATCTTGAGCCCGTCTTTAGTAAGAGTCCAGAGCTCCTCTGTGTTCGACAGTTTCGCCCCCGGCCTTTTCGCATTCGCTTCAATCTACATGATCATGATGGTCGCTCAGTCATACACGGCCGAAAGGGAAAACGGAGTGCTGAGAAGGATCATTGTGACCCCGGCAACAAGCAGTGATGTGATAATGGGTTCGGTAATCTCGTACTTGGCAATCGGCTTGGTTCAGGTGTTGCTCGTGTTCCTGTGCGTCTATGCCCTCGGATATCACCCCGTTGCGGACCCGGCGGGGCTGCTCGTCGGATTCCTGATTGCGACGGTGTTCGCCCTGTGCAACATCGGGTTCGGCCTAATCACGGCCTCCATCGCAAAATCCGCGGGTGCAGCCACGGGGATATCATTCCTCTTCCTCATGCCTCAACTCTTCCTGGGCACATTCGTGGGCATGGCACTCTCGTCGACTGCCCAGACAGCGGCCAAGTTTGTCCCGGCATACTACGTCACAGACGCACTCACGTCCCTGTTCACCAGGGGAGCCGCGGTTACAAGCCAGACGGTCCTGACCGACTTGGGGGTGGTCTCGGCGAGCAGTGTCATCATCCTCTTGGTCGGCATCCAGGCGTTCAAGAGGTCTGAGGCGTGAGGACTGAGCGGGTTCCACCCATGACAACTGTGGAACCTTCAAATGAGGCGAAGGGGCCGATTCGCTTGAGTCGACCTTGACTCAGCGAGGCTCTCCGGATGCCATGGAACCAAGCTGGAAGGGGTTCTATCGCTTCAGCGGGATATTGGCAGTCATCACCGGTATCTTGGGATTTGTCTTGATGCTAGGCGGCGCTAGTCTCTACAGCTCAGGCTACCCTAGCAACGCCACAGCGTACCTGCAGCTTGTGTCACAACACCAGGGACAGGCGTACAGGCTCTGGAGCCTCTGGATCTTCAGCGACTTCTTAGGAATCGCTCCTACCGTCGCTGCCTATCTTATCCTGCGTCACTACAACAAGACCTTTGCTCTGGTCGGAAGCCTGATTGCTGGACTGTACATCTTCTACGACATCAGCGTCACGGAGTTGAACTCTCTGGCACTCGTAAGCCTCTCGCAGGGGTACGCTAGTGCCACAACGGACGCCCTCAGGGCATCCTACGCAGCAGCAGCTACCTACGGTTATGCGGCTCTTCCCTTCCAGACGGTCCTGAGTTTCGGGATCGGCCCTGTGGGATACATGCTATGGTGTGTGCCCATGGCGAAGAGCCTCATCGGTCGGTGGATTGCCGTTTTCGGTGTCATCGTCAACGTCGTCGGGATTCTAGGGGCAGCGGCCCCCGTGACCGGCGGAGCTGGCCAAGCGAGCATCCTCAGTTGGTTCCAGTTCCTCGCTGCGCCCCTCATCGGCCTGTGGATCATCTTCGTCGGCATCAAGATCTATCGCCACAGCGCTCAGTTCGCCCAGTTGGACGTCGCGACTCCATGAACCGCGCAGACGGCCACGATATCACGCGCTAAACAGATTTCGTTAGCTTCCACTCAGTAGGGAAGGCCTAACTTTTTGAAGATCTCAGGAAAGCGTGGGTCTTCCCTCATCTTGTCGCAGAAGGGAGAATACCGAAACCATTCTACCGAGATGTTCTTCGCAGACATGGCTTTGTCGACCCATTTGAAGAACTCGTCTCTGTCGCCTAGGACCATGTAGCAATCAGCAATCCACTCCTCCTGGATCTTTGACTTTCCGACCTTCGGAATGAGTTCTTCAATACTCTGCAAAGCCTTCTCTCTTTCTCCAAACCATCCGTCCAGGAAGGTAAGATTGGCCTTCTGTACGTCTTCATCACCGGTGAGTTTGTGATGGGCTTCCTCATCGGAGTAGGCTTTCTCCTTCACGCCCTTCAACGCGAAGCATTGCGCACGACCCCAGTAGGAGTCGGCAAAGGCAGGCTCGCCCTCGATCAGCTTGTCGAGTATTGCAATCGCTTCATCTAGCCTTCCGCCTAATGCGTTCCTATTTGCTACGACAAGTGTGATTGTCGGAGATAGCGGGTCTAACTCACGGGCCCTCTCGATCTCTTCCATTGCCTCCTTCGCCCTTCCCATTTCTGCCAGAAGATTGGAGTGCCAGTGATGAGCCGAGGCATAGCTGGGGTTCAGCTCAATCGCCCTCCGGAGCTCTCGTAGAGCCTCTTCGTATTTCTCATCAAGATTCAGGTTGAGCCCTAACGAAGCGTGAGCCTCGGCGAGCGTGTCATCCAGTTCCAACGCCTTCATCGCCGCCTCCTTCGACTTGGCCAGTCCGTCAGCCCTGTCCATGAAACCCCGGTTCACGGCGACAGCGTAGGCGTCGGCCAGCCCAGAATACGCCCTCGCGTAGTCGGGGTTGATCTTGATCGCTTCTTGGAACAGCTTCAGCGATCCTAAGACCCCCTCCTTGTTCCTCTTGTTCCAAAGGGAGCGTCCCTTCAGGTAGAGAGTATATGCCTCGATGCTTTCAGCGTGCTTCCTGCCAGATTCTCGAGCCGGAGCGAGCTTCACCTTCAGCGCCTCCGCGATCTTCCCTGCTATGTCGCTCTGAATCGCGAAGATGTCGTCCAGCTCTCTGTCGTACACGTCTGACCAGACATGCGATTCGGTGGGGACGTCAATCAGTTGGGCGGATACTCGAACCCTGTTGCCAGCCTTGCGTACGCTACCTTCCAAGACCGTCCCGACCCTAAGCTCGTCGCCGATTGTAGAGAGTTTCGTTCTCTGTCCTTTGTAGTTCATCACTGACGTTCTGGCGATGACTTGCAGGCCTTGAAGCCCAGACATGGCCGTGATCAGTTCTTCCGTCATCCCGTCTGCGAAGTATTCGTCGTTTGGGTCTGGGCTCATGCTGGCGAAGGGCAGGATGGCCAAGCGATGCTTGTCATATTCTGGCTCTGGTCTCATGCCTGCCTCCCATGGTAAGTCTAACTTGTAAACGTCTATCTGGAAAGCGATGTTCTTGAGCTCTCTCGGTTGAAGCTTGACCAGCTCGTACGGAACCTTGTTTCTGACCTGGTCGTATGCCTGCTCGGAGATGCATATGCCTCCAGCCGAGGCCAGGGGCTCGATTCGTGAGGCTATGTTCACCGCGTCGCCGTACACGTCGCCGTCCCTGTGGATGACGTCCCCGACGTGCACCCCGACCCTCACCAGGACTCTCTCGGTTGCGGTCTCATTGAACTCGTGGAGAGTCTTCTGCATCTCGACGGCGCACTCTGTGGCTTCCAGGGCACTGGCGAACTCGACGAGGAAGGCGTCGCCGATCGTCTTCACCTCTCGGCCTGAGTGCTTCGAAAAGACCGGACGGACGAGCTCCCTGTGCCTTTCGAGGAGCTTCATTGCAAGGGGTTCGCTCTTCTGAGTCAGGGCCGTGTAGCCAACAATATCAGTGAACATTATCGCCGCGAGTCTCCGCTCGCTCTGGGACAAGGCTTCCATTCAGCCAAGCGAGAGTCGGATGATAAAGCCGTTGTGGGGTGGAACGAGAAGGAACGACAGAGCAGCACGTCTGGGCAGGGACCTTGCAGGAATGGGCTCTGCAACCAATCGCTGAAATAGCTAGAACCCAGCTAATCCAGACGAACGGAACCCATTCTGAGCTTATTATGACTGGGGCCGGCGGGATTCGATGGGTTTACTGTGCAAATCCACAGTTCTTAGCCAGGACTTGCTGAGAGAAAGCCATCACCTTCGCCTGCCATGCAGGTTCGGGCCCGGAGGGATTCGCTTAGTTTTCTAAGCGAATCCTAACGCTAAGAAGCCCTGTTTGCGGTCCCCGCATACGACGGGTCTGCCCGGGGGGGGGGCTTTCGACGAGATGGTGCAATGCCCCTCATGCCATGCTACGGGTTCGAATCCAGTGGGGCAGCCTGTGCCTCACCGTTTCAAATGCGGCACAAACAGAACGCGCTAGTGACTTGCGTAGTAGGCGGCTACCGCCCTGAACGATTCCTTCGGCTCCCACGGCAAATCCGGATATGTCACTCCGTGCTCGCCCATCGGACCTGCAAAACCATCCAGAACGTGGGGGTCGAGGTCCACCCCCATCATTTCCCTCGCCC
>Ga0208563_1000765_pt1 | contig 25595 bp, 22 predicted proteins | sample June2015DPH_17_1_2_FD_184717 | JGI IMG/M metagenome (GOLD analysis project Ga0208563, IMG submission 184717) | Peatland microbial communities from SPRUCE experiment site at the Marcell Experimental Forest, Minnesota, USA - June2015DPH_17_150... | ecosystem: Environmental > Terrestrial > Soil >... | reverse complement strand
ATCGGAGACGGCTTCTTTGTACCTGCAAACCTCAACATTGGCGACCAATTCTACAGTGAATACCAAGGCAACATAACCATAACAAGCGTTTGGCAACAAGAGGTTGGAGGCGCAATGCGAACCGTTGTCTCAGCTACTTCAAACCAGACCATCTATTACTGGGACAGGCAAACAGGCATTCTTGTCGGTGCAACCACTTCATTTCCAAGCTTTACGCTTTTCACAAAGACGAGCGGAACTAACATTTGGCAGCCGCAAATTCTGGGATTGGATTCCACCGTGTTTTATGCACTTATAGTTGCGGTAATCGTAGCCTTGGTGGCTATTGTTGCAATTTTCGTTTGGCGCAAGAAAGTGCACGTAAAAAGCTAATTTCTTGGGCAATCGAGAAGGTGTGAATTTAAGGAAAAAATTAAACTCGTGCTTTTGATGTTTACTTTAGGAATTGTTAAGTATAGTTTATGTATAATTTAATGTAGCGGCGATTACACATAGTGAACTGTTAATTTTAGTTACCGCTGTTGTGCAGTTTGAGATTACTCGGTAGGTAAAGTTTTAGGTAGACAATTTAGCGAGTAAAAAGAGCTATTTTTAGAGTTGGCACAAGCAGCTTCGTTATAATGCCAGCTAACACAATTGCCGTCTAGTTATGCTAAAGCTTATAGGTAGCCTGCTGAATAGCCAAGAATAGAAGAAAATTGCTAAAGTTAAAAGGAAAAGTTTTCCGCGTCTCAATCATCTTAGGTTTACTTGTTGCAGTGCTGTTTTTGCTTGTAGTGAGCAGTTTCGTAGGTTCTTCTGCAGCTGCATCCACCCAACCAGTAGCATCTGGAAATGCCGTTGTCATAGCGGATTTTAGCGTTCCGGTAGATCCTGGTTCAGCCGCTTTCATGTCCCGTGTCGTCGCCACTGCCCAAAACGAAAATGCAGCGGCAATAGTTATAGAGATGAATACGCCTGGCGGGAGCCTCGGCGACATGCTCTCCATCGTATCCTCCATCACGGCGGCGAATCAATCAGGCATTCCAACATACACGTTTATCGTGACCAATGGTTTAGGCGCTTCCGCTGGCAGCTACATAGCCATGGCAACAAACAGGATTCTCATGGCGCCAGGCTCAGAAATTGGTCCAAGCACACCCATCGTAGTCGGCGGCACAGAGCTGGAGCAGAATCACACTCAAGCTGCAATGCTGGATTATCTCACGAGTCTTGCGGAGAATTGGGGACGCAACACCACCGCAGTTTTCTACATGGTTCAATCTGATCAAGCATTTTCAGCCAATGAGGCAGTGGCGGTTCACGTTGCCGATGGCACAGCAAACTCGTTATCCGACGCGCTTAACCAGCTGGGCTTGTCTGGAAACCCTCAGGTGTCTCTGAGTGAAGACCTCTACGAGCAAATAATCAGCGCCTTAAGCAACGCCATACTCGATGGCATTCTCTTCCTCGTGGGAATCATCGCAGTCGTGCTGGACGTTTACCACCCAACCATCGTGCTGACCATTTTAGGTGTTATCGCTATTGTCGCGGGCTTAGTGGGAGCGGAGATAATTGGTGCCTCGCTGCTCGGCATCGTAATACTGGTCGTGGCTGCAGCGCTGATTGTCGCGGAGTTGAAGCTGGGACACGGGTTCGCGCTTATGGCAGGAGTAGTGCTGGGTGCCTTCGGCATTTACTATCTTTCATTAGGGTTGCAGTATTCGCCTTCGCCGATAACGGAGCTGGCGGAAATTGAGCTTAGCTTGCTTGTAGTATTTGGAGTAATCATTGGCTTGTACATCAGGTGGGTGATCGGACCAATCAGGCGGCGTTCCAAACTCACGGGTCCCGAAGCCATGATAGGCAAAACAGGCACGGCTGTTACTGACCTGAAGCCTAAAGGAGAAGTCAGGGTAATGGGGGAAATCTGGCGTGCTGAATCGCTATCTGGAGACATCGAAAAAGGCGAGCAAGTCAGCGTTAAAGCTTTGAACGGCCTGGTCGTCATGGTTGAAAAAGTTCAAGAACAAGCCAAAAAACCATCAGTGAATTAGGATTCATTTACTCCTGAACAAAGTAGCCTAAGAGAGACGGCGCCTACGCATGAATTTATACGAAATTAGGTCTCGGAGACAAGTTGCTAAAGAAACGTGGACGGCATTGGGCGTTGACAGTTTTTGCTTTTGAGGTTTTTGACTAACGGCGAATGTTGTTTCGGCACCTGTTTGTCAAATGGTGAATGTTGTTTCGGTGCCATTTAACATTTCTGCACAACTAAGTACGCAGCAATAGTCTTGACTAAAATCTAGCCTAAAAAACCTCAACCCTAGAATATCAGACTTGACAAACCAACAGAGCGAAAAAGCAAAGAAAATCAACACCAAGCAAATTAGCATAAACTCGCTCTTGGCAAAGTAGCCCGGGAGAGATTCGAACTCTCGTCGGCGGGTCCAAAGCCCGCTATGCTTGACCACTACACCACCGGGCTTCATGGCTGGCGCTTGAGTTTTAGGACATTTCTTATCCTAATAAGCGTTCTTCATGCAAGGTTGGCGTTGGCGTATTTGTTTTTTCTGTTGACATTTTTTTACGTTATTTTCCATTAGCAAAATTACTCTATGCTTATAATTCTAAGGTTATATGTGCAATAGCTTTATTAAAACCACAAAGCTTAAATAGTAGTAGCGTTCCTTCGTTTAGTTTGCGCGGGCCGAATGTACTATTTTCTAGCCAGATTGGCATATGGTGACGGTTCTACGCATGTTGAATGGAGTAGATAAGATTGAGCAAAAAAGAAACTAAAACACAAACGCGCTTGGCAGACAAGTGCGCAGAGTGCGGTAGCGAAAACCTAGTTCACGATTACGACACTGGAGAAACCGTATGCGGCGACTGCGGGCTGGTCCTGTACGAGCAAATGATGGATAAAGGACCAGAATGGCGCGCTTTTACCCAAGAGGAAAAAGCGTCAAGAAGCCGCGTTGGGGTTCCCACATCTTACTCTGTTCATGACAAAGGCTTATCCACAGCCATTAGCCAAGTGGATCGAGATGCCTTTGGAAGAAAACTGCCATTGTCCACAAGGCTGCAAATGTGGCGTTTGCGGAAATGGCAAATACGGAGCAGAGTGCACTCATCCATTGACCGAAATCTTGCTCAAGCCATGGCAGAACTCGACCGTCTTTCAGATAAAGTCTACATTCCACCACCAATCAAAGAGAAAGCCGCTGTAGTTTACCGTAAAGCCTTAGACAAAGGCTTGGTTCGAGGAAGATCAATTGCCGCTATCGCTGCTGCTGCGCTTTATGCTGCTTGCCGTGGAAGCGGAACACCACGTACATTGCGGGAAATTGCTGAAGCCAGCCTTGTCGATAAGAAAGATGTCGCACGATGCTACAGGCTATTGTTGCGTGAGCTTGAAGTGCACATGCCTATCGCTGACCCGTTGACTTACGTGTCTAAAATTGCGGAAAAAACTGGGATTTCAGGAAAAACTCAGGGTGCAGCTATCCAAATTCTCAGAGAGGCAAGACGCAAACGTGCTGCCGCTGGAAAAGATCCGATGGGTTTAGCTGCTGCTGCCCTCTACATTGCTTGTTTGCAGAATGGCGAGAAAAAGACGCAGAAGGATATCGCTGAAGCCGCTGGCGTAACTGAAGTAACTGTACGCAACCGCTACAAAACGCTTAAGAAACAATTAAATCTTGAATTGCCAGATTAGGGCATTTTTTAATCAAGCATCAGTTTCTTCTTTTTCTTTTTCAAGTTCCATAACTACCATACCAACGTAACCGCAGTCTTCACAATAGTATTGCTTAGGCGTTAAAAAAATAGCTAAACCGCTTGTTAAATGTATTTTTGGGCTACAACATCTTGGACAGTAAATCTGCGTTGGTTTTCCATGTTTTACTGTTTTCAATACTTCGCGAATATCGTCTAGTTTTTTCATCAAGTTGCGCCTTTGCCTTTTGACCTGCGTTTATTGTAATTCGATGTTTTCTGCCGGATAACCTATTTTGACTAAGAATTCGCGTACTCTGTCTCGGTGGTCTCCCTGCAGCATAATTTTGCCGTTTTTGCTGGTTCCACCGCAAGCGCAGTATGTTTTGAGTTTTTGTGCGACACTTGGTAAGTTCGCGTTTTTATCGTCCATGCCGTCGATTATGGTGGTTGGTCTGCCGAATTTTCTTGTTTCAAGCCTAATGCGAATTCTCTGTTGCTCTTTTTCTATTTCGCCACAAACGCATAAGTCCTTTGGAAGCCCGCATGTTGAACAAACTTCAGCCATGACACTCAACATTGAATTAGCATCTGCAATATATAAAAGTTTCAAATCCAGAATAAGTATTTCTTTTCATTCTATTGGTTGAGGTTCGTTTGATTGCACTTTTTGTTCTGTGCTTGGAAAATTCTGTAGTCTTGCCTCTTTTTTTGAAGGTTGAATTATTAGGCAGGTTAGTTGTAACTGCTCATGGAAACCTTTGAAGGCAGCTGGCACTATGCCCAAAAATGGCAGGCTTTTATCTTTTTTAAGCCGCTGTCCCCTACTTGTTTCTTATAAGTTCAAGTGTTAATTGTTGCGATTCGTTTTGCTAATTCAGCGATTTGTTTTTGGAACTTTGCTCTCATTTTACCAAAGCGCATGGCTGCTGAAGGATGAATAACTTCAATGTACTCTATGCCTTCTAAGCGTGGAGTTTCTTTTGCGGTTGCACCTAACAGTACGATTATTTTTGGTTTAATGACGTTGATTTGCATGGTTAAGTAGGGTACGCATGCCGCTATTTCGTCAGCGAAGGGTTTTCGGTTCTGGGGAGAAATGTGCTTTACGATGTTGGTTATGAAGAGTTCTTCGCGTTTTATGCCATTTTCAGCGAGCACCTTGGTCAAGAATTTTCCTGCTCTACCAACAAAAGGCTTGCCAGTTTCATCTTCTATTTCTCCTGGGTTCTGCCCTACCATCATGACCTTGGAGTTTAGTGGTCCTTCACCTGGGACACCGTGTTTTGCTCCTTGCCAGAGCCTGCATTTTCTGCAACCGTAGATTTGATAGTTTAATTCTTCAAGCGACATTGGTTTTAGCCTTTGTTGTTGGGTAATGACAGCCACACAACCTTAAAGAAACACGCATTATTAATTAATTAAGCTCTTGTTAACGCTGAACAGGAGCGAAGAAAGATTTGTCAAACTCATGTGAAGGATGAAAATGACTCAGGAAGAATCGATATCTGAATCGCTCATTGGAAGCGTTATTCGTGTTCTTTTACGAGTTGCTTTTGCTTTTGAACCTTTGGCGCCGACAGCTATTACGGTATTGATGAATCAACAACTGCATAGGTTCAAGGAAGCGGGTGCAATCGGGAATTATAAAACTAGAACTAAACGTTTGGGAAAGTTCCATTACCGCATCGAAATCAATTCGGATTTGACTGGCCTGCAGGCGATTCATCTTCTCGGTAACTTATTTCCCAGCCAATTAAAACGTTTCAGGAGGTGGTTCCATGACTGAAATGGCAGAAAAGAAAGGCAAATTGAAGATAACAATAGAGGTTGAAGTAAACGAGGAGCTAATAGATTTAGCTAAAGATGCGATGTCTAAGATGCCTATGAGGATGCAGGAAATGTGGAAGGGACACGGCGGAGAAAAGAAAGAATAAGCGCTTCAATCGAATGCGATGCCGAGTTTTTTTCTTAATTTTTTGAAATATCATTTTTTTTCTTTAAAAGAAAGATTTTATACCCAAAGCACGCACTCTTCTTAATGATAACTATGAAGTTTTTAATCATTCAAAAAGTTAAACGTGAAGTTCCGATAGAGAAATGGGCTAAACTTCTTCCGTTGCAATTCAAATATTTTGACAAGTTGGAAAAGGAAAAAACGCTTGAAGTTGACTATCACCTTATTGGACAGCAGGGGAGCATGCTCATAGTCAATGTTGATTCAGACGAGAAACTCTCCAGAGTAATCGGTCAAGACCCCTTGTTCTTTGAGTGCGAACGCGAAATCTACCCATTGACTACTCGGCAGACACATGAGAAACAAATCCGAGAACTCCTCCAGCCATAACCATAAACAGGTTTTCAATGCATGGGATGCCATGGAGGTTTCTCCCTCGATGAAGCAACTAGGCGCGTCTGGTATAATCCAGAGGCTATACTGCAAGACTTACGGTCTGGCATGGTATTCGCTGATATAGGTTGCGGCGACGGCTTCTTCAGCATTTTAGCGGCAAAAAAAGTAGGCGAAAAAGGAAAAGTTTACGCCGTGGACATGGACGCTTCAGCAATTGAAAGGCTCAAGCATAAAGCCAAAGCTGAAAGCTTGAAAAACATCACTGCTAAGGTTGGCGCGGCTGAGGAAACTGTTTTCTGCAGCAAATGCGCTGATTTTGTCTTCTATAGCATGGTGCTGCATGATTTCGCAGACCCAACAGAAGTGCTGCAAAACGCCAAACAAATGCTAAAGTCCAATGGTCGGCTGGTTGATTTGGACTGGAAAAAACAAGAAATGCCTTTTGGTCCGCCAGTCAAAATAAGGTTTAGCGAAGAGCAAGCATCAAATTTAATCCGAAATGCAGGCTTTCAGGTTGACAGCGTTAAAGAAGCTGGAAAATATCATTATGTTGTAACTGCAAAACCTTTGCCTTAGCCTGAATCAGGTTTGCTCTGCCATAGCGTAAAGTTCTAGCAAGTCTCGCTTGAACAGTTCAGGCTGATCTTTATACGCTGAATGTCCTGCACCATTGTAGACTAGGAGTTTAGCGTTAGGCAGTTTGCCTGCTAGGGTTCTCATTTCTTCCCCCGATATGAAGTTGTCTTGTGAACCCCAAATTATCCTAACTGGAAAATTAAACTTGCCAAAAGACTGCAATAAATCTTCTTCAAGCGCTCTGGCAGGCGCAATCAAAAGCAAACCCTTAACAGGAAACCTTGCCGCATACCTCAATGCAATGTGACCGCCTATGCTGGCGCCGACAAGAACAGGCACCGCTGAACCGAACACTTTGTGGACTGCCTCCGCCGCAACCGCCAAGTTAGCTTCGGCATTTCGTGTTTTAGGTTGGCACTTGCTTCTTAAACCGTAAGGCATGTCTAAAGCTAAAAACGGCACACGCTTCTCAATTAACAATTCCGTTATGCCAATGCGTTGCCAAACATCTATTGTATACGATAAGCCGTGCAGGAAAACAATTGGAGTGCCAGGCGCAGTGTAGTATAAGGCTTGGCATTTATGGCCAGCGGCGTTTAATGTTTTTTCCATAAATTCTAGTAAGGTTTCGTTTCTTATAACATTTAATTGCGCGCTGGCTTGTCCCGAAAATGGTTAAAAATGGTTATACGTCTGATTTTGTTTATTGGAGCCTGAAATGGGCTTCTTTGATGAATGCGTTTTAGCCGCGCTCAGAGACGGCGAACCCAGAAGCTTCACCGCACTTCTTAGCCAAGCTGGCCTCAGCCATAACACCTTGTAACAATCAGCGTCTTGGGCAAAGATCTGACTTAGTTTACAGTTTGTAGAGTGCTTTTAAAAATAATTAAAAAAAGGGAAATAGGGGATGTGCTTTCACTTTGTTTGAGTTTCTTGCGTCTTAGACGCAATTGAGTCCAGCTTAATAACGTAGTTCGTTTTATTTGTCACTGAAACGGATACTGGTATTGACGAATTGTACCCTGTGGCGCTGGCTTTGATTGTGTAATTGCCTGATTGCACGTTGCTAAAAACGATTTGTCCATTGCTTCCAGTAGTGCCTGACAAAGGTTTCGGGCCGCTGGCTGAAACATTTGCTCCAGAAATCGGCGATAGCGTTTGTGAGTTTTGCACCGTCACCGTAAGATTGCGGCGGCGTCTGTACCATGCGAGGATTATGAGGAACAGCACTATGATGATGACGATGACCACTATGAGCCAGTCAACTGCACTGAAAACGAATGCTGCTGCAGTTGCGGTTGGAGTTGGCGTAGTTGTTGGCGTAGGTGTCGGTGTAGGCGTAGGCGTTGGAGACGATTGAGTAACCGTCAACGTTACCTTGTTCGAGGTTGTAACCTGCCCGTTTGCATCAAATACTAGCAGATAGTACATGTAGGTGCCAGGAACTGTCTGTGAGACGTTCAGCTTAGCAGATGTTTGCCCGGTAACATAGCTGTTTACTGTACTATTCGGGGACACATACACGACCCACTGGTAATGGTATGGCGCTGTGCCACCTGAAACAGTAGCCGTGCAGGTCACTGAATTTCCAGCTGTAACTGTTACTGATGTTCCCGATGATGATGTGGCTGTAGCAGTTAGCGGTTGAGGCGTAGCCGTTGGCGTAGGCGAAGATGTTGGTGCTGGTGTTGGAGTTGGATTCACCGTAACTGAAACAGCGTTAGAAGTTGGAGAAGTAACTGGAGTAGAAGCGCTATCAGTTACCTTACAAGTAACTGAATGCGAAGTTCCTGCAGCAGTGTAAGAATAGCTTGCACTGTTAGAGCCAACCGCAGCACCGTCCAGGTACCATTGATAATTAATCGTGCCTGAACCGCCACTGGGCGTTGCGGTGAACGCTTGAACCTGACCCACAGTTAAAGTAAGCGGACCAGCAGGAGCTATGGTCACAGTCGGAGAAGCAGCCACAGTAATTGTAACAGCGTTAGAGGCAGGAGACGTAACCGGCACAGAAGCACTATCAGTCACTCTACAAGTAATAGAAGCCGAAGTTCCCGCAGCAGTATACGAATACGTCGAGCTGTCAGTCCCCACCATTCCAGCACCTACATACCACTGATAATGGATAGTGCCTGAACCACCAGAAGGAGTAGCAGTAAACGTCTGAGACTGACCAACATCCATCGTAAACGGCCCCGTTGGAGCTATGGTCACAGTCGGAGAAGCAGCCACAGTAATAGAAGCAACATTAGATGTAACCACAACCGGGGTACTGGCACTGTCAGTCACTTGAAGCTCAAAACTCCAAGTCCCCACAGCCGCCGAACTGTCAGGCGCAAAATCAAAAGTCTGACTAGACACACCGGTAGAAACAAACGAACCTGCAGGAGCCTTCTGAAGCCACATATAGCTGTAAGATGTTGTACCGCCCGAAGCAACTGTAGATATAGAAAAGTGAGCGGTCTGACCCTTATCAACCGCGCTCTTATCAACAGAAATAACTGGAGCAACCAAGGCAGGATTCACTGTAACAGATGCAGCTGAAGATTGAACTGAAGTTGTGCCTGTGTTGTCTGTAACGGTTGCGGTGATCGAGTGCGTGACTGTGTCAGAGGGGGAGAAAATGAATGTTTGGCTGGTTACGCCTGACTGTTGTACACCGTCAACGTACCACGCGTAGCTTGAATAGGTACCTGAGCCTCCACCTGGGTTAGCGGTGAACATTTTTGATTGGCCATAATCCATAGTCCAACTTGACGGAGAAACAGTTACTACCGGCAGGTTGACATGAGGCGCTGCATAGGCCCACAATTGATAACCCAGAACCACGTAGATCGTGCCATTTACAATCGGTACTGCAGAGTACAATGAGTAGCCTTCGAAAATATGCCAAAACTCAGCGCCTGAAGTTGCGTTGATAGCCTCGAAGCGAGGATTTGCGCCGCCGTTGAGTTGTGCAATTAGAACATCACCTGCAAGCGTGGGAGAAACCGAAGAAGTAAAGCCGGAAACCGCAAACTTCCATAGTTGTTGCCCTGTCGAAGCGTTAAGAGCATAGACGCCGTCTGCAGTGAAATATAGGAACCCTCCGGCGACGGCTGGAGTTGAATCTATTTCCGCACCTGCTGCAAAGGTCCAGATTGATTGACCTGTAGTAGCGTTGCAGGCATACATTGTATCGTTCCATGTGTCGCTAAAGTAAACCATGCCATTACTCACAGTCGGGGAACCACGGATGTAAGCGGGTGCAGCAAAGCTCCAAATTAAACTATGGTCTGTTGTATTTATAGCGTAAAAATTGGTGTCTGAGCCTGAACCATAATAACAACCAACATAAATCATTCCGTTAGCAACGGCCGGAGAAGCATAAATCTCGCCTCCAGTCTGGTAAGTCCATAATACGTTGCCTGTTGTAGCGTTGAAGGCATACAAAAGGCCATTGTAGTCGCCTGCATAAACCACTCCGCCTGCCACTACTGCTGAGGACGGAAATGAGCCATATTGAACGCTGTATGTCCAGACTACTGTGCCCGTTGTTTCGTTGAAGGCGAAAAATGTTCCATTCATACTTCCTTCGTATATCATGCCGTAGGCGACAGCGGGAGTGCCACGAAAGTCATATTGACCCCCAACATAGAATGCCCATTTTTGTGATCCGTCGGTTGCGTTGAAAGCGTAAAGGTGACCATATAGGCAGCCCATAAAAACCAAGCCATCCGCGACCGAAGGTGAGCAGTCCTGGATATAGGCATCAAGGCTGGCGTGCCACAGTTGGACTGGGGTCGTTGTTGGCCCTTCAACAGAGGTGTAGCCTGTGTGTGCTGTGTCATGCTGGAATGTGGGCCAGTCCGTGGGCACGCTTATCACCGAGACCGAATCGCTACCGTAATTTGTAACATAGGCGTATGCGCCGTCGGGCGTTACAGCCACACCTTTAGGGTTGCTGCCAACGGTTACCGTCGATGTCACCGTGTTCGTAGCCGTGCTTATCACCGAGACCGTAGTGCCGCCTTCATTTGTAACATAGACGTATGCGCCGTCGGGCGTTACAGCCACACCAACAGGATAGGTTCCAACGGTTACCGTCGCCGTCACCGTGTTCGTAGCCGTGCTAATCACCGAAACGTAATAACCGCTACCGTAATTTGTAACATAGGCGTATGCGCCGTTGGGCGTTACAGCCACACCAATAGGCTCGCTTCCAACGGTTACCGTCGCCGTCACCGTGTTCGTAGCCGTGCTAATCACCGAAACCGAACCGCTACCGTAATAACCGCCACCGTAATTTGTAACATAGGCGTATGCGCCGTCGGGCGTTACAGCCACACCAATAGGCTCGCTTCCAACGGGTACCGTCGCCGTCACCGTGTTCGTAGCTCGAACTGGCTGAGGCAATAATGCGAAAGCACAGAACAGGAAGAAGATGAGGAGAAGGACGCAGCCAACTCTCAAAGTCTTTGTTGTCCCATGCTTCATGCTTTCACCTCACCAGTCAAACCCTTCGCTGATGTCAACGATATGCTCGCAGCGTGAGCGAAAATTACGCAAACTAATGTTGCTAATAAATGTAACCTGTTCATGTGAATAAAACACCATTTAGTCTTTTTGCGTTGAAGAACTATTAAAGACTTTGCTGTCGGTTTTCTAACGTATTTTCACGGCTAAACAGTAGACCAAAACTTGGGTGGCGCGCTGCCTTGTCCCGAAAATGGTTAAAAATGGTTATAAGCTCGTTTTTGCGTATCTGAGCCTATAATGGACTTCTTTGGCGAACGCATTCTAGCTTATGCTCAAAGACGGCAAACCCAGAGGCTTCACCGCGCTTCTTTGCGAAGTGGGCTTACCCATAACGTTTTGCAACAGCATCTTCAACGGTTAGCAACTCGAGGCCTCGTTGTTAAGGAGAAAATGGCCTCAAACAATTTAGGAAGACCCAAATTCACCCACAGCTTACCGCTTAACTGGAGAAGCGTCTGATTGCTGAATTTATACAATAGTCTCACACGAAAAATTGAGCCGTTCAAACCCGCAGAAGACATGCAGGTTAAAATGTACACTTGTGGTCCCTCAACCTACCAGCGAGCGCACGTTGGAAACTACCGCACCTTTCTTTTTGAAGACATACTTCAACGCTACTTGGAATACTTAGGCTACAAAGTAAAACGGCTCATCACACTAACCGATGTAGAAGACAAAGCCATTGCTCAAGCAAAAAAAGAAAACCTCACCATAGAAGAACTAACAAGAAAAAACGAAGCCGTCTTCTTCCAAGATTTCAAGCTCCTAAAAATAAAACCGCCAGATTGCGCCGTAAGGGCTTCATCAGCCGTGGACCAAGCTGCAAGATTAATCGCTCAACTTTTAGAGAAGGGCTACGCTTACTGGTACACGTATAGGGGCGAAAAAAACGCTTGCTTCGACCCATTAAAATTTAGTGGTTTTGGAAAACTTGCCCATCTGGACATGAGTAAGTGGCCAAAAAAGAAACGCCGCTTTCACAAGGACACTTACCCTGGAACTCCATGGAATCTCGGGGATTTTATCCTTTGGCATGGCTGCAAACAAGACGATGTTTGCTATGACACGCAGATTGGCAGTGGCAGGCCAGCGTGGAACATTCAAGACGCAGCCATAGTAACCAAGCATCTGGGCTTCACAATTGACGTTGCCTGCGGTGGAATCGACAACTTGGTTAGGCATCATGATTATACGCTTGCCATTGCAGAAGCTGTTTCAGGTAAACAGTTCTCGAGGCATTGGCTTCATGGCGGTCACCTTTTTGTTGATGGCAAAAAGATGTCTAAAAGCATCGGTAACGTGTATTACCCAAGCGACCTTTTAGAGAAAGGTTTTAGTGGCGAGCACTTAAGGTTCTTTCTTATCTATGGACATTACAGGGAAAAACTAAACTTTACCCTCGAAAAGCTGGCTGAAACTAGTCGGAAACTGGATTCTCTCAAAAACATGGTTAAGGAGTTGCAAGAGCCAAAATCTGATCATTCCAATCCAGAGACAGAGACGCTGACTAGCAGAATTGTTTCTGAGTTCGAGAGTGACATGAATAATGATTTAGATGTTAAATCTGCCTTTGATAGCCTGTACAGAACAATCCATGAGTTGCACAAGATGCATGAATCATTAAGCGTTAAAGATGCAAAAAATATATTGAATAGTTTGCGCAGGATTGATTCTATGCTTCAATGCATTTTCTAGTTAGACTAATTCGCCTACAAGCTTAACTCTCTGAAAAGTTTCCTCCCTATGCGGAGCCATCTCTAATTCTTCAGTTAAGTCTTTGCCAGCTTGGTGCATTCCCAAGTGGTCTCCATCAAGCCAGAAACTGCTTTGCGAGACATCGTAAACTTTGCCTTTGTATGCTATGTAGGCTGGTTTGCCGTTTTTTCCGTTATTTTCTTCAAGCTCTTGCATTGTTACCTTTTTTTGTTCAGTCAAAAAAATTCCTTCTTATTTTAAAGTTAGCGCCTGCATTTAAATCGTTTACGGCTCTAGTTTCTTATGTTGGGACCAGCTGATGATTGGTAGACTGCGTTTATGTTGATTTCGCCAACGCTTGTCTTGAGGGTTATGAGGAAGTTGCTTTCAGCTGGGTAATTGTTTGATTCTATTGGTGACTTGTCTCCTGAAAAGTTGTTGAGATTTGTTGTTATTTGTCCAATTTGAGTTTGCGATTCAATCCTTGCTCCAACGCCATTGTCAATGTTCATTGCAAGGTTAACTGCGCCTGTTGTGGTGGCAGCGTTAACTTGAACATTTCCTGAGAGCGCTTTGTTTTCCGTTATGTCAGTGTCAACTGTGCCTGTGGTTGTTTGCAGGTTAAATGTGTCGTTGCCTTGAACGTTTGCTTGGTTCATTCGGAACGAGACGGCTCCAGTTGTTGTTTTAAGTGATATGTCTCCTGCAATTACTGTGCCGTTTTCTATGTTCGCTTGAACCATGCCTGTGCTGGACTTAAGGGTTAACGACTCAAAAGTTGCAGGTTCAGCGGCGGTTAAAGTGATTTGTCCAGTCTCCGTGGTGATATTGAGGTTTAGGCGTACTGAAGGGCTGATGTAAATGGTGCAGGTTACCCTTAGCGCTCTTGAGAAAAGTCCATGATTAGTGTAAGTGACTTTTGATGTGACCGTTAACGTGTTGCCTGCTGTCTCATTGCTGAAGGTTACTTGGATTGGATTGGTTGAATCAAAAACGCCTATTGAGCCTGTTGCAGAAGTGCCGATGAGGATGGTTCTGCCAGTTAAGTTTTGGGCAATAACGTTTACTTCTGCCACGTCAGCTTGAAAATTCAAGTTTAACGTGTTAATGTTTGGTTGATTTACTTGGTTTGTTTGGTTAAAACTTACAGGATGAAGCGGCGCAAAAACTACAGCGCTTACAACTACTGCCGTTACTACTATGGCGATTAGGATGATTGCTGTTACTATTAACGGGTCTTTTCTTATTGGCCTTGCTGAAGGTGCAGGGGTGAAAGTGGCTACTGGTGTTCCGCACTTATAACAGAACCGAGCGTCTTCTTCCAGTTTAGTTCCGCATCTTCGGCAGTAAGGCAATTCGCATGAAACCTCAAGATACGAGGTATTGCAATTCAAAATTTAAGGGTTATCAAAAACTTTTCTCGTTTCCTTCTTTTTAATTCTCCAACTGTACTGTGGTTATAGCAATTTTAATAAGGACGACACTAAACGATTTGTTGGAGATACTCTTTGCCTGAAAAAATTTTAGTTACATCCGCTTGGCCATACATTAACGTCACGCCACACTTAGGCAACCTTGTCGGCTCCGTCTTATCAGCCGACGTTACAGCCCGATACTACAGGTTGCGCGGCGACGACGTTTTGATGGTAAGCGGTTCAGATGAGCATGGCACCCCCATAGAGGTTGAAGCGTTGAGGCAGGGCATTACGCCTAAAGAGTTAACCGACCGAAACCACGCCCGCGTAGCCGAACTGTTCCGTAAATGGGGCGCTTCCTTTGACAATTACACTCGCACTGAAAGCCCAGTGCACAAGCAATTTGTCCAAAAAACCTTACTGGAAATCCAGAAGAACGGTTACATTTTCGAGCAGGACACTCAGATGCTTTATTGCCTGCATGATCAGCGTTTCTTGCCTGACAGGTTCGTGGAAGGCAAATGCCCCTACTGCGGTTACGAGCGAGCCCGCGGAGACCAATGCGACAGATGCGGCAGGCTTTTAGAACCTACCATGCTTGTTGAGCCGTACTGTGTAATCTGTAAAACCACGCCAACAGTGAAAACAACACGCCACTGGTACATCGACCTTTCCCAGCTTTCTGAGCCATTAACTCAGTACCTGCAGGATAACCAGCAGCTTCCAGCCAACGTTAAAAACTTCAGCTTAAACTGGATAAAAGAAGGCTTAAAACCACGAGCCGTCACCCGCGACGTTGAATGGGGCATCCCCGCACCTTTCCCGGGAGCGGAAGGCAAAACCATCTACGTTTGGGTTGACGCCGTCTTAGGCTACGTTTCAGCAACCATCGAGCAATGCCAACGCATGGGTCAACCAGAAAAATGGCGAGAATACTGGCTTAACAAGCAAGCCAAAACCCTCTACTTCGTCGGAAAAGACAACATCCCATTCCACACAATAATTTTGCCCGCTTTGCTTTTATCTTCAGGCGAAGACTACAACCTGCCATGGAACGTTTCCGCCACAGAATTCCTCCAATTCAAAGGCGAAAAAGCCTCAAAAAGCCAACGAATCGGCATCTGGATAGACGAAGCGCTCGAAATGTTTCCAGTGGATTACTGGCGCTTCTTCCTAATCGCCACAAGACCCGAAAGCAAAGACACAAACTTCACATGGAGCGCTTTCATAGATAAAATCAACGCTGACTTAAACGACACTTTCGGCAACTTCATCCACCGAACCTTAAGCTTTATTGTTTCAAAATTTGATGGAGAAATTCCAAAACCTACTAAACTGGATAAAGACGACGAAGCAGTGCTACAGGCAATAAAGGAAAAAGTGGAAACTGCTGCCAAAGAAATCGAGAGCGCATGGCTGCAGTCTGCCGCCAACACGCTCATTGGCATAAGCCGCGCGGGAAATCAGTACCTAAACGATAAGGAACCGTGGAACCTGATGAAAATTGACAAGGAAAAAGCTGCAACAGTATTCTACGTTGCCGCTCAAGTAGTGAAAGCCATTACGGTGGTTTCAGCGCCCTTCATCCCCAACTCGGCGGAGCAGCTTTGGCAAACACTAAACCTTCAAGGAAGCGTAAGTAAAAGCAACTGGAATGAAGCATTAAAACCCCTGGAGGCTGGGCATAAAATAGCTAAACCAAAACCGCTGTTCCATAAAATTGAGGCTGACGAGGCAGAACTGGATGAGCAGTTGGCTCAGGTTAGAGCTAAACTGGCAAGCCAGCCTAAATAAAAACGAGGTTAATTAATGCAAATTAAAGCCGACCTACATGTTCACACCACCTACTCGAAAGATTCACTGATAACACCAAAAGACCTCGTCTATTACGCGAAAAAGCGCGGCTTGAACGCTGTTGCCGTCACAGACCACGACCAACTTGAAGGCGCCCATAAAATAGCTAAAGAAACAGACTTCCTTATTATCCCAGGTATGGAAGTTTCTAGCCGCGATGGGCACATAGTTGCTCTTAACGTTCAAGAGTTAATACCTAGGGGTTTGAGCGCTGTTGAAACTGTCGAGCGGATTCATAAAGCAGGCGGAGTGGCAGTTGCCTGTCACCCCTACGTGTACTTCAAGGGATGCTTAAGAGACAATGTCTGCGCCACATTTGATGCTATCGAGGTCATAAACGCTCGGGCTTTCCCATTCAAGAGCAGTGTAAAAAAAGCAGAGCAAACCGCGAAGAACCTTGGGCTTTCACGCGTGGCTGGAACTGACGCCCATTATAGTCCACAAATAGGTTATGCTTACACCGTTATAGAAGCCGCTGAACCAAGCGTTGAAGCAATAACTAAAGCTATAGTGAAAGGCGATTGCCAACCCTTTGGTAAGCCAGTGCCAGCTATTCTAAACGCTCAGCAGGAGTTCCAAAGGTTAAAAAGGATGATTAAAAAATTCAGCCATACTTAAGAGGCAAAATTAGGGCATGTTATTTTTAAAATGAATAAATTTTTTTGGGTTAATTAGTTGCGTGTGTTTATTTGTTGGATGAATTAAGCCTGAAAGCTAACATGTCCAAACCTATCTGTTTAGCATCTTGAAGAAGGTTCACTTTTGACTCGCCCTTCTTTCTTTTCTCAGACCACTTAACCGCAATCTCTACCACTGGAAAACCAAGCTTTTTGCAACGCACAATCATTTCAGTGTCAAAGAAATAACCATCCGACTTAGAAATGCTCAACACTGTTTCTGCAACTTCTCGGCTCATTATTTTGAAGCCGCATTGGTGGTCATGTATTCCGTCAAGGAAAAGCAGCCTAACGAACAGGTTGTAAGTTAAACTAAACAAGGTTCTGGAAACACGGCGCTGAACACATGAGCCTTCAACATGTCTGGAACCGATTGCCATTCCACCGTTTTCTGTGACTAACTGTAAAAGCTGGGGTAAACATTCAAGATCAGTCGCCAAATCCACATCCATGAAGACTATGACGTTGCCCTTAGAGGAGCTGAGGGCGTTTTTGATAGCTTTGCCTTTCCCTAAACGGGTAGGTGAATGCAGTAAAACCAAGTTTGGGTTAAATTTAGCCATTTTTGATACGATAGCGTCTGTTCCATCCGTGCTTCCGTCTTCAGATACTATTATCTCATATGACTTGGAAAAAGAACTAACAGCCCCTTCAACCTCCAGCACACACTTCTCAATCCGCAACCCCTCATTGTATGCTGGCAGTATGATCGAAATTTCTTTTTCAGGCTGTATATATTTCACTTCATTCAACCTTTCTTAGGCTCAAGGATTATACTTTTATCATAAATAGCCTTTTGCATTTCCCAGAAAAAAATTAACGGTAGCATTCTTTAAGCTAGCGTAAACTCTTTTTAGAGGTGTCCTATTAATTCTCATTCTAAAGGGGTCGCTAAAAAATAACATCAACAACCAGCACTAGCGGGCAGCTTCCATATAGAAGAGCAAGGCTTAGAAACCTAGGCCAGCGAACACTTGCATTTATGGAAAAACACCGCTATGGACTGGCATTGCTTGTATTCTTAGCTGTCTTCGCTTTTGCTGCGTTGTATAATTTGGGTTACATGTCTGTTCAATGGGATGAAATGCCCCACTTAAACGGAGGTTTGCTACTAACCCGCGGGCAAACGTACGAGTACATGACAACTTACGGCTATTACCCGCCACTTTTTGATTTAATAACGACGGGTTACTTGCAAATTTTTGGAGTAACTTCGGTTGCAGGAAGATTGGTTTCTGTGACCTTTGCATTGCTTGCCCTTTTGGCTGTCTTCAAGTTTTCCAACCGCATGTATGGTCCGAAAAATGCTCTAGTCGCAAGTGTTCTGCTTGGCACAATGCCCGGCTTCTTTTGGGTTTCAAGAGTAACAATGCTAGAAACAATGCTCATCTTCTTTTTCACATTGGTAATGTTCATTTTTTACTCTTGGATAACTAAGAATAGTTACAAAGCGCTTCTTTTCAGCGGCTTAGCCTTAGGCATAGGAGTTCTTGCAAAATATCAAATTTTAGTCGCAGCCATAGCAATGATAGCAAGCGTTCTGTTGCTTTGCAGAAAAAGATTGAAGATAAGCTTGGCAAAGCTCATACTCATACTTGTAATAGCAATATTGGTGGTGGCGCCTTGGTTTTTAATGATTTACCAAATTAATGGTGTAACTAAATTTCAAACTATACAGTATGTTTTACAAGTCGGCGGGGAAAACCGACCACAATACAGCAACCGATTTTTTTCTCCCGTATTCTATTTGGTTGAGATGACTTGGCCATTTAATGACATTCCAGTCCACCCAATCTCGCTGCCTATTTTCATTTTAGGTTTATGCGGTTTAGCGTTGTTTGCTTACAGAAGAAAAAACCAAGACATCTTCCTCCTCACATGGTTCATAGCAGTTTACGTTTTCTTCACCATAATTCCAGACAAGCAATGGCGCTACGTGGACCCGCTTTTCCCAATTTTAGCAATCTCAGCAGCCAGCTTCATTATTTTTCTATACGGAAAAATCCGTGTTTGGAAGCCAAAGCAGATAGGTCTCAGCGGTGACCGCTTTAAGAAGTTTGCAGCGGCGCTTTTCATTGTTCTTGCTACATCAACGATTGTTTATAGCAGTTATGACGCTTATCAGATGACTGCCCGAGACCAGATTCACATACCTATAGACGAGGCAACAAACTACTTGGCTGGTCACATGGGCCAAAACCAGTCAGCAGTGATTGTTTGCGCTTCCAACCTTTTATCCCAAGACATGTTTAGGTTTTACTTGCCTGCAAACATGTCAAAAGACCAGATTTGGCAGTACCCAAACCTGGCGGTTGATGCCTTCACACCTAACTTCAACATTACAGAATTTGTTGGTCTATGTCAGCAACGTAATGTTAAATACATTATTCTTTTTGATTATGGACCTCACATGCTATTCTACAACAGCACGCTAGATTACACGCAAGTCCAAACTATGATAAACCAAACAGGTAGGTTTGATGTTCCGACAGATCGGCCTTTCTTTGGTGATTTCTCTAACAACAAGGGGTACCGACTCTTCCTAGTCCGCTTCAATGGTTAGCTATTTCTAGGAATTCAAAGCCAGTTTCCTTGTTTTTAGCTCTTATAGCGGAACCGCCAGCCAACTCCAAAATCACGACTTCGCCAATCTGCCATACATCAACTCCCATGCGCACGCAGCCTGTAACCGCCGTGTCATTTCTTCCAAAGCTTGCATGCATGTGCAGTTCCGGTTTCCCATGCTCATCGGTGAAGATTGTTCCTACACCGCAGGCTTCATGCACTCCTTTCAAAAGCGTTACCATCGGTTCAGGAGGAAGCGCCTTTCCATCTTTTGGTCCCACGACAACTTTACTTTTGTCTTCTGCGCCGCCTAAAAAGAAGCAGAGTGCACTTTTGACTTGTTTTTGGGTTGCGAATTTTTCTATAACTTCATGGAGGCGTTCGCCCTGATGTAGTCGGAGTATGAAGATTCTTCCCAGTTTTGCTTCTGTATAGTGCATAGTTTAGCCCTCATGTTAATGAATGGAGAATTGTTTGCTAATCAAGTATTAAAGATTGGCTTTTCAATAATTGAACCGTTCGTTCTTCCACACATCCGCATTGTCGCTGTATCCGCGTCGCTCCCAGAAGCCTAACTCTTTGCCCCGAGTAAACCGCAAATGCACCACCCACAACGCACTTTTATACGCGTATTTGCTTGGAACTACAAGGCGCACTGGAAAACCGTACCCTTCCTCCAACACTTCTCCATTAAGCTTGTAAGCTAAAAGGACGTCATCGCCATAGAGTTCTTCTCGGAAAAGCGAAGTAGTATACGAGTCGGCGCATTCAAAAGTTACCGCTTTAGCAACATCCTTAGGTTTAACAAGCTTCTCGATGTCGCGGATGCGTACGCCTTCCCATTTGCAATCCAGAACGCTCCAGCCCTCAACGCAATGAAAATCGCTAACTGAGACGGTTTTGGGCAACTGCATAAAATCATTCCAGCTTAGCTTAACTGGATTTTCCACTTCACCATCAATTACGAGTGTGTAGGTTTCGAGTTTCAACTCTGGATTAGTTGAGGTTATGCCTGGATGGTCAATGCCCCACCGTAAAATGCGGTCTGTCGCTGTTTGGTTGGGCGGCAACTTCCTGTTCATCTTTTTAGAAGACAATTGGATGACCCTAGTTGAAAATGGCTTTACATAGAGAAAAAGTTTGCTTTGATTGCTAGCTTGTTTGGAAAAAGCTTGTTAGCTGCTTTTGCTGTGGTTCTTCCCTGCTAAAACCAGAGACTTTAACGCCGACCCTTCGAACTTCAAGCTGGCTCTCGCTCAGGAATTTTTCGAAAAGGTCTTTTACGTTTTTCTTAATTGTCTCTGGGTCTTTTGCTGGTTGCTCAAGCGTTATTGATCTGCTTTTGCTGCTTAAATCAGTCATAACCATGTAAATTGCAACTTGCTTAAAGCTTAAGTTCTTCTCCGATAGCTCCTTTGAAATGTCATCTGTTAACTCGTCTGTTTTCTGCAAAATAAATGCTAAATCACGCGAGTCCTGCTTTAAGGTGCCGATTCTGCTTATTGATTCGGCTTCGCCTTGCTCTTGAACAGGTTCGTTATCAACGGCGTTAGCTGCATTATGAAAATAGACTCCGAGGGTTTTGCCGAATATGGCTATGAGTTTTTGCACATCATATTTTGCTAAATCGCCTATTGTTTTAATTCTTAAGGAATCCATTTTTGCTGAAGTCTTTTTTCCCACGCCTAAGAGGCGGTCAACTGGTAACGGTGAAAGAAAACTTTGTGCTTCTTCTGGCTTGACGATTGTTAAGCCGTCGGGTTTTTGGCTGTCACAGGCAATTTTAGCGACAAGCTTGTTTGGTCCAACGCCTACAGAGAAAGATATGCCCACTTGGCTTTTGGCTTCAGTTTTTATTTTTTGAGCGTAAGTTTTAGCGGTTTCGAAGCTGCCTTGAACTTGCTCTGTTACATCCAAATATGCTTCATCTACGCTTACCTGCTCGAAACTGCTTGCGTAGCCACGAAGAATCCGCATTATGCTATCGCTTATTTGCTCATAATACTCGTAATCAACTGGCAAGAAAACTGCGTCTGTGCCTTCTAGTTTCCGTTTAGCAAGGAACAGGGGCATGCCAGATTTAACGTCGTATTTGCGGGCAATGTAGTTGCTGGTGCTTACTGCGCCGCTTTCCTCTGTGCGCCCCGAATAAACGCCAATGACAACGGGCTTATCTTTGAGCGTTGGGTTGCGTAGCTCCTCGCATTGCGCAAAGAAATAGTCAAAATCAACCAGCATGACCACACGGTTCTGCAATCGATTCACTTTCCTCTATCCTTAGGCATAAGCCAAGACCCATCACACGGCGCCGTGTTCAACTCAGCTAAGCCTTCTCGGCAAACACCAAACTTCATGTTATTCGCAACAGCCAAGTCACGGACGCCTTTGAGAAGCCTGAATCTTAGCTCTTTTGGCAGGAGTGTGTTGCCGCCGATTTTTTCGCCCTGCTGGAAATAGAGCGGTTTCAATTTCTCTGCTACTTTAGGCATGGCTTGCGAGAGTCGCATCCAATTGTCTGGTTTTGCTTTGTAGGTTGAGCATGTTAAGTGTTTGACGCCTATGCTTGCAAGGTCTGCGATGAGTTTTTGCGGCTGGTCGTTTACTAAGGGTATAATGGGGTCTATTCGCACAGAGACGGGTATACCTTTTTTGATTAAGTCTTGCGCCGCTCTTAAGCGCTGAGATGGCAAGGGCGCATGTGGTTCGATGAGTTTCGCTATGTCATCATCGTCTGTGGTTACTGTGAACGCAACTGTTGAGGGAATTTTGCTTAGCAGGTCGTCATCTCTGACCACAAGATTTGATTTAGTTATGATTTGGATTTTGCAGTTGCTTTCAGCGAGAATTTCAAGGCACCGCCTTGTTAATCCAGTGGACGCTTCTGCACGCGGGTATGGGTCCGATGAGTTGGCTATTGAAATGGTTTCGCCGTTGAGTTTTGCCGCTTCACGCTTCAAAGCCGCAAGCAGGTCTTTTTTGGGTCTGCAATCGCTAAAGCTCGGAATGTAACTGGAAGCGTAACAGTAGATGCATTTGTGGTCGCATCCAGTGTAAGGGTTAAACGTAAGCTTAGGCGGACAAGTGCATAGGCCGCTTTGCCATGGGTCAAACCTTGAGATTAACGGCACAATTTTCCCTTATGGCTATCTATGTCTGTTAGAGAGACAAAAAGTATTCGCAATAAAAAAAGGATCGTAAAGATTAAAATGGCGATTATGGTGATTCGGGTTCTATACAGTCTACCTTGATAGACTGTTTATAAACAACTTGTCATAGCACAGGTTGATCAGGAGACCACAAACTATGGCTATGTCGAACACTCTGCGAGATAATTTTAAGCTATCTGATTATACCCATTGGTATCGATTGGCAGAAGAAGTGTTCGGTAATCTTATACCGCAGCTAAGTGATGAAAAAATCGCCCAGTTGACTCCTAAAAAGGGCTATTGGTTTCCTATCCCTCTCTTTTCAGAGACTGAAATTAAAGATGTCGCGAATCGACCTGATCCTCACATAGACTTCAAAATCGGTGAGAATGAAACAATCCGTATTGGGATGCGCTGTAATACTATAGCAAGCGTTGAGAAGATGAGAAATATATTGAATGAGATGCAAACAGTTGAAAAACAAGAATTCTTGGTCGAAATGGGCAAGTTGGATGATGGTTTTCAGACCCAAGTCCTTGTTAAAATTAAAGAGATAAATTTTTCGCACATCGATGGCTATGAATGTAAGTTTATAGCGCAGTCTAATAAAATTGATGACCAAGTAATACACCAAGTTTTTCATGAAGTAGATACAATCAGAGAAGAGGGAACAAGACGGCTTAAAGAAGAACAACTAAGGCTCAATCCCGAGACTCCAGTTCTTGACATTACCTTTGTAACAATTAAGCAAGATTCCAATCTCTTCAAACAAAAACTATCTCAGATGAAAAGGATGTACCAGATATGTATCGGCATTAAGACAGCGACTGAGCTTCGAGCGGAAAAAAAGAAGCTTGAAAAAAATCTTAATGACCAATGGATTATCAAATATAGATGTTCGAAATGCGGAAAAGAGTATGCAAGTTCAAAAGAGGGATTAAGATTTTGCGACCAAGATGGCATGCGCATAATTGCCGTAAAAGAGCGGAAGGAATCCTAAACGTCTTAGAATCTTACCGCGGTTAGAAAGCATTAAATTCCTTAGCTTTCTCACTATTAGTGCATGAAAACTTTTCCAAGTTTCCTAAAAGAGGAAAACATGAGCTTATTCACCGATTTTTACGAGTTAACCATGTGCGCAAGCTACTTTGACAACAAAAACTTTGAGCCTGCCACCTTTGACTTGTTCATTAGGCGGCTGCCTGAAAACCGTTCTTACTTCTTATTCGCAGGGTTAGAACAAGCCCTGCAGTACTTGCAAAGCATCAAATTCACAGAAGAACATCTGGCTTACCTTAAAAACCAGGGGTTTAGCCAAGATTTTCTTGATTATTTGCGGGGTTTTAGGTTTACGGGTGATGTTTGTGCTGTTCCAGAGGGCACAGTGACTTTTCCAAATGAACCCTTAATCCGCGTTACAGCGCCTATAATTGAGGCTCAGCTAGTTGAGACTTTTCTGCTTAACACTGTCAACTTGCAAACTATGATAGCCACCAAAGCCTCACGTGTAGTTCACGCTGCCAAGGGAAAAACTGTAATTGAGTTCGGCTTAAGAAGAGAACCGGGCATTGACGCTGGAATGAAAGTGGCACGTAGCAGTTACATAGCTGGTTGCCAAGGCACTAGTAACGTTTTAGCAGGGCAAGCCTATGGCATTCCAGTTTTCGGTACCATGGCGCACTCGTTTATCATGTCTTACCCTAAAGAGATTGATGCTTTCCGGGCTTTCGCCAAAACTTTCCCAAACAAGTCCACCCTTCTCATTGACACTTACGATGACATTTCAGGCGTAGAAAAAGCTGCTGTTGTAGCAAAAGAGCTTGAGGCTAAGGGCTTTAGGCTTGGAGGCGTCCGCTTAGACAGCGGCGATTTGGCGCAAACAAGCAAAAAAGTCCGAAAAATCCTTGATGACCAAGGTTTGGCTTATGCGAAGATTTTTGCCAGCGGCGACTTGGATGAGTACAAAATAGCAGAACTGCTCAGTAACGGCGCACAAATTGACTCCTTTGGCGTAGGGACAAAAATGGGCACTTCAGCGGATAGACCTTATTTGGACGTGATTTACAAACTCTGCGAAACCATGACCGCTGATGGAAGTTTTGCGCCTATAATGAAGTTAAGCAAAGACAAAATCACTTTGCCAGGTCGGAAGCAAGTTTACCGCTTCAAAAACGCCGAGGGAAACTTCGAAAAAGACGTCATCGCTTTGGCTAATGAAAAAGTGCAGGGTGAACCGTTGCTTGTTAAAGTCATGGACAAGGGCAAATTAATTTATAACCTTCCATCGCTTGATGAAATTCGAGCTACTGCTTCAGAGAACCTATCTAAACTTCCAGAGGACTATAAGGTATTAACTGGTGCGCCTGTTTATCCGGTTGAGTTAAGCAGAAACTTGCAGAACCTGATTAAAACCTTAAAGCGACAATTAACCATAAATGAGATTAGCCATGGAGTTTCTAACTCGCAAGCTTAACGTTTCTTCTATTTTCTTGTGCGAAATATGGCAAACACTTAATAGTCTTTCCAGAAAAGGATAAATGCTATCAAAAAAAGGGGAGAGCACGTCTTGCAAGACCGCCCAGCCATAGTTGCTGTTGGCAGAACCAAGTTCGGAGAGCATTACGGCAAAGAGCCAGAAAAACTAATTGAGGAAGCTTGGCTTGCCGCTTCAAACGAATGCAACTTAGAACGCAAAGACCTAGAAGCCTGTTACATGTCAGATTGTTTTCTCCCAATTACAAATAAACTAGGCTTAGAAGAAGGCTTCCTTTCAGAACTCACGGAACTTCACGTGCCTATGGAAGTAACTCGCTCTTTCAGCGCTGCATTGTTAACCGCTTGTCATGCAATTCAGGCTGGTGTTTACAATACGGTTCTGGTGGGGGGCATAGAAAAAATGACTGACCGCTGGGACAAAATACGCGATGACCTCATGCTTCTAGAAGACCCATGGAGCTACTATGCGGGTGGCACTCCGGAGTCAAATCATGAGCTTATGCTGAGAGCTTACATAAAAAAGCACAATATAACCGGCGAAAACCTTGACAAACTCTACATCGCTCTCGCTCAGGTGTCAGTTAAAAATCATGCGAAT
>Ga0208563_1000761_pt1 | contig 25739 bp, 27 predicted proteins | sample June2015DPH_17_1_2_FD_184717 | JGI IMG/M metagenome (GOLD analysis project Ga0208563, IMG submission 184717) | Peatland microbial communities from SPRUCE experiment site at the Marcell Experimental Forest, Minnesota, USA - June2015DPH_17_150... | ecosystem: Environmental > Terrestrial > Soil >... | reverse complement strand
AGCACGCCTCGGGGGCATAAAGGGAATTGGTGTACCTGCTGGCGACTTTCTTGTAGTTGCTGAGAGCCGAGCGGTAGTGGCGCTTCTCTTCGGCGGCGCGCGCCTTGTTCATCAGCGCAAGCGCGTTGCGATTTTCCGAGGGGGGGAGACCGGAGACGACCCCGCTTTCAAACTTCCAGCCGCCTTCCGGCGTCCAGGTGAGATCGGCGGCCAGCCGTGCGGGCAGGAAAAGCAAAGTGAGGGCGGCCAGCAGGGGCGCGTAACGGTGGAGCACGACGGGAAGCGGCATGAGGAGGTTTTACCAGCGAATCAGGGCGGACCCATACGTCAAGCCCGCCCCAAACGCCAGCAGCAGCGTAATTTCGCCGGCGTGGATGCGCCCGGCGCGCCGGGCCTCGTCGAGCGCGAGCGGAATCGAAGCGGCGGAGGTGTTGCCGTAGCGGTCGAGGTTGATGACGAAGCGATCCAACGGGATTTCCAGGTTCTGGGAGAGGGTTTCGATGATGCGCCGGTTCGCCTGGTGCGGGATGACGCAGGTGATTTGGTCAGCCGTCAGCCGATGTTGTTCCAGAATCTCCCGCGCCGCCCCGGCCATCACCCGCACCGCGTGTTTGAAGACCTCGCGGCCTTTCATCTTGATGTAATGCTGGCGGTGCTCGACGGAGTGCACTGAGGGCGGGTGGAGGCTGCCGCCGCCGGGGATGCATAGCAGGTCGGTGGCGCCGCCTTCCGCGCCCAGGTTGCAGCTGAGGATTCCATGCCGGGAGTCGGCGGCCCGGCCCAGCACGACGGCGCCGGCGGCGTCGCCGAACAGCACGCAGGTGGCACGGTCCTGCCAGTCCAGGAAACTGGAGAACTTCTCCGCGCCGATGACCAGGGCGTGGCGGCCGCGGCCGGCGGCCAGCAGCGCGCGCGCGACCTCGAGGGCGTAAAGAAAACCGGTGCAGGCGGCGTTGAGGTCGAAGCAGACGGCGTGCGCGGGAATGCCGAGCTTGTGCTGCACGACACACGCGGTGGACGGCATCGGCATGTCCGGCGTGACCGTGGCGAGGACGAGCAGGTCGATGTCGGCGGAGGTCAACCGGGCGTCGCGATGGCGGCGATGCCCGCCCGCACGGCCAGTTCGGAGGAAGGTTCGTGCTGGCCGGCGATGCGCCGCTCGCGGATGCCCGTGCGGGTGGTGATCCACTCGTCGGAGGTGTCCACCAGCCGGGCGAGATCATGATTCGAAACGATTTTTTGGGGGGCGTAGGAACCGGTGCCGAGGATGGCGATGGAAGGACCCATGAACGGTAAGGCCGGAGCGCGCGGGGGCGTCAGGCGACAAGCTGGCGGAGGATGTCGTTGGCGAGCGCGACGTCGACCTCGATGCGGTGGTTCAGGTCGGCTTGGATGACTTCGTTGGCAATGCGGATGGCGTTTTTCCACGACTGCCGGTTGCTCGAGCCGTGGGCCTTGATGATGTTGCCCTTGAGTCCGAGGAGGGGCGCCCCGCCGTAGCGTTCGGGGTTGATCCGGCGGCGCAACGCATCAAACGCGCCCTGCGCCAAATAGGCGCCCGTCGCCCGCAGCGGATTGGCCTGCAGCTGGTCACGGAGTTCGCCGGTGAAAAACTTGGCGAGCGACTCCCAGCTCTTGATGCAGATGTTGCCCACGAATCCGTCGCACACCACCACATCAACATGGTCGAAGAACAGCTGAAAACCCTCGACGGGTCCGACATAGTTAACGAGCGAACCAATCCGCTTGAGGGCGTCGTGCGTCTCGGCGATGAGGGAGTTGCCTTTGCCTTCCTCGGTGCCAATGGTCAGCAGACCGACGCGGGGCGCGGCGATGCCCAGCTCGATGCGGGCGTAATGCGAACCGATAATGGCGTTGTGCACGAGGTGCTCGGGCCGGGCGTCGGGATTGGCGCCGGCATCGATGAGAATGAAATAGCCGTCGGCGCGCGGTACGACCGGCGCCAGCGCCGCGCGGTCGAGGCCTTCGAGCGTGCGCAGTTTGAGAATGCCGGCCGCCACCAGGCTGCCGGTGTTGCCGCAACTGACCGCCGCGATGGCCTCGCCGTTTTTCACCAGTTCGATGGCACGCATCATCGAGGAATCCTTCTTCCGCCGGATGGCCAGCAGCGGCTTGTCGTCCATCGTGATGATCTCCGACGCATGGGAGAGCGCCAGGGTCGGCTGGTCCGCCAGGCCTGCCTTCACGAGCAGGGGCTGCAGCACGGCCTCGTCCCCCACCAAGGTGAGGGGGTTGAGGCCGGGATATTCCGCCAAAGCCAGCTTGGCGGCTTCGACGACCTCGGCGGGGCCAAGGTCGCCTCCCATGGCATCCACGGCAATACGGCCGGCGGCGGACGTTTCTGCCATTGCGGAAGAAGCAGCGGGGTTAAAGCCGGGTATTCGGTTGCGCTTGGGCTCAGACTTCCACGGTCAGCACCTGACGGCCGCGATACATGCCGCTCTTGGGATTGATGCGGTGCGGCCGGACGGTGCTGCCATCAGCCGGATCCCGGGCAAGCTGCGGAGCTTTGAAGACATTGGCAGCACGGCGGTTAGCGCTGCGGCGTTTCGATTGTTTGCGTTTCGGATTGGCCATGATGAAAAACGTTGCGCGTGTCGTGCGGATTGCCGGGCGGCGCAGCTGAACCGGCTGAAGGTGCCCGAGTAAAGGTCGGCCTCGGGGAGGGTCAAGACATCATATCAGGAAACCGGCGGCACGCCGATACCGCCGTCATAGCAGATAGAGCGCGCTGAGCACCGCGGCCACGAGCAGTCGATACCACGCAAAAATGTCCAGACCGTGCCGGGTAAGATAGCTTACGAGAAACTTGACCGCGATGGCCGCGGAGACGGTCGCCACCACGGCGCCAAGCAGCACGTGCGGCCAGCCGAATACGGCAATCATGGCCGGGCCGGACTCATAGCTCTTGTAAACGGTCGCGGCGGCGAGGGTCACGAACCCGAGAAGGAAGCTGAACTCGGCGGCGAGGCGGGGTTCGAAGCCGGCAAAATAGCCGCCGACGATGGTGGTCATGGAACGGCTGGTGCCCGGCCAGAGCGCCAGGCACTGCATGAGGCCGATGCCCAGCGCGCGCGCGGCCGGCAGGGCGGGCAGATCGAGCACGGCGTTGGCGGCGGTGGCGTATTTCCGCCGCCAGCGCTCGGCGGCGATCATCAACACCGCGCCGCTGATCTGCGCGGCCACCACGGCCTCGATGGAGAACAGGTACCGGTCGATCCATCGGTCGAGCAGGAGGCCGAGCACGGCGGCCGGCAGAAACGCCACGAGCAGGTTGCGCAGCAGCCGCAGGCCCGCCGGATTGCGGCCCAGCAGCCCGAAGCCGATGCCCAGCAGTTGCGGCCAGTAAAGCAGGGCGACCGCGGCAATGGCTCCGAATTGGATGACCACCGAATAGGTGTCGGCCGCGAGCTTGAGCGTCAGCGGTTCACCCCGGGGGTTCCGGGCGGAAGGCTTTTTAAGCCAAAGCGGCCGGCCCGCGGCGTCGCAAAGCGGCGCCGCGGAGTCGAGGTGCAGCGCGTGGTTGGCGATGATCAGGTGGCCGGTCGAGGAGATCGGCAGAAATTCCGTGATGCCTTCCACGAGCCCGAGCACAAGGGCGTCGCCCACGCTCAGCTCGGCGGCGGGCCGGCCGGGCGCGGCGGCCACCACGCCCAGCGGCGTGCGAAACGCGGTGAAGGAGAGACAGGAGACCAAGGCAATCAGCAGCAGCAATAAGCGGCGCACGGCATGTAGCTCGGAAATTTCGCCCCGGCTGTCGAGTTTTATGACGCCGGCTTTTTTCGGCTTTTCTCCAGCCGGCAGCCTCGCAATGTGCTCGGTGCCATGACCGGGCTTTCCTTGTTGACTGCCAGACTCGCCGCCGGGGAGAAGCTGGACACTGCCGAGGCCCGCGACGCCGCCCTCGCGCTGGCCTCGCCCGAGGTGCCCGATGCGGAGAAAGCCGCCTTCCTCACGGCTTTCGCGGACAAAGGGGAAACGGCGGCGGAGGTCGCGGCCTTTGCCACGGTTTTTCGCACCCTGTCGCTCGATCCCGGTTTGGAGGCGTGGGCGCCGCAGGCCATCGACATCGTTGGCACGGGCGGCGACCACATGGGCGGATTCAATGTTTCCAGCCTGGTGACGCTCGTGCTGGCCTGCGCCGGCGTGCCGGTGATGAAGCACGGCAATCGGGGCATCACCTCGAAATGCGGCAGCGCCGACCTGCTGGCCGCGCTCGGGGTCGATCTGAACGCGCCTCCCGAAAAACTGCGCCGCGCCATGCAGGAGCTGGGTTATGTGTTTTTCTTCGCGCCCAACTATCACCCGGCGTTCAAACACGTCGCGGCGGTGCGCAAGGCGCTGGCCGTGCCGGGGCGCCGCACAGTGTTCAACTTCATCGGCCCGCTCATCAATCCCGGCCGTCCTGCGCACATGCTGCTCGGCACATTCTCGGAGATCTGGGCGATCAGGCTCGCCGCCACCCTCGAAACGCTGGGCGCACGGGCCGGCCTCGCCGTGGTCGGCGTGATCGACGACGGCCGCGGCATCGACGAACTCACCACCGCCACCGTCAACCGGGTGCGCGGTTTCGGCCGGCTGGCGGCGGTCGACGGCCACTGGCAGGCCGGGGATTTCGGCCTGAGTCAGGCACCGTTTGCCGACATCCGGGGGGGCGACGTGCCCACGAATGTGGCCCTCGTCGAGGCGATCCTCGCCGGCCGCGGACCCGCGGGCCTCGTCGATACGATCGTGCTCAACACTGCCGTTGCGCTCTGGATCGTGGGCCGCGCCGAGCGGGTGCTGGACGGGATTGCCCCCGCCCGGGAATTCTTGCTCGGCGGCGCAGTAAGGGCCAAGATCGCGGCGACCAGGGAATTCTATCGCTCATGAAACGACGGTATTTCGGCACTGACGGGGTGCGCGGCCTTTACGATGGGCCGGTCATCAATGCGGTCTTCGTCCAGCAGCTGGGCACCGCGGCGGGCCGCTGGCTGAGGACCAACGAAAGGTGGAAAGCGGAAGGCGGCAAGCGGCTGGTGCTGATTGGACGGGATACGCGGTTTTCGGGACCGGCGCTGGGAAAGGCCGTGGGCGCCGGTCTGATGAGCGCGGGATTTTCGCCGGTGAGCCTTGGCGTTGTGCCGTCCCCTCTGGTGTCTCGCGCCGTCTGCACGCAGGGCGCGGCACTCGGCGTCGTCATCACGGCTTCGCACAATCTCGCCATGGACAATGGCATCAAGTTTTTCGGATCGGCCGGGATCAAACTGACCGACGAGGAGGAACTGCAAATCGAGCAACAGGTGGACTACGTTGCCCCACCGCCGGAAAATGCCGCGGGTGCGGCGTTGTTTCCGGTGCTGACGGATGCCGTTAGAGATTACATCCACGCCGTCGCCCACCTCCTGCCGCCCTTGTCCCTGGCAGGCTGGCGCATCGTGCTCGACACTGCCAACGGTGCCACGTGCGGCACCGGCCTCGCTGTGCTGCACGAGCTCGGCGCAGCGGTGACCGCCATCGGCAACACCCCCGACGGTCGGAACATCAACGCCGGCATCGGCAGCGAGCATCCGGCGCAGCTTTGCGCCACGGTGCGCACCACCGGCGCGCGGCTCGGCATTGCGCTGGATGGCGACGGCGACCGCTGCGTCCTTTGCGACGAGTGCGGCGAGGTGCTGGATGGCGACGAGATTCTAACCGTGCTGGCCGTGCATGCGTTGCGGCATGGGACGCTGGCGAAAAACATTCTGGTCGTGACTGAGCAAAGCAACCTCGGGATCGATGACGCCGTGCAGGCGGCCGGGGGACGCGTGCTGCGCACCCCGGTGGGGGACCGCTACGTCAGCGAACGCATGCGTGCGGAGGGTGCCATGCTGGGCGGCGAGCCGTCAGGCCATATCATCTGCGCGGAAGTGTCGCCGACTGGCGATGGCCTGGTGGCGGCGCTCAAGGTCATCGAGGTGATGGGCGCCACGGGCAAGCCGCTCTCGGAACTGCGGGGCGAGTTGCGGAAACTACCGCAGCTAGCGAGGGCGCTGCGGGTGAGGGAGCAGCTGCCCCTGGGGGAACTGCCTTCGGTGAAGGCTGCGATCCGCGCGGTTGCGGCCGAGCTCGGCGCACGCGGCCGCGTTCTGGTGCGTTACTCCGGCACCGAGCCGAAGATCCGGCTGCTTGTCGAGGGCGAGGATGCGTTGAAGGTGCAGGCGGGTCTCGACCGCTTGCTGGCGGCGGTGCGCACGGACTTGCTGGTTGAGAGCGGCACGCGCGGACCCATGGGGGGCGGTACGCGCGGACCTATGGGGGGCGGTACGCGCGGACCTATGGGTGACGGCGGCACGCGCGGAACTTTTTTTTGACTGACAGAAGTTCCCGCACCTCTTCGAGCGCGGGGGGATGGACGCAGCCCGGCGCCCGGGAGCAAACCAACGCAGCGACGGCGGCCGCAAACCGCACGCACTCCGCGTCGGGCCAATCCTGCAGCATGCCATACACCAGTCCGCCCCGGAAACTGTCGCCCGCCCCGGCGGTGTCCACCACCTTCACCCGGAACGACTCCAACTCATAACGCCGGCCCGGCTCCGCGTTTCCGTCAGACGATCTGCTTCTCCCGTCGGCGGCCTTCGCCCGCCCGCGGCCCCACCACACGGGTCGCGAACCGGCCGTGAATGCCACCAAACCGGGGCAACGTTCCAGATAGCGGGCGAACAAGCCGGCGCGCTCGTTTTCATCGGAGACGGCTGCGGGATATTCCCGCCGGAGCAACTCGCCGGAAATGATCAGGACGGCGGCGCCAGCGGTGAGTTCCGAGTCCAGCCGCGCATCATAGGTGACGAGGGGTTTGCCGAAAGCGGCCGCGTGACGCGCCACGGCGAGCGTGGCCTCGCCAAACGTGGAATCCACGGAGGCGATCCGGGCGGCAGCGATTTTCTCGGGATCGGGATCATCCCATTGCTTGGTGGTGAAGAGCAGGTCGCAATAGCGGCCGAACACGGTGCGCGAGGCACCGTCGGAAACGACCACCTCGGTGACGCCGGGATAGTTGGGCACCACGCGCAGCCCGGAGCAGTCGATGCCGCGTTGTTGGAGGAATTCGAGGGTGCGGCGGCATTCCGGGGTATCGCCAATCCAGTTGCCTTCGAGGGCCACGGATACGCCCAGATGCGCAAGAACGAGGGCGGTGCCGGTGGCCTCGCCCGCGTGGTTCTCCAGAATCTCGACCACCTCGGCGTAGCCATCCGCCTCCGGATACTGATCGCGCAACCGCAGCACCTTGCCGGTGCTGACGTGCCCGTAACAATAGACCTCGGCCATGCTCCCATCCCGTCCGAAGCGCGGACTTTTCCAAGAATTATTTTGTCACTTTCACCGCTCCCGTCTGAGTGTGGCAAGCCGGGATCAGGTTTTGGTATTTAAGTGAGGGTCCTGAGCAAGGCCGGAACGTCATTGTCCGCGCGGTGCGGTGGGTGACAGAAGCCCAGCGTCATTGGCCGAGGGGCGCCTCTGGGAATGACTGCCAGATCGGACCCTACGGCACGTAGGTCAGGTTTTTTGCGGCGAGGAGGTTGGGAGGGTGGTAGTCCGGCCGGGCCGTCATGCGCGCCTGCACGCTCTCATGCACCAGCGATTGGTCGGGAATGAACCGACGCCACCAGCCCAGGATCCACCAGACCGGCAGCAGGGGATTGTGCAGTTCGCCCAGCGGATCGGCCGGATAAACGTCCGGACCCGGCATAGCGGCCAGCAGTCCGTGGTCGATGGCCTCCCGCAGCATCCAGCGGAGCGCCACATGGGAGAGGCCGGCAGCCACATACCCGCCGCCCACATCGCTGTGTGCGCCGGCAAACCACACTTGGCGCACGTCCTGATGCGGTTCGTGCGACCACAGGTTGGGACGGTACTGGCTGCGCTGCTCGTCGATCGAAATCGCATGCCGCGCATGGGCGACTTCCGGGTTCAGCGTGGTGTTGGGAAACTTGCGGCGCCGGATGATGCCGACTGATTTCACCGTGTCCCAGACGCCGATGAAATACACCGGGCAGCTCCGGGAGAACGTCCGTTTGAAGTCCGCCGCCAGCGCTTTCGAACCGTGCCGGTACATCTTCGAGGCGTAGGGGATCAGGTTCTCGCTGCCGCGTTGCAGCAGACCGCACTTGTAGAGCATGCCGGCGAGGGCGCGGGCGGTGAATGCCCCGCGGCTGAAGCCGAACAGGTAGACCCGGTCGCCGTCCTGGTACCGCTCCATCAGGTAGCGGTAGGCGTCCTCGATGTTGGCGGTGAGGCCCAGGGCGAACGCGAGCCCGAGGAGTTTCGTGAAAGCCCTGGCCGGGGCGGAAATAAAGCCGGGCGCGCTCAGCGTGCCGACACCGGGATCATAATAGGCGGCTTGGGTGGCGGGGTTTTTCTGGAGCAGTTCGAACAATTTGACGACATTGGTGTTGGTCGGGCCGAACTCGTTGCCCGTGCCATCGCAGCAGATAACGATGTTTTTTGACATGACGGGAAAGCGGCAAATCGCCGGATCGGGTCATTGTGGTATGTTTCACCCGCTAAGGCCAGAAACGATCCGCCCGCCCGCCGATCTTAGATGGGATTCGCCTTGGGCAAAAGCACTGCCCCGGATCCTGTTTCGGATGAGGCATCCCGGGTGGACTTGACAACGTTCGCACACAAAGCCCTTCGTGTCTCATTCATGGGCGACCCCGGCAGCCAGTCCTCCACCGTGCGCATCTACTGGACGGCGTTCATCGGACTGCTCTTCGACTACTACGACCTCTATCTGTTTGTCTACTTGGAGAAGGTGCTGGCGGCACACTTCGCGCTGGCGCCGGCCGCCAGCAACACGCTGCAATTCGTGGGACTCGCGGGCGTGGGGCTGGGCGCACTGGGTTTCGGCTGGCTGGCGGACCGGTTTGGTCGGGGGCGGATGATGCTCACCGTCTTCGGTGTCTACGTGCTCGGGATCGCCGGCCTGAGTATGGCGTGGAGTTACGCCAGCGTGCTGGGATTCCGGCTGCTCGCTTCGCTGGCGCTGGGGGCGGAGTGGGGGATCAGCCACACGTATCTGGCGGAGCGGGTGGATCGCGCGACGCGCTATCGTTTCGCGGCGTTGCTTCAGTTCGCCATCCTGGGAGGGTTGCTGGCCGCTCTGGCGAGGAACTACCTGCTGCCGGCATGGGGCTGGCGGGGGCTGTTCGCGGCATCGATCGTGCCGGTCGTGGTGTTGTCGTTCGTGCGCTGGCGGGTGCTCATGACGGATACCGGATATCGGATACCGGATACCGGAAAGGCAAACCCGCCGGCGAAAATCGGCGGCGATGAATCGCTGGCAGAAGAAGACGTAGGAAGCGCCCTTGGGCGCGATTCATCGGTCGCAAGCGACCTTCCTACAGAGTTGGCGGCAGAAGGCGAAAGTCCAAAGTCCGGAGTCGAAGGCCAGAAGATCCATCCGGCAGCCTTCGCCCTTCGCCCTTCGACTTTCGACCGGGCTGGTGTTCGAGCGCTGCGCGAGAACGCTCGTGCCTTCGCCGTTTGTTTTGGCATTGCGAGCCTGACCATCGCCAGCGGCACCATCAATGTGTTCTATGCGAAGGATCTGCCCCAGTCGGTCATTTATACGGTGTTCTTCTGGTTCAACGTGGCGCCGGGCATGCTGCTGGGGGCGTGGGTGGTGCGGCGGCGGGGCGTGGGGCGCGCCCTCGCGCTCTATGCGGTGGCGCTCGTCGCGCTTTCGGGGTGGGCGTGGACCAGTGCCTGGCCGCAGCGAACGCTCGCCTTCGCGCTCGTGCTGCCGCTGCTCAACGGCATTCCGTTCGGCTTGATGGGCGCATTCTTCAACGAAGTCTTCGGCAAATACCGAACCATGCTCTCCGGCGCGGCCTACAACCTCGGGCGCATGCTCGCCGGCTTCTCCCCGGCGCTCATCACCGCGCTCGGACTTCATCAGGGCGGCAGTTACTTTCTCTTCACCGCGGGACTGGGCGCAGGCGTGCTGGCGTTGAGCATCGCCGCGGCGCGACTCACCCGCCGGTTTTGATATCCGGCCGTCCAGCGACCAACCCCTCTTCTTGCCATCCCTGCAGCTTGTCTTTGGCCCGGCGAATTGCAGGATCGACCGAGGAACCTTCCCATGCCCGAACTTCCCGAAATCTATCATCTTGCCCACCAGATGCACCGGGCCCTCCGCGGCCGGCGAATCGTGAGGATCGAGGTCAAGCAGCCCAAATGCCTCAATGTTTTGCCACGCGTGTTTTCGCGTCTCCTGTGCGGCCGGACCATCGATCGCGTCACCTCGCGCGGCAAATGGATCTTCACGCATCTCGATCCCGGGGTGACCTTCCTGCTCAGCTTGGGCATGGGTGGCGATCTGCTGTGGCACAAGCCCGCGGCGAAACCGCCCGAGCGGTATCAGCTCAAGATCGATTTCGCCGACCGTTCCTGTCTGACCATTCGGTTCTGGTGGTTTGGCTATGCGCACGTCCTGCCCGACCCGAAGCTGCCCACGCACAAGATGACGAATCTCCTCGGATTGAATCCGCTCGATCGCGCCGAATTCACCTACGAACGTTTTCACGCCCTGCTGGCCGGTCGACGCGGCTCGATCAAGGCGCTCCTGATGGACCAGAGCAAGGTTGCCGGCATCGGGAACGTCTACATTCAGGACATACTCTTCAAGGCGCGCCTTCATCCCAACCGCCCGATTTCGAAGATCAGCGAAGACGAATGTTTCGCCCTGTATCAGGCCATTGTCACCAACCTCGCGGGCGCCGCCCGGCTTGGCGGCCTCGCCTTCGAAAAGGACCTTTACAATCGGGGCGGCGGCATCAGGGACTTCCGGGTCGGCTACCGGGAGGGGAAGCCCTGTCCGGAGTGCGGCACCGTCATTCAGAAGATCCGCGCCGGCGCCACCGCCTCGTTCATCTGCCCCCACTGCCAGGTCTGAAGCGGGCGGCCGCCGCCTTCTCCCGTACCGTTCCGCTCACACCCGGAAAATCGCCCCGAGTTTTTTGCCGAGCAGCAGGCTCATGCCGGCGATGGTCACGCCGAGGAAGACCATCGCCCACACCCCGAGGGCCGAGGCGAGGAAACGGCCGTCGCCCAGCAGCTGGAACAGCTCGAAGATGGCCTTGGTGATCGGATAAAACACCTGCTTTTGGGCGAGGATGAGCGAGTCGGACACCTCGAGCATGGCAAAGGCAAAGGCGAGCAGTCCGCCGGCGATGAGGTTGGCCGTGATGAGTGGCAGCGTGATCTTGATGGTCGCCTTGAGCGGCGGGCAGCCGAGATTTTGCGCGGCTTCCTCGAGCGTTTCGCTCGTCTGCTGGAAACCCGCGGCGGCCGAACGCACCACGTAGGGCAGGCGCCGCACGGAATAGGCGATGATCAGCAGGGCGGTGGGATTTTCGACCGGGTTGAGAAAGGCCAAGAGATGCCCTTCCTGGCTCATGGCAAGAAAACCAAACGCCAGCACGAGGCCGGGCACGGCCAGCGGCAGCATGGCGAGGAAATCAAGGACCTGCCGGCCGGCGAGGCGCGTCCGTACGACCACGTAGGCAATGGCGATGCCGAGCACGAGGTCGACGACGGTGGAGGCACTGGCGTATTTGAGGCTGTTGGCGATGGCCGGAACGGTGAGGTCGTGGCCCAGCGCAATCCGGAAATTGTCGAGCGTGAGGTGGTGCGGCAGCACCGTGGCGTGCCAGCTGCTGGAAAAAGCGACGAGGACCACGCCGAGGTGGGGCAGGATGGCGACCAGCGTCACCCCCGCAAAGAACGCCGTGCAGAACCCGGCACGCAGGGGCGACAGGGTTTTCGCCCCGCCGGTGCTCGTGGCCTTGGCCATCATCGCATGGCTGTCCCGCCCCCATAGGCCCTTGCCAAGGGCGTAAATGAGCACGGTGCTGGCCAGCATGATGACGACCAGGGCGTACGGGAAGGGGTTGTCGCCGATGTCCTTCAACCCATGATAAATCTGCACCGGCATCACCCGCGCGTAGTCAAAAATGAGGGGCACGCCGAGCTCGGTGAATGTCCAGATGAAGACGATGGTCCCGCCGGCGAACAGGCCCGGTTGCATGAGCGGCAGGGTGATGCGCCAGAAGCGCCGCAGGCCGGTGCAACCGAGATTTTCGGCGGCTTCCTCCATGGCGGGATCGATGTTGGCCAACGCCGCCACGGCATTGAGGTAGATGACGGGGTAGAGGCTGAGCGCCTCGACGAGCGCGACACCCCAAAACTGGTTGGCCGCGAACCAGTCGAACGTCCAGCCGGGCGGGCGCGCCCCCAAGGCGATGAGCAGGGCGTTGAGCGCGCCGTATTGTCCGAAAATCTGCTTGATGCCGATGGCGCCGACGAACGGCGGGAGAATCATCGGAATCAACACCAGGGAGGCCAGCACACCTTTGCCGGGATAGCGATAGCGGTCCGAGATGAAGGCGAGCGGCAGCGCCAGGAGCAGCGCGAGTGCGGTCGTGACCACCGCGAGCAGGAAGGAGTTTTGCAGGCCGTCGAGATAGAGGGGATTGGAGAGCAGGGCGGCCAGGAAGGCAAAAGTGAGGCGTCCGTCGGCATCGATGAAGCCGCCCTTCAGAATTTGCAGGATCGGCCACAGGAAAAACACGGCGAAAAACGCCGTCGTGACCACGAGCACGACACGGGCGAACGACTTCGACATCGCGCGGCAGTTTGGCGAGGCGGGGGAGGGCGAGACAAGGCCGAAGTTCGCCCGCGCCATCCGGCCGGCGGCCTCCGCACCTTAGCGGTCACGGCGGCCGGCGCGGCCGTGGCGGGCGAGGTGTTTGACGAAGGCGGCGAGGGTTTCCTTGCTCACGTGGTGCTCCATGCCCTCGGCGTCCGCGTGGGCGATGGTGTCCGGCACCCCGAGCGATTTGAGGAACGCGCTGACGATTTCGTGACGCCGGCGCGATTCCTCCGAGAGCTGGCGCCCGGCATCAGTGAGGAAAACGGAACGATAGGGGAGGGCGGTGACCAAGCCATCGCGGCGGAGGCGCTGGATGGTGCGGTTGACCGTGACGTGGGTGACTCCCAAACGACGGGCCAGATCCGTCACTCGCGCCTCACCCGCCGTGGCAATAAGCTCGGCGATCATCTCCACGTAATCCTGGGCGGTTTCCTGGGCGTTTTCCTCCCGGGTGCGCTGGAGACTGATCTTGGGCGGAGCGGGACGGGTTGGGACTGACCTGGCCACGGCGCGATTCATGCCCCGTTTTTGGAAAAAGGGAAGCTTGTTGACAACCCGGCCCACGGTCTGTAGCCACGGCTACATCTTGGAGGCAAGGCCAAAAGAATCCGCCGACCCGCCCCCCGCCAGCCACCCGTCACTGGAGGGGCTGCACGGCACGGTGAGCGTGCCGCCCCAGCAGGCCGGCTTCTGGCGGCAATGGCGGGCCTTCGTCGGGCCGGCGATCCTCATCAGCGTCGGCTACATGGACCCGGGCAACTGGGGCACCGACTTGGCGGGCGGGGCGCAGTTCAAATACGGCCTGCTCTGGGTCGTCGCCCTGGCCAGCTTCATGGCGGTCATCCTGCAGGTGATCTCGGCCCGGCTGGGCGTGGCGACAGGCAAGGACCTGGCCCAGTGCTGCCGCGACTACTACCCGGGGTGGACGCGCTGGCCGAACTGGATTTCCATGGAAATCGCCATCGGCATGACCGATCTGGCGGAATCGCTCGGCAGCGCGGTGGCCCTGAACATGCTGTTCCACATTCCCCTACTGTGGGCGATCATCATCACCGCTTTCGATGTGCTGCTCCTCCTCGCCCTGCAAGGCTTTGGCGTGAGGCTGATCGAGGCGGTGGTCGCGGTCTTCGTGCTGACCATCGGCGTCTGCTACGGCGTCGAGATTTTCGGGCTGGCCCAGACCCGGCCCGATTTTCTGGAAATGGGCCGCGCCATGGCGCGGCCTGACTTCGCCCAGGCCGGCATGCTCGTGGTGGCCATCGGCATCATTGGCGCGACCGTCATGCCGCACAACCTGTACCTCCATACGGCCCTGGTGCAGACCCGCAAGCTGCAACAGGACGAGCCGTCCGTCCGTCGCGCCATCCGGTTCAACACGATTGACTCGGCGGTGGCGCTGACCATCGCGTTCTTCATCAACGCGGCCATTCTGGTGCTCGCGGCGATCGTGTTCTACGGCAAGGACAGTGTGATTGCGGCCGGTGGGGCGGTGGTCAGGTTCACGGCCGACAGCGACTGGATTCGCGTGGCGTATCTGACGCTGGCGCCGCTGCTGGGGACGACGCTGGCCAGCACGCTCTTCGCGGTGGCGCTGCTCGCCAGCGGCCAGAGCAGCACGATCACCGGCACGCTGGCCGGGCAGGTCGTGATGGAAGGTTTCATGCATTGGCGGATCAAGCCGTGGCTGCGGCGGCTGATCACCCGCACGCTGGCCGTGGTGCCGGCGATCCTGATCATCAGCGTCCGCGGCAGCGGCAGCGTGACCGATCTGGTCAACCTCAGCCAGGTCGTGCTGTGCATCGAACTGCCCCTCGCCATGTTTCCGCTGCTGCACTTTACCAGCTCGCGCCAGCGGATGGGGAAGTGGCGGAACGGCTGGTTCCTCCTGTTGGCCGGCTGGGGCAGCGCGTTGTTGATTACGGCGATGGATCTCTATAGCCTGCCCGATGCGCTGAAACAGGCTTGGGCCGTCATCGTCGGCCGCTGAAGACCGACCTCCACGCACCCCAACGGAGAGCAAGCCATGTATAACAAGATTCTCGTGACTTTGGACGCGACGCCCACCGACCGGGCGATCATCGATCACATCAAGGCCCTGGCCCAGACCATGCACAGCCGGGTCGTGTTATTGCACGTCGCCGACGGCTGGGCGGCGCGAATGTTCGGGCCCGACGCGATCAGCCCCGAGGTCGCCGAAGACAAGGCGTACTTGGAGAAGATTCAGGCCGAGTTCCAATCCGCCGGCCTTCCCGCCGAGGCCGAACTGGCGTTCGGCGAACCGGCCAAGGAAATCATCAAGTGGGTGAAGGAGAAGAGCTGCGACCTCGTGGCCATGAGCACGCACGGACACCGATTTGTGGCCGACCTGTTTCTGGGGACGACGTCCCGCCGGGTGCGGCACAGCGTCAACGTGCCCGTGCTCCTGCTCAAGGCGAAGTGATCCGGCGCGAGCGGAATGCGGGCGAATCCGCGCGGCCATTTTGCCTCAGCGGGAGACATGCGGTTGTAGGAGCGAGCTTGCTCGCGATGAAAAAGTAGAAATCGCCTGCAAGCAGGCTCCTACATTACTCGCGGAACGGCTTGCGTACCGGCGGCTCCGGGCGTCACCGCGCGACTTCAAGTCCCTGTTCAAAAACCTATTTTTCAAGGTGCGCTGTCGCCCGATTTCTGGTGAATTCTGGCGCATGCCGATGCCCGCTCCACCGAAGGTCACTGTCGCTGCCGCTCGTCGTTTCGTGCGGCGCGCCGTGCTGCTCGACGCGCCGGTGCCGGATGTAGCGGCGGCGCTCGATTACCTCGGCTACGTCCAGGTTGACCCGATCAACGTCTGCGGGCGTATGCACGATCTGATTCTGCGGAACCGCGTCACTGGCTACCGCGAAGGCGCGCTGCACGCCTGGCTCCATACGCCGGAGCGGCAGGGATTCGAACACTACCTGCGGGGAGGACACGGCGTTCTGGCGGCTTTCCCGCTGGAGGCGTGGCCGTTTCTCACGGGCGGGATGCAGCGGCGCAGTCGGTTGCGCCACGCGTATTCCGGCCGGCTGACCCCCCGCGAGGCGGCGCTGGCGGAGCATATCCTCGGAGAGATTGGCGCGCGCGGACCGCTGACGTCCGACGACATCGAGCACGAGGGTCGCGCGCGGTCGGCCTGGGGCCGGCAAGGCCGGCTGGTGCAGCACGTGCTGGAGAAACTCTTCGCGCACGGACGCGTGCTCATTGCCGCCCGGCGCAATTTTCGCCGCGTCTATGATCTGCCCGAGCGCGTGCTGCCCCGCGCCGTGCTCGATCAGCCGCCGCGCGCAGAGCCGGAGGTCGAGGCCTGGGTGGTGCGGCAGCGACTCAGGCAACGCCGATTGGTCGGCCTCAACCGCCGCGAACTTTCGCTCGTGGCGGATCAGGTCCAGCCGGTGGCGGTGGACGGCCTGCCCACGCTGTACTGCCTGCGGCCGGATGCGGCGCTGTTCGAGGCCGTCATGGCCGAAGCGACGCCAGCGTCGTCCCCGATGCTGCTCGCACCGCTGGATCCGCTTATTTATGACCGCCAGCTCACGCGTGACCTTTGGGGTTTCGACTATACGTGGGAGGCATACACGCCGGCGGCCAAGCGCAAGCGCGGCCACTATGCCCTGCCGGTGCTCGCGGGCACGGAGATTGTGGGCCACGTCGATCCCAAGACGGACCGGCAGCGGGGGAGGCTGCAGGTTGTGTCCCGTCGGGTGCGCCGCGGGCACAAGGTCGCCGCCGCGGTCAAAGCGCTGGCGGGGTTTCTCGGGCTCCGAGCCTAAACCTCACCCAGCGCCGGGGCGACGGCTTCCGCTCTTTCCATAACCCGCATCTACTATTCCGGTGGCCTGCCAGCCGCCTTGTCCGCCATAGCTTCAGCGTCGGCGGAAGGCCTTGGCGAAGGCTGGCGGAGAGAGAGGGATTGACTCGCTGCGCTCGGGGCTTCGCCCCAAACCTCCGCTGGCGCTGCGGTTTGCCCTTATCCCTCTCTCGTCGCTTCGCTCCGGCCCGCTCTCGCGGGTCCACCAGTTTATGTGCCCAGCGCAAAACCTGGCGGAGAGAGAGGGATTCGAACCCTCGGACGGGTTTAACCCCGTCAACGGTTTAGCAATCCAAGAACTCTATTCTGAAGTAGAAATCTCAGAGGTAAGGAGACGCACAGAAACGCACCAAAACGCACAAATGCGTCTGTATTTCTGCAACAGAAACGCAACGGCGGACCGTCGCTCATCAAGCCCGGCAAGGGGCCAATTCCGGGGCAAATTCAGGATGTCACCCGCCACCGGAATGCGTGGCGTACCCGTGCTGCTGTGTCCTTTGCCCGAGGCGGGGCGATCTCGGGTGTGTGCGATATCCCCCCCCCGGCGGGGGGCTGAGGGACGTCTAAATCCAAATATGCGGTGCCACAGCCGCGCCAGCCGGCGGCTGCTGCCGGCCACGGTGATTCAGGCGGTGACGAGTTTTCGGGGCTGGACTTCGCGGGTAATACGGGGGCTGAGTTCCCGCTTGGCCTTACGAAGCTCGCACTCAGCCTCAAGGCGAAACCACCACCCCTCGGAAAGACCAAAGTAGCGGTCGAGCCGCAACCCTGTGTCTGCGGTGATGGCCCGCTTGTTGGCGAGGATGGCGGAGATCCGCGTCAGGGGGACTCCAATATCCTTCGCCAGCCGGTAGGCGGTGAGGCCCATCGGCTTCAGGAACTCCTCGTGGAGCATTTCGCTGGGTGTGAGCAGGGGAAGCATTTTTGTTTTCATGGGTGGTAATCTACGATCTCCACGTCCTCGACACCGCCGGCTGTCCATCTGAAACAAATGCGCCATTTGTCGTTGACACGGATTGAGTGCTGTCCGGCGCGGTCTTTCTTCAGGGCTTCCAAGTGGTTGCCGGGCGGGACGCGAAGATCGGAGAGTATTTGTGCAAGGTTGATTTGGACTAACTTCCGCCGCGCAGTGGCCTGAATCGTTGACGGCAGATCCGGTGTCTGCTGGTCATTGAAGATCGCTTCGGTGGCCTTGCAAGCGAAGGAGTTAATCATCTTCAAAAAAAGATTACGCGTGACGTTAGTAACGTCAAGCGTAATTACCGAGATTTTAGACTAATCCTGTCTGGCGAGATTATGCCCGTCATGCCGCGTCTGTGGCCCCACGCTTGGCGATCTACCTTCACCGCGATGGGCGGCACAGCCTGTTTGAGCCTTGGCGAAATGCGGGCGGCTGGTGCAGTTGCAGGTTGCCTTTGAAACGTCGCGTTTCTAAAGCTCGGCAGTAATCATGAGAATTGAACGCGACAGTCCCGAAGGACGGTGCCTGCGCTCCCTATGGGATGGGCTACTCATGATGGCGCCGGAGGGCGTGACCTATACAAAGTGGATTGTCACTGGCATAGCGGGAATGGTGGCGGTCATTCTGGCACGATTGGATTCGATTACGCAGCACGTGTCCCCTACATGCTTCAAATGGGGAACTTCCATTTTGGTCGTATCGCTGCTGACTGGATCGATCGCTTGCTTGGTGTCACTGTCGCTGAGCGCGGGCGTTAAGGCTAGAAAACGACTAGAGATGGAACCGGAGCAGAGGGACGCTGACGCACCGGTGATGACGCCCGCGCTTTTGAGTGAATTCAAAGAGCCATTCTGGGGTATCTTGAGATGGACCGTTGAAAGATCGTTACGAAAGGCAACCGTTGATCCACTTTATAGCGAGAAGAACCAGATATCCTTGGTGTGCCTCGCGACGGTGTTGATCTTTAGCACGGTGGCGCTTGCGGCAGTCGGGCTGATTGTGTTGACCGTCGGGCTGCATGCCGGTGTGCCGGGTGGTTGTCTGCCGTGACGGTCTGGAGCTGGCTCGTGCGCCGGTTGGCCGATCCTCAGCCCTTCGTCTCCCGCATGAGCGCGATCCATTCGGCCGTATGCGACGCGGCCGAGTGCGAAGGCAATCTGTGTTCCAAGGCCGGCCCGCGCGGCGGTCACACCGTCGAATGGCCGGAACATTCGCACCACAGCGCCCGCCACCACAACGGGCACATGCAAAGCCTGTTGAAGTGGTTCTTCACCGGGCGGGTCAAATTCTAGCGCTGCCGCCTGCGCCATAACTCGCATTCCTGCCGGCGCGAGCTCCAGCGTCGGAGATGGCGCTGTTTAGGCCACTAGAGAAAGCGAATCAGCTTTTCTATCCTTCTGGCAAAAACCTCACGGCAACCGTTCGTGTTCTTTTCCAGGTCTTCCGGCTTAATTGAACCTAGATCCTCGCACAGAGCTCTGAATCGTCGCTTGCGAAAGAAGTCCTTGTAAAGCGTGGCATAATAACCCCAAAGGGCCTCAACGAAGGTTGCGTGGACTTTTGAGACGTAGTCTTTAGGCGGCTCCTTTAGGACCCCAAGCCAACGCCCAAGGAGACCGCTAAATTCTTTCACCTTCGCTTTGCGATCACGTTCTCCGGTCAGCCGATGATTGACGATAGCCACAACGACGCCCCCGAAGCCGATCCCGCCGAGGAATATCAGAATTGAACTCTGCCAGTCTAGTTGAGCCATTTTAATCTAAACGGAAGCCAAGACCTTTGAGAATCAACCTGCTCGTGTCCGGCTTCAGGCGTTCGTCCCTTCCGCCAGCCAATCCACTAAGATCCCCAAACGGGGCGAATTTGGCATGTCGTTTTACGTACTTGTTAAAGTCATTCGAATAATCCAGCGCCAATTTGATAGCGTTACGCATTTCAGGATCGGTAGGCGCGTGGCCGTGAATTGCTTTGTCCCGTATTTTCTCCGCCTCCTTAAGCTTGGTTTCGATTGGCTTAGGTAGCTCGGTTCCAATCACATTCTTGAAGAGCCGCAGGAACTCAGCACGACCGATCTGTTCCTTCCGGATAATCTCCCATACCAAGCGATATTCGGTACGATGCTTTTTGATGATGCCAAAAAGGAGCGTGTCGCGGTGAGCCAACTCAATCCGGTAAAACACGTAAGCAACAGCAATCTCCAGCGGCAATTTGAATTCCAATATCTTAAGAAAATACTCAAAGTGCGGCCGAAGATTTTTTGGCAGGCTCTTAAAATACTTCTTAAGCCCCGCTCTGGTTTTCGTGGCGCTAGCAGTCATAACAATTCTCGTTGGAAATTTCAGCACTAGCCCGTTCTTTTGCCAACAGATAAACGCTCATCTTACGACAGCCGCGGCCCGCGTGCCACGCCGGCCGCTCCGGGGCGGGGCGATCTCCGGGCGGCGCGGGTGAGGGGGTGGGGGGCATTTGAACGTTGGGCGATTCTGGCCGCCGACCCTGCGGCCAAGTTCGCGAGGCGAGGGTTTTTTATGCCGTCTTCATGGGTGGGCATGGCATGGGTAACTTATCAAGGACCGTCTTAACTGAGCACATCGCGTCATATACACGCCTCGTTTGAGTTTTGAACCAAGCTGCGTCCATGGTCTCGCTTGTTGTGATCTTAACGAAGCCGGGCTTGGATCGGGCGAATTTGAGAAGACGCATAACACTTTTGTCCGCGCTGGTAGTAACAAAGCCGTGCGCTATCGCATTTCGAAGTTCCACGAGCGACGAATCAATCGGTTCGCCAAGGCTGCGCGTAGTCACCTCTTCATTGTAGTCCCCAACAAGCGTGCTGAAAAACTTCATGTTTGCGATGGAGCCTTCGGGAAGCTCAGTCCCAACTGGCAGCGAGTAGAGGTCTGTTCTATACGGCAATCCGCTAGGCCTTACGCCCGACAATCTGCTCAGGGTCACGCGAAGAATCGCGTCGAACGACAGGAAGTTGCTCCAAAGTCTACCAAGCCCTAACACGTGTTCGTCGATATTCATAACAAAGGTTCTTGTTCCGTTGGTTGCTAGGCGTCTCGCTGGTCGCTGCTCCATCGTTTCTACAGGGGTTTTCTACAGTCTCGGCCGTTTTTCGTGGAATGGTCGGCAATCCTCGGAAACCAGAAAGGCCGGTTTTACCTATGAAGCCGGGCATTTTGAAATGATGCGCAAAAGACCGCAATCCGCCTTGCTCCAATTAAATGGTCTAATGAGATTAGGGCATATGGTGGTTCGACGGACGGATTGTTGCATGTCCTGTTTGTTAAGCCTAGCCCATAGCTAAAATTTAATGGGGTATTTACGTGACGCCACTGACCACAACCTGTAGGGGTTTGGGCTATGCCCGAGGATTATCCGCGGACCTTGCTGGAACTCGAGCAACGGTTCGGAGACGAATCGGCATGCCGGGCTTATTTAGCTGCGGTGCGCTGGCCAGAGGGTTTCGTGTGCCCCAGTTGTCAGGGGCGCCGGAGCATTGCGGTGCGGCGCGGGCGATTTCGGTGCGCGGCATGCCGCCGAGAATTGACGGTGTCGGCCGGCACGATTCTTCAGGACAGTAAGTTGCCGCTGACACTGTGGATTCGTGCCATATGGCACGTCACAAACCAGAAGAATGGCATCAGCGCCCTGGGACTGCAGCGTGCGTTGGGACTGGGCAGTTACAAGACAGCATGGACGGTGCTGCACAAGCTGCGGTGCGCGATGGTGCGGCAGGGTCGCGAGCGCCTCTCCGGGGAAGTGGAGGTCGACGAAACTTTTGTTGGTGGCGTCAGGCGAGGCGTCCGCGGCAGAGGAGCAGCAGGCAAAGTGCTCGTGCTGATGGCGGTGGAAGTTCGCGGCTCGAAGATCGGCCGCGCGCGGCTGCAGATCATTCCCGACGCGACTGCGACAACACTGCTTGGCGCTGTCGAGGATATCGTGGAGCGAGGCAGCGAAGTCGTCACGGACGGCCTCGCGAGCTACGGAGCGTTGGCCAGCCTTGGATACAACCACACGATCTCGCGGTCGAATACGGCACACGTTGGCGTTTACCCGCTGCCCAAGGCGAATCGTGTTGCCTCGCTCCTCAAACGATGGCTGCTCGGCACACATCAAGGCGGAGTCAAAATGCAGCATCTGCAGTCCTACCTCGACGAGTTCATCTTCCGTTTCAACCGACGCACACCCGCGTCCCGCGGCAAACTCTTCTATCGGCTTGTGCAGCAGGCCGTGCAGCGCACGCCGCAGACGTATCGGACCATCAAAAACCACAGCCCGTAGTGGTTGGTGGCGTCATGTAAATATCCCAGAAAATTTATGTCCATGACGGCAAGAGAGATTGGGGAACGCATCGAAGACTGCCAGCGGGACGAGGAGGGTTTGGGCCCCATGACCCAGCACAGGGCCTCTAGCTGGGGGCGGCGTCCCTGGGTTGTGCCTTTGCTGTTGGTTCGGACTACGCCAAACCGTGTAGATTAATCGCCCCGATGAACCCAAAATCAGCATTGCCAGTGTGGCAGATGGTCAAAGCAGCGGTCGACGCCTTGGGCGGAACCACATCAAACGCGGCTGTTCGCGACTGGGTCTTGAAGAAGTACCCTGGAACCAATAACGGGACGATCAACTGTCAGACAAATATATGCACCGTCAACCAGCCGTGTCGGACTGGCTATAAACAGAACAAACAGCCGCGTCTTGCCACCGGGCGGTACGATTTTCTCTACAAAACCGCGAGAGGCCAACTGGAGTGGTACCTACCGGCGAAGCATGGCCAGTGGGCAATTGTGCGAGATAGTCGTGGTCGGCTAGTTGTCCAGAAGCTAGATGTGATGCCTAAACAAGTGCCGCCTAAGAATGTATGGATCTTTCAGGCCGTTCCAGAGGATTACGATCTTGTGACCGAAGTGCCGAAGAGACGCAGCCAAGGTGACAGCTGGAGAGTCACAAGATTTCGGGGTGAAATGCAAAAAAACGACCTGCTCCTCTATTGGCGGTCTGGACAGGAAGCTGGTATTTACTGCACAGGTTGGATTTCCGAACCTGCGTACCGAGTTGGAAAGAGGTGGCGGGTTGATGTGAAGTTTAATCCGCTCCTCGAAAGCCCGATTTACAGAGACACCTTATTGAGGCATCCAACCCTGAAAGGATTGAGCATTCTCCGTTGTGCACGGGGGACAAACTTCGAAGTGAAGCCAGCAGAGTGGCACGAATTGAAACGGCTCCTAGCTGATCGTCACCACGATGGGACCTCAGAATTCGAGCAGGCCCAAAAGGAGACCAAACCGTTTAATCCAGCCAATCGGAACGATGGTCGAAAGCACATTCTCGCTTCCATCGTGGCCCGACAGGGTCAAGGGAAATTCCGCCAGGACCTACTGCGAAACTACAGGCGAAAATGCCTGATCTCTCGTTGCGACGCTGAGAAGGCACTGGAGGCGGCTCATATTTGCTCGTTCCGGGGCAAACACACCAATAATGCCGAGAACGGACTGCTTTTGCGTTCTGACCTGCACACTCTGTTCGACCTTCATCTTCTCTCGATTGACGCCTCTCAAAAGCGGGTGCTTGTGGCACCTGAACTTGAAGGAACGTACTACGCCAAGTTCAAAGGGAGGCCACTCCATTTTCCCCGAAAAGGACCGAGCAAAGATGCATTGGATCTGCATCGTGCTGCGTTTGAGCGGAAGAACAGAATACATTAAACCCGTCCTTCGGAGGCATTTTCGCTGAGGCCTAGCGGATTCCGTCACGCACGTCCCCGTTCAAGTAGGTAATTGTCGAATACCTTTTGCTTAAAGGCTAGGGTGTTGAGGTCCTTTAAAGAACCAAGGAGCTTGTCCGTTAGTGTCGTGACCCATTCTTTTTTCAGTTCCGCCTCTATGGACTTCCGGTGTTTTTTGAAGTTGGCTTGAAATGCCTGATAGTATTCCTCGTATGAACTATTGGTCGGGATTTTACCCGCCTGCCCCAGAAGAACATTCAATCCGTTTCGTGCATCGGAGTCGCACGGCACAATCTCTCCTGGACAGATGAAGAAACCAACCTTGGACACTAGCGAGACGGGCAGGCGGTGTTTCTTGTCTCGAGCGTCCTTGTTAATTAGCGAACTCCATCCTTGTTGACGAATATGTTCGGCCGCATCGTCAATGATCTTGGGATTTCCAGGATTACTCTTCAGCTGGGTGCGCAGTGTGGTATTAAGGTAATTTCGAACTAGATTATGGAATTCCTTGCGGAGGTTTCGGGCTACCCGCCACTCCCCGAGAAACCATTGGAAGGTTTCTTCACTCCCAGTGATGGTCGTGCCCCCGCCTTGGCGAAGGTCGGCATGATAGCGGGGTTCCTCCCATTGGTAGATCGTCGCGATAATGGCGTGGGCCAGATGCTTCTCATTTAACGGTGCGTCTTGTGTACCGGCGTTCATGAATTGGTGCATGATTAGGAAAGTGCTTTGTCAACCCTGAGGTATTCAGAGATCATGTGTGTGGCGTTCATAAGCCCTTTTTAGTAGTTCCTTGCGATCCTCCTCAGATAATGGGCGAAGCGTGCCGTCCCTGACTCCGGTCTGCACCGGCCCTCCATGCGGGCCAGACAGCTCTTGGCGGTACGTATAACGTCCCGGACCATTGCCGGTGCCTCGCATATGCCTCAGTCCCTCATGCCACCCGCCGTTTTGCCAGCCCGCCGCGTCCGTGTCTAGCCCAAAATAGCTTTATGAGTGAACGCGGCTCTTGCCGACGGATTGAGTCGGGGCAGAATTCCTCCACGCAAGGTTCGGTTGCGAGGTACACCAGTGCGTCCTTTCCAAGTTTTGAGCATTTCTTGGGATCGCCGCGAAAAAACTGGATTTGGCCACTCTATAGCGCCATAAGCGCAATGAGCGTTTGCTGGGTCCTATGCTAAAACTCCACGCCAACCAACTCTATGATGCAATACGGCTCGATGGGATGAGGCCGGAGGATTTCGATGTAGATAAAATGCAGGAGGGTGGGGAGGAGTACTTCAAACTCAGCTATCGTGGCACACCGTTCTCGTTTATCGTACGCGTTTCACCCGATAGTTATGAGCTATTCGAGTGTATGTGCACCAAATTTGCTCCGGATTTCCCCATGTCCGCTTGGATGCCGCCCGCGGGTTTCGCGCCCCTTGTGCAAATCGAGTTGGCCATGCACACCTGGATACACAAGCATCTAAAGCTCTACTTGGAGGAGCAAACAACGCCGGATCTCTGGGCAGAAGCACAAGGGCAAGCGGAGTTTATTCGTCCCGATCTAGATTCGCCCGATGCGCAGCGTTTGTTTTCTGACGAGGAAAAAAATCAAATCAGGCTGTCCATTAAGCAGGCGAAAATGCTGCTAAAGGAAACCCTTGCCCCCACCGCCGAGCAGCTGAAGCGAATAGAACAGCGACTGGACTATCTCGCGGAAGCCGTCGATAGGCTCAATAAGTTCGACTGGAAGGGCGTCTTGCTCAATACGATTATCGGAGTAACAACTGCGCTTTCTCTGGATACGCATCGAGGAGAACAGGTGCTCAAAATATTCAAAGACGCCTTCTCCGGCGTTGTTCATCTTTTGAGATGAACGGTATGCATTCTCAGGCCATGACGAGCGGCTGTTTCTTGCGGCCGACGATTTGCCAGACGATCGACACCGCGTCGATCTGGTCGTCGCTGACGCTGGCCTGCCAGCCGCCTTGTCCGCCATAGCTTCAGCGACGGCGGAAGGCTTGGCGAAGGCTGGCGGAGAGAGAGGGATTGACTCGCTGCGCTCGGGGCTTCGCCCCAAACCTCCGCTGGCGCTGCGGTTTGCCCTTATCCCTCTCTCGTCGCTTCGCTCCGGCCCGCTCTCGCGGGTCCGCCAGTTTATGTGCCCAGCGCAAAACCTGGCGGAGAGAGAGGGATTCGAACCCTCGGACGGGTTTAACCCCGTCAACGGTTTAGCAAACCGCTGCCTTAAGCCACTCGGCCATCTCTCCGGGAAGCGGGTTGGTAGGCAAACGGCGCCTCCCAGGGAGTGCAAGGCTCTTTTCGAAAACCGCGCCGCGCAAATCGGTAGCGGGTCAGTTTGCTCGGACTGGACCGTCACTGTAGGTCGGGGTTTATCCCCGACAGAGTGATGTCGATGCGCATTGGCGTCGGGCATGAAGGGCCAAGTGACAGTAAACGGGGAACAGTTTGGGTCATGGTTTTGTGTGCCACGGGGCGAAGCGGCAGTTGAGTTTACGGGCGGCTGTGGCCCCGGCGG
>Ga0208563_1000750_pt1 | contig 25889 bp, 26 predicted proteins | sample June2015DPH_17_1_2_FD_184717 | JGI IMG/M metagenome (GOLD analysis project Ga0208563, IMG submission 184717) | Peatland microbial communities from SPRUCE experiment site at the Marcell Experimental Forest, Minnesota, USA - June2015DPH_17_150... | ecosystem: Environmental > Terrestrial > Soil >... | reverse complement strand
CAGAAACAAGCGTAAAGTCTTATGCGAGTGAATCCAAAGAAATTGATGGTCCAGAATTAAAGTTAATTGATATTGAGATGCTTTGCGCTTCCGCACGTTTCTGCCATCGAGGAGGCAACATTTGGCAGGTAATTCCCAAATCAGACAACCCGAAAGCCAAGAAAAACGCGATAGAAAATGCTTGCGATTGCCCATCAGGCAGACTTGTCGTTATAGATAAAGAGACAGGCCTGACAATTGAGCCTGCACTGGAGAAATCGATTGGTGTAATTAAAGACCCAAGCATCGGCGTCGGTGGACCGTTTTGGATTCGCGGTGGTATTCCAATTTATTCAGCGGATGGAAAACTCTATGAAGTTCGAAATCGCGCGACTCTTTGCCGCTGCGGAAAATCCCAAAATAAACCGTTTTGCGACAGCAGTCACTATCCGGAAGAGGATAGGGAGCGTTGAAGAGAATGAAAAAATCGAGTGAGAAAAAGCAGGAGCAAGTCGAAGAAAACATTGATGATGTTTTGGGGTCTAAAGAGAAAGTGTTTGTTCTCTTCTATGCTTCTTGGTGCCCGTTTTCCCAAAGGTTTCTGCCGATATTTGAAGAGTATGCAAAAGGCAATCCACTTGAGTGCATGAGCATTATGGTCGATTATAAGCCCGATTTATGTGAGAAATTCTCGATAGATTACTACCCTACCGTGCTGCTTTTCAAAAAAGGAGAAGTATACAAGAGACTTGATGCTACGCCAGGAGCTGGATTAACTAAGAAGCAACTGACAGAACTTACCACTAACCCGTAGAGTTTGCTATTTAGCCTTCTGCGCGAGTTCTTTCGCCCAGCTTCTGATGGCATTCCAGTCTCTTGTATCGTAGATTCCTGGTTCAGCCTTGCTGGTTCAAAGGCAGCCCTTTCATGTTCATACTGACTTAGCAAACAAGATTTTTTGAGAACGCTAATTTGCTTGCTTGTCAAATGCGGTTGGCAAACAGTTAGAAAAAGGTGAGCTACCTTGTCAACTGGGTTTACTAAAACCTATTTTTTTGTTTACCTTGCATTAAGAATTAAAGTGCATTCAGTAGGATTTTTCATTGCTGCTTGCAAGTAGTGGTTGTTGATATTCAGGGTTAACTTTTCCATGCTTGTTAAGTATTACAGCGTTTATTTTACGCCAGTTTTCTCCTACTGTAGACCACATTTCGCCGCTTATGATATTCTTTTTAACATATTCAAATAATGATTTTTCACGTTTTATGATTCTTCGGTTCCAATCAACGCTAATTAAGCCTGACCGTGTCATGTACTGAATGTTCCGTATCATTTCATTCGAGTTTATTGTATAGTTAATTGCGCTGCCCAAGTCTTCGGTAAATGATTCAATTGGGAATTCGTCTTCAGGGCGAAGACTTATCACTGCAATCATGTCCTGCATGAACCTAACAGTTCTTCCAGAGTAAACAGTTTTTCTTTTCGGCACCAAAACCTGCTCTACGCGTTGACCATAGCGTTTGTAGAACCATCTTTTGACCGTTTCAGCAAGCACTGCATAGGCACCTAGAATTCCAGCTAAAGCTAAGTAAAACGCAGGTGGAGGTGGCACGAATCCGAAAAATGCACCTACTGGCGTGTATGGTACTATTATGGCAAAGCTGATGACCGCAAGGAGCATTATGGCTAGATATTTGCTTGGCTTGCTCTTGTAGAAGGGTACTCGCCTTGTTCTTATAATGAGAACTACTAGCGTTTGTGAGCAAAGGGACTCCACAAACCAGGCAGTCTGGAACAGAGCTGCGTTTGTCCAAGCGTTGAAAATAAACAGCATCGTAAAGAAGGTCGCGAAGTCAAACAGAGAACTTACAGGACCAATAATTATCATAAACCTTCTTATGAAGGAAATATCCCATCTCTTGGGCTTTTCGATATACTCTGCATCAACATTATCAGTTGTCATAACAGTTTGTGAAGTATCGTAGAGCAGATTGTTTAGAAGGATTTGGATGGGCAGCATCGGCAAAAATGGTAAGAACACTGAACCGCCAGCTGCGCTAAACATATTGCCAAAGTTTGAGCTTACACCCATCATAATGTACTTCATCGTGTTGCCAAAGGTTTTTCTGCCTTCTAACACACCTTCGCCCAGAACAGTCAAATCGTTCCTCAACAAGATGATATCAGCGGATTCTTTGGCAACGTCAACCGCGTTGTTAACAGATATACCTACGTCTGACGTCTTTAAAGAGGGCGCATCATTGATGCCATCACCCATAAAGCCAACGACATGACCATTACTCTTCAAAACATTTATGATTCGGTCTTTTTGGGCAGGAGTTACCCTTGCAAATACGTTCACGTCTTCCACAACAGCTGCAAGGGCTTCATTGGACATCTGGGCAATCTCGTTTCCCAAAGCTACACCTTTTACTTCAAAGCCTAGTTCGCTGCAAACTTTTCGGGTAACAAGCTCATTGTCACCTGTGAGAATTTTCAGTTCCACTTTTGCTTTGCTGAGCAGTTGAAGGGACTGCTTGGCTGTTTCTTTGGGCGGGTCAAGGAACGCCACAAACCCCAAAAATGTCATGTCGCTTTCGTCGTTTATGGAGTAAACAGCTTTTTCTTCTTTGAGCTTCTTGGATGCAACTCCTAAAACTCTTAACCCTTCAGCACTTAAGTCAAGATATTTCTGCTCGATCTTCTTCCGAGTTCCTTCAGAGATGTCAGAAATTAGCCCTTCCAGTTCATAGAAGGAGCAGACTTTGAGGATTTCTTCTGGAGCACCCTTAGCTATGAAAAATCTTTGCTTTTCCTGCTCAACTACGACAGAGACGCGCCGTCGCACAAAGTCAAAGGGCACTTCATCAATTTTTTGGAATTTTGATAGGTCAATTTCTTCATGCTTAAGTATAGCTTCATCAAGTGGGCTTTTGAGTCCAGTCTGAAAGCGACTGTTTAGGAGGGAGTATAATAATACTTTCTCATCGTCTTTGCCCTCCATGTCTATGTGCAGTATGAGTTTTATCTGGTTCTCTGTGAGTGTGCCCGTTTTGTCTGTGCACAGAACGTTCATGCTGCCAAAGGTTTCGATTGATGATAGTCGCTTTACGATGACGCCTTTCTTAGACATGGCCTGAGCGCCTTTTGAAAGATTTATGGTGATTATCATGGGCAGAAGCTCAGGCGTCAAACCTACTGCGAGAGCAACGGCGAAAAGTAGAGCCTCCAATATGCCTTGGGCATTCGGGTGCAAGAGCGCGTTTATCATGAAAACGAACATCACTAAGAAAAAAGTAACTTGCATTATGAGAAAACCGAATTTTTTGGTGCCTATCTCAAATTCGGTCTCGGGCGCTTTCTCGACGAGCTTTTGAGCGATTTTTCCATATTCAGTTGAACCTCCAGTCCGCACAACCACCGCTGTGGCTGTTCCGCTGACTATCGAGGTACCCATGAATAGATAATTGTTCCATTCGGTTATCGACGCTTCTTTAGCTTTTATGGCTGCAGAAGTTTTCTCGACTGGAAATGATTCGCCAGTTAATGCAGATTGGTTGACGAAAAGATCTTTTCCTTCGATAATCCGTGCATCTGCGGGTGTGATGTCACCTGCTGAAAGAAAGATTATGTCGCCTGGAACAATCAGTGGAAGCTTAATTTCTTGTTTAGTATTGTCTCTCAGGACTGTTGCTGACGTGGCGACTTTTTCTTTTAATAGCTCGGCTGCTTTTGAGGCATTGTTTTCCTGATAATATGCAAGAGACGCGCTTAGGAAAACAATAGTGTAGATTACAATTACGCTGGGGATTGATCCGAGGGCTGCAGAGATTGCTCCTGCAATCATTAGTATTATTACGAGCGGGCTTTTGAAGCGCGAAAGAAAATTGATAATTGCTGCGCGTTTCTTTTTCTTGGCAAATTCGTTACGGCCATAAATTTCAAGCCGTTTTTCTGCTTCTTCAGAACTAATACCGCGCGGTGAAGCTTTCAAACGACCCATAATCTCTTCGATGGACAGGCTCAGCAGGTCTTCAGAGCTTAAGGTTGGCTGCATAGAGGTAACTAGCTTTTTGTCTGAATTTTTTCTATTTTGGAATCTCGACTCATCCATGAACTATGCCGCCATTAAACCTTACAATAAAAACGCATTGCTCTTAAAGGGATTTCTTAACGTTATCTCTTAGATTTGCTGAAAACTTGTTGTTTTGGGGTTTATTTCCATTTAGTAGGTATTTCTTCTCTTTGGAAGGTTGCTTTGCTTAGGTAGAATAACGCGACGCATATTCGTCATAATTGTTTTTGTCAAGTTGATGAAGCAAGCGGTTTGTTAACATATGAAAAATATAAAGGCACATGCTGAAAATAGTTATCAAGCAAGGGATTGAATGTAAATGTTTGAGCACCACCACGAAAAGCTTTTGCCTAGGGGAGCATTTCTTAAGCGCTTAGCTAAGTACGCATCGATCTCTCTTAGTCTGGTAATTGTTTCGCTGGTGATTGGTATGGCTGGTTACCACGTGTTTGAAGGTTACTCGTGGGTTGACTCCTTTTTGAACGCGGCGATGTTGATGGGTGGAATGGGGCCTGTCGGAACGTTGCATTCAGATGCAGGAAAAATATTCGCTGGACTATACGCTTTATACTGCGGATTAGTTGAGTTGGTGGCAGTTGGAATTTTTGCTGTTCCAATCGTACACAGATTCCTACATCACTTTCATTTGGAAAGTGAGAAAAAACAAGACCAATAAAGCCGTAAAAATTAAGCCAAAACAAAAATTTTTGCTAAAATTGAATTGCAATTAGGTGCCGTTTGGCAGACTCTCTAACTGTCTATAGGATGCCCAAAAACGCACATTTGGGAGCCTAAGCCCCATAGAGCCGATTTGGAACAGAGCCATATCACGACAGCAGGTTTGCCTGCCAAACGACTCGTTTTCTGCATCGACAATATCCTACTTCATTTAAAGGAAAATAAAAATTTGTGGTAGTGCCCCAACAGTCACAAGAAGCGTTGCAAGCTTCCGCTGCCAAGATTTAACTATAAATAAGAGAGCTATAGTTTTTTGTAAGCACTTGAGGAGAAAAACCAATTGCATTTAGAAGAAATGAAGAAGGAAATTGAATCGCTTGTCATTGCGAAAGGGTTCTATAATAAGCCTGAAGATATTCCTAGAAAACTGCTTTTTGCCTTCATAGAGCTAGGCGAAGCCAGTGACGCTTGGAAAAAAGGTTTGCCTGAGGAAAAAATAGCTGAAGAACTAATCGATGTCGTCTTTTACGTTTTAGATGCAAGCCGCTTAGCATGCCCAAACATAAACATGGACGAAGTATTCCAGAGAAAACTTGAAAAAAACCTTAGCCGTCCTTTCCAGTACGGTGAAGGACATCGCAACAAACAGCCTGAAGAAAACAAAAAGTAACTAACGAAGTTTTTATGGCACTCCTCTAAACTATAGCATGTTGAACGAAAGTGGACTTCACCTATCCCGTTAACATACGTTTCGATTGTAACAGATGTAGTTTATGCTGCGGTGACACCAAGCAAAAAACTAGGCACATTCTCCTCTTAGAAACCGAAGCCAAAAAAATATCAGCAGAAACTTCATTGCCCATACCTGACTTTTCCAGCAAAATTGTGGATAAGCCTCCTTACGCTTATGAGATTAAAAAGACTAGTGAAGGCAAATGCGTCTTCTTAAAAGATAACCGATGCAGCATTTACCTGTTAAGACCTTTGATTTGCGTGTTTTACCCGTTTGAATTAAAATTTGACAAAGACAAGTTGCTGTATATTTTTGATTTTACGCTTGAGTGCCCGGGAATAAATCAGGGAAAAGTGGTTCGGGAAATAGATTTTAAAAAGTTGTTTGAACTGGCGCAAGAAAGATTGGGATAAAGCTCATTGTTAGAGTTGCTGGAGAACATCAGCCTGTTCCAAAGTAATACCGCAATAATGGCACTTTAACAATAAGGGTTCTTCATTTTTAACGTAAAATTTTGAGACTACGGGTTCGTCACTGTTACTTATGCAACAAGGATTTACGCATTTAACTATCCCTTCAATAGCCTTCGGCAACTTAACCTCCAACTTTTCAACAACCGTGTAATTATGAATAATGTTAATTGATGCGTGAGGAGCCACCAAAGCAATCTTATTAACTTCCTGCGAGTTAAGCGCTCGACCCTCAATCTTCACAATATCCTTAACCCCGAAACGTTTGCTTGGAACATTAATGGCAATGGTGATCACCCGTTTCTCCTTACCTGTTATCCCTAAAATCTTGATAACATCCAACGCGTATCCGCCGCTAATATGATCAATGACAGTGCCGTCTTTGATTTTTGAAACCCGAAGTTCCTTGTCGCTCATGTGAATTCTCCAGTAGAAAGCTATTGCATCTGCAGCAAATAAGATTTTACATTAAAAAAGAAAGGGAACAGCTAGATAAGATGAAAACGCAAGTCAATAACGGTTGTACCGGCAAACTTGTCAAAGTACCTCATGAACGTGCAGTTTTTCAGTCGCCACCCAACAATTAAGTCAAAGGGCAACAAGGGTAAAACTTTCCCAAAGTTCCTCACTGCTGCATTGTCATAAGACATTTTCTTTCCGTCAGTTCTAACAACCTTTAAACCCATGATGCGTTTGCCTATACTTTGACCATTAAATCCTTCAAGCAAAGTGGAGTAAAGCCAAAGAAGACCCACAGTTATGAAAAGAACTGTGCTAGTTCCTACATTGAAATCAGTTGTTATGGATAGAGAAAGGACCTGTGGAAGAAAAATGATTGCCATCGTAATTGCTAACATAAACGCGAAATCAATCACAAAAGCTGCAACTCTCTTTTTAAAAGAAGCAAGCGGAAGTTGGTTTTCTCTTCTTTGCACATCTGCCACTTCTGCCCACCCTTCGACATCATGAATAACTCTTACGGCGCTTTCACCAGCCCTGCTTAACTTGTACTTGCCCGTGGGGGTTTGCTCTATGAAAGCCGCTAACGAGCGAAGGTGAAAACTCAACTTTCCAGTATCAACCTTTAGTAAGTTCAGCAGGTCCGTGAAAGATGACTCGCTATTTTCGCTAAGGTTCAGTAGTATTTCTCTTCGCAAAGGATGCGAAAGGATTGAAAGTATCTTCGAAATGTTTTCTTGATCTACTGCCATGTTGTAAAACCAAGCGTTTTTCCCATTAAACATCGGTTGATGATGGATGGTTTTGACATATAGCACCATGAACATACGTTACTTCCATATAAGTCCCACCCAAAAAACTCTGTTAATGACGGGAAAAATACTCTTAATAGTGAAAAGCCCTATTTTATATGTATGTCAAGTGCTGAAGTAGCAGTCCAAGTATTTCGCAAGCTGGAAAGCGAAGATTTCAGAATACTCAACATTATCGAAGCAGCGATGAGCAAACGCGAATTTGTACCAACAGAACAAATACAAAAATACGCAAAACTTCCCATGGACCGCATAGACTTTACATTGGGCAAACTAAACAAGCTTGGCTTAATCTACCGAACAAAAGGAGCCTACGTTGGGCACACCTTAAACTATGCTGGCTACGATTGTTTAGCAATAAATACCCTTGTCAAGGCGGGAGTAATCGAGTCTTTCGGGCAAACCTTAGGCGTAGGAAAGGAAGCAGACGTTTACGACGCATTAAGCCCCGATGGCAAACGCATAGCGGTGAAATTTCACAGGCTAGGAAGAATAAGCTTTAGGCAAACAAGACGCAAAAGAGGCTACGTACGAGAACACTCCACATGGCTTTTCCAATCGCATTTAGCAGCAGAAAAAGAGTTCCAAGCAATGCAACTTGTTTACAAAAACGGCGTTTCAGTACCAGAGCCCATAAGCCAAAACAGGCATGTCATAGCTATGGGAATGATCGAAGGCGCAGAATTATCCAAATACAAAGAAATACCGAAACCTGAAAAAATCCTGAAAGAAATTTTACGCAATGTAAGGAAGGCTTACTTAAAAGCGCACGTTATTCACGCAGACCTCAGCGAATACAACATCATCCTAAAGCCAGATGGGCACATCCTAATTATTGACTGGCCACAATATGTAATGACAAATCACGCGAATGCTGAGGATTTGCTTGAGCGTGACCTTAAAAATATACTTACTTTTTTCAATCGCAAGTTCACTGTAAAAGTGGTGATTAAGGAAGCCTGCGATTACGTAATTGGAAAAGCCAGAAGCTTGGCTATTTAATGCTTGTCGGCGTCTAGCACAATGTAGAGAATGTTGTTTCCGCGGAGCAGCACATTGCCGTAATTTGTCATCAATTGCTCTTCTTTGCACTCGTTTGCACCTTCAAGAAGAATATTCATGTGCCCATCGCACTTTATCATTTTTCCCTTATATTCATACCCATTTTTGAGAACAACTTCAATATTTCCGTGCAACTGTTTTATGAGAACGTTCAACGGTTTCTTGCTTGGTTCCATCATATTACCGTGTCCTAGTACATTTCTTGTAATATCCAAGAACCCATCACCCAATATAAAAGTCTTATGAAAGACCTGCCACTATAGATAAACGAAAAAATCAGTATCAAAAACGAAAAGCCCTTGTGAGATGGAAATCATTGCGACCACATGTAATGCTTGCCACGTTTTGCGCTCCAACCATCAATATCGAACTTCTTTATCGTTTCCAAATTATAATCTAGTAGAGGATGAATCTTTTTTATAGGTTGCAGTAATTCACATTTTTTAAAACACGAGCATTCCCAGCATCCCTCATATTTCTTGTCGATGGCGCATGCTCGAATTTTGCAGCTAGCCTTATCTTCGTTTTCACGGCAAGGTCCAATGCACTCCAGCTTTTCAATTTCCTTTAGCACCTCTAAAAATTCAGGATATTTCTTGAATATGGGAATTGCTTCTGATTTCAGAGCAGTATACTTCTCAAAGTTAACATGTTCGAGTGATTTGTTAAATTCTTTTAGCGTTTCGAATAGGCGTTTGTTAGAGGGTACGCAGTCTAAGCAGTAGAGTCCGCAAAAAGAAGTGAACCTTTTTTCAGTCATAATCGCATATTACAGCGCTGAAGGGAAATAAGATTTTGCCGATTTTGCCAAAAAGAAAAGGAGTGATGTTTAGCGGTGTTTTCAGAGTTTGGATAGAATCGATAAAGCTGCAACTACCAAGAAGGCAATGCCCGTCCAGAAAAGGTCACCGCCAGTAAGGAAATACACGACGACAGCAACGAGAATTGCAGGAATCAGAACCAGAAACAGCTTTATGAGAATTACAATTATCACGCCAATTATGACTAGAATGATGAGGAAAGTAATGTCAAATCCGGAGGGAAGTCCCAAGCTGCTTAGAATAGAATAAATTATCGACATCAAGATTACAGAATTCATTTATGAGCCTCAATTAAAATATGTAACAAGTAAGTAATAAATTTTTTTTATGCACTTGCTGCGAAAAAATTTTAGGCGTTAATTTTTGATTTGATTCTTGGAATAACTTCTTTTTGCGTTTGGACAACGCCGTAGGTTGTTATTCTAAACTTTTCGTCAGCAGTCTTCAGCACAACGCCGTTTTTAGCTAGCTCACCTAAGCGTGTGCTGGTTATTTTGCCGCTTTTCCCAAGCTTCATCTGCAACTCATCTTTCGATAAAGAGTCGCTGTTAACCATGCCTAGTTTATGCCCAAGGTAATACGCTGTTAGCCAAATCGATAAAGCCTCATTATCCGTTAACTTGTTCTTAGACACCAGCAAGCTTGCCCCGTCGCTTGAAAAAGCCGCTATGCCATTTAGGTCTTTGGCGAGCTGTTGAAGGTCGATGCTGAGCCAAAGTTTCTGGGCAATTTCAAATGAAGGAATAAAATCTTTAAAAAACTGATTTATCAGAAGCCATGCGTCTTTCGGGTCAGCGGAAAACTGTTGCTCAATTTCTTTATATTTGATTTGGACTTGGATTTTTTCTGGTTTTTCGCTCAACTCATTTTGCCTCTAAGCTTCGAGAGAACTTCTTCTTCAACCCATTTCTCGCCTTGAATTGTAAGCTTGAACTCCGGCTTATTCGGGTCAGGCTTGAACACTTGCCCTCGTTTAGTCATCTCATTCAATCGCGCGGGAACCATGATTTTTCTTCCGCTGGACTCCAAAAGCTTAGTTACTTGCGCTGCCGTGTTTTTTCGCTCTTCGGAAGCGTATAGAACTAAGCCGACTGCTTCGTAATGGGTTAGGTTTTCACGTGTGACTATTACTGGGCCTTGGGTTGTGGTTTCAACGATGCCTTTTAACTGTGCTCCTGATGGTGTTAGCCTGCTGGATACAAAGTCTGATAGTTTCTCAACAAAGTTTTCAGGAATAGTTTCAAGCATGTCAAGGATTTCTTGGGGATTTTCGCCTTCGATGACGACTTCTCCGAAAGGAGTTTTTATGCGTGCTTCAATGCGTTTCATTTTACGGCTTCGCCTCTTACCTCATGCTATACACTATGTTAAGCCTTTTTAGGATTTGCGGCTTAGCGCTGGTCTTTGCAGGAAAAACAGGATTATTTGAGGCGTTCCCTTAAGAGTTTGGCGACCAATTCAGGATTGGCCTTTCCACGGACTTCCTTCATTACAGCGCCCATAAGCATTCCGTAAGCGTTCTTACCCAACTTATCAACTGACTGCTTGTTAGCTGCAACCACGCGGTCAACAATCGACGCCAGCTCAGCTTCAGTGAACATTTTCAAACCCAAAGCATCAACGGCATCCTGCACACTTTTACTTTCATTCCTAGACAGCCAACTGAAAACGTCTGATATTGCTTCTTTGGCGAGTTCTCCTGAACCGACAGCCATGAAAATGCTTTTTATTTGGTCTTCTCCGACTTTCTCAACTTGGACGCCTTCACGTTTCAGAGCCTTCAACGTTTCAGTTAAAAACGCTGCCGCAGTTGAAGCTTGAACGCCAGTTTCCTTCACAATTTCCTCAAAAAGAATGTTATATTCTGAGTCGGCAAGTTGCTTGGCTAACTTCTCATTCAATCCATATTGTTTTATCAAGCGTGAGAGTTTCTTTTCTGCTGGTTCAGGCAGGTTCTTGCGAACTTGTTCTCTTATTTCGTCAGTTATCAATGTTGGCGGGATGTCAGTTTCAGGGTACATTCTTGCTGCACCCGGTCTTGGGCGCATGTACCGTGTTGTTCCATCATCTTTTGCAGTGCGAGTTTCAGCTGGAACACCTGTAACTGCTTCTTGTGCACGTTCAACAACGGCTTTTAAGGCATCCAAAACGTTTTCTGCTGTATCAGCCACGAAAACTACAGCATCCAATTCGCCTGCATCGACCGCTTTTTGCAATGCGCCTACTTCTTCAGCGGTGATACCGTAATTGGGCATTTCGTCAGTGTGGAATATTCCGCCAACTCTGCCCCAGAACTTTGCCCTATCCGAAAGTTCGGTTCCAACGCGGAAGTCAGGCATGAGCTCACGTTTTAAGAGTCCGCCGAACTTTGGCAGTTTAACAGCCATGACTTTCTGGTTTTTATCTAGTGCTTTTCGGATGACTTTGCATTTTGTTTGCTTGAAAACTTCTGTGATGTCAACAAAGGCTCCTTTTAAGTCCTCGGCTTTAACGCCTCTTTTTTGCAGTTCTTCCTTCACGTTGATTAGCCCTAGTTGGCGCTGAACTTCATACTCCACAACTTTCGAAATCAACTCAAGCTCTTGGACACCTTTAATCTCAATCAAAGCGCCATTTGGCAAGGACACGTTCAAGTCCTGACGTATCGTGCCTAAACCACGCATGACTTTGCCAGTATCACGTAGAATCCTGCCGATGGCGAACGCTACTTCTTGCGCTTCCATTGGCGAGTAGATTACTGGTGCAGTTGCAACTTCAATGAGCGGTATTCCTAAACGGTCGATGCGGTAACGAATGGTTTTGCCCTCGTCTTGCGTTCCTGTTTTGCGTGCTGCGTCCTCTTCCAAGCTTGCCGCTTGGATTAGAATGGTTTTTTCTCCGACCTTAATCCAACCATCCAAGGCAATAATGCATGTACGCTGGAAACCGGTGGTATTGGAGCCATCTATGACGGTTTTGCGCATAACATGAACCTCATCAACGGGTTGAGCATTCATCATTAACGAAGCAGTTAAAACCACCTCAACAGCGTCCATGTTTATGGGGTGTGGCGGTTCCTCATCCATTTCCACAAGGCATGCGCTTGTCTTGTTTGCTTCGTAGAGGATTTTTACGCCTTTTTGGAATTCAAAATAGGCTGCTGGGTCAATTTGGCCTAGTTCGCTTTGAGTTGGTCTCAGCCTGCGCAGAAAAGTAATTTCTGGCTCTTCTTTAAAGAGTTCAGGTGGGCAGCTGCAGAACAGTTTTGTTTTAGCGTTTAATTGCTGGTGAATTTCTAAACCGACTTTTAACCCTACTTTAGCGTAGTCAATTGCCAACGGTTTTTTCTCCTCCTTCAAAGATGTTTTCTTGAGGAAGCGTTCTCGGCGAGAATTCTCCTGCAATGTTAGTTTTCAGAAGCTTAATGGCTTCTTTTGCATCGTTGGTTTGTCCTAAAACCCACATGAGTTTAACAAGCGCTGTTTCAGGGAACATGTCATCCAATGGGATTACACCGAAGGATAACAAATCTCTGCCTGTATCATACACGTTCATGTTGACACGTCCCCAAATGCATTGGGAAGCCAACGCAACGACGACGCCTTTTGCCACAGCATTTTTGATGCTGTCAAAGCAGTATTTGCTCACGTGACCCAAACCTGAACCTTCAAGCAAAATGCCTTTTGCGCCTTTGTCAACATAATAGTCGATGATTGCTGGGTCAAGCCCAGGGTAAAACTTGATTAAAGCGGCTTTTTCGCTGAAATTTGGTTTGAGAATTAGCTTTTTTGAGGCGTCACGATGCTGGTACTGGTTTGTTAGCATGGTTACTTGTTGGTCTTTTACTTTGGCGATTGGGAAGCCGTTGATGGATTTGAATGTGTCTCTTCGGCTCGTGTGGCATTTGCGGACTTTTGTTCCCCTGTGAAGGGCAATAGCGGTGTCGGAAACGTTTTCATGCATTGCTAAGGTCACTTCGGCGAACGGTGCCTCTCCAGCGGCTTTCACTGCGCCAATCAGGTTTGTTGCTGCGTCACTGCTCGGTCGGTCAGAGGAACGTTGAGCGCCAACAACTACTACTGGAACAGGCAGGTTTTGCAATGCGAAGCTTAAGGCAGCTGAAGTGTAAGCCATCGTGTCTGTGCCATGTGCAATTACCACGCCATCTACGCCTTCTTGTATGCGTTTCGCTACTGTTTCTGCTAGTTCTTTCCAGTGCTTTTGGGTTATGTTTTCACTGTATAAACTAAAAACAATCTCCGTGTCAACTTGAGCAACATCTGAAAGTTCAGGAACAACACCGTAGAGGTCACTTGCGGAAAGCGCGGAGCGTACTGCTCCTGTGCGGTAGTCAACTCGGCTGGCGATTGTTCCGCCCGTGCTCATTATCACAACATGGGGCAAAGCAGGGTTCTGTTTTGGCAGGGGTGGCGAAGCGAAGGCGGGTTTTGTTCCTTTCCCTACTTTTTCAATTTTAACGTCTGGTGTTATGCGGATGCCGATGTTGTAGCCGCTTTTCATTTTAACGATGACGACGGTGCCTTCGCCTAGTTCTGAGCGTGGAATAAGGATGCCTTCGTAGGTTTTGCCTTTGCTGGTGACTCGTATGATGTCGCCAACATCGCAGTCTGCTTTTTTGAGGGCTTCTAACGCGGAGCCCTTGTAACCTGAATTTTCAAGTTGACTCATGGTTGGTTCTCCAGTTTTTTGGATACGTAAACTCCATCACGCGCGTAACCGAAACGCATGTAATACCTTCTTGTTCCTAATGCACTTATAACTAAAAGCTTTTTCAAATCATAATCCTCACGTGCCATGCGTTCCGCTTCTTTTAGCAAGTCTGCGCCATAGCCTTTATGTTGCCACGCGGTTGCCGAGTGTTTTCCTACTGGGACGAGTGGACCGTAAACGTGAAGTTCCCGCACAATGGCGGATGGTGCAGCGGTGATTTCTGGCCTATGAGCCTTTGCTGAGGGAACGCGCAAGCGTAAGTAGCCTATTAGGATTTTGTTTTGTTGGTCTTCGGCTGAAATGAAGATTTCTTTGCCTTCCGAAGCGTCATAGCAGATGGATTGGATTTTGACTTTTTCTAAGTCTGGTTTGATGTGATCAACCGCCATTCTGTGTCCAACTTCTCTGCATCGGATACATTGGCACTTGTCGCCTTGCGCCTTGAGTTGCTCATGGACAAGTTGGCGAAGGTTGCTCTTTTTAACGCCAGCCAAAATAAGCCTTGCAGGAATGTCACGTTGGACACGCATCACTCTTACCCATGGCGGAATAAATTTTTTAATTTCAGCAATGAGTGCCACGGCTTGTTCGGTTGTGTAAGGTTTGTAGGTGCCTTTTTGGTACCAGTCGTAGGCTTTTGTGCCGGCTATGCACAGGCACGGGTAAATTTTTATCATGTCCGGTTTGAAGGCTGAATCTGTGAAAACCCGTTTGAACGCTGCAATGTCTTTTTGAGGGTTGGAACCTGGCATCCCAGGCATTAAGTGGTAAACGATTTTTAATCCTGCATCTTTTGCGATGCGTGTTGCTTCTTCTACGTCTGCTACGGTGTGGGTTCTGCCAACTAAACGGTAGATTTCGTCATCTGGGTTTTGTACGCCGAGTTCGATGCGTGTAACTCCCATGTCAAGCATTGCGTCAACGTGTTGCTGTTTTGCCCAGTCTGGACGCGTTTCCACGGTTATGCCAACATTGCGGATGCTGCTTGTTTCAGCGTTTGCTTTTGCCTCTTCCAGGCTTGCTGAGTCTTTGCCGGTTATTGCGTCTAGGCAGCGTTGGATAAACCATGTTTGGTACTCCATGGGTGTAGCTGGGAAGGTTCCGCCCATGACGATTAGCTCGATTTTGTCTACTTTGTGTCCGATGGCGGAGAGTTGGCCGATGCGGCTTCTGACTTGCAGGTACGGGTCGAAATTGTTTTGGGTTCCGCGCATGGCTGCTGGTTCATGTCCAGTGTAACTTTGCGGAGAGCCTTGGTTTGGTCCTCCTGGGCAGTAAGCGCATGGTTCTGGCTGTGGGCAAGGGTAGGGTTTGGTCATTGTGGCGACTACTGTTACGCCTGAGATTGTGCGTGTGGTTTTTCTTCGCAAGATGGGTAAAAGGCGCTTTGTTTCTTTTGGCGTTAAAAGGCTTATTAAATCAGCGTTTGACGGTACCTCTTGGAGTTGGTATTTGGCTGCGATTTTTATTTTTAGGCGATTTGCGTCTTCACGTGTAGCAAGCGGCATTTCCATTAGAGTGTTTATGATTTCATGTAAGGCGTTTTTGTCTTTCAAGGTTGAAGGTACCAAAATATGATTTTAGTTAAGTGATAAATAAACTACACTAGCGTAATGCAGTTGTTTAGTCTTGAAAAAAACAGTTTTTGCTTCTGCGCTTACATCCAGTTTTGCCCAGATTTCCGTTGCAGAATCACGCGTTTCTCGTAGTTGCGTCTGTTTCGGTTTTTTGGGCTTGGCGCTGTTTTTTGTTGCGCCTGGATTTTCGGCGTTTGAGAGCGGACTTTTCCGGCTTTCGATAGTGAACCGTGAGTTGGCATTTAATGCACCTTGCTGATAAAGCATGATTGTCGCACTTAAATCTTTACCCGTCAAAGTCTGTGCTTAACCCCCAAACTTTTCTGGACCATAATCCCTTAGAATAGCCGCTATTGAAAACGTAAAAGATGATTTTTTTGGGTTTGGGGATTTGGAAAAAATGTAGCCTTTTTATTTAGCGTGTATTTAAGTGAACTTTTGATTGCGTCTTAGTCTGGAAACTATGGTTTATTTATTCGAATTCGGAGCGTTCTTTTTCAGTTTGTTTAAAAATCTTCCATAGATGGCTTTTGAGTATCGGGGTCGTTGAGATAATCGTTTATGAGGTCTGCCATGTTTTCTTTAACCTCTTTTTTTGTCTTCCCTTGAGTAGCAATATCCAAGATGGGGCATGAAGCTACATGCCACTTGTTTTCTTTAGTGATAAGAATAGGAAAAGGTACTTGAATAGTCATAGCAAATAGGAAGAGTGATTCTTAGCTTTTAAAGGATTTTACAGTTTCTAAACAAAATGTTAGGAGGTTATTTTTTAGGAGACCTTTTTTTGCGAGTCTGGCTGGCGATTCTTTACCTAAAAATTTGCAACGACTGACGCGTACTTATTCCAAGCTGATGCTGGCCTTATTGTGGGTGCGAAGAGACATTACCAAATTGTTTAACTGAAACATTAAACTAAATGTTAATGCGGTGAGTTTTTTGAAGATTGCTTTTTTTGAGGTTCAAGATTGGGAGCAACCTTTTCTAGAAAAAGGTTTAGCAAATTATGAAATCCGCCTGTTTAAGGAGGAACTAAGTGAAGCAAACGTTGACCAAGTCAAGGACTTTGAGGTTATCTCAGTTTTCATTTACTCTAACTTAAACAGCGGCATCATTGACAAACTTGAAAAAGCACGTTTAATCGCTACTCGATCAACGGGTTTTGATCACATGGACCTTGAAGCTTGCAGGCGAAAGGGCATTTTAGTCTGTAACGTCCCCGTTTATGGCGAGAACACTGTTGCTGAGCACACGTTCGCTCTGATTCTTTCCCTCTCACGCAATATTCATGATTCCTATGAGAGAACTCGTCAAGGCGACTTTACATGTGAAGGGGTAAGGGGGTTTGATTTAAACGGCAAAGTTCTCGGCGTTCTTGGCACTGGCAGGATTGGCACCAAAGTGATTGAGATAGCTAAGGGCTTTAAGATGCAAGTGTTGGCTTATGATAAATTTCCAAACATGAGTTTGGCAGATGCGTTAGGTTTTCAATATGTGAATTGGGCAGATTTACTAGCGAAATCAGACGTAGTTACTCTTCATTTGCCGCTCAATGACGAGACTTACCACTTCTTAAACAAGGACACAATCAGCCTCATGAAAAGAGGCGCCGTTGTAATTAACACCGCAAGAGGAGGACTCATCGATTCACAAGCACTTACCGAAGCGCTATTGAATAGTCACCTTCAAGGTGCAGGCTTGGATGTTTTAGAGGGGGAAGCGCTTATCCGAGAGGAAGCACAATTGCTTTTGGATAATGTTCCAAGAGAACGGCTGGCAACGATGCTTAGGGCGCATATTCTTTTGAGGCTCAAGAACGTAATCATAACGCCTCACTGCGCATTTAACAGCAAGGAATCATTAGAGAGGCTTGTTAACGCCACCATTGAAAACATTAAAGCCTTCATCCAAGGCAAACCGCAAAACATAATCAAATGACTGCCATTTTTTACCACTATGGAAACGGCAGTCCTATATCTTTTCCAAGAGCTCTATAACAAACTAAAATAAGAAAATTCTTGAGAATCATTTTCTAAGCTGTCGCTTAAACAGGCTTTTCCAATTTCCATCGCATTCTGACTAATATCTATGTTTTCAGCGCTTACTTTGTGTGTATCCCACTGGCTAAATCCATGTCGACGGACCCAACGGAAGCTGCAAGAAACACAAAGCTTGCTATGCTCTTCAAAAAACGCAAGTAACCACACAACAACATTTAACCAACACCCCACACCTATTTTTATTGCCTCACCAAAAATGAGCACCCATAACGACGGACTCAACAGAGGAAAGCAAGCACAACAAATCTTGCACCCATGACGAGCGAGTTCTACCCAATTATGGAACAGGTGAGACGCGGGCGCAAAAAAAATCCCGTGCCGAGAGAACTTAGCCAAGCAAAAAGCAACGCTCAGCAATGAGGTTAAGCGTTAGGTTACATGGGAGACATCAAGCCCGTAAAGTGAGAAAGTAAAGGCGCTCGACGCTTCGCTCCCGCTTGCGCCCGCACGAATACGCAAAAGCCAGACGTTACGCAAAAAGGGAGTTTTTTTGACAAGATAATTATTAGAACTCAGATTTACATATCCAACAAATACTCTCAGAGCAACTACTATCAAAGCCTATAAACCTACCACAAACACAACAAAAATACAAAGGAAAAGGAAAATCAAAAAGACCCAAAAAAACCGACCACAACCACAAACCACGACTGCTAAGCAAAAACACCTCAGGTAGCGAGTACACCTCCCTAAAGGATACCCCCCTCGCACCTAAGGACTCTGTTTTTGCGCAACAAGCCACAATCATTAAAGAAAGCTCATAGAAGAAGCTGGGTTCTCAGAACACGAAATATTAACAAAAACTCCCTAAACCATAAATAGAAAGTTATCTCCAATCACCATTAGAGGGATAAGCATTGATTACTTGCCCAAAGTGCGGTACCATCCTTCAAGCCAGAGACCAGCTAATATGGTTCCATGATATTACCTGTCCCACATGTTCCTCAAGACTTGAAGTCGAAACAAGGACAAGAGCTATCACTCTCCCAATGGCACTTCTTATCGTGCCCGTACTTTGGCTTGTTTCTTTCTTGGTTCCAAGATTTAACCCTCTTGTCTATTTTGGCGTTGTAGGAATATATCTCATAGCATTTCTTCTTTTTTATCTATTAGTTTTTTATCGCAAATTCCTAAAATTCAAGCTCAAAAGGATATACCCCTAAAAACTTATAACTAGAAAACAAAGGCGGGTTCACCCAAACATGGGACACGGTGGGCACGGGCATAAAGTCCCACGCCGAGAGAACTTGACCAAGCTTAAAGCGACGCTCAGCTATGCGGTTAAGTGTTAGGTTACGTGGGAAACAAACAGCCCGCGAAGAAAGCTAAAGAAAAGAGGCAAGTTATGGCTGAATCTGTAACTTTTGAACCTAAAAGTTTAGACGAGCTTAAGCAGTTTCTTGAAGAAAATAAAGACAAACACCACGAAATCTGGATAATCATAAAAAACAAAAACGCCGCAAATCCTCAGCCCGTGTCATTCAACCAAGCCATAAGCGAAGCAATAAAACAGGGGCTAATTGACAGCCGCACAAAAAATATCGACGAGAAAAAGTACATGATACGTTTCACAAAAAGAATCAAGCCCTAAACCTCATAAATCAAGGAAAGCATACTAAATTTTTAAGTTCAACACCTACATTAAAGCTATTAAACACTGAGAAGCTGGGTGCAATTTGGACATAGAAAAGAAAATCGAGTTAATCTGCAGACCACCTGCAGAAGAAGTGGTAACCACAGAAGACTTAAGGCAACTATTAGAAACTGAGGAACATCCCATCGCATATAACGGCTGGGAACCCTCTGGCCTGGCGCATTTGGGGACGGGCGTTATTTGCGCTTACAAAATGAAAGACTTCGCAGAAGCAGGCGTACACTTCAAAGCGTTTTTGGCGACGTGGCACGCATGGTTAAACAACAAGTTAGACGGAGACTTAACTCTCATCCGCAAAGCAGCTGACCTTTTTAGGCACTCATGGCTTTCCCTTGGCGTACCAGGCGACAAAGTTGAATTCATTTATTCAGATGAACTCTATAAGGACATTGATTATTGGGCTAAAACAGTCATAATCGCAAAAAACTTAACCATTGCCAGAACCACCCGAACGCTGGAGATTGCGGGGAGAAAAGAGGCTGAAGCCCATTATGTTTCAGATTACCTGTACACGCCTATGCAAGTTGCAGACATTTTCCACATGAAAGTAAAAATTTGCCAGTTAGGCATGGACCAGCGAAAAGCAAACGTTGTTGCCCGAGAGATAGGAGAAAAAATCGGCTGCTGGAAACCCGTCTGCGTTCACCATCATTTACTGCAAGGTTTGGAGAAGCCTAAACTCTGGCCGATTCCAGAGGGACAGGAAAAAGAAGCTGTGGCTTCAGCCAAGATGTCAAAAAGCAAGCCTGAAACATGCATTTTCATATACGACACCCCCGAGGAAATAAAGCAAAAAATGACGAAAGCCTTCTGCCCAGAAAAAACCGTAAAATTCAACCCAATAATAGACATCTGTAAATACATAATTTTCCGAGAAAAACCAGTATTCAAAATCGAGCGCCCAGCAAAATTCGGAGGAAACATAGAGTTCCAAAGCTTCCAAGAGCTCGAATCCGCGTATGCGCAGGGTAAACTGCATCCTCAAGACCTTAAAAATGGTGTTGCAACCGAACTCGCAGGCATATTGGAGCCTGTTAGACGTTACTTTGCAAATAACATGGAAGCGAAAGATTGTTTGGAGACTGTGCGACAAGCTAAAGTTACAAGGTAAAATGTTTGTCAACAAAGTTTAAAGAGAAAGAGGAAAAAATCCAGCGAATCATAGCTGCATTAACTGAAGAGTCAGCAAAAGGAAAGCCGATAATTGTTGAGGGCAAAAAAGACGCCCAAGCCCTCCGCGAGTTAGGCGTTAACGGCAAAATCTTGACGGTGAAAACTGGCGGCAAATCCTTCATAGAAGCAACCGCAGAAATAGAAAAACTTGGCGCCCAAGAAGTTATTCTTCTCTTAGACTTTGACAGAAGAGGCAAAGAAGGCACCGAACGCCTGCAACAAAACTTGGAACCGGCAAAAATTAAAGCGAATACAAGGTTTTGGCGTGAGTTGCAGGGGTTGGTTGGTCGAGAAATCCAATGCATTGAAAGCTTGACTTCCTATTTGAAAACACTTCAGGAGAAAATCATGTAATTGATGCTTTCCAGACAATTACATAGTTGATTCTTCAGAGGGATTTTTCAGCGTTCGGCGCAGAAGGGTAGGTATCTTTTTAGCTAGGAGAACTAAGTCAAAAAAGAGGTTATCCCCCTGGCCAGTGGCTTCTCAAACAAGCCTTTCTGACCTTTTCTGCCAGAGAATTCTTTTTATAAACCCCTGATCTCCCTATACAATGGAAGTTTTATGGCTATGAACTCTGTCATAGACGCAATAAAATCGAGGCGAGCGATTCGCAACTTTGAAGATAAACCTGTTCCTGACTCAGGGATGGCTGGCTCATTCATCTTAGCCTATATTCTATACTTTGTAATGGCTATGTTGATGTACCGTGACATTGCAGTTCAAGCCAAAGCTTAACAATCTTATCGGGTTTAAGCTATTCTTTCTCTAAAACCAAAAGAAGGCAGGGCTAGTCAAAGCTTATATTAAAACGCCTACCTAAAGGCATTGAAAAGGAAGCATTTGCCCATGGATTATGCCATCGAAACAGACAATCTAACAAAAAACTTCGGTTCCTTAACAGCAGTAAACAAGCTAAACCTAAAAGTCCAAAAAAACACAATCCACGGCTTTCTTGGTCCAAACGGCGCTGGAAAAACAACGACCATAAAAATCCTAGTAGGCTTACTGAAGCCCACTAGCGGTTCAGTTAAAGTGTTAGGGCAAGAAGTGCACGTTGACCAAGCAGATTCACGCTTAAATATCGGTTACATGCCTGAACTGCCCAGGTTCCCCAAGCACCTGAAAGGCGCCGAACTGCTAGATGTTTACGGGCGAATGTACGGCATGACACAACAGGAACGAGCAGAACAAATCCCCAAACTAATCGAATCAGTCGGCTTAAAAGGCAGAGAAAACGACCTCATCGGAAAATACAGCAAGGGCATGCAGCAACGCATCGGCATCGCCCAAGCACTGCTAAATAATCCGGAACTGGTTATTTTGGATGAGCCAAGCATTGGTTTAGACCCGGTTGGCATGGTTGAAGTCCGAGAACTCATGAAAACTATTTCAAAAGAGGGCGTGACCGTTTTCCTGTCATCACACTTGCTTTTTGAGGTTGAGCAAATCTGCGATCATGTTACCATCATCAATAAGGGCTCAGTTCTAGCATCTGATACTCTTCAGAACATTTCAGGTGCACTTGGACCTGCCATGATGCATATTGAATTAGCTAACCTTTCGAATGAGGTTATTGCGGCAGTAAAGAAGTTGCCTTTTGTCTCAGGCACTTGGAAAACAGGCAGCACCTTGTATATTCAGGTAACCACCTATGATGATGTGCGGGCGCAGGTTTCCAAAGAAGTAACAGGGGCTGGCGGAGTGATTGTGGGCATGAGCCAAAAAACATCAAACTTAGAAGACATCTTCATTCAACTTGTCAGTAAAGACAAAGGAGAAAAACCACAATGACCGCAATGCAACAAGCCACTGGAACACGCCCAAGCTGGTTCACCCGTTTCTGGGCAATAGTAAGATATGAAATGCTCTGGAATATCAGAAAAAAGAAATTCATAGGCGTCATTATAGTAGCATTTGTCTTCGCCACATTAGGCCTAGTATTGCCATCTATCCTCAGTTCAACAACCGGAACAGCAATAACGGCTGACCCAAACTTTGCAATAACTTATGGCGCCACCAGCTTCGGATTTTTCCTCTTTGCCCTTGCTACAGCCATGAACAGCATCTCAAGCGAGTTTGAAAGCGGCACTATCGTGCCATTGTTAACAAAACCTGTCTCGCGGACGATGGTTTTCTTAGGTAAACTCTTTGCAGCATTTGTAATCATTCTTGTTTCATATGTGATATTATTTACTTACACTACAGTCGGTTCGATCTTTGTCTACGGACCACAAAACAATCTTCAACTTGTACCTCTAGTCTTGCTTGGAAACCTAATAAGCACATTCATATGGGTCTCAATACTATTGGCAATGGGTTCCCTAACAAAAAACACCATCATTACCGTTCTAGTAGCTTTGGGCTTGTTTTTATCACTCTTTATAGCTATACCAATCGTTTCAGTGTTTGCAGGTCCTTCTCAATCTCTAAATTATCTGCCTGGAAGCGGTGCAGGCGGATCAATGCTTGTTGGTAATACAACAATGACAATAAATACTGGCACAGACAATTTAGGCGTCAACCTTGTGAATTATGTACTTTATCCTTCAGGAAACGTTACCTTTAGCAAAATTGATTTATCGGCAATTCAGGCAGGGCAAACAACGTTGCCAACCACTGGGGTACTCTACACTGAACCAATTTCACTAATTGCCCTAAGAGCGCTAGGTGTAGCGTTCGCGTATATCTTTGTCTTCCTATTCATTGCCTGGATTGCGCTAAAACGTTCCGAGATAATGGAGTAAAAAACGATGCTTTAGCCGCTCATAAGCTTGGCTAGTGTTGTCACGAACTGTTCAGTGCGTTCTCTTGTCCTGCCATAATCCGCGACAGAAGTAATTGTAGTCACAGGAGTCTCCGCCACAATAATCATCCTCGTTGTCTTCTCATTCACCGCTGCCAAGTCAATTTTGAGTGTTGAGGGGTAGGACATGAAGGCGCCTTTAGTTTTGACTTTAAGGTGATGTGCCTCTTCGTTTGTTTCTTGTATTTTCCATTCTAGCTTAGCGATTGCTTTTGGAATTGCTTCCCAAATCGCGTTAATTGGGTATGAGACTTCAAGGTTCTCTTTTTCTTCTCGCGAGTAAGCCATGTTTTTCCCCTATTCCTTAGATATTTACTTTTTATTAAAGGCACATGGTATTACTGGGGAATTTTGCATCATCCTGAAATTGCTCATGTTCGGTTTTTTTGTACCTTAATCTGTAGATTGCTATTGCAAGTGCTAAAACAAACAGGATAACACCGATGGCTATTTCAGCGGTTGTAACGACGTTTTGGCTGGTATTTTGTTTTACTGCGATGCCCCCGAGCGCCCAAACAATCACTAAGCTGTAGGCTATGTCTCTTCGCTTAACTATAACCGCCAACGTGATCACCAAAGCAACGGTTAACACGGTTACTGCCCATATTTCAGGGCTTAAGCCAAAACCACCCCAATTTGCAGAGACCAGTGCTGACGCAACATTGGCGATGGCTGCAATGGTTATCCAGCCAAGATAAACGCTGAACGGCAGATGCACTAATAATTTCTCTTTCAATGAAACCTTTGCTTTTCCAATATTCAAGCGCAAGTAAATAGCAATTAATGATGCCAAAAGCGCGAACATTACAATTACTGACTCAGTGATGAAGTCGTACTGCCAGAGAAAAAGCCAGACACAGTTCAACAAGCTGCTTAAAATAAAAATCAATCCGATTTGCTTTTGAAACGGCTTATCTTTTTGGCTTGGCAAGGCTTGGTAAATAACGAACGCTAACAGAAGAACATAGATTATGCCCCAAATGGCGAAAACGTAGCCTGCAGGCGTAACCAAGGTTGGGTACAAATCTGAAACTTGCCCAGTTGTTCTGCCATTAAACACTGTAGTGTTTGCTAAGCTATTAATTGCAAGCGTTATAATGAAAGCGGCGATGTTTCCAAAACGGAGTAAATTAGCATTAACTTGCGTCAAAACTACACCAATTAAAGATTATTTGCTAAAATACTTAAAGGTTTACTTTAATTTGATGCTGTCGACTTATTCTTTGACCCACTTACTAACATACGTTCTGAATTTCTGCAATATCTTTTGGTGGAAATTAATTTTGTAGATTTAGTTTTTCAGCATCCCCATAAGTTTTGGCAATAATTCGCATCCACGTTCTAAAATGCCCAAGCTTCCTTTCGCGCATTCTTTCTCAGAGAACTTGCAAGCTTTGCCGTCGTCTACTTCTACTTTGTCGCCTGAAATTAACACGGGAACAGGTGTGTCACTGTGCACTTTTAGTGAGCAAGGCGTCGCATGATCGGTGGTTATGCAGATAAGGTTGTCTTCGAGAGAAATCTGCTTTAGCAATGGTCCAAAGAAGTACTTGTCGATGGCTGAGATAATCTGCGTTTTTAAGATGCAGTTGCCATCATGCCCCGGTTCGTCTGGACCTTTAAGGTGAATGTAAAAACAATCATGTTTAGGCAAAGCATCAAGCAGCGTTTTTACTCTGACTTCGCAATCTTTCTGGAGGTTTTCTGTAGGCGGCGGAAGGAGAGATGATTCCATGCCTGCAAGTTGCGCTATGCCGCGTTCAGCCTGCATATCCGACAAAGCTGCAAAATTAACATGGTACCGCTTGTTAATATTGAAGAATTTTGGAAGAAGGTGCCCTGCGTCTCGAGTTAAAACAACGTTTGCCTTAAGCTTGCCCTCAGCCGCACGTTTTACGTTTATAGGATGATTTTCCCATAGTTTATGGGTTTTATCGATAAACTCGTTTACTAGTGCAGCGGAAATCTTTGCTTTCTCTGTGTTATCTGTGGGCTCGCAGGTTTTTAACACCATTTCAACCTTAGCCTTCGCCACTCCAATCCCGTTAACTATTGTGTAGGCTGGGTCGCTGTTTGTTATGTTGCTTGAAAGAGGCTTCCCCTTGCTCTTAATTAATAGAACTGCCCTGTGCCCCAGTGTGTTCCTGAATTCAAACGTGGCAGGATAAGATTCAAGCTTAACTTTCTCGTTAGCAGCCTTGCTTAGCTCCGTGGCTTCTTCGGTGGTTAAGCTTCTTGCAACTCGGCGGTCAATTATGGTTTTCCCTTGACCTAACGTGGCAAAGTTGCACCTTAACGCTAAATCGCCATCCTTCATCTTTAAGCCTGCGCCCACGGCTTCGATAACGCCTCTGCCTGTGCTGTACTTGAAAGGGTCATAACCTAAAAGCGAAATAACAGCTACGTCGCTCTCTGGCGCAACACCCTTCTTTACCGAGTACATTAATCCTGTCTTGCCCATTTTGGCAAGAGCGTCCATGTTCGGAGTATCAGCTGCCTCCAAGGGTGTTTTGTTGCCTAAAGATTTGATTGGCAAATCACCCATGCCGTCTATTACAACGTAAATTAACTTCAAACAGTTTTTGCCTCCTTCAAGTGAGAGCTAACTCGGTTCTGAAGCTTTATTATTTTTTGCATTGAAATGCTACTTTTTCACTGAAAGAACCCTTCTAATCTCATCTTGCGTAGCCTGCGGGGTTCCTGTTGTGTTCACAAGGTAAACGTCGGTTTGTTCGAAGAGCCTTCGAAAGAAGTTTTTTCTAAGCTCGATTTTTCTATCATCTCTTACTAGTTGGTGCGGATTGCAAAAGTTGCGCTCTAACA
>Ga0208563_1000747_pt1 | contig 25995 bp, 29 predicted proteins | sample June2015DPH_17_1_2_FD_184717 | JGI IMG/M metagenome (GOLD analysis project Ga0208563, IMG submission 184717) | Peatland microbial communities from SPRUCE experiment site at the Marcell Experimental Forest, Minnesota, USA - June2015DPH_17_150... | ecosystem: Environmental > Terrestrial > Soil >... | reverse complement strand
CTTCACCCCTTCGTCGAAGCTGAACAAGAGTTGCCCCTTGAAAAAACAAGATCGCCTGGAATGAAACACAAACATTATGCGCCTAAAGCCGAGGTCATTCTCGTTGAAGGGGCAGTTCCCGCCGTCACAAGCAAAATAAAAGAGTTAGCCGAATCTTATAGGCTTAAAGGCGCAAAAGTAGGCATCTTAGCCACCGACGAAACACAAACCGCTTACAAAGCAGATGTAGTTAAGTCTCTTGGCAGCCGCTTCAACTTGGCAGTTGTTGCCCAAAACCTATTCCGTTTATTAAGGGAAGTTGACGCAGAAAGCGTTGACATTATAATTGCTGAAGGAGTGCCTTCTGAAGGACTTGGTTTAGCCGTGATGAATAGGCTTCGCAAAGCATCAGGCTACCACATAATCAAAGCAGAATAACTATCTACGAATAAGAGCGAGCAGCCCATCTAAACCGATGGTGGCAACACAAAGAACACTATCGGCTGCCCCATAATAAACAAAAAGGCGATCATCCAAAATAAGGTTGCCGCAGCTAAAAACAACATTGGGAACTTTTCCAAAGCGTTCATAATCTTCTTTCGGAGCCAAAATGTGCTCTTTTGAACGGTAAAGAACCTGCTCAGGATGCTCCCTATCAAGCAAAGCAATGCCTAAAGAATACAGCCGCTCTACACTTACCCCGTGGTAAATTACCAGCCAACCTTCGTTAATTTTTATAGGCGGACCAGCCACTCCAATTTTCCAGTTATCCCAGCCGTCAGCTTGCGGATTCATTACTGACATCATATCACACCAACGTATCAAATCATCTGAATAAGCTATACAAATGTCAGGATCAATGCGATGAAGCATAACATATCTGCCGTTAACCCTTTGAGGAAAAATAACGCCATTTTTATTGCGGATACCTGGAAAAGGTAACCTGCGTGTTCCCCAATTCCATTTTTTCTGGATAAAATCTTTTTTGGCAATTGTTGTTAACGCAACTTGGTAAACTTGCAAGTGGCTATACTCTCTGAGTGCAGTATAAGTCATTACAAGCTGTTCGTCTACTTCGCTTAATCGTGGGTCTTCACAGCCGTCCTTTTCGCAGTCGGCTGCTGGTTCAAAGATTGGATTTGGCAAACGCTCATCTATGGTAAAACCATCAGAAGAGCTTGCATAACCAAACCTTGAAATATTATCATTACCAATTGCCCTATAGAGAATGTGTACTTTGCCATCAAGGTAAATTGCCGCTGCATTGAATACCCCTCGTGACTCCCAAGCATGCTCCTGTACTGGACGTAAAATCGGATTACCGGGAAAGCGTTCCATAAAAAGTTCCTAAGAAGAGCTTGGCATCGGTGTTTTTATTCCAAGGATTTCATCAAAGAAAGCTCTCAGCGAAAAAAGTCCTATCAATTTTCCTGTTTGATCCGTAACTGGCAAGTGCCGTATATTGTGAGAGAGCATTAGCCTTTTTGCTTCATCGAAGGAAGCTTCAAGCGACACTGTAACTACATGCCTGCTCATTACCTTACTTAACGGTTGGTCTGTGGAAAATTTTTGGGCAACAATACGGATTGCATCGCGTTCAGTAAACATTCCTATGCACTTTGCTTCGTCATCAATAATTACTATCGATCCAACGTGCCTGTCGCTAAGAAGCTGAACAGCGTCTTGAATTGTGGAATCTTCTTTTGCAGTAACTACTTTTTTACACATTATATCTCGTATTTTAAACATAGGCTATTTTTCATCTCTTAAAACAGTTAATTTGCCACAAGGGTCTTTAGCAACCCTTCTTGTTGTTCAAGCTCTCTTTTGCTTCCAAACTCATTGTTTTAATTCCTCCAGTTTCAACCGTGCCAAAAGGTAGGAAATGGATGATTCAGCCCCTTGGTTCATATTTACCTTTTCAGGAGCTATACCATCAAAGCATCCGCCTGTCTCTGGATTATACACCAATACTTTTCGGCTGTTTCTCCCCAAAAACCACTCAAATGTCGTGTTAGCCACTTGCACATAACCCTTATCCTTTGTGGCATAAAAAGCATCAACCGCTGCTTCAACCATAGCTGCAGCTTCTAACGGTTGCTGATCATAAAACGCTCGCTTTTCACCCCTTTTAAACCAGCCGTCGTTGCCTATTGGCACAAAAACATCATTTACCATTTGAATTTTAAGCAGAAAATCCATTGATTCCCTGGCCACGTCTAAGTATTTTTGTTTGCCAACGATTGCGTATGCTTCGAAAAGGGCTTGGGGCAATCTCGCATTATCATAAGTTAGGTGGGATTCAAACCAGCGCCAATCATCTTTAACTTCCTCTAGATAATGTTGAATAAAACTATCAGCTAACTTTTCTACACTAACCTTCAAGTCATTATCTTGATGCGCTCGGTAATATTGTGAGAGTCCCAAAATCGTGAGAGCATAGAATCTGAGTGATGTTAATTTCCAAACCCATGGCAAACCCCTGTCAAATATGTCCTTGGCAACCATTTTCATATACTTAGGCAAAGTAGAGTTAATTGCGTATCCGCAACTCCAAAGCGCACGACCCATACAATCCTCCGACCCGTCGACATCTCGGAAACTGCGTTCGTAACTTAGGTAATTATGAAAGCTGCCTTCAGGTTTTTGCATATGATTAAGAAATGCTAAGTAAACTTTTGCCAGGGCTTCCATCCGCGGGTCATTTTTTAAACGGTGATATCTTGTGCAAACGATTAATGCACGAGCGTTGTCATCTGTTGTGTAGCCTTCGTTTCGTTTTGGAATGCAATATTTAGCATGTTGAAAAACGCCTGTGTCATCCGTGAGAGCTTCCAGGTAGTCTATCTTTAAAGGTGGAAGCTGGATGGCCATTCCTCCTTAGATTGCCTAGTTAGCTCATCAAAGAGGGCAAGATATTTTTTAGCAACCAAGGGCCAAGTGAACTTTCTGCTGTATTTGTAGGCTTTATGCTCCAAAGACTCTCTGAGAGGTTTGTTCTCGATTATTTCTGTTACCCGTTCAGCTATGGAGGCTGAATCATTAAAACCACAAAAGACGCCTCGACCTTCGCCTAATGCCTCTTTAGCATGTAGATAAGGTGTTGACACTATTGCTTTACCCGCACCCAACGCGTATGACAAGGTACCGCTACTAACTTGGTTCGGAGAAAGATACGGTGTAATATACACATCAGTTGCCTGCAAGTAATTTATTAGCTCAGATTTCGAGAGGAAACGATTCAGAAATTTCACGTGCCCACGGAGCCCAAGGTTTTTCGCCATTCGCATTAGCATATTTCGGTAAGCTTCACCTTCTGTTTTTTTTACTTGAGGGTGCGTAACGCCTAGAACATAGTAAACTATTCTGGGTTCTTTTTTAAGAAGCTCTGGAAGAGCTTCAATAACGTACTCGATTCCTTTGCCCTTGCTTAAAAGCCCGAAAGATGACAATACAATCCTGTTTTTTAAACCAAGAACAGGTTTTACTTTTGAGCTAGGGACTAGTGGAATATCGGGGCAGCCATGTGGAATTAACCTTAATTTTTTCTCGGGAACGCCATACTGCTTGACTAGTGAACGTGTAGTTTCATTTAACACTACTATGGCTGAACTTTGATCAACAATTTTGTCAAAAACTTCTTTTGCCTTATGCTCAAAATTAGGGAGAACTGTGTGAAGCGTTGTTGAAACTGGCTTTTTCAGCTTATCTAAAAAATTACAAATATATTCTCCGCATTGCCCGCCGAAAATTCCAAATTCATGTTGAATATTTACTACGTTAACAGAAGAGTGGTTGAGGAAATCAGCCATTAAAATGTAATCCTCAATGAAATCGCGGCCAATCTTATGCGGTACTCCTCCGTAAACGGGTTTGAAAAGCCGACGCCCATCAATAGAAATAACTTTCTGGTCTTTCAATTTGTTTAGTTGGCTAACAGAATTAACTAGGTCCGCTGTGAAGGTTGCTATACCACATTTTCTAGGCGGAAAAGTGCTCACGTAAGCAACTTCCTTAACGCTAGTCAATGAGGCGGTCGGGGTGCCTAGAACATACTTTGCCAACAACAAATCACGTCATATATTGAGGTTCGGCTGTCTTTAAGCACATGTGATTGTATAACAACAGTCACAAAATCGATTTTTAACATACTTTAACATGATGTTTATATGTTGCCATAATGAATGTTTTTTTCAGAGGGGAGAGAGGGATTATTGAAACGTTACGAACGTAATCCCATATTGGAGCCTATAAAAGGTAATGCTTGGGAATCTCAAGCTGTGTTTAACGCGGCAGCCGTTTATGGCGACGGGTTAGTGCACATTGTTTATCGTGCATTGGGCAGTGATAACGTCTCAAGATTTGGTTACGCTACATCCGTTGATGGCTTTACTATAAAAGAGAGGTTTGATTCGCCAATCTTCCATCCGACTAACCATGCGGAAAGAGACGGATGTGAGGACCCGCGCCTTACAGTTATCGGCGATCAGTGTTTAATGGCTTATACGGCGTTCCGAAACCATGATTACCCAGTAATTTTCCAAATCTCGTTAACTTCAATCAACTTGAAAGATTTTCTTAACCGCAAATGGAATTGGAAAGAAAGAATTCTGCCATTCCCAGGAGTACGCAACAAAGATGCCGTTATTCTTCCAGGCAAAGTAGACGGCAAATACGTAATGTTCCACCGTATTGAACCAAGCATCTGCATTGCTTATTCTGAAGACCTAAAGCAGTGGCACGGTTTCAAGTCTGTCATGGAGCCAAGAGATAAAATGTGGGACAGCCAAAAAATTGGTGCTGCAGGAACACCCATCGAACTTAACGAGGGCTACCTATTCATTTACCACGGAGTAGATGAGGCTAAGCATTATTCGCTCGGTGCTGCCTTGTTAGATAAGAGTAACCCTGAAAGAGTGCTTTATCGCTCTGAAAAACCCATTCTTACTCCATGCGAAGGCTATGAATGCGTTGGTTACGTGCCTAATGTAGTGTTCAGCTGCGGAAACGTGCAACTAGACGACCAAGTCATCGTCTACTATGGTGGCGCTGACAGTGTACTATGTGCCGCCAGCTATGAACTCAACGAGTTGCTTCCCAAAAAATAACATCAGCATTGTAAACGCGCAAGTTATTGACTCCCAAGGCAATGCCTTTTTTCAGGCTATTTCTTTTTTTTAATTTTATAAGGTTTATGTTGGAGTAGAATTACAGTCACATATTCTTAAATTATGGTCAATCTAGAATTATGATGTGCGCCTACCATGAGTATCTATGGAAGACTGGTAATGAATTACTTAAAAAGTGGCAACCTGAAAGTTCAGCTTAAAGATAGCAAGGATAAGCAAGAGGTCGCGCCAAAAATCCAATTTTTCTTGTTGGGAATCTATCAAATTAGCGGATTAGTAAGGAGGTGAATGAGTGTCAGGGTCTTATAAACGTGAGGCAGAAAACATTGAGAAAAGAAAGTCTGATTACATGGGTGAGGTTGAATCGAGAGATATGAGACGCGTTGATGAAAAAGGCTACCCTGAAGAAACAAAAGAGGATGAAGCGCAAAATGAAGAAAAAGCAGATGAACAGTGGTCCAGTAAAAACCAATCGCCAATAGCTGGCAGAATGTCTGGAACCATGGAGGAACTGGAAAGAATTCGGGGTTCAGAAGCTACGACTAGTGATGAAGTTCGCGAATGCTTGCAGGATTGCTTAGATTGCTACCAAACATGCACTGAAACCATAATAAGATGCTTGACGATGGGCGGTAAACATGCTGAACTTGAACATCTGAATCTCCTGATGGATTGCGCTAGAATATGCAATACAAACGCAGATTTTATGCTTAGAAACTCAACCTATTACCCACAAACATGCGGTATAACTGCAGACATCTGTGACGAATGTGCTGATAGTTGTGACAGGTTTGATGATGATTTCATGAAGGAATGCGCCAGCGTGTGCAGGCGTTGTGCTGAGTCATGTAGAGAAATGGCAAGATAATCTACCTATTAATTGGTAGTCCAACGATTTTTTTGAAATGCCCTCAATGTAGCATCAGTAAACGCTTCCTTTTTTTATTTATAATTTGATTTTCAAACAATAATTAAAGGCAGTGATTGTTTGCCTCCAAGAGGTGTGGAAAGTCCACAGCGAAAGCGGCAATATGAACATATTAAGGAGTCAGAGCTTAAGCGGGGCGCATCTGAAGAGGATGCAGAGCGTATTGCTGCGGCAACAACTAATAAGACTCGAAGAGAAAGAGGTGAAACAAAAAGCTAATAGACTTAGCATAAGTTTTAGTTTTAGTGCTCATATGTAGGAACCAGTTAGGTAGTTATGGAGTTGCTTACTGGGAAAAATTTATATTTATATAGTTGATTGTTGAATTCCGTTTGTAATTAGAAATAAAAAATTGGTGAAATTATGTCTACAGGTGGAGGAACAGTCCCAGTTATAGTATTAAGAGAAGGAACCGGCAGAACAACCGGTCGCGAAGTACAAAAAAACAATATCATGGCTGCAAAAATAGTTGCTGAAGCAGTAAAAAGCACGCTTGGTCCATGTGGCATGGATAAAATGCTCGTTAACAGTATGGGCGATGTTGCTATAACTAATGACGGCGCAACTATAATGAAAGAGCTTGATGTTCAGCATCCAGCGGCAAAAATGCTTGTGGAGGTTGCAAAGGCTCAAGACAACGAAGTTGGTGACGGAACAACAACCGCAGTCATTTTGGCTGGAGAATTACTTTCAAAAGCTGAAGGCTTGCTTGACAAAAACGTACATCCCACAGTTATAATTGAAGGTTACAAGAAGGCTAGCGAGAAAGCTCAGGAAATTTTGGATAAAATCGCAATTCCCATTTCTATAGATGATGATAAAACCCTAAGGGATGTAGCAATCACATCCTTGGCTAGCAAAGGCATTAACGTTGCTGAAGACCACTTTGCAAAAATAATTGTTGAAGCGGTTAAACAGGTGTCAGAGAAAGTTGACGGCAAATACAAAGCGGACATAGACCTAGTTAAAGTCGTTAAGAAGCATGGCAAAAGCCTAGATGAAACAGAACTTGTCAAAGGCATGGTTATCGACAAGGAAGTTGCAAGCTCACAAATGCCAAAGTTCATTGACGGCGCCAAAATCGCTTTACTGAACGCCAAGATGGAGATTGAAAAAACAGAGTTTGATGCTAAAATAAACATTGAAAGCCCTGATCAAATGCAACTTTTCCTCGACGAAGAAGAACGTATGCTCAAAGACATGGTTAACTCAGTTACCAAGTCAGGCGCGAACGTTATCTTCTGCGAGAAAGGTATCGACGACATGGCGCTGCACTTTTTAGGCAAAGCTGGAGTTTTAGCAGTTAAAAGCGTAAGCAGCAGCGACATAGAAAAACTGTCCAGAGCAACAGGCGGCAAAATAGTTGCAAGCATCAAGGATTTGACTGCTGACGCCCTCGGCAAAGCAAAAAAGGTCGAAGAAGTCAAAATCGGTGATGACAAACTCATTTATGTACGCGACTGCAAGAACCCCAAAGCCGTAACCATCGTCATCCGAGGCGCATCCAATAACGTTATCGACGAAGCAGAACGCTCACTACATGATGGCTTAAGCGTTGTAAGAAACTCTATTGAAGACGGCAAAATCGTTGCAGGCGGCGGCGCACCAGAAGCAGAACTAGCCAAAAACCTACGAGCCTATGCAGTTAAAGTCGGCGGACGAGAGCAACTGGCAGTAGAAGCTTTCGCAGAAGCAGTCGAAGCAATCCCGCTAACACTGGCGGAGAACGCAGGCTTAGACCCCATAGACATCATGGTCGCTCTCCGAGCAGAACACGAGAAACCAGACGGCAAATACTTCGGCATTGAAGTCTCAACTGGCAAAATCAAAAACATGTACGACCTGCTGGTTATTGAGCCACTGCGCGTGAAACAGCAAATCATAAAGTCAGCCACTGAAGCAGCAAACATGATACTGAAAATCGACGACTTAATCAGCGTTAAAGGCGGCGGAAAAATGCCACCAATGCCTCCAGGCGGAATGGGCGGCGGCATGGGTGGAATGGGCGGTATGGGCGGAATGCCCTACTAAACCCAAAACCTTTCTTTTTTGTTTTTTAAAAAACGCAGCTTGTGTTCTCTTTTTGGTCAAGTTTTGTTTGGTAGTTTTTAAGTGGTAAACTTATATTCAAAATGACTAGACATTATTCAGTGTCTTGGAGACTTTACTATGAAGCATGTTAAGATTACAGCGTTCGATTGCCCTGACGCTTGGTTCAAAACGTTAAACCAGATATGGAGTGAAGGGGACATTTTCCGAGTGGGGTTTGGCTCAGAAGAAACCGAAACCAAGAAGCTAAATCTCTCCATTGAGATTGCTCACCCAGAGAACAGGCCGCTTGTCAGTGATAAGGCACCTTGCGATATCAAGTACGTTCAAGGTTACGCGTTGGAGTATCTTTGGTGTGGGGAGAAACAGGATGAAACCTACACTTATGGCAGCAGGCTCAACTATCCTGTCAACCAGATTGAGGAAGCAGTAAAGAGGTATGTGGAGGAGCAGAGGGACAGGCAAGTCACAATGGTAATCAGGCTTCCCGAGGACATCAAAAAGTTCCGTCCAGGCACCACTGAGCGCCATGAACCGCCATGCCTAAGCCTGATTGACACGGAAATCCTTGACGGCAAAATGCATTTAACATGTTACTTCCGCTCATGGGATGCATATGCAGGTTTACCAGCCAACATCGCAGGCTTGCAGCTTTTCAACGAGGCTTTTGTTTCTGAGATTAATGAGCGTGGGAATCTTTCGTTGAAAACTGGCAAACTGATTTTCCACTCAAAAAACTGTCACATTTATGAGCGGCAATTCAACCTTGTCAGGGAGCTCTTGGAGCCAAAGGATAGTTCGAAGAATACTCGAATGGCAAAAACCATGCGGGAACTTGAAAAAGAAGAGAAATAGGCGATTAAGTTTTGAGCGATAGATTAGTCCGCATAAATAAGTGGGAAGAATTCAAACGTTTAGTTAACGAGTTAAAACCGGACTCAATTGTCTACAATATTGAGCAAACTGGCATTTCTAAGAGCCGAGAGTTTACCAGTTTACGGCTTATTATTCCGGCGAAAAACTATTATGTTTACGTTGATTTCCCGAAAGGAAATGCGCTTAGGGAAACAGGAATTCCCATTCATGTGGATGCAAGTGGAACCCGCTGCATAGAAGACGATGACATAAGGGCGTTCCTCAAGAAAGAATTTGGTGAGAAATTGCCTGTTTACTCATATTGGATTACATAAAAGGCGCTATTTTTTGCTGGGTAATCAAGGCTTGTCCAAGCCGTATTGCTTCTTTAATTTGCGCTTTTTTATCTTCTGACAAAACTGCTACCTCTGCAAGTATTACAGAAGGATTTAGTGATTTATTTCTTTCCAAGATTACTTGCATTATATCAATTTCAGCAGAGACTATCAATTGATTATGCATGTGCACACTTGCCATTAATCTTAACACGAATGAGGAATTTTGGCCACCCGCAAATCTTTTAAGTATTTCATGGTACAAAATAATGGGCATAAGGGATAAAATATTGGGCATCTATTGCAATATGCCGTTTTTGGCTTATTAGTTTAATCAAGCTACAAGATTAACATTTTATAGTTCTCAGGCTTAACTAGACGGTGAGGGAAAAGTCATGGGTTACACGGCTACATGGAGAATCCTTGAGGACATAATAATTGAGCTCAGGAAAAAAGGAGTAACTATACCGCCCAATGTTATGACTGATTTGAAATCTGCCAAACTAATGATTAACATTTCGCAGGCAGAGGGCAGCACGGGAGAAGTAACACAGAAAGTTGAAGAGTACCTTGCAAACGTTGAAGGATACCTTATCACTGAAGCAGAAAAAACGTTTGGCTCCGAACGCGTTGATGAATGGCTTAGAAGGTTGGAAGCAGCTATTTGCGAAGTCTGTGAAGTAAAAGAAGAAGAAGACAAGTTTATTTTAGGCGTTCCTAGAGACCAAAAATGGATTCGCGTCGAACCCATCCAAAGTCTTCGACCCGAAAGGCTCAAGCAGCTTGCTCAAGAACTAAACCTTACAGTCAAGCCGCAAAAGGACGGACGACTAGTAGTCTACGGTCAACCAGAAGACATCAAAGAATTCCTCAAAAAAATGACTGCAGAAGCAATTAAAAAATAAATGCCAATCAACTCTCAACCAATCCACATGATAGGCTGAAACCTATTTGGAGCATATCTCTCTCTCGTTTCTAGCTACGCAAGTTATTTGAGAAACGAAAAGAAAGAATGGATACCAAGAATTGGAATCACTGAATAGTGGCAATATCAGGCATACTGTGGCGAGTCGAGTTTGTCAAGAAATCTGGACTAAAAAAATGGAGCTTAGTTCAGAAACCTTGACAAGAACCCTTTTATTATCAAGCAATTCCAAGATAAAGTTGGATGGGTATGGGTAAAGGTTTGGTCTTAGTGCTTGTTCTCGTCTTCCTAATGTCTCCATGCATAATTGTGGTTAAGCCTGTTTCTGCAGATAATGTGACTGAGAATTCTTGGGTCTCTAAAGCGCCGATGCATGTGGCAAGAAGCGCCTTAGGTGTTGTAGCCCTAAACGGGGAAATTTACGCTATCGGAGGCTCCACCTCAACTCGTTATCCCCTTGACGTTTTCTTGGGAACAAACGAGGAATATGACGTGGCAACAAATACGTGGACCATCAAAGCATCTATGCCTACTCCACGAGTTTACTTTGCCATAGCAGCATATCAAAACAAGATTTACTGCATAGGTGGAGCCGTCGGTATGGCCCCTGTTGATGAAAGAAGCGGGTTCACGCATTATATTACATCCAATGTAAACGAGGTTTATGATACAGTCACGGGCACTTGGGTAACCAGAGCACCTATGCCAGACGCCGGCATGCAGATATCAGCGCAAGAGGTAAACGGGAAACTATACGTTATTGGTCTAGCGCATATCCATGTTTATGATCCAGTCAGTGATTCTTGGACTAACAAAACCAGTATGCCTTTGCCAACTTCAGGGTCTCCGCCTGTTTCGGTTGTTATCGGCAATAAAATAATTGTTACAGGTAAGTATTCTGTCGGATATGATTTACACTATGAGCAGCAAACTTGGATTTATGACACTAAAAATGATAATTGGACTCAAGGTAAATCAGGTCCAACCGTTGTGGGCCTGGGTGGAGTGGGGGTAACAGACGGTGTTAAAGCTCCTCAAAGGGTCTATGTCTTAGGGTTGGCAACGGAACAGTATCCTCCGCCTTCTGTTAATGAAGCTTATGACCCTAAAACTGATACTTGGGCGATAGCTACCGCCATGCCGACGAACCGTTCAGATTTCAGCGTTGTAGTTGTAAATGACCTCTTGTATGCAATTGGAGGTTATCTCTATTCATCTCGTTCTCTAACGTTAACAAATGTGAATGAGCAATACACACCGATTGGCTATAGTACTCCGCCAGAAATCGAGGTGGTTTCGCCGTTGAACCAGATATATAATGAATCTAGTGTTTTCTTAGCTTTCACCGTGGATAAAGTTGTTAGTTGGACAGGCTATAGCCTTGATGGGAAAGACAACATTACCATTGACGGCAACACTACTCTGACAGGATTACCTAATGGCTCACATAACATTACAATCTATGCTAAAGACGCTTTTGGAAAAGTTGGCGCTTCCGAAACCATCACCTTCACTATAACAAAGCTCGAGTCAGAGACTTTTCCAATCACACCAGTTGTCGCTGTTTCTGTTGGAGTAGCAGTGGCTGTGGTTGCTGGTTTGTTGGTTTACTTCAAGAAACGCAAGCGCTGAAAATTATTTGGGTTTGGATTTGGGGCTTCAGCCTTTAAATAAGGGGGCTAAAGAATTTTTCAAGCACCAGAGTTCAGCGGTTTTTTCTTTGGCGAGTTAGTGTTTGGCGGTTTTGTTTTCGATATGTTTTTTACGATAAGTCGCTAGTGCTCTATGTGGGACCGTTTTGGTGAAATTGAAGGGATTTCAAAAATTAACGTTAACTGACAAAGCACTACAAAGTTGGCTTAATGCACTGCAAATTGGAAAGCCCAAGGTGGCTGTGGTGTCTTTGCAGGATGCGTCAGGTCGTGTTTTAGCCGAAGACGTAATCGCCCAAGAAGATTTGCCAAGGTTTGACAAGTCAGCCGTTGATGGGTACGCATTAAAATCCGCTGATTCCGTTGGTGCTTCACAGTTTAAACCAGCAACTTTCCAATTAACTGAAAACCAAGAAGTAAACGATAAGCAAGCCAAGCAGGTTTGGACTGGAAACCCCATCCCGAAAGGCGCAAACGCAGTAGTTATGCTTGAAAACACCAAAAAACATGACGCGAAACTGGAAGTTTGGAATCAACTTGCGCCAGGCGACAACGTTTCCAAAAAAGGGGAGGACATCAAAAAAGGCGAAATCGTAGCTAAAGCTGGCACACGCTTGAACCCTTACCACATAGGATTAGCCGCCGCGTTAGGCTACAGCAAACTAAAAGTCGCAGAGAAACCAAAAATTGCCATTTTAGCTACAGGAAACGAGCTTGCAGAAGTAGGCACTCAGCTTTCTGGAAACCTAATTTATGATTCGAATAAAATCATGCTTTTAGCCATGTGCACAGAACTTGGCGCAGAAACAACGGACTATGGCATAGCCAAAGACAATGTGGATGAAATCGCTGATAAAATCCGAAAAGCCCTACAAACTCAAGATGCAGTAATCACCACTGGCGGAACAAGCGTTGGAGGATTAGACTTGGTGCCAGACGCAGTTAACAAGCTTGGAAAACCAGGCATCGTTGTTCATGGCGTTGCGTTGAGACCTGCAATGCCCACAGCTCTTGCCATGTTGCAAGGCAAACCAGTTTTGATTTTGTCAGGTAATCCTGTGGCTGCAATCGTTGGTTTTGAAGTGTTCGGTAGACCAATGGTTTGCAGGCTGCTTGGAATGAGCAAAACAGAGCCAAGACAGATGTTGAAGGCTACTTTGGCAAGAAGGGTTGCTAGTGCACTTGGAAGAAAAACTTACGTCAGAGTCCGCGTGACTTTGAAGAACGGTGAATTTTATGCTGAGCCAGTTAGCGCAAAAGGTTCAGGAGCAATATCCACAATGACGCAGAGCAACGGTTTCGTTATCGTTCCTGAAAATCGCGAGGGCATAAGCGAAGGCGAACCCGTTATCGTCCACATGTTTGGCAGCTTGGAGGTTGCGGACTAAATGTTTAGGAAGCTTATGACGTTTGATGAGGCGCAAAAAGCGATTGAAGACCAATTTAAACCTGCCTTTTTAGGTGAAGAAGACGCTGTACTGCTTGAAGCTTACAATCGTGTTCTTAACGAAGACGTAGTTTCAACGCTTGATATTCCCCCCTTCAACCGCTCGACAGTTGATGGGTACGCTGTGAAAGCCGAGGACACTTTTGGTGCAGAGGAAAATCAGCCTGTGACTTTGAAAGTTTCTGGTGTCGTGAATGTTGGGGAGCAGCCGAAAGTGGTTTTGGCGAAGGGTGAAGCTGTTGAGATTGTTACTGGTGCACCGATTCCTGATGGTGCAGACGCAGTCGTGATGGTTGAAGATACAGAAAGAGAAAATGGCGAGTTGCGTGTTTTCAGCGCTGTTACCGTGAATGAGAATGTTATGAAGAAAGGCTCAGACATAAAAAAGGGCGAAACGGTTCTCATAAAAGGGCAGGTTTTGGGTTCTTCGGAGATTGGTGTTTTAGCGGCTTTGGGTTTGACTAAAGTTAAAGTTTCAAAAATACCCATAGTTGCGGTTTTGTCCACAGGGGCAGAGGTAACTGAGCTTGGTAAGGCTTTGCCTGCGGGAAAAATCTATGACATTAACGCTTACAGCCTAAGCACCGCAGTAATTGAAAGTGGTGGAAAACCAGTTTACTTCGGCGTTGTTCCTGACGATAAGGCTGCTTTATCTAGGGCACTGCAGACTGCTGTGGCTTCAGCGGACATGGTGATTACTTCTGGCGGTGTTTCTGTTGGTCCACGGGATTATACTCCGCAAATCGTGGATTCGCTGGGTAAGCCTGGAATAGTTGTTTACGGTATTGCAGTGAAGCCTGGCAAACCTACGACTGTTGGGTTTGTTGGGGATAAACCTGTTTTTTCTTTGCCTGGTCATCCCGCGTCTGCTTTGTTGATTTTTTATTTGCTTGCTAGGCCTTTGATTCAGCGTTTAGCTGGCAGACCTGTGACTGGAATGACAGTGGTTAGGGCTTTTGCTGGTTCACGGATGTTTAGTGCTAAAGGTAGGCGAACGTTTGTCATGGTTAAGTTAGAGTTTGATAAAAGTTGCCGTTTGATTGCTGAACCTGTGGAAACTGGCGCGTCTGGAGCGATTACCACTTTGGCTAAGGCTGACGGGTTTGTTGAAATTCCTGAAAACGAGCAGTTTGTTGATGTAGATGAAGAGGTTGCTGTTGTGCTTTTCCGTAATGTTTCTGGCAAGGTTTAGGGTTTAAGCGGGTTTTCTCTTAAATAAGATGTACAGTGCGAACACCCATGTGAGCACAGCGTAAGCAATCATGCTTATGCCTATTAGTGCATTGCTGAATCCTATTGAGTATAATGTGTAAAGGGAAAAGGTTGATGCTCCAGCAAGTAAGATGGCTACTAACCATGGTGCCCAAGCCCTTTTTGTAAAGAGACTATAGGCTGTTATTAAACTGAGGATTCCGAGTAAACCAAGCTGCGGCGCAAAACTAGTTAAGGGCAGAAATGCAAAAAGGATTATTCCAGCGATTGCATAGAAAGCTATTGACGCCAATTCTATACGGTTGATTGTTTTTAGTTTGGTTGCTAAGGACACTTGTGTTCGCCTTTACCCTATGCAGTAGGGGTTGAATTAATGACCAGTTATTAATGTTCGATGTTTGATTTTCTCATCCATCTACCACAAGAACATCAATCCCTGTGGAATATTAGGTACATTATTCACCCTTTTCTGCTATTGGATTCTTCCAATGGTTTATGAACCTATTTAATGTTTGCTGAATCCAGAAAAGACTGGTGATAGAAATCTGCAAACATTTCCCAACAAATCGACTCTCTACAAAAGAGAATTGACAATGCTAATAAACTCAAGACTTAGATTGAAAAATTGAAAGTTGAGTTAGCTAAAGTCAAGAAAGCAAAAGAGTTAGAGCTAGACGAGATTTCTTTAATGTGGAGTGTCTATGCAAAGACTTGTCAATCCAACAATCAGAGCCAAGAGCATATAGTTGAAGCATCAGTCAAAGCGTAAAAATTTTTTGGGTCTCGAAAGAAAGAATGTGCATTTGACACTGAGATTTTTTCTGATAGCTAGCCTATCCAAGTTAGTCACAAAGCAGCGCTGTCCGATTTATGGCTATTTTATGTTAACAGGTCGTATAATTTTTGGAGTTTTCTTCTATCAACCTTATCTTCAAATTCTGATAACCATTTAAAGAGGTATTGTTGTGCGCGTGTAGATCCATATATTTGGTCGTTAGCAGAAGCAAAGTCTATGACCCTTGTGCAATGGTTTGCTGAGAAAGATGACTTTATGTTTTGGAGTATTTCAGCATTTACTCCAGCTATATCATACTTGTCACTTCTTCCAAACTCAGCAATAAATTGACTGGGCCTATTATTCTTAACTGAGATTTCTTTTAGCTCACGTTTCCTTGTTAAACGAGCGATAATTTCTAGAATACACTGTCTGCATCTTGGTGCAGCTGTGTCGAAGTACCAATTGAGAAGCATTTCGTACAACTCAGCACTTTCAACTGCATTCCGTCCAAGAATCGCTTCATTAATGAAAGTAAAAACATTCTTGTTTTCAACAGAGCCTGTAACGTCTAAGACTGCCACTGCTTCGAGGACATCAGAGTAAGTTTGTTTTAAAACTTGGAATTCCATGTCTTTGATTGTTTGATTTATAGCTTGGTCATCAATAGCCAGCAAAGAACTAATTGTTCTCTCTAGAATCCCTTTGACTGATTCTTTGCTTTTTATATCAAATTTAGCTTCCTCTCTGGGGACAGTAATTTGAGCAGCGCCACTCGGCTTCACGACCTCCAATATTTTCTTTGCCACATTTTCTATGCCTTTGTCTGTTGACACCCCAAGTAAACCTGCGAGTAAGAGAGATTTACTTCTGATGAATGCTGCATTAACGTTATGCCAAACTGGTAGTATGATTTTTACGCCATCGGTTTCTTTTGCCACAAGCGCTTCCAATTCTCGCTGCGGCCAATCTTTTTCGAAGAAATTCTTACTTAGAATGACAATACCAAATCCTGAGTTTAAGATACCTTTGTCAATAGATTTGTGAAGACGATCGCCTAACTTTAGAGCTGATTCATCAAACCATACCCTCAGACCGGCGTTGGTAAGTGCATTATACAACGGTCTAGCAATCGCATCTTTATCCTCAGAAGCATGACAAATGAATGCATCCCATTTCTCCGCAACCCCTTCCACTGTTGTATTCCCACCATAAACAACATTGACCCTCTCTTGATGTTTAATAGTCTTTCTTTGTGGTAACATTAATGGTGCTTTACTAACTGGCCCAACTTCCTCTCTGATTATGGTTCCATAAGAGGCTCTATCATCTGGGTGCCAATATCGCTGAATACTAGTATTATATCTCCTTGCAAAAATTTCAGCAGCTGCATTTAAAGTCAAAGTCGGATTCTTAGCTCTAATTCGTGTGATTGCTGGTCTTATTGTACTCTCAGCAACAATCCCGGCGAGTTTCTTCTTAAGAAATTCAAAGATTTTTGGGTTAAGTTCTGGTTTGACCATGTGCATCAAATTCTCTCATAGACAATAATGCCTTTAATTTCAACTGACCTAATCAGTCCCTTATCTTTTAAGTGACTTAGGATTACTTTGACATTGTTCTCTTTTTTTCCAGTTTCTCGGACAATATCGTCAATAGTGTGCTTTTTATCACACAGTTTTAGGACTTTACTCTCCTCTTTCCCTATTGTTACTTTAGGAGCAGACCTCTTTTGCAGCGAGATAAGAATGTCTATTTTTTCTTCAATATTTTTTAGTGACTGTAATAATTCTCCAAACTGATCTTTACTTGTCAATTTATTTGACCTCACTATTTTGTAGGTCTTTCCTTTGTTCTTCTGTTACATTTTTACTCTTAGTTTTTTGAGAAATACTTGGGACGTCAATTCCAAAATCTTCAAGAGAAAAAAGACTATTCCCTCTACTCCCCCCTTGCGACGGAATTTGTTCAGCTATACCTTCTCTAGTCCATTTCTTCCAAAGATTAGAAATATCTCCAGAATATATTCCCGAGATGTCAGAAAGTTCTTTGGTCGTCTTTTTTCCATCTGAGAATTTGTAGAGGACTCTTTCTTTAGGCGTCTTCAAATTCTTTTCAAGAATGTCTCTGACTTGAGGAATGCTAGTCACTTTTGTCCACTTGACCAATTCTTCAAGTAACTCAATCGTTTTTTCTTTTGCTGCTCCATTCTCACTCATTATTTACCACACCTTGTTTAGAATCACTCTCAATAGTTGGCAATTCAATTCCTACTAATTTCAATGAAACAACTTTTCTGTAGCGACCTGATGTTCTAGCAGGGATTACTAAAGGGATCAGCGCCCATCTTTGCCACATATTTGCAACAGTTACATTGCTGATCTTTTTTCCCATCTTGGTTGCAATTTGAGCAATGTCTCTCGTGCTATTCTTGCCATTTGAAAGTTCATAGACAAGTTTGTCAACATCATCTCTGAGGGTTGTTTTTAGGTCAACAAGAAAGGTCTTCCAAACTGGATATCTAACCCAGAATATTAGCTCGTCAATTTTCTCTGAATTGAATAAGTCTTCGCTCATTTTTCATTCACTCCAAACTTTTGAAGTAATACTTCTTACCGCCTATCTCATCGTAAAGAACTAGTCCAGACTCCATAAGAGATGCCAAATGCTGCGACACATTAGGTTGACTAAGTCTGCTTTTAGTTGCTATTTCATTAACAGTGTTTTTTCCATCGCACAATTCATACACTTTTCTCTTAGCAGGACCCTTCAAAATCGCTTCTTTTTCGTCTTGAATTGCTTGAGTGTTAGCGAGCTTTAGAACAGAAAGAATCCTCTCCAATAGTTGCTTAGTCTCCACATCTTTACGTTCCATAATACCAACTCATTATCTATTATTAACAATATCAGGGTCACTTATAAGTGTAGCGTGAAATAGTTAAGTTAACATAATATGTAGTAAATTCTAAAACGCATATTAACTAACACCAACAATCAAGAATTTGAGCTAACGCAACCCATTTATGGATAGTTGAATTATATAAGATTATTTACTAAATCTTCCAATAAAATATTTGACATTTTCTTATATCGCAGCATTTGGACAGCAGAAGTTGACGTCATGTTGTTTATGCTAATCACTGGTAATAGTTTACATAAATTTATAGGCTTATAGATTTAAAAGAAAACCTCAATCTTTGAGGACTTCAGAACACATTCGCACCATTCACCCATTCGACTTTTGTGCAGAAGAGTAAGATTTAGGGAGTCAGAGCACAGTACATAGATAAATTAAGAATTGAAGCCCAAAGAGACGTATAAATCTCTAAGAAGAATAGCTTCTATTTCATAATTACTAGAATACACGCTAGAAAACCAATCTTCGTCTTCTCTGTCTTCATCAGTTAGGTCTCCTGTTAATAGAGAATTGAGTTTTATTATTAATTCTAAGACTATCACTAGTTGTTGTAGTGGGTTGTCGCTGACTTGTTCTCCTATCTCTACTTGAGCGAAAGAGTTTAGAGTAAGCTTAAGCGAATACCAGAACAGAAGAGGATTGAAATTACAGTATGAGTTATCTTGAACTGTTCACTTCGCAAACGAACGTTTTCAGCGGTTTGCAGAAGCCGTTTGAGAAAGCAAAATACGTGATTTTCGGCGTGCCATTTGATGTGACAAGCACGTATCGGACTGGTGCGAGGTTTGGTCCGAACGCGATTAGGCAGGCATCTTTGAATATTGAAACTTACAGTTTCCGCAGTGGGTTGGATGTTGAGGATTTAGCGTTGTATGATGCTGGTGACTTGCACGTGTCTATGGATGCGCAGAAAACGGTTGATATGACTAGGCTTGTGGTTGAGGATATTTTGGCTGCTGGAAAAATGCCTGTGGCTTTGGGAGGAGAGCATACGGTTACGCTTGGGATTGCGAAGGGTTTAGGCGCTAGGGCAGCCAATACAGCGATTGTAAGCTTTGACGCACATCTCGATTTACGTTGTGAATTTTTAGGTTCAACGCTGTCTCATACGACTTTTATGCAGTTAATAAGCGAGGAAGTGAAGCCGGCGAAAATCGTTGAGGTTGGCACACGCTCAGCTTGCAAGGAAGAACTGACTTATGCAAAGACGGCTGGAGTGGAATTTTTCACTTCTCAGCAAATCATCAAGCAAGGCTCACTATTGATTGCTGAACAGTTGAGAGAGAAGCTTCTGCCTTACGAGAACTTATATTTGACGGTGGACATGGACGTACTTGACCCAGCGTTTGCTCCTGCAGTGCAAAACCCTGAGCCTGAAGGAATCACCACAACCGACCTGCTAGACCTTGTCTGCGCGTTATGTGATAAACGTGTGGTTAGCTTTGATGTGTCGGAGATTGTGCCAGTTTACGACCAAGGAGTATCAGCAGTCGTGGCAGCAAAAGTAATGTTCGAAATGCTGTGCCAACTGGAAAAATCAAGAAAAAAATAGCCCTCGACTCTAACAATCGAGATAGTTTATACCTCATTTAAAGCATAGGGTTCAATTCTCACCCCCAGCTTTAGCATTTTTTTGGATCCTACATTCTTTCATTTTTTGTGATTGATTTTTCAGCTGATTAAAAGCAAATTTCTAAGCGACTATTTTGATTGCATTATTTCGTTTTGACTCAATTCTTATATGTAAGTAAAACATTACATATTATAAGAGCGCGAAGTATCATGTCTGATGATCTATGATGATCTAAAGTTTCATCTCAGGGCTGCCCAAGAAAAAAGACTAGCGGCTTTGGACGAGTACGAGAAGAAGAGAAACAGCGTAGTCGGCGATTTAGCCATCAAGGCTGTTGAACAGGCGATTGAAGTTCTGGCTGCATCTGAGGGAAAACACTTCCATACGACACCAAGGAGCGCACACAGCAACAGAATCCGTTGGATAAAAGAAAAGTATCCTTCTTTATCTAAGGATTTAGACGAGCTATGGGGAGCTTATGGTGCTTTGGGTTATGAGGGTCTCAATGGAGAAAGAGCCGAGAAAGCTATCTCCGCAATGGAGCGCGTTTTTGATGAAATTGAAAGAGCAGCAAAAATTAGACTTAAATAAAATCGTTAGTTCAGTGTCGAAAATTCAGAGTGTTGTAGGCATTATTCTCTTTGGTAGTCAAGCAAGAGGAGATTATGATGAGTTTTCCGATTATGACCTCTTAATACTGTTTGAAAATAAAACTCTGATGTGGGAAACTTGGGATGAACTTTTCCAAGTCGTTGGAAGTCTAAACATGAATTTGCATGCGATTCCAGAAACACTTGAAGAGCTTAAGAACGCTAACCCAGTGTTTTTAGATGAACTATTTAGATATGGAAAAGTGCTTTTTGCCAAAATGCCCTTAGAAGTTTACCTTCAGCCCTTAAACTTGAAATCTTTCTCCTTAATCACGTATGACATGCGAAACGTGAATTACGCAGACAAAATGAAGGCTTCATATTTCCTTTATTCCAAAGGCGGGGCAGGCGCTGTAGCGAAGGCTGGGGGAACCAAAATCAGCGACGGCTGTATAACTGTTCCAAGCGATATGGCTGACGAAATAATCCGAGTCTTAACTTCATTCGGTGTTCAAACTGCAAAGACAGAAATTTTCATAAATCCAGACATGCCCAAGTCTTGGCAGACCCAAAACAGAATTCAGGCTTCCAAGGTTCAAATTGAGAATCCTCAACATGGCTAAACTGCTCGTTTTAGCCTATCCTCTTGCAGTTTTTACCTTTTTTTTTACCTTTTTTTGCCTTTTTTAACCTTTTTTCACCTCAACCTAACGCAAATCCAAGCCCTAAACAACAAAAACAACCCAAAACACCCATTTCAAAAGGGGGAGGAGCTACTATTTACAAGAAATCCAACCACAAAAAAAGAATCATCAGCGCTGACAGGACATGCTGAATTCATATACTATATCACAGCATAGTTGGTACTGTTGAAGGCTGGTGTTTTGGCTAAAGAACCAGAACTAACTATTCTCACAATCGGACACTCCACAAGAACGCTGGAGGAGTTCGTTGATTTGCTTGAGGCTTATGGTGTGACTTTGGTGTTGGATGTGCGTTCCGTTCCTCGTAGCAGGCATAATCCGCAGTTTAACAAGGAAACCCTGCCAAGCAGCCTCAAACACTTCGGCATAAAATACATTCACATGCCCGACATCGGCGGCTTACGCCGACCAAAACATAACTCAGAAAACTTGGCATGGCGCAACAACAGCTTCAGAGGCTACGCAGATTACATGCAAACCAAAGAATTCACAGATAACCTGCTAAAAATCATCGCGCTCGCACGAGAGAACCGCTTGGCGTTGATGTGTGCTGAAGCTTTGCCCTGGCGGTGCCACCGAAGCCTCATCTCCGACGCGCTCGTGGTACGGCATGTCCGCGTGAAACATATCATAAGCGCAACTAGCCTTATCAACCACCAGCTTAACGAGATGGCGCATGTGGAAGGAACAAAAATAACCTACCCATTATTCACCAAAGAAACACCCCAAAGAACACTGGGTGATTTTGGAACTTAGCTAAGGGAAATTCAACCGCTTAACTTTTTTTAGATTTTTGTTTTTTGATACCAATTATTGCTAGAAGCGCTCCAGCCAATAATATTATGATCGCTAATGGCGCCAACTCTGGGATTGCAGGTGTCTCTGAAGGGGATGCTGTAGGACTGTAAATAGTGGCTGCAGCGGTTGCGGTTGGGATGGGAGTGGACGAAGAAGTAGGCGTTTGACTAGATGTCGGAGATGGACTTGTATTCGATGCAAAGGTTGCAGATATGACATATGAGGCCTGTATATTATTAAAGGCATATGAAGTGACAGCGCCAACTGAAGTTCCATTCACTTCAACATCAACTATATGATAGCCCGTGTTCGCTGTTATATTGAAAATTTGGCTATTACCGTAAATAACGATGAGTGGTCCACTTGGGCTAATGGAACCGCCAGTCCCTGCGGAAGTAGAGAGAGTGAAAGTTGGAATTTCTGGTGCGTTGGGATTTGGCGAATTCAAAATTGGTAGAAAGTTAACTTTGCCTAAGTTGAAGTCATTTTTCAAATCGTAAATGCTCTGGTTGATTGCTTGCTGGTTGGTTGTTCCCCACCAATTGTTAGGGGCGTTGATGTTGTTTGAAGTGCTTACTAGTTGGATGCTATGTTGGCTGTAGTTCTCTATGTTGTTGCCGCTTATTATGGGTGAAACCGCGCTGTTTAGCTGAATTGCAGTTGAACAGTTTGCTATCGTGTTATTTTCAACTATGGCGTCTCCTATTTGGAGTCCAATATTGATGTTAATGATTAGGTTGTTGTTAATTGTAGTTGAAACAGCGCTGCCTCCACTAACGCCTGCACCAGAAATTATGTTATTAGAAATAACAACCGTTCCTGTCCCGCCACCAATGCCGATGCCCCCAGTGATTATGTTGCCAGTTATTAAAGCGTTAAAAATATTATACATGTATCCGTTTCCATTCATGTTAAAGGCTATGCTGCCAATCGTGTTGCCTGTTAATGTGGGAGAGCTTTGATCTTCTATAGCGACCGTGTAGTAGTCTCTGTCCCAATCTCTTCCGATAAAGAAGTAGCTGCTTCCTCCAGAAATCGTGTTATTTGAAATGAACGGTGAGCCTCCATAGATTCCCATTCCGCCACCGATAACATTGTTAGAAATTGTTGAATTATCGCTTAGGTTCAATCCGCAAGAATTGAAATTATTGTTAGAAATTATTGAGGCACCACCGTTTGTTGTGATAGCCACGTTTTCATACATCATGCCAGCAGCGTCATTGAAGGTGTTGCCGCTTATCTTTACAGAGCAATTTGAAATAGATATCACGGTTTGGTTAACTACTGCGTTTTGGATTGTGCAACCTGAAGCCTGTTTGTTCGTTCCAGCTGGTGCTGGAGGCGGTGAATTCTATTTGTCCAGCGTTGACTGCTGCACCAACAATGTAGATTGGATTAGCGCTGGTGCCAACTGCATTTAAAGTTCCGTTAACCTGCAGGTAGTACGTATTTAGATTGACTGTTGCGCCCGCTTGGATGGTTAAGGTAACTCCCTGGTTTACCAATGTTGGTCCAGAAAGGTTGTATGGACTGTTAGCTTTTGTCCAAGTGGTATCTGAACTAATTATGCTCGGAGGAACGGTATCAGCATGGACGACATTGCAGACAAAAATAAGCGGACAAACGATAAGAGTTGCGAGTAATATGGCGTAAGAAAGGCTTCTCATACCTAGCACTCCATGTAGAAATGGCAATTTTGCGGATATTAATCTTTGCAAACTGCAACCAATTAAATAGAACCCTTGATTTTTGCATAAGGCAGCTATTCAGTCAGCAGCCAATGCGTTAACGAGAGTGATTATCTAGCGCTATTCTTTTTGTAGTTTTGCTATAAAGAAGCCGTTGCACTGGTGAATATGCGGATAAAGCCTTTGGCATTTTGTTAATCCTCGCATTCCTGGCAAACCAATTTTCGGCGTTACTTCCACTAATGTGAATTCTGGATGCCACTTCAAAAACCGCTCAATTATCATTTCGTTCTCTTCCACAGTTATGCTACAAGTAGAATAAGTTAATGCTCCACCAGCAGCGACTTTTTCAGCACAGCTGTCAATCATTTTCCACTGGATAGCCGCCATTTTCTCAATTGATTTGGGTCTGAGGCGCCATTTGGCTGAGGGTTGCTTGGCGAAGACGCCTGTGCTTGTGCATGGCGGGTCCAAAACCACCAAATCCGCTTCACCCCAAAAAGGCAAAGAGGCGCATGCATCGGCGATTATTGGCTCAGCAATTTTGGCTCCCATGCGGGCGGTTTCTTTTTTCCACACTTTCATTCTTCTATTTGAGAAATCAACCGAGTAAATAGCGCCATTATTCTGCATAAGCTGAGCCAAATGCGTCGTTTTAGCGCCTGGTGCAGCGCAAATATCAAAAACCGTGTTGCCCGGCTTGGGGTCTGCAGCTTCTGCGGCGAAGCAGCTTGCTTTATCTTGGATGTAGAATAAGCCTTCCTTGTAGCTGGGCAAAGTGTTTAACGGCTGCTTCAACTCAACAATTCTATAAGTATATTTTAGCGGTTCAGTTTTTTGGAGTTTAGCACCTTCTGCTTCAAGTTTTTGCACAATTGCCTCTTCTGTTGCCGCCAAATTATTCACTCGGATGTACGTGGGCGGCGGGTTTACACTTCCCTCCAAAAAGGCAACAGCTTCATTACGCCCAAAAAGCCTGTAACAGTACCGGACGAACCATGACGGATGAAAAGTTTGCAGGCTCACTCGTTGCTCATCACCTGCTGCCTTCAAAATCGGTTCCAACGGGTGTGTAAGCAAAAAGCCCAAAAACGGCTCAACTTCTAGCAGTGTTTGCCAGCCTAAAATAGCCCTGCCCAAGCCGGCGATGTGCTCCGCTTCTTGAAGGTTAATTTTAGCCCACTTCTTGGCAACGCGAGTTTGGTAAACATACAAGCGAAGGAAAGATTGGATGCCCAAATTGTATTCGCTGATTTTTTTAGGCGCAACTACTGTGTTGACGAATTTATCTATGAGGTTTCTGCGTCGTGTAGTCTCAACCACTAACCCGTAAGCATAACGTATCGCGTTCGGGTTGTTTGCGCTGAGCTGCTTAACGGTTCTTGCCAAGGCTAAGCGTTCGCTTAGTTTTTGCATTTCCATCCAGCTCATGGTTTCAATAGCAATTGTCCAGGCATCCTTCAGCAATTACTTTCACGCCTAAAACAAGATGCAACGCTTCTAAATAAGAATTCAAACCGCGGCTGTTACTGCCTAAGCACAGCCACATATCTTTATGAACCATTCATTCGTGCTAGTCCGTTGTGTTCTAAAACCAAAGCTCCAAAAAATGGAGGTGATAGGTTTGTCAAGAAGGCAAAACAAAGAGGAAATGGAAAGAGGTAAAATGTCTGTAAGCGAAGCAGGTAGAAGAGGCGGCGCAAGGGGCGGTCCAAGAGTCCGCGAATTAATACGTGAAGGGAAAGAGCACGAACAAGAATAAAACAAATAACAATTTCAAGAATCTTTGAAAAGGCGCCCCTTTATTTTAAAATCACTTTTGAAATTTTGATTCAAATTGGAGGTGAATTCTTGAGCATGTCGAATAAAAGCAAGGCTGAACAAGGACGGTACATGTGCCCTGAATGCGGTCAAATTTTCAACGATAAAAAATCAGTTGAGAGCCACCTTCACATGATGCATGAGCAGCACCTCAGTACTGTGCATGAGGAATACCATCAGGGAATACATTAAAGTTTTGTTTTCTTTTCAACCTCTTTTCCAATTTTGCTAAATCTTCATTCCCTCAAAGCTAAAGAGTGATATGCAAATCATTGGATTTTAGTAAGTAAAGATTTTAGTCGGTGTACACCATAGAAGAGGCTAGGGTTAAAAGGGGAATGGCGCAGCAAAGTTTAGACTTCTACTATAAGAAAGAGAGCAAACCCGAAAAAAAGCAAGAAGCAAAAGCGGAAGCCTCTCAGGCGCCATCATTTACACCTGTCGCTGAAGAAAAAAAACAGGAAAAGAAACGTCGCGCGTTTCCACCAGTAGCACCTGAAAATCTGCCACCATCATATTTTGTTTCAGCATCCTACGATGGACGCCAAAAGAAAGCCGTAATAAAACTTTATGAGCCAGAATCAGGAAAAATCTACTTCTGGTACGATAACACCGGAC
>Ga0208563_1000728_pt1 | contig 26425 bp, 23 predicted proteins | sample June2015DPH_17_1_2_FD_184717 | JGI IMG/M metagenome (GOLD analysis project Ga0208563, IMG submission 184717) | Peatland microbial communities from SPRUCE experiment site at the Marcell Experimental Forest, Minnesota, USA - June2015DPH_17_150... | ecosystem: Environmental > Terrestrial > Soil >... | reverse complement strand
CGCTGAACCTGAACATCTTTGCCCGCCATGCCGACCGCGTGCGCATGGCCAACATCGCCCAGATGATCAATGTGCTGCAGGCAATGATCATGACAGACAAAGAGAAGATGGTTCTGACCCCGACCTATCACGTCTTCAAAATGTACGTGCCGTTTCAGGACGCCACGTTTGTGCCCGTGACTTTCGACGCCGGCACCTATACGCACGGCGACATCAGCTTGCCGCGCGTGGATGCAATTGGGGCGAAGGACCAAACAGGCAAGCTGTGGCTCGCTATCACCAATGTCGATCCCGGTCGGCCGGTCGAGATTGAGGCGAACCTTGCCGGAATCACGGCCAAGTCTGCCTCTGGCCAAACCCTAACTGCTCCTAAGATTGATAGCGTGAACGCCTTCGACGCACCCAACACGGTCGGGCCGAAGCCCATTTCGGTGAAGGCGCAAGACGGAAAGCTGGCTCTAACACTGGAGCCCAAGTCGGTGACCGTGATCTCAGTACAGCAGTGACATGAGACAGTGCCGATCTGGCAGCCGGGAGGCTACCAGGGATTGCTGACGTCCGTGCATAGGAGAGAAAACATGAAGCAGCTCGGAATAATGATGCTTTTAATGGCGGGTCTTTGTTGGGCACAGGAGTCGGGCAATTTTCAGCCATCTGCGACCAATGTGTGGGGAGCAGACTATCCCCGTGTCGATAACGCCGGAAGGGTTGAAATTCGTGTGAAAGCTCCCGACGCTACGAAGGTAAAGTTGAATTTCTGGAGCGGGCCGAAGCTGGATATGGTGAAGCAACCGGACGGATTCTGGACGATTACTACTCCACCGCTCGTTCCCGGTTTTCACTATTACACGTTGAGCATTGACGGTGCGGAGGTCAGCGACCCCAACACTCATGCGTACTTTGGTGGAAGTAAGCCCGCAAGCGCAGTGGAAGTTCCAGAGCCAGGCTCCGCCTATTATTCGGCCCAGAATGTGCCTCACGGCCAGGTTCGCGAGGTTTGGTACTACTCGAAAGTGACGGGGACCTGGCGGCACGCGCTGGTTTATCTGCCGCCGAATTACGATACGCGGACCAAAGTCCGCTATCCGGTGCTCTATTTGCAGCACGGCGGTGGCGAAGATGAGACCGGATGGATTCGGCAAGGTAACGCCAACTTCATCCTCGACAATCTGATCGCGGCCGGAAGCTGCAAGCCAATGATCGTGGTGATGGCGTATGGCTATGCCCGGCGCGCGGGCCAGGCTCCGCCCGATCTGACCGGAAAACCCTTTGGTTCTCCCGAAATGCTTAAGGCCATGCAGGACATGGCGTCGGCGTTCGAAGATGATGTGACTCAGGTCCTGATTCCGTATATTGATTCGACCTTCAGGACACTTTCGGATCGCGATCACCGCGCCATGGCCGGCCTTTCCATGGGAGGCATGCAGGCATTCCAGATCACGCTCAATCATCTCGATCTCTTTTCCTACATTGGCGGATTCAGTGGAGCGGGCGGGGCTATGGTTTTTGGCAATCAGAAATTCGATGTGAAGACAGCCTTCAACGGGGCGATGGCTGATCCGGCTGCCTTCGCGAAAAGAGTGCGCTTGCTCTGGGTGGGCGTCGGCACAGCGGAACCCGAGAGAATGCGGGCAGGACTCGTGGGACTGCATAAGGCGCTCGAGGAGGCGAACATCAAGCACGTCTTCTACGAGTCACCAGGTACAGACCACGAATGGCAGACGTGGCGTCGCGATCTGAAAGACTTCGCGCCCAGACTCTTTCAAGAAGCCGCCCAATGAACTGTTGAGCTGAGTTGATCTGAAGGCTGGTCAATTGGAGGGCAAGAAGACGTATGGAGGGCTTCCGCACCTTTGGCGAGCCGGAACGCCAGACTCCTGTGCCCCACCCATCCTGGCATCAAGATCACCCTAGCGGAAGGAGTATCGAACATTGACTTCCCGCGAACATGCATGGCTTGCTTGGTCATGGCATAGAATCTGGACTTCTCTCTTTCTCGGCATGTGCTGTTTCCTCTGGAGTACAATGAAGGCGAGAGCTCAACTGTGGGATGTGCCTCCACTGCCTCCCGTCAAGCACGCGCCAGCTCCGGACGGCATGACTGCTACGGTGGGGAGCGAAAGTCTTCATATTTCCGTTTGCCGTTCCTCTGTCATCCATTTTGTCGCGACGCCCGAGCCGCCTAACACAGTTAAGCAGAACCAGCCCTGGATGCTCGATTCGAAAGAGTCGTGTCCAGGCGCGAAGTTTCAGGTGTCACAGACAGCCCAAGGGGCTATCCTCACCACCGACACGCTAAAGATAGAGCTCTCTCTGAAGTGGGGGAACGTGCAGTTCAGCACCGCAGGAGGCGAGAGCCTTCTGCGCGAGCGAATGTCAATACCGCGCACCTACGAATCGGCCGAGTTAAACGGCGAGAAGACATTTCACGTTGAGGACAGGTTCTCGCCTGAGTTTGACGAGGGCTTCTACGGGCTGGGACAACACCAGAGTGGCATGTTCAATTACCGCGGCGCGACCGTCGAGCTCGCGCAGAACAACACCGACGTCGCGATTCCGTTGCTGTTGTCGAGCAAGGGCTACGCGCTGATGTGGAACACGGCCTCCCTGACCTTGGCCGATAATCGCTTCCCGCTGGAACTGAACTTGCGTTCGCTCGCCGGCCATGCCGTGGATTACTACTTCATTTACGGTCCGGAAATGGATCAGATCATCCATGAATACCGAAACCTCACCGGACACACGCCCATGCTTCCGAAGTGGGCTTATGGGTTCTTTCAATCGAAAGACCGTTACATGTCTCAGGATGAAGTGTTAAGCATCGCGCACCGCTACCGTAAAGAACACATTCCCCTCGATGCAATCGTGCAGGACTGGTTTTGGTGGAAGACGGAAGGCGACCCGGTCTTCAATTCCAACTTCCCTGACGTCCCCGCCGAACTCAATCAATTGCACGATGAACACGTCCACGCCATGGTCTCGGTTTGGGGGCTCTTTGATACGAAGTCTGAAAACTACCGGGAACTCATAGCCCAGCACTTTGACGTGCCGAATGCTCATGTGTATGACGCTACCAACCCCAAGGCGCGCGATTTTTATTGGAATCAGTTGGTCGACAAGCTTTTCTCCCAAGGCTGGGACGCATTTTGGTTGGACAGCGCCGAGCCCGAAGAATATTGGCCCCACATGGGGGACGCGATTCTGAGCAACAAGCAGATTGCGATCGGCAACGGCGCACAGTACACGAATATATTTCCGTTCATGCACACCCTCGGTGTCCAGCAGCACTGGAGAGCTGCCAGCGAAAGGAAGCGGGTCTTCCTGCTCACGCGATCGGCCTTCCTCGGCCAGCAGAGAGTTGGAGCAACGGTGTGGTCGGGGGACGTCTTCGGCTCGTATTGGGGTTTGAGCCATCAGGTGGCCGCCGGGCTGAACTTCGCCCTTTCCGGATATCCGTATTGGACGACCGACATCGGCGGTTATTGGCCACCTCATGACAAGCCTCTCGATGATCCGAAATATCAGGAGCTTTACGCGCGCTGGTTCGAGTACGGAACCTTCTGTCCGATTTTCCGCACCCATGGGCACCGGCCGCACAATGAACTCTGGGCGTTTGATAAAGTTGAACCGATCCTGATCAACTATGACAAGCTTCGATATCGCCTTATGCCCTACATCTATTCCCTCGCATGGCGCGTCACCAACGAGGACTACACGATGCACCGGCCGCTCGTGATGGACTGGCGCACCGATGGGAAAGCTCGCGACGTTGGTGATCAGTTCATGTTTGGGCCCGCAGTGCTTGTTAGCCCAGTGCTTCAGCCGGACGCTACTCGCAGAACTCTGTATCTGCCAGATTCCCCGGCGTGGTACGACTTTTGGACTGGAGCATCACAGAAGGGAGGCCGCGAAATTGACGCAGACGCCCGTCTAGATTGCATTCCACTCTACGTGCGCGCCGGTTCAATTCTTCCCCTCGGCCCTGAGATTGAGTACGCCGACGAGCAGCCCGCAGGACCTATCGAACTGCGGATTTACCCGGGAGCCGACGGCAAGTTCGAACTGTATCAGGACGCGGGCGATAGTTACGATTATGAAAACGGTGCGCACTCGATCATTCAGCTTCACTGGTCGGAGTCAACACGAACTCTGACAATTGGGGACCGAGAAGGAAATTATCCCGAAATGCCTCGAAGCATAGAAATCAAAATTGTCTGGGTGTCCGTCGGGCACGGTTCCGGCGTGACGCCAGTGGCCAACCCCGACAAAATCGTTGAATACACCGGAAAGGCACTTTCGATACAGGCGCCGTGAAATACCTACAAAAGAGGAAGGAGTATCAAAGATGAAGGCGATTTGGCTGGCCGTCGTCGTCGCGGCAGCGCCGTGGATGAGCGTGTCCGCGAGCACCACCGCGAAGGTTGAGCAGGGTGTCCTGCAAGGCACCAAAGAAGATGGACTCACCGTCTACCGCGGCATCCCGTTCGCCGCCCCGCCCATCGGCGATCTGCGCTGGCGCGCGCCGCAGCCGGCCGCGAAGTGGGCGGGCGTGCGTACCGCCGACAAGTTCGCGCCGCAATGCGCGCAGGGCGGCTTCGGCCCCCCGCCGAACGGGGGCGAGACACCCGCGATGAGCGAGGACTGCCTCTATCTGAACGTCTGGACGCCAGCGCGGTCCGCCTCCGACCGCATCCCCGTGCTGGTCTGGATCTATGGCGGCGGATTTAACGGCGGCGCCACCTCGATCCCCACCTCTGCGTGCAAGCTATCGTTCCGAAATTGCAGATAGCTCTGAGCAGTACCGACTTGACCGCCTTTGAGAATGCTGGCGCTCTTCAGTGCAGTGATTACTTCCCCCAAATTCGGACGAGTCGTAACACCCGCAAACTCCTCGCCCATTCTTCGCAAGAGGCCTTCAAATGCCGCTGCAATCAAGACGGCACCCGCATTCTTGGCTTCTTCTGTCCGGTCAGTCATGACCTCCTTTGCTAGACGGACCAATTCCTCCAGGATTTCACCCGCAACAGCCACTCTCACCCTGACAATTAGCCCAGCTTCGAGTTCCGTCATCGTATTCCGAATTGCACCAATAGCGTGCTGCCAATAAAATCGGTCCGTGCTCGTCGGGTGGTGCCCTGCCTTTGCAATTCCCTCGCAACCGGCTCGAAATTGTTTTAGCTGAGGGCTTTCCGGGCCGTAGAGTGCCGTCATCATCGATATTGTAAACTGGACGGCTTCGGACCCCGCCCCAGGCACGCCCCCTCCTTTCTTCTGAAGCATTGCCTCTGCCTGCTTTAGCCACAAATCGGAATTGTCAACCACGGAAGCTCCTTCTCCCGGCGTGAACGACCCATCCGCTGGCCGGTGCGGATTATAACCCTGCGGACAAACATCGGCGTGCTGCCGCTTTCGGATGCCCAGCGGAGCCAGTCTCGGAGTTCAGGGTCGGTGCGTGGGGAGTCCATCACGGACAATATACCTCCCAAGTCAAGCTGAGGTGTTGAAGGCAGCTCCTAGGAAGCCTGCGGAACGGTGAACGGCAATGGCATCGCTAGGACTCCCGGCCAAGAATCGAGCCTTCAGCGATGCGGGTGTCGCGGCGGCCTGAGCCTCATGAAGCCCGGCTGGCCTCGGGGAAGTAGCGGGAGCGGAGGTAGGCGGCGTAGCTGGTTCCTTGCACGCACGGAACCAAAGACTTAAACAATGCCTGGTACGTCATGCTCCTGAATCGGACCTCAGGCGAGATTGCCTGCGAGAACCTCTCAACCTCTGACCTGTGTTCGTTGGCAGCGGCGCTGCCGGGAACGTCATACCACAAGTACAGAAGCTCGAATCCGTCTGCGGTGAATTTGCGATGCAATCCAAGGACGTGCTTCAATAGCTGGGCAACGCCAAGGTAGTGGAAATCGGGTTGAGCGTTGACGGCCTCAGCCAATGCCCGGCACCGCTCAAGGCCCGCCCACAGTCCCTTGCTCCGGAAATACGAGAACGAAAAGCCCCCGTGGTCGCGGGGCTGAAATGGCTCAGTAAACTTGCCCTCAATTGCCGTGGCTGGGCTCTTCCCGTTGCGGGACAGCAGCAGGTCGAGGTTAGGAGGCTTGCCGCGAAGCCCGGTCGGGAACCTCTGTTCAAATCGCAGGTCGTCAAGGCTGTCCTGGATTCCGCACGCCCGAAGGAGCGGAGCCAATTCCCGACCGCGCCAGTAGTCGAACACATTGCAAACCAACGCAGATGACGAATGCAACGATGACATCTTCGTGGCGCTGCCAGCCGTTCCAAGCTCGCTGCCGTCAGCCGCCTTGAACTCAGAGGCAGTCGCGGGGTTCAGCGCCGAGAAAAGATTGTCGGCAAGATTGAGCACCGGGCCATTTGCCTGATTGTACTGAATCCCACGGCCATCGGCCCATTGCCTCTGACGTTTTTGGATGTGTTCGAGCGTTGCGGCCTTGTCCATTTGCCCGTGATGCTATCGCATTGCGCACGGCGCTTCAACAAAAAATCGGCCAGCAGGCTCATCTGCCTTAGGATGACAACAAAGGATGGTGTTGGGTCATTATGGGCGGAATGACCAGGGTCGTGTCGGTGCAGAATCCACCCTTCAATCTCCCGGATTGCCCGGTCGTCCGACTCGCCTGGCGAACGCTGGCCGAGGCACACCTGGAGCATTCCAAGCAGGCCGATGATATCAAGCAAAGGCATGGCTCACGGTCCGGCGTTTATTCCCGCTGCCTCGGGTGGTAGACTTATGCCATGAGACACGAAAAGCATCTTTGGTTTGCTCGTCCAGAGAGCGAGCGTTCAAGTCTCGGCCAGCAGCCGCTGGAGAAGAAATCAGACCTTCGACTTGGAACAAGGCTGGGAAGAAGCAATAAACTCGCCAAGGGCAGCAAAATGATTGCCCCGCATCGCTAGCGGTGTGGGCCGCTCGCCGTCAGCGTGGTTCATTGGTGCGACAACGAGAGATTTCCGCCCTATGTTTTCGATGTGCGCCCTTAAGCTGGCCGGGGTCCCTTTTGATTCAGCGGAAAGCGGTGTCCCCTCCCTTCCTGTATGAAAAGTGGCGACTAAGCTCAACGGCTATTTCGCTAGGTGAGCTTCCAAAGACCTGCCCTCAGAGTGCAATAACGCTTGCCCTCCAAAAGGCTGACCTTAATGTCATCGTAGACCCTATCAAAGCGCGGCGTGGGAAGGTCGTGGTATCGAAATCCACTTGCAGAGTTTAAGGCATCTTTGAAAAGACCTTCCTTTTCGCTTTCACGTTTGGGCCCACCATTGGGCCTAGGCGAAACGTAGGAAGCCATTACCAGTCCATACACGTCTCTGTTCCGCGCCTGAAGCTTGACCCGAAACCCATAGTGCTTACCTGACCTGAACTCCCCCAACTGACGCCGGAGCCCCTTCAAGGAAGGTCTTGTCTCGTCGTTGGCATTGAACTCCCACGCCCTATGCCTTCTCTGGAGGTATTTCGCTTCGATAAGCGAGCAGATTTCACAGGACGATTCGGATTTCTCCTTTGTTTCGCCTAGTCTGCCTCGCAAAATGACGATGTCGAATTTCTGCTCCTGTTCGTTACCAACGTTTGTCATGGGATACCGACTCCCTTTCGATTCACGCCAAATGTGGTACGCGAACTCCTTGACCAGCACATCCTCCATGCGGCCAGCGACCTGAAGAAAGGCAAACTTCGACCGATTCCTTTTCAGGTATCGAATGAATGAATAGTAGATTGTCGTGACCCCTCTTTGCATATCCCCCCCTTGCCAGAGCAGGCCCGCTTGCTCACGCCTTGGTGTGAGCGGGAGTTTCCATGATTTTCCGGCCAACCGGCAACATACACCCGACCGCCCCTGAATGGAAGGTTCAGTCGAGTTTTCAGTGCTGGCCTCAAGCGACCGCCGAAGGAGTAAGTTCCGTCTCACCCGGAATTCCAAGGCCCGAAGCTGCCGTTTTTCCGCCCGATTCCTCCGAAACTTTTCCTTCCCCCGCCTCCCTCACCGCCGGTTTCCCATTGCGGCAAAACTTCTGCTAGAATCCGTGCCGCAGGAGAGTTTTGCTGGCGCTCATGAAAATCTGCCCCACATGCCAGAAGACTTATCCGGACGATTTTTCCCTCTGTCCTCGCGACGGGGCTCGCCTTGCCGCCCAAGCCACGGAAACCGAGGCGCAGCTTGCCGCCGGCCTGTCCGGCCGTTTCCGCATTGTCCGCCGCCTGGGCGCGGGGGCGATGGGCACGGTCTTCCTCGCCGAGCAGCTTGGCGTGGGAAACCGCCCCGTGGCGCTCAAGGTCCTGAACCGCAAGCTCCTCGACGACCCGGAGTTCCTGCTGCGCTTCCAGAACGAGGCGGGTTCCACGGGCCGCATCCACCACCAGAACGTCGTCACCATTCACGAATCCGGGCAGGCCGATGACGGCACGCCCTACATCGCCATGGAGTTCCTGGAGGGCGAATCGCTCCGTGAGGTCATCAAGCAGCGGGGGGCGCTTCCCGTCACCGAAGTCATGGAAATCCTCCAGCAGGCGGCGAGGGGGCTGAGCGCCGCCCACAGGCTGGGCATCATTCACCGGGACCTCAAGCCGGACAATCTCTTCCTGACGCACAGTGACGAAGGCGAGCTGGTCGTCAAGGTGGTGGATTTCGGCATTGCCAAGCTGCGGGAATCCCCCATGCACACGCAGACCGGCATGGTACTCGGGACGCCCGCTTATATGTCCTCCGAGCAGGCTTATGGCATGAGGAGCGATGAACTCGACGCTCGCTCGGATGTCTATTCGTTGGACTCGCGGGTCACAGGCACTACGTCATGGGACCGACACATGCGGCATTGCATCCGTAGAGTAAGCGAGCTTCTGGCCAAGACCGTGGCTGAGTCCCTGGCACGGCGCAGGCTCCGGTAGACGGGGCCACGGGTTGGGCGGGCGAGGCCGTGTGGTCGGGGGTGAAGCAGGATGTGCGGTCTTGGGTGATGGGGATTCTGGGCGGGGCCGCAGGGTCACACCAGCGCTTGCAATGCCTCGCTAGCTTGGTCCATTGACACGCAGCAGCCTGGAACCACCCTGCTACACCCTGCTACACCGGGAGCTTAAAACCTAAGCTGGAATCGCCTTCGTGCGCAAAGTCCGGGGGCGCAGCGGTGGGGTGATTTTTCAGTTTCAAAAGCGCTTTTTGTGCCTGCCGGGAATCCGCCTATGCCTAGCGGCGTCGGTCCGGCCATCCGGCCTGTACGGCTGGGGCAGCACGGTGATTCTGCTGCACGTGCCGCATAGCAAATTCAGCCCCGATGGCGAGGGCACGAGCGCCCCTTCGCTGCAGAAGGGGTAACGGTCTCCAGGCTTGGCCGTGGGGGATTTGGTTTGCTGATTCATGCCTGGCAAGTTAGCACACGCTGACCCTGCTGGCAACAATCACCCGCAAAGCGATGTTAAAGGATAGGGGGAGTCCCATCGTAAGTCGAGCGCCTGGGACTGGCACGCGCTTACGCCATGCAGGGCGACACCGCCAAAGCCGGGACGACCTATCAGGATTTCCTCACGCGCTGGAAAGACGCCGACCCCGACATCCCCATCCTGAAGGAAGCCAAGGTGGAGTACGCAAAGTTGAAATAATCTCCGCGTTCCGGCCCTCGCTTCCAGGACCTCCTGCGCCGCATGAATTTCCCGCCGCAAGGTCGCTCTCCGTCATTGGCTCCCCCATTTCTTACATGCGCCCCCGATCCGATTCCGTTCCTTACATACGGAGTTGCCGAATCGACTGGCATACGCGGCTACAAGGGAGCACAGCCCTTCTGACCACCTCTGCGAGATTGTGCCTGTGAAACGCCCTTCCCACGCCGGAATTCAGCCAAGCGCCGGGCCAGTTGATGGGTAAGCGACTCTTGAGGCCGAATCCTGTGTTGGACCCGCACCTGCGCCGCCAGCAGCAATAAATCAAGCTACGCAGCTGGGTTCCGGCGCGCGTTGGAATTGGGCGTCAGCGAGAGTCAGTTGAAACGGCGTGGCTGAGTAATCGCATCGGCAAAGAGGAACCGCCGCGTCCCCTTCTCCGGTTAGTCGTAGTCCAAAGTGATACAAGCAACGGTAACTTCCCAGATGCGGACTTCGGGGGAGTCAGGGGACGCAGTTCTACGGGTAGGCCGTGTGCCGGCCGTGGCGGTGTCCGCGGCGATTAGTCAACACGCCGACTATAGAACTAACCCCGCGATTGGACACCAAGCTTATTTCTTGAATTCCAACGTGAGCTTTCAGCGTATATGTGCAAATCAGGAGCGATAGCTCTGGACGACTCTGTAATGCCAGCTGGCGATGCCTTTGGCTTCTGTTTTGGGCGTTTTGGACAAAAGTGTGGAAAGATACACCTTAACGTGGTATAGGGACTTGCCGTTTAAGGGGATAGATAACTGTAAAAGGAGGGACCATGCCAAGAATCTATGAGGAAGTCGTTTTATCTTGTTCCAGGGAAAAAGCGTTTGCCGAGATGACGGTTGTTGATTTTATAAAGAAAAGCCAGCCGGACGTAAGCATTGAATTCGAAACCACATTTAACAGCGAACGGCTGACCAGGTACAAAATGAAGGTCGGGAAATGGGAGCTTGAGTCGGAAAAGGTTATCATCCCAGAGGTGTTCACTTTTGTGACCCAGCGAACGGTGTCTTCTCCTGCCGGATATTCCCTAATTATCCAGATATTCGAGGCCCACGAAAAGGGAACCTTGCTGAGGCACATAGAAGACTTCGAACCCCAAGAGGGTGAGGAGCGCTTGTCGGATTTGAAAAGCAAAGTAAACCAATATCTTCAAGGGGTGCAAAAGTATTTTGGGGGTGAGCACCACGCAAGTGTATTGGGGATGGAAAACAAGTCAGCAACCTCACCTGCTGGACGTTGAGCTTATCGACCCGAAACCGCCTTGTATCCAATGACTCCGTGGGTCGTCCAAAAAGAGATGCCGTGCAATGCTTCCGTACTCAGTCCTCCTTTTCCTTTCGCGGTTTGAGCCACTAGTTTTCCGGCACCCGGATCTACAGTCGGCAAACCGTTGAAGTGCCATTCGCATGCAAACTCCCGAGATACGGGGTTGTGGGAAATAGCTCCTGCCTTTTCGCCTTGTGCTTTTCGACGAATCCGCAGGGGCAATCCGAAGTCCTGCCCGAGCGACGGCGGACTCGGAAACTATGCTGAGTGGGTAGTTCGCTGGATTGGGAATGAAAAACGCGCTTCCCACGCCGGAAACCTGCCACGCGCTGGGATAGTCGATGGGAAGCCGACTTTTCATTCCCAATCCGATCGCGATGCAATCGATCTCGCGAAAATCACTGATGGAATAGGGACTACAGTTATCCGAGTGGCAGCTCGTTTCAGTATGCAAGTCACGCAACCTAGCGGATTCTTTTTGGGGGGAGAGACGGGGTCGTTGGTATGGACGGCCATCTGTACCCGTGGCTGGCGATGATCGGCCAGGAGGGGGTCGTTGGGAGCGGACCAAGTTCTGGCGACGCACAGGTACCTTAATAGGTATTGACACCGTTTCACACCGTTTCTCTTGACATTCCGGGCCTCCGAGACTAGTCTATGGGCGGATAGTCTCAACTAACAATTGCACGACGAACCATTTGAGGCTCCTGCTGCGCATCTGACCGATGATGTGTTCGCCGTTGCGCGAGGCAGCCATGAAAGTGCAAGGCTCCTCTCCTACTTTTCTCTCTTCATTTCTATTCGTTTCCTTGCGTACACCAAGGAGGGTCCTCGGAAAGTGTCTGCGTGGCGGTTTGTTGACGAAGGGACCGCCAACATGGATCCCTTTGTTGGTTTCATTTCCACCGAAGTGATTGGAGGTCAGTCATGACCAGCAAGAGAAGTTTCTGGAGTCTCTTGATTTCTATTATTGTGCCGCTCTTATTGCTTGTGTTCCCCGTTCACATCGGCACAGCAGCCAGGCGGGCGAACGCGCGTCCGGTCGACCAAGTCAAGCAGCGATCTGCTGCCTCTTATGCCAAGTTGCCGCTGAGCTTCGAGATAAACCAAGGCCAGACCGACCCGCGTGTCAAATTCCTCTCGCGGGGCAGCGGCTACACGCTGTTCCTGACTGGAAACGAGGCGGTCCTCTCCTTGCAGAAGGCGACGGGCGTAGCGCCGACTGACGTGGGGACTGAGGCAGGTCAGCTCATTATCAGCGGCGCGCCCGGCGGTCCGGTGGCTGTCCCGCTCACAGTGCAAGACATTCTCACGCCAGGCAACATCGCGACGCTGGCTGGCGGCGGGCTCAATAGCCCCACGGCGCGTTCTGCGTATATTCCTATCCCCACCGGAGCCGCGGTGGACACATCGGGAAACCTTTACGTTGTTGCATGGCCATTGAACCAGGTCCTCAAGGTCGGTACGTCTGGAAACGTGAGCGTCCTGGCGGGGACGGGCGCCGCAACCTATAGCGGCGACGGCGGCCCCGCCACTAGCGCCGGCCTGTACCTATCCGGCATCTACGTCATCATTGAGGCAGGTGTCGCGGTGGACGCCGCCGGCAACGTGTTTATCGCCGACGTTTTGAATAACCGCATCCGCCGTGTGGACGCCGCCACCGGCATCATCACGACGGTGGCGGGCAATGGCGCAGGCGGGATCGGCGGCGGGTTCAGCGGCGATGGTGGGCCCGCCACCAGCGCTAGCTTGAGTGCACCTACTGCGGTCGCCGTGGATCGCGCAGGCGATCTCTTCATCGCGGACAATGGCAACAACCGCATCCGCCGCGTCGATGCGGCCACGGGCAACATCACAACTGTCGCTGGCGGCGGCACGCCCGCCAGCGGTATTGGCGACGGCGGGCCGGCCACCGGCGCCAGCTTGAGCAGCCCGATCAGCGTGGCGGTGGACGGCTCCGGCAACATTTTCATCGCCGACACCTACGACAACGTCATCCGCCGCGTCGACGCCTCGACGCACATCATCACCACGGTCGCGGGGGGCGGTTCCCCAGAGAGCGGAATTGGTGACGGCGGCCCCGCTACCAGCGCCAGCCTGTATTTTCCCTCTGCTGTAGCCCTGGATGCTTCCGCGAACCTCTTCATCTCGGACTCTGTCGATAACGTCATCCGCCGCGTGGATGCCTCGACGGGCATCATTACTACGGTGGCGGGCAACAGCACACAAGGTTTCAGCGGCGACGGCGGCTCCGCCACCAGCGCCGCACTCAATTTATCCTCCGTGTACATCGGCTACCCCGCGATGCCGGCGAGCCTCGCCGTGGATGCCGGCGGCAACCTCTTTATCCCTGACAGCGTTAACAACCGTATTCGCCGCGTAGATGCTACCACGGGCGTCATCACGACGGTGGCCGGGGGAGGAAGCGGTGGGGACGGCGGGCCAGCCACCAGCGGCATCCTGGCGAGTCCGGCCTCGCTGGCCACGGACGGTTCCGGCAACGCGTTCGTCGGCGAGGGGGATAACTTCCGCGTACGCCGGGTAGATGCTTCGACCGGCATCATCACGACCGTAGCGGGGAATGGCACATCGGTTCTCGGCTTCGTCGGGGACGGCGGGCCAGCGACCAGCGCCGGCCTGGCTACTCCGATTGGCCTAGCTGTGGACAGCTCCGGCAATCTCTTCATTTCGGAAGAATTCATTGCTAACCGCATTCGGCGCGTCGACGCCGACACCGGCATCATTACTACAGTGGCGGGCACCGGCACCTGTGGCTATAACGTGGATAGCGGCACGGCCACGAGCGTGGAAGTTTGTCCCCGCGGCCTTGCCGTGGACGCTGCGGGGAATCTCTTCATCGCCGACCGCAACAACAACCGCATTCGCCGCGTGGACGCCACGACCGGCAATATGACCACAATTGCCGGGAGCGGCCCGGCATATCCCAACCCTGGCAGCTTTAGCGGCGACGGCGGCCTCGCGACCAGCGCGACCTTGAATAGTCCGTTTGCGGTGGCTTTCGACAGTTACGGCAATCTTTTCATCAACGACGAAGGCAACGGGCGCATCCGCGTGGTTAACACGCAAGCGACCGCAATCACAGTCGCAGGCGTGGTGATCCAGCCTGGGAGCATAGCCACCGTCGCCGGGAACGGCACTTTCGGTTACAGCGGGGATGGCGGGGCCGCCACGAGCGCCAGCTTTGATGCCCCGTTCGGAATCGCCGTGGATGGCCCCGGCAACATTTTCGTCGCGGACACTTTTGATAACCGCATCCGCCGCGTAGATGCGCAGAGCGGCATCATCACGACGATGGCCGGCAATGCCACGCAGGGCTTTTCCGGGGACGGCGGCCCGGCCACTAGCGCCAGCCTGAATAATCCCTATGACGTTGCTCTAGGCAGCTCCGGCAACCTGCTCATCGCCGACAGTGCCAACAACCGCATCCGCGAGGTCTTACTTGCTCCGGTTGTAACCCTCTCCACCACGAGTCTCTCTTTCATTGTCCAGCTCTTGGACACCACCAGCCCCGCGCAAACAGTAACTGTGACGAACTCGGGTGGCGCGAATTTGATCATCAGCAGCATTGTCGCGAGCGGCGACTATGCCCAGACCAGCACCTGTCCCATTTCCCCTTTGACTCTCAACCCTGGCTCCACTTGCATGATTAGCGTCAGCTTCACGCCCAGCCTGATTGGCACGCGAACCGGCACGTTAACCATCACCGACAACGCGAGTGATAGCCCGCAGGCTGTCCCGCTCACCGGCACGGGGACTAACCTGATCTTCCCGGCGGCCAGCGTCTCGCCGACTTCGCTTTCATTCGGTAATCAACTGCTTGGCACTACGAGCGCCGCACAAGTAGTGACGCTGACCAGCGTCGGCACGACGAACCTGAGCTATTTGGGTATCACGATTACAGGAACGAACGCGAGCGACTTCGCTGAAACTAACAATTGCCCCGCCAGCATGGCGCCGGTGGCCTACTGCACGATCAACGTGCAGTTCACGCCCAGCCAGATCGGCACGCGAGCCGGCACGTTAACCATCGCCGACAACGCCAGTGATAGCCCGCAGTTGGTCCCGCTCAGCGGCACGGGGATCACCAGCGCAACCTACACCTACAGCCCCATCGCGGAACCGCTAATCGCGACTGGCGGCACTAACCCTTATCAGTTCACTGGGGAAGTCTCTCCGTTCACTCCGAACGCCTTCAACTATAAGCTGACATACCCCACGCTTGCCATCCCACCTACTACTTCTGTGAATCTTGTGCTACAGCCTTTCTTGATATTGCAGGCTGACCTGGATGCACTGGTTAAAGGAACCGGTTTCGAGGGGGCCAAAATTGTCCCCTACGATGAGACCGGAGGCTTCGGAGTCCTCTTTCGGGCCACGTGCCAGGATTCGTCTGGCAATCCCGTTACATGTCCCCAGACTACAGGCCCTTACACCCACTACACCAGTTGGAACACTCCTTCGGGTGCGCCGCCCATTAGCACCCCGGCATTCCTGACGGCCCCCGCCGGCACCAACGCCTGGCAGAACGACTTCACCGCCTTCTCCCAGACGAGAATTGATCCCACGGGCGCCGGACATACCTGTTGCGGCCTTTCTGATTTCGTGTTCGTCGATTTAGGCACTAGCGTCGGCTCGCCCCCCACCATCAACATCACCACACCTCAGAATGGCGCAGTTTACCCCTTGGGCGCGCAGGAGGCGGCCAGCTATTCCTGCACTCCCACGCCTCCTGTAGTTTCGTGCGTCGGTAACGTGCTCAACGGGAGTTACATCGACACCTCATCGGTGGGGAGCAAGTCCTTCACGGTAAATGCGATCGTCTCTTCCGGCCCCTCGGCCAATAAGACGGTGACCTACACGGTGACGCCCGGGCCGGTGGCCAGCGTCTCGTCACCGAGCATTTACTTCGGCACGGTCTATCTAGGCACGATTACCACCAAGAACGTGACGGTGACCAACCAAGGGGACGCGCCAATGACGATCACTGATCCTCTTCTTTCGATTCTGTCCGGAGGAAATTCCAAAGAGTTTATCGCGGTTAACCTCTGCCCGAAGTCATTGGCTGCGGGAAAGAGTTGCACGATTAGCGTAAGCTTCATCGCGGGGCCCTTCTACACTCAGCAAACAGCCACGCTGATGGTCATGGATAACGCTCCTGGCAGCCCGCAGAAGGTCGCGCTTAGCGCCACGGTGATCAATCCTCACGCCCAACTGAGTGCGACGAGCTTGAGCTTCGGTACACAGAAGGTGAATACGATCAGCACGGCCAAACCTGTGACGCTCAAGAACACGGGCGCTACAGCGCTGATGAGCATCAGCATCGCGATCGCCGGCACAGACCTGCACGATTTCATGCAAACGAATAACTGTCCGGGTTCACTGGCGGCGAATGCCTTTTGCACGGTTAATGTCACATTTAAGCCCACGACTCAAGGTTTGCGGTCGGCGAGCGTAGTGATTACGGACAACGCCCAAAACAGCCCGCAGAATATATCGCTTTCGGGCACGGGAAAATAGAGCGGACGATTCGGGGCGCCAGGCGTGCGGAAAAAACAAACAGGCGGGGGTGCCCCCACTCTTCCCCGGTTGCCGCCGCAGCGAGCGGAGGCGCGGCAGGGTCCGGGAGGCTACTGTTCTAGTCAAGTTCGCACACGTGGCAGAGAGCGCCATGTATGCGCCAGCCGAACGGTTCGTGGACGGTGAGCCGGGTGCCGTTGGCCTGGCTGTTTTCTTAGCCTTTGTTGCTCTGGGACCAGCGGTTGGAGTCCAGGTAGATCGAGTTGAGGTCTGCCCGCTGCAGGACGTTGGCCGCTCCGGGTTCCTTGCGGATTTCTTCCAGCAGGCGAACTGCCTCGCGATAATGGCCCGCCGCTTCCGCGCCTTTGCCTGTCAGGCGAAGCTCTGTAGCCAGGAGGTAATGACCCTTGGCACTTAGTGTTCGGAGTCCTAATCTTTCGGTCTTTGCCACGGCCCGTTCCAACTCCTGCCGGGCGTGCGAATAATCCTTGATGTTCACCAGCGCCTCGGCCAGGTAAATGGAGCATTCTGCGGAGAGGTACTTCAACCCAAGGGTGTCTGCTTCCTGGGCCAGCCCCTTCAAGGCCCCGATGGCCTCCTGGGAGCGCCCTTCCTTGACGGCTGCTTTCGCAAGGTTGAATTTGGAGATCAATACCTTGCCACGATCGGTGGTGTGCGAACCCACTTTCATGGCCTGTTCGTAAAGGCTCCGCGCGGATTTGAAGTTGCCTCGGTAGAAGAAGCTGTCGCCTTGATAATTCAAAATCTGGGCCACCAAGGCATCGTTTTTGAGCACGCGGGACAGGCTCATGGCTTCATCAAAACTGTTTTGAGATTCCTCCCCGTGCCCTGCCTGAGCCAGCGCGTCGCCGTAGCCGCTCAGGATCTCGATCATCCAGGAGCTCCGGTCGCCCAGCTCTCGAAAGGTCTTGAGAGCTTCTTGTTTGGCATTGACGGCCGCGCCATAACGCCCCTGGTAGGCGAAGAGGGTTCCCATGCTGGCCGACTCGATGGCCGCACCTCGCTTGTCGCCCGCGCTTCGGTAGAGTTCTAGCGCACGGAGGTAGTAAGCAAGGGCTTGGTCGTATTGACCCATATTGGCGTTGGTCTCCGCCAGGTTATGCACGGTCTCGGCAATTTCGTTCGGGAAGTTGCTCTTCTCGCGCAACTGAAGAGCCTGCTGAAAACAGGTGGCGGCGTCATCGTATTGCCCTTTGAAGGAATAGCTGCTGCCGATATTGTTCAAGCACAGTCCCTGGTTGCTTTCGTTTCCCAGCTCGCGCTGGATCTGAAGGGACTCCTTGAAGAGGCTCAACGCATGGTCGTGCTGGCCGCGGTCGTGATAGAAGGTGCCCAGATCGATGAGAGTATCGCCAACACCCTTCTTGTCACCAATCTCCCGCCGCAGTTGCAGTGCTTCCTCGTAGCTCTTCAAGGCCTGATCCGGCTTGCCAAGGCGCTCCTGGATTTGGGCGACCATGTTCAGGCTGGTCGCCATGCCCCGCTTGTCGCCAAGGCGGCGCTTGATGCCCAGCGACTCCTGGCAATTGCGTAGAGCTTCATCCTGCCTGTTTAGCAGCTTGTAAGCGACGCCGATCGCGTAGAGAACTGTGGCTTTCTCCTCCAGGTTGTCGAGTTGAATTGCAAGGGTTAGCGCACGATTCAGGTAATCAAGTCCGCCCTGCGGATTCCCGCTCTTGATTTCCACGCGGCCCATCCCCAGGAGGCCTTCGACGTACTTTGGGTCTGCCTTCAGAACTTGCGTGTAGCGCTCCCGCGCCTTGTCGAACGCGCTGGTATCTTCGTAGAGCCCAGCCAGAATGAACTGGACCTGGGTGTCGTCCGGCAAGACCTTGGCCATGTTCTCGTAAGCCTCGATGGCCTTTGGGTAATCCTTCGTGACCTGCGCATGGCTGGCTACGATCCGATACTTTTCCTGCGGCGGCAAGCTTTCGCTCAGGTCCACGGCCTTTTGGGACGTTTGCTCGGCTTCGTTGTCATAGCCTAGGTTGGCATAAGTCAGGCCCAGCTTGGCATAAGCCAGGGCGAACTCCGGATCTTCCTTGGTGGCAACCTCGAACCGCTTTTGTGCCTCCAGGTTTTTTCCCTGACGCAAGAGCTGAAGCCCCTCGTTGTAGTCACGCAGCGCCGGGAGCGACTTCGAGGTAGGTTTGAACGCCTGCGCCTGGAGTTCTTTCATCTCCGACGAGGATAGGGCCAGGTTTTCCCGGATGGCTTGCGCCAGACGATCCACCGCTCCTGGCAGCGCGCCCTGGTTGGGCGCCTCCGCCTTCAATGTCGCAGTACGGTCCCTTTTCAGGTCGCGCAAGGTGGCATCAATGCGAATCTGTTCCCCCAGCTTCGCGTATTGTCCCCAGACCACGGTCTCCGCGTTGCTAAATTCCGCTAGGCGGCGCAGGGTGTCGGGATCCGGAGTGGAGTCCGCCGTGATGCGCAGATCGTGCAAGATTTGATGCAGCCGGTCAGAAGAAACTGTCCGCAGATAAGACGAGTTTCCGACGTCCGTACTCAACCATTCGGCAAGGCTCGATCCGAGCCAGTCCAGCGATGGGTCGCCGGAGGCGTTGCGGAAGGGGAGAATGGCCAGCGAGATGGTGGGCCCCGAGGGCTTCGGCTTGACTGCCGGCGCAAAGATTTTTCCCCGGAACACAAGGCCGATGAGCAGAAGCATAATCAGGGCCAACCCCGGCGCGATCCATTTCGTCGGGAGCTCCTCCACCATCCGGAATCGCGGCATGTGAAGAGGAGTAACGCCCTTGCGTGGGCCGTGACGGGCTTCGAGGTCCCGCAAGATTTCCTGCGCGCTCGCATAGCGACGCTGCGGGTCAATCTCCAGGCACCGGACCACGATGTCATTCATGAACTTCGGAATCGCAGGATCCAGCTTGACCGGCGGGACGGCTCGCTCCTGGGTGCGCTTCAACAGGGCAGCGACGGAGCTTGTGGCCTCATAAGGCGATTTGCCGGTAAGCAACCCGTAGAAAATGATGCCAAGTGAGAACAGGTCAGACCTTGAATCGATTTCCTCGCCCCTGGCTTGCTCTGGCGACATGTATTCCGGGGTACCCACCAACACGCCCGTTTGCGTCAGGCCGGGCATTTCCCTCGAGCGCGCGATTCCAAAATCCATGACCACAACCCGACCGTGCTTGTCCACCATGATGTTCTGGGGCTTGAGGTCACGGTGGATCACACCTTCCGCGTGCGCGGCATCCAAGGCGCGGCAAACTTGCTCGATGATCTCTGCAGCTTCTTCTGGCTGGAGCTTCCCTCGCTCGGCACGAATATTCTTCAGGTCACGGCCGTCGATGTACTCCATGGAAATGAACTTCGCCCCCTCGGCCTCTCCCAGGTCAAAAATGCGAATCACATTCTTATGTGTGACCTGCCGCGCCAGGATCAATTCCTGCTTGAATCGCGGTAAGACGTCTGGATCCCCCGCCAGTTCAGGGCGAATCACTTTCAGCGCAACCAGTCGGTCGACCTCGCGATCTCGCGCCTTGTAAACTGCGCCCATGCCACCTTGCCCGAGCAGTTCTAAAATCTCATATCGCCCCCCCAAAACATGCCCTGCTTTCAGAGCCTGGGAGGCACCAGCGAGGGTCGTTCCGCCCTCAGCGGGTGTGCGGATGGGCCAAACTTCCGTCACTCCGCTCGTCGCTGTCATGCCCTCAAAGTCAAAGGGCGTGTTACAGTTTTCGCATCGAGTTGCTGCGGCGGGATTGATGTGTCGACACTGAGGGCATTCCATGAATCAGTGCCTTCTCAATAGCTGACTGTTAGCTACTTACTTTACGGGTTTCGGCCTGCCAAAATCAAGGACTAGTGCTTCTTGATCTCAACTATCCTTGCCCCCGCGACTAATACAAGGGTCCATCCTTCTCTTGGAAGGTATAGAAGTGTGCGTCTTCAGCACCTCTGAGATTTGTGTAGCCTTTTTCTAAGCTACACTTCAGTCCCCAGCTCACTCCGAGTTGGATTTGGCGACTGGCCCAGATTGTGCCTGTGAAACGCCCATCCACGCCTGAATCCAGCCCAAACGGTGAGCCAGTCGGCGGGAAGGCGACTTCGAACGAAGCCGCCCGTGCGGCGGACGCTACGCGTGCGAGGAACCGGGCAGGGGTATCTTGATCAGGATATGGTCGGGTCATAAGGAGGTTCCCTATGACCCGTCTACGTCAAATGATGCTGGAGGAACTCCAGCGTCGCAATTACTCTCCCGGTACCATCCGCTGTTACCTGCGTGCGGTCGCGGATTTTGCTCGTTACTTCCACCGTTCTCCGGACCAGTTGCGCCCCCAGCACATTCGTGAATACCAAGCGTATCTGTTCCGCGAACGGAATCTGGATGCGAGCACCGTGACGCAGAAGCTCGCCGCTCTGCGCTTCTTTTTCATTAAGACGCTCAGGAAGCCTTGGAGCGTGGCCGAGACGCCCTACCCCAAACAGCTGAGCCGTCTCGCCTATGAGGCGGTGGATAACCGCCCCCCATGAGAAATCCTCGGTCCCGACATGGGTGGTGAATGCAGGGCCGATTCGCAGGATTTGGCGAATGCGGGCGGTGGCGGGTAAAATGCTTTATTCAGGCTGAAGATTAGACTACGGCATTCCAGATAGGGTGGCATGAATGATAGACGGAAACGATAAACAACACCGCTCGATCCTGCAACGAATTGCCCATCAGGCGATGGTGGCAAAGGGACTGGTTCCAGATTTTCCGGCCCAGGCGCTCACCGAGCTCGCGGGAATCCACGGGCCAGCGACCGGAACGGATGGGTCGACGCGCGATCTCCGCAACCTGCTCTGGTGCTCCATTGACAACGATGACTCGCTTGACTTGGACCAGCTTACTGTTGCTGAAGCTTTGCCGGGCGGAGCCGTAAAGATTCTGGTGGCCATTGCCGACGTAGACGCGTTGGTGAAGAAGCAATCAGCACTGGACGATCATGCGCGGCAGAACACCACCTCGGTCTACACGGTGGCTGAGACGTTTCCTATGCTGCCGGAGAAACTCTCCACGGACCTTACCTCGCTCAGCGCCGCGTCTGACCGCCTGGCCATCGTCATGGAGATGATTTTCACCGGGGACGGAACGCTGCAGAGTTCGGACATTTATGAAGCGACGGTGCGAAACATTGCCAAGCTGGCATACAACAGCGTTGCCGCCTGGCTGGAGAGTAGCGGGCCGATGCCACAGGCGATTGGCGCGGTCAGCGGCCTGGATGAAAACCTGCGACTCCAGGACCGTGTGGCCCAGAAGCTGAGGGCGCTCCGGCACCTGCAGGGTGCGCTGGATCTGGAAACCCTCGAAGCGCGCCCGGTCTTTGCCGGAGATGAACTCAAGGACCTGGCAGCCGATAAAAGGAACCGTGCCAAAGACATTATTGAGGACTTCATGATTGCCTCGAACGGAGTGGCCGCGCGATACCTCGTGTCTAGGAAGTTTCCTGTGCTGCGGCGCGTGGTTCGCGTGCCCAAACGCTGGGACCGGATCGTCGAGCTTGCCGCAGAGCGGGGCTCAAAGCTGCCGCAGGAACCCGACGCCAAGGCCCTGGAACAATTCCTGGTGTCGGCGAAAGCCGCTGATGCCCTCCGCTTTCCCGATCTGTCCACCAGCGTGGTTAAGCTCCTGGGGGCGGGTGAATACGTCGTGCAATTCCCGGGAGGCGATGTCACCGGGCACTTCGGCTTGGCGGTCAAGGATTATGCTCACTCCACTGCCCCCAATCGCCGATTCCCCGATCTGATCACCCATCGCTTGCTGAAAGCGGCCATGGCGGGAAGTGCCTGCCCTTACGAAAATATCGAATTGGCCGACCTCGCGCAACACTGCACCGAAGAAGAAGACGCGGCAAAAAAAGTGGAACGGCAGGTCACAAAGTCCGCGGCGGCAATCCTGCTGCAATCAAGAATCGGAGAACAGTTTGACGCCATGGTCACCGGCGCATCGGTCAAAGGCACCTGGGTCCGCCTTCTGCATCCGCCCGTGGAGGGAAGACTGGCGAGCGGTTTTGAGGGCATGGACGTGGGCCACCAGCTCCGCGTGCAATTGGTCCACACCGATGTGGAGCGCGGATTTATCGACTTTAAGAGAGTCCCGTAGGTGCCGAATTATTGCATGGCTCTGGAACGGGGCGGGTTGGATCGGGATGGTCGTTCAGTTTTTGAGGCCCTGCCCGAGTTCGGCGTCACTGGTCGGAGGATGGCCGACGGGAAGCCGACTTTTCAGGCCGAATCCCTAGCAGCGCCGGAATTGGTTGAGCGGCAGCCACTTCCAGTGGGTCGAGCCAATGGTTTCCTCTGCGGACAACTGGAGACTACTTTCCGAGTCGACCATGCGTCTAGAAACCGTGACTAAAGGAAAACTGACGAATCCAGGGGGGATTGTTCCGGGGCGCCCCGTCGTCCGTGCAGAATCTCGGATTAACCCCGCCCCATCATCGGTAAACACGAGGCGACAAAGCAGGACCGATCTGCCCAATCCGAGGCGAATCCTGCAAATTTCAAAGATTTGCTTTGGCGGCGAAGCTCGACCAGTTGATAGGGGAGTTCAACCGTGGTTACACCACCGAAAGTTGTCGAGAACAGCCGCTTTTACAGGCGGTCCTCCAAGGGGGGAACGAAATTATCACCCGATCACCGGAGCGAAGCGAAGGCGAGGCAGGGGCGTGCGCTGGTCATACGTCTCTCTCAGGCGGCAATCTGACCACTTGCGGTACGTTGAACACCGATGCCTTTTCTCCAGGCTTTGTCTCCGAAATTCAAACTAAAATCCACGAGCTTGCTTTGATGCTGCGTTATTTCGGAATGGACGAATTGCTTTCGCTCATCAGAAGGAATGACCTCTGCTGCTAGGAATTTGAAAATGACATTGACTTCAGAGAACTCCAGATCGTGTGCCGCCTCGTAGGCGTCATCCAACGTGTTGATGGCCCCTACCAAATCCTTCTTGAGCATTTGTTGCGTTCGCATAAGCTTATCCCAGACCTGCTTATCGCATGGGTTTAGGAGCTGTTCGGGAGCCAGCGATTCCCGGACAGCCCGCAGTGTAGTCGCATGCCGCACCTCATCGTTAGATAATCCCTGCCAGAAATCGGAAAGTCCCTGCACATGTGAGAAGAGTCTTGAGAATTGACCGTAGATGTCGGCGGCTTTGTACTCGATCTCAATTGCACCCGCAAAGGCGGTGTCCATTGTCTGCCCTGAACCTGAGTCCATCATTCGACATCACCTCGCCTTCTCACCATTTGCGGTTCTCTCCAATTGACGCAGAGGTAACAATGATTAGATTGATCCTCATAATGGCGAATTCCCGACGCAAAGCGCCTCGACTCAAAGTGACCCACTACTAGGTTATCGGCTAAGTCCCAGTTCTCCCTTAAAGGGGGAAAACGAAAGGTTAGGCGAGAACGGAAGGAATGGCTTACTGGACGACTCTGGAGCACGGTTCAGGGCACACCAGGCTCTCAAGAGTCAGAAGCCTGGGCTCCTCCAGGTCCCGGCACCGCCACCGCCCTATGGCGGGTGGACGCGTTGAGCGGAGACTATGAGGTTTCACTCTGGTAGACAGGGGGTAGCGACCCAGGACAGAAGCGCGCGAGCAACGCAAACTTGAACGTGCGCTTCAAGGGGGAAACGCTTTCGATTCCCATTGATCAGAGCCAGGGGCAGGGTAGGTGGAACCTTCTAGGTCGCTTCCACGATCCGGTCGACGTCGGACTGACCAATCGCGCCAGCGGACCCGTAGTCGCCGGAACGGTTCGATTCGTTCGTGTCGAATAAGGTATGCGAAGCACCGTCCGGCGAAACAGGGCGGGTTGGAGCGCTGGCAACGCGCGCCGCTCCAAAATGCAGCGCCTAGCCAGCGCTCCAGGCAAGTGGTGGGATTTGAGGCAGGGGTCAAAGGCAGGTCGACGGAGGGAAGAAAAGCACCCGTGGTCAGTGCGTTGCGCCAGGGAGCGTTGACGCCATGAGCTCAGTGGCCGCCCGCAGCTTCGGGGCATCGGCCTCCGTCATGCGGGCGACATCGCCGTACTTGAATGCGCCACCACTGGCCCATTCCACCACCTCGCCGATGGCTTGCTTCTTGGCCGTGGCGAAGGGCCGTGCCGGGGAACCCCTTGCGGAGCCGGTTGAACCCGGACCCTGCTGCCGACCCGCTGCCATTGTTGTTGGCGGGAGGTGAGGCAGCAGCGTCTGTGGGTGGCTTGGCGGATCCTGCAAACGGCGATCGAGGAAATAGCTCCTCGTTAGTCGCCTGGTGTTCATCGATGAATCCACGGGGGCAACCCGAAGTTCTGCCGAATGACAGAGTACTCAAAAACTTGATCAGCGGGTACTTCCACGGATACGCCCTTCGCTCCCGGAATCCGAACCGGCCCAAGGTGGGCGAGTTAAAGGGTGGGCGACCGCCTGTCCGCATTTATGGGATTTGCTGAACAGGGAGATCCGGGTCGCCAGATGTGCGGGTAAGCCGTCAAAGTGCCGGCCGTGGCGGTGTCCGCGGCGATTAGTCAACACGCCGACTAGAACTAACCCCGCGATTGGACACCAAGCTAATTTCTTGAATTCCAACGTGAGCTTTCAGCGTGTATGTGCAAATCAGGAGCGATAGCTCTGGACGACTCTGTAATGCCAGCTGGCGATGCCTTTGGCTTCTGTTTTGGGCGTTTTGGACAAAAGTGTGGAAAGATACACCTTAACGTGGTATAGGGACTTGCCGTTTAAGGGGATAGATAACTGTAAAAGGAGGGACCATGCCAAGAATCTATGAGGAAGTCGTTTTATCTTGTTCCAGGGAAAAAGCGTTTGCCGAGATGACGGTTGTTGATTTTATAAAGAAAAGCCAGCCGGACGTAAGCATTGAATTCGAAACCACATTTAACAGCGAACGGCTGACCAGGTACAAAATGAAGGTCGGGAAATGGGAGCTTGAGTCGGAAAAGGTTATCATCCCAGAGGTGTTCACTTTTGTGACCCGGCGAACGGTGTCTTCTCCTGCCGGATATTCCCTAATTATCCAGATATTCGAGGCCCACGAAAAGGGAACCTTGCTGAAGCACATAGAAGACTTCGAACCCCAAGAGGGTGAGGAGCGCTTGTCGGATTTGAAGAGCAAAGTAAACCAATATCTTCAAGGGGTGCAAAAGTATTTTGGGAGTGAGCACCACGCAAGTGTATTGGGGATGGCAAACAAGTCAGCAACCTCATCTGCTGGACGTTGAGCTTATCGATCCGAAACCGCCTTGTATCCAATGACTCCGTGGGTCGTCCAAAAAGAGATGCCGTACAATGCTTCCGTACTCAGTCCTCCTTTTCCTTTCGCGGTTTGAGCCACTAGTTTTCCGGCACCCGGACCTATAGTCGCCAAACCGTAGATCTTGCGCCCACGTTCGCCTGCTGATTCCTCCTGGATAATGCACTGGGAAGGTAGGATGTCTGGCTAATTCCACGGATTCGGCCTGATAAACGCCCTTCCCACGCCGGAATTCAGCCAAGCGCCGGGCCAGTTGATGGGTAAGCGACTCTTGAGGCCGAATCCTGTGTTGGACCCGCACCTGCGCCGCCAGCAGCAATAAATCAAGCTACGCAGCTGGGTTCCGGCGCGCGTTGGAATTGGGCGTCAGCGAGAGTCAGTTGAAACGGCGTGGCTGAGTAATCGCATCGGCAAGAGGAACCGCCGTGTCCCCTTCTCCGGTTAGTCGTAGTCCAAAGTGATACAAGCAACGGTAACTTCCCAGATGCGGACTTCGGGGGCGTTTGGCGGTAGGAAGGGCATTTTCCAACAGTCTTGCAGGACGCACCGCCTTGGTATCCGCAAAGGGCGTTTATCATTGTGCGCCGGGATTAAACCGGCATGTTGTTGGGAATGCAAGAGTCCTACAAGAAAGGAGAAAGCGAATCCATCTTGGCCCCGAGTCTTACGGACGGCGTCGCGAGGCGTCGGCCGAAGCGTAGACA